>Ga0105239_10007062_pt1 | contig 12924 bp, 11 predicted proteins | sample KBSC44metaG_FD_92761 | JGI IMG/M metagenome (GOLD analysis project Ga0105239, IMG submission 92761) | Corn rhizosphere microbial communities from Kellogg Biological Station, Michigan, USA - KBS C4-4 metaG | ecosystem: Host-associated > Plants > Roots > Rhizosphere > Soil | place: Michigan, USA...
AACTGCGCCTCGCCCGCGAAATTCAGCAGGGTTTGCAGCCGTCTTCGATGCCGCAGACCGGATGGTTCCGCGCCGCCGGTTCCAGTTCGCCCTCGACGCAGGTGGGCGGCGATTATTTCGACGTACGCCAGAATTCGCCGTCTTCTTGGGCGGCGGTAGTGGCGGACGTTTCCGGCAAAGGAGTGGGGTCCGCGCTGCTGGCCAGTTTGCTGCAAGGCACTTTCCTGATGGCCTCCGGTGACCCCAACCACATCGCTCCGCGCATGGCTCGCCTCAACGAATTCCTCCTGCAGCGCACCCGCGGTGAAAAGTACGCGACCGTGTTCTACTGCATACTCGAAACATCGGGCTTATTAAGTTACAGCAACGCCGGCCATTGCGCGCCGTTTCTAGTGAGCCGCGACGGGCGCCTGCAGACGCTCAACACCACTTCGATGCCAGTCGGCATGCTGGAGGATGCGCCCTTCCAAATGCTGCAGCGGCAACTGACTCCCGGCGACAAACTAGTGATCTATAGCGACGGACTCACCGAAGCCGAAGGCTCCGACGGCGCCTTCTTCGATACCGAGCGTTTGCGCAAATGCCTGCGTGAAAACGCCGCCCTGGACGCCACCGGATTGCACGCCGCATTGCTCGAAGCGGTAAATCAATTTACCGAAGGTGGCATTGTTCGCGACGATATCACCGCGCTGGTGATCGAATACACGGCGTAGCCGCCTAAGCGCGATCGGCGATCTTCTGATTGGCCAGGCCCAGCAGCGTGTCGCAGCAACCACTCATCTGAATGGTGACATCGCGCAGCGTGGAACCTTGGAAGCGCAAGCGGGGAGTCTGCCCGTGCACCGGACACCGCAAGTCCCGCAGCTTGCGTGCAGTGCGTTCCCGGAATTCCTCAACTTGCTCCGTGGCGGCCGCGATCACAGAAACATTTTAACACGCATTTGTTTTTATCTGAAAAGACCCCCTCGCTGCGCTCAGGGTTCGGTGCGAAGTTTTCAGCAGGCGGCCGAGCGACGCACCCACACACAGAACCGCCGTGCGATAGCATGCGGACCGGACGTGCGGAAAGCGCTACCCTGGAAATCTCAGATGGATTTCGTCGAACAACTAAAATCCTCAATCGACATCGTCAAGGTGGTCGGCGAGTACGTACGCCTGCGCCGCGTTGGCGCCACCGGCCGCTACCTGGGCCTGTGCCCGTTCCATCAAGAAAAAACTCCGTCCTTTAACGTCAATCAATCGCGCCAGTTCTACAAATGCTTCGGCTGCGGCGCCGGCGGCGACGTTCTTAAGTTCGTGATGGAAGTCGACGGCCTTACCTTCCCGGAGACTTTGAAGCTGCTCTCCGAACGCCACGGCATCCCCATGCCGCAGCGCCCCGAGTATTCCGACGCCGACTCGAAACTGCGCGGAGCGCTCCACGAAATGCACGCCATCGCGCTCAACATGTATCGAGCCGCGCTGCACGGCTCGCAAGGCGGCGAAGTACGTGCCTACCTAGAACAGCGCGGCGTAAGCGCAGAACTGATCGAAACCTTTGAGCTAGGCTATTCTGATCCGCAAGGCCAAGCTTTAACGCGGAAGCTACAGGAGGAGCGGTTTTCGCCGGAGCAAATGGAAGCCTCAGGCTTAGTCCGGCGCCGCAATGAAGGCACGGGTCACTTCGACGCGTTTCGCGGCCGCCTGATGTTTCCCATTCACAACGAATCCGGAAAGGTGATCGCGTTCGGCGCCCGTGCCATGCGCCCCGACGATCAGCCGAAATATTTGAATTCCCCCGAAACGCCGATCTATCGCAAGACATCCACCTTATATAACCTGCATCACGCGCGCGATGCCATGCGTAAAAGCAATCGCGCCGTGTTGGTCGAAGGCTACATGGATGTCATAGGGGTTTTTGCGGCGGGAGTCAAAGAGGTGGTGGCCAGTTGCGGCACTGCTTTGACCAACACCCAAGTACGCGCCGTGCACCGCCACGCCGATACCGTGGTGGTCAATTTCGATCCCGACGACGCCGGAGCCAACGCCGCCGAGCGCGCCATCCAGCTTCTGCTCGACGAAGGTTTGCACGTGAAGGTGCTGGCGTTCGGAGGCGGCGCAGGCGACGCCACGCATGCCAAGCTCGATCCTTATGAATATGTGAGACAGTTTGGCCCGGACGCGTATCGCGCGCAGCTCGATTCTGCCAGCAGCTACTTCCATTGGCTCGCCGACCGAGCGCGTGGTAAGTTCGACATGCGCGGCGCCGATGGCCGCATGGATGCCTTCAAGTTTTTGCTCCCCGCCGTGCAGAAAATTTCCGACAAGCTCGAGCGCGCCGCCGTTGCCAGCGACCTGGCCGGCTATCTGGGCGTCGAACCGAGGCTAATCCTGGAACAATTCAAAAAAGCTGCGACGGAACGGCACGCTCCCGGCCAAGTCGCGGCGCCGCAGACCAAGCGGACGTCGGTGCAAATCCCGGCGCTCGAACGGATCTTATTGAATACCCTGCTATCCAGCGAGGAGACGCGCCAGCAGATTCTGCCCCGCCTCCCAGCGGGCTTGACCGCGGGGTTCGTGACGCGCGAAGTCCTTGATACATTGCGGCAAATGGCGGAGGCCGGCCCGGTCAATTTTGCCGCCCTGGACGCCCGTTTGAGCGAGGCCGGACGCACCCTACTGCATGACATTGCCGCAGCCGATGAGATAGGAGATGACAACGAGTGTTTGGCGCAGGCCGACGCCTGTCTGCGACGGTTGCAAGCCAATTTCCAGCGCAGCCAGCTCGACGAAGTGCGCGCTCGCGTGAAGATGGCGGGACGCGAAGGCCGGCCTGAGGAAGCGCTTCACTGGACCGCGGAGTTACAACGCCTGGAAGAAGAAGTCAAGCGTGATGGGTAGCCGACGAGTGCAAAGGATGCGGTAGGACGGTGTTGTACACTGGTGGCTACCGCGTGACGTGAGTTCATGCAATCGGATTCGCGAGTGATGGGGTTGAGGTAAGCGTGGCAGGCAGCGAAAAATTCGGACGGATGAAGCAGCTCATGAGCGCGGGCAAGCAGAAGGGCTACGTGCTGTATGACGAAGTCAACGATCTGCTCGCCGAAGACTATCCGGGCGGCCGCGAACTCGACGACCTGCTCACCGAACTCGACACCGCCGGCGTCGAGATCCTGGAAGAACCGAAAGCCGAGTTCGACAAAAAAGTTGAGGAAGCCGAAGAACCCGGCGAACTCGATCTCGTCCAGGAACTCAACGACAAGACCAACGATCCGGTACGCATGTACCTGCGCGAAATGGGATCGGTGCCGCTGCTTACCCGCGAAGGCGAGATCGAACTCGCCAAACGCATCGAGCGCGGCCAGGCCGCCGTGCGCAAAGCCATCTCCCGCTCGGCTCTGGTGATTCGCGAAATTCTGGCCATGCCGGAGATACTGCGCGAAGATCCCACCGTGATCCGCGACGTGCTGATCATGCCGGATCTGGTCGTCGCCGACGAAGTCCTGCCGGAACGTGCCGAGGAACTGCTCGCCGTCATCGCCGAAATCGACAAGAACTACCGCAAGGCCCAGCAATTCCGCCAGAAGCTGCAAGCCATCTCCCGCAGCATGAAGCCCAAGATGCACCGCACGCTGCGCTGGAGCCTGGCACGCACCATGGTGGTGATCTCGCGGCTGATCCGCGGCATTCAATTTACTTCCGGCACGCGCCGCGCCCTGGCCGGGAACCTGCGCAACGTGGTTGAACAGTTGCGGCCTATCGAGCGCGAGATCGCGCGCCTGCAGCGCAAACTGGAAGCACCAGCCAATGGCGCGTCCGGCAACCTGCGCAAAGAGCTCAAGCAACTCAGCCAGCGCATTCAGCAACTGGAAGAAGAATCCGGCGCCACCGCCACCGAACTCCGCCGCACCCTGCAGATCGTCGAGCGCGGTGAGCAGGAAGCCGAGATCGCCAAGAAACAACTGATCGAAGCCAACCTGCGCTTAGTAGTCTCCATCGCCAAACGCTACACCAACCGCGGACTGCAGTTCCTCGACCTCATTCAGGAAGGCAACATCGGCTTGATGAAGGCCGTCGACAAGTTCGATTACCTGCGCGGCTACAAGTTTTCCACCTACGCCACGTGGTGGGTGCGCCAGGCCATCACCCGCGCCATCGCCGATCAAGCCCGCACCATACGTATTCCGGTGCACATGATCGAAACCATCAACAAGCTGGTGCGCATGCAGCGCCAGTTGCAGCAGGATCTGGGACGCGAACCTACTACTGAAGAACTGGCCATCAAAATGGATCTGCCAGTGGGCAAAGTGCGCAAGGTGCTGCGCATCGCTCAGGAACCGATTTCACTCGAAACACCGGTGGGTGAGGAAGAAGAATCGCATTTGGGCGATTTCATCATCGACCGCCGCGTGGTGTCGCCATCGGAAGCCGTCATCAACCTGAACCTGCGCGAGCAAACCGCCGAGGTGCTCAAGACCCTCAGCCCGCGCGAAGAAAAGATCGTGAAGATGCGCTTCGGTTTGCAGGACGGCAGCGAGCACACCCTCGAAGAAGTCGGCCAGCACTTCGCGGTCACGCGCGAACGTATCCGCCAGATCGAAGCCAAGGCGCTGCGTAAGCTACGCCACCCCTCGCGCAGCCATCGCCTGCGCGCATTCCTCGATACTTCCGTTCACGAGTAGGCGCCGAGCCTACTGTCCCCAGTCGATATTCTTCTGGCTGACCACGTTATCGCGAATCTGCGCCGTGAACTCCTGCTTTTCAGCGCCGCGCACCACTTGCACGCGATGCTCGCCCACCGGAAGCGAGAAATTCGCCGGCGTCTTGCGAGTTTGCTCCTGTCCGTCGATGATGACGGTGAGTCCGGCGGGATTGGTCACCAAACTCAACATGCCCGCGGTCGCTTCCAGATTCACAATGAGACCGGGATCGTTCGGCAGCGTGAACACCCGTTGCGTCTCGCGAAACCCTGCGTTCTTCAGGAGCAGCGTGTGTCGCCCCATGGCCAGATTCAAGCTGCACGGTGTGGTGCACTTCAGTTCCGCGTTCCCGTCGAACGTTGCCTCGGCACCGGCAGGCGCAGTGGTCAGCTGGAAGGAAGCCTCGGTTGGCCCCGGCGGCGTTTTGGGTGGCACAGGTTCAGCCGCAACCGGTGCCGGTGCAGGTTGCACAATGGGCTGCGCCGGCGCGGGATCTGGCGCGGGCGTAGTGGGAACGGCGGAATCCACCACCAAAGGCGCCGTTGGCGAGGCATGCTGAGATTTGGGCCATAGCAGGAAGATCGCTACGGCAACCCACCCGGCCGCCAGCACTCCGATGATGATATTGCGTCCAGTATGGCGAGCGGCCGACGGCGGTTCGGCTTCCGCTACCGGTGTGGCAGCAGGCGGAATGGGAGGCAGAACCTCGCGTGCGGGCTGACGAATCGGCGCCGGTTCAAACTTCGGCAGCCGCATCTCTTCGGTCGGTGGCAAGATCCGTTTACCCGCAGCCGGCGGCGGTGTCGCCGAACGGGGAGCCGCGATCGTCTCCGCCAGATTTTCCGCGACCGTCGCGGTCAGTGTGCCCCCCAGCCCGTCACCCGATCCCGCCGTCGGCATGTTGTGGCTGACCCCGCGCGGCAGCGGCACCCAGTTCCCGCAAGCATTGCACGCCACTGAGAGCGCATTCACGAAATCCACGCAATTGTCATAGCGGTCAGCCGGATTTTTCGAGAGAGCCCGGCGCATCACCGTCTCGACGTCGGCGGACAACGTGCCGTTCAGACGCTGCGGCGGCGCCGGCTCCTCGCGCACGATCTTGAACAGCAGCGTCGGCAGGTAATCCGCGATGAACGGCTTCTCTCCTGTCAGCACTTCGTAAGCGATCACCGCCAGCGAAAACTGGTCCGCGCGTCCGGAGATGTTCCCGCCCTGCACCTGCTCGGGCGACATGTAGCTCGGCGTGCCCATGATGGTCCCGGCCTGCGTCATTTGCTGGGAAACGATTTTCGCCACGCCGAAGTCCGTGACCTTAGCGGTGCCGTCTTCGTGCACCATGATGTTGGCGGGCTTGATGTCGCGGTGGACGATGCCTTTCTTATGCGCGTAGTCCAGCGCCGCCGCCACCTGCCGAAGAATGCTGAGCAGCGTTTCCTTATCGGGCGTCTGCTGCGCCTTCAGCATTTTGTCGAGCGGTGGCCCGTTCACGATCTCCATGAAGATGTACGCCAGCCCGCCCTCTTCGGCGATGTCGTAAATGGTGACGATGCCGGGATGCGAAAGAATGCCGGCGGATTGCGCCTCGCGAAACAGGCGCTCGCGCAAGCGTTCGCGCTCGTTTTCTTCGGTGAGTTCGCCCAGGCGGATGGTCTTGACCGCGATCATGCGTCCAATCGCAGGATCTTGCGCCTTGTATACCACGCCCATGGCGCCGCGGCCCAACTCGCCGATAATCCGATAGCGCCCGATGTTCTCCACGGATGCGTCTATTTTACCGCAGCCCCGCAAGGTACAATGGTGCCGTATGAAAATCAGCGACTCTCTTCTCCCCGAATTCGATCACGAAGTCAGCACCACGCGAAAGGTGCTGGAGCGCGTTCCCGAAAACCAATGGAACTGGACGCCGCACGAAAAATCGATGAAGATGGGCCGGCTCGCCTGCCACGTGGCAGAGATGCCCATGTTCGCCACCTCCATCGCCAAATCCGACAGCATGGATTTTGCGAAAGGCGATTACAAAATGATCGAGGCCGCCAATCGGCAACAGTTGTTAGACGCCTTCGATAAGAATACGAGTGAAGCCCGCGCCGCCATTGCCGGAATGAGCAATGAGGACTTAATGAAGTCCTGGTCGCTATTGAATGACGGCAAGGCTCTGCTGAGCATGCCCAAAGTGGCCGTCCTGCGCAGTTTCATGATGAACCATCTGATCCATCACAGGGGCCAACTGTCGGTGTATCTGCGTCTCACCAACACGCCGGTGCCCTCGATCTACGGACCGTCCGCCGACGAAGGCGGCATGTAGTTTTTACGGGGGCTTATGGCAATAAAAGATGCGTTGCTACCGGAATTCGATCACGAAATGGCGACCTGCCGGACAGTGATCGAGCGTGTTCCCGAAGACAAGTTCGGCTATAAACCGCATGAAAAATCCATGACCATGGGCGTTCTGGCGTCGCACATTGCCGACATGCCGTCCTGGGCCACCGTGAGTATCGCGCAGGATTCCTTGGACATGGCCAGCGGCTTCAAGCCCTTTGAGGCTAAGTCCAACGCTGATTTACTCGCTACATTCGATAAGAATGTAGCCGCGGCGCGCGGCGCGATTGCCGGTGCGAGCGATGACACTTTCATGAAAATGTGGTCCCTGAAGCGCGGCGAGCAGACCCTGATGAGCATGCCCAAAATCGCCGTGGTCCGCAGCTTCGTATTGAACCACTTGATTCATCATAGGGGCCAGTTATCGGTATATCTCCGCCTGAACAACGTGCCCGTCCCGTCGATCTACGGCCCCTCCGCCGACGAAGGCAGCATGGGCTAGACAGGCGATTGAATCGCGCTTGTACCCGCGGGTGTGCCACAGTATTCTCGGATCAGGAGGTGCTCGATCCATGAGACTCCCACGCGCAGTTCTCTCCCTTCTAATTTTTTCTACTCTACTTTCTTCACCGGTTTACGCCCAACGTGGCGGTGGACACGGAGGCGGCGGGTTTGGCGGCGGCGGGCGCATGGGTGGTTTCTCCGGCGGCGGTGGCTTTCGCGGAGGCGGCGGCTTTCGCGGTGGTTTCAACGGTGGCAGCTTCCACGGTGGCTTCAACGGTCGCGGCTTTCGCGGCGGAGTGGGCGGATTTCGGGGAGGCTTCGGAGGCCGTTTCCGCGGCGGTTTCCGATCCGGTACCTTTATCGGGTTCGGCGGTTACTGGGGCTATCCGTCTTGGGGCTGGGGTTACCCGTATTACGGCTTTGGCTATCCCTACAATTACGGCTACTCGCCTTACTATAGCGCTCCCTATTACGACTACGGATACGTGAGCCAGCCCTATTACATCGCGGCCCCACCTGCGGCGCCGGCGTATTACCAGCAGCCGGCGCCCGTACGTCAGTCCTTCTACCGGACGCCCGACTTCTACCTGATTGCATTCAACGATGGCATTATCCAAACCGCCGTTTCTTTCTCTGTTGACGGCGACACGCTGCACTGGACCACTCGCGAGCATGTCGAAAAGCAAGCTCCGCTTTCGACTGTCGACCGGCCCTTCAGTGAACAATTGAATCGCGAGCGCGGAGTGGAATTCAAACTACAATGACATCATGTGCTGACGTCTTGTAGCAAGCCGCCGGGATCGGGAAAGTGGTTTTCAAATTTTGTGAGCGTGACCATCGCTCAATAGCGGGTTCTTTTCAGAACGCCCTTTGACGCGCTGCTAAACTGGGACTTCAGCCCCCCATGGCCATCCAAACTCTTTTCGGCACGCCCCCCTCCGGCTCCCCCTCGCCCGACGGGACCAGTCTCCTCGACCGCCTGAAATCCGGCATCCAGAAAACCCGCTCCGGTCTAATGGAAAAGCTGGAAGACGCCGTCAGCGGGCGCAAAGAAATTAACGCCGACGTCCTGGAAGAAGTAGAGTACGCCCTAATCACCGCCGACATCGGCGCCAACACCACGGCCGAAATCCTGGAGCGCATCCGCCAGCGCGTAGAACGCCACCAACTTGGCGACATCACCGAAATCAAAAGCCTAATCCGCGAACACCTGCTGGAAATCCTGGAAGCCACCGAACGACCGCTTCCACAAGTAGCCCAGCCGCCAGCGGTCATCTTCGTAGTCGGAGTCAACGGAGCAGGGAAGACTACCTCCATCGGCAAGCTCACTCGCCGCCTCCAGTCCGAAGGCCGCAGCGTGCTGCTGTGCGCGGCCGACACCTTCCGCGCCGCCGCCATCGAGCAACTCGAAGTGTGGGCGCAGCGCACCGGGGCCGAAATCATCAAACAACAAACCGGAGCCGATCCCAGCGCCGTCGCCTTCGACGCCGTGCAAGCCGCCAAAGCCCGCAAAGTCGATTACGTGATCATCGATACCGCCGGCCGCCTGCACACCAAAGCCAACCTGATGGCCGAGCTCGAAAAAATGCGCCGCACCGTATCGCGCGTGATCCCCGAAGCCCCGCACGAAGTGCTCTTGGTCATCGAAGCCACCACCGGCCAGAACGGTCTAGAGCAAGCCCGCAAATTCACTGAGACCAGCGCCGTCACCGGCATCATTCTCACCAAACTTGACGGCACCGCCAAAGGCGGCGTAGTGGTTGCCATCTCACGCGAGCTGAATTTGCCGATCCGCTACGTGGGTGTAGGCGAACAACTCGACGACCTGCTTCCCTTTGACCCCTCACAGTTCGTGGCATCATTGTTTGATTAGAGAAACCGCCCCGCTTGCTGCGCGCGCGGTTCTGTGCCCCCAACACCCCGCACAGAACCGCGACCGTAGGGAGCGGACTCGCAACCGCCATGAACCGCCATCTCGAAGAAGCGCTCGATCTCGCCGCCCAAGGCCTCGGCCGGGTCAGCCCCAATCCCGCAGTGGGAGCCGTCATCGTGCGCGATGATGTCGTCGTCGGACGCGGTTTCCATACCTGGTCCGGAGTAAAACACGCCGAAATAATCGCGCTCGAGCAAGCCGGCGAACTCGCCCGTGGCGCCACCCTCTACCTGACTCTAGAACCCTGCTCGCATCAAGGCCGCACCCCTCCGTGTGTGGCTGCGGTCATCGCCGCCGGCATCAAAAAGGTAGTCGCCGCCACCCAGGATCCCAACCCGCAAGTCCACGGCTCCGGCTTTCGCGCTCTTCAAAACGCCGGCATCGAAGTTGAGATCGATTCCACGTATAGCGCCCGCGCCATCGCGCTCAACGAAGCTTTTGTCCACTTCATGCACACCGGACGCCCCCTGGTGACCGTCAAAGCCGCCGTGACTCTGGACGGAAAAATCGGGGCCCCCGACGACAACCAAGGTTGGATCACCAGCGAGCCCGCGCGCGCCCACGTGCAAACGCTGCGCCATCGCTCCGACGCCATTCTCACCGGCATCGGCACCGTGCTAGCCGACGATTGCCGCCTGACCGACCGCACCGGCGAAGAACGCAGCCGCCCTCTGCTTCGTATTGTTCTGGACTCTCTCCTGCGCATTCCCGCCGAATCGAAGATGGTGACCTCCGCGCGCAACGACGTGCTGGTAGTCACCACGTCGGCAGCGTCCTCCGACCGCCGCCGGCGCCTCGAATCCAAAGGCATACGTGTCGAAGTTCTCGAAGGCTCCGACGGCCGCGTCGACCTCGACGCCGTCGTCACCCTGCTGGCGCGCGAAATATATCTGTCGCTGATGATCGAAGCCGGCAGCCGTGTTAACTGGACCGCGCTGGAGTCCGGCATCGCCGACAAAATCTACTTCTACTACGCGCCCAAGATTCTAGGAGGCACCCAATCGTTACCGGTAGCTGGAGGCACCGGCCGCCGCCGCCGCTCCGACGCCATTCAGTTCCACGACGTGAAACTGCACCAAGTCACCTCCAACGAATTCGCCGTAGAAGCCTGGCTAGAAAATGTTCACCGGAATTATTGAAGAACTAGGCACCGTCGTATCCGCCGGCACGCGGCTGGTGATCGAATGCCACACCGTGCTCGCCGACGCGGGCGAGGGCTCCAGCATCGCCGTCAACGGCGTCTGCCTAACCGCGCTCGCTCTCACCTCAAACTCCTTCGCCGCCGACCTGGCCCCCGAAACCCTCTCGCGCACCAACCTAGGAGACCTCGTGCCCGGCGCACGTGTGAATCTAGAACGCCCCGTAACGCCCGTAACGCGTCTGTCCGGCCACATCGTGCAAGGACACGTCGACGCCACCGCCGTGTTGACCGCCCTCGATCAATTAGGCGACGGCAACTGGTGGCTAAAACTTCAAGTCCCCGCAGGCCTCGACCGCTACATGGTCCACAAAGGCTCCGTCGCCATCGACGGCATCAGCCTAACCATCGCCGCGCTAGACGCCGGTACCCTCGGCGTAGCCATCATCCCCCACACCTACACGCACACCACGTTAAGCCAAGCCAAACCCGGCACCCGCCTGAACATCGAAGTGGATGTGCTCGCCAAGCACGTCGAAAAACTGCTTACTGGAACCGCGGCGCCACAATCATCCCCTCTTTAAGAGGTTTGTCCGACGGCAGCGCGACAGCGTCACTTTCGCTCAACCCGTCCACCTGCGTCCGCGTGGTATTGGCCACTCCCAGCTTGATCTTCTTCCAAGTGAGCGCATTCCCGGCCAGCGCAAACACTCCCGCCTGCCCCAATTCCCGCCGCACCGCTTCTTTCGGAATCGTGAGCGCGCTAGCCACCGCTTCCGTGTTGATCTCCACATTCACGTTGGTCCCCGGCAGCAGTTCGTTATTCGGATTATCGATCACGCACAACACTTCGCCCACCTGCCGCGTGCCCAGCGCCTCGATCTGCGTCGGAGTTTTATCCACCGTGCCCTTCCATTGCTTCCCTGGCACCGCGTCCCAGGTGATCACCACCGGTTTACCCCGCGCCACGCGCCCCAAGTCCGGCTCATCCACGAACACTTTCACGCGCACGCGATCCAGTTGCCCGATCGACGCCACCAAGTCACCCGCGCTCAAATACGCACCCGGTTTCAAATCGAATTGATACACCGTTCCCGAGATCGGCGCGCGCACGACGCTCTTGCGAATCCGCTCCTCCGCCAGCGCTACAGCCGACTCCGCGTCCCGCAGCCGCGCCTCCGCAGCTGGACGATCCTGCGGAGCCACCAGCGCCCCCCGCCGCTGCTCCAGCGAACGAATCTGCGTTTGCGCCCGATCCACCTTGTCCTTCGCCTGCGAAACTTCGTACGGCGTAGCCGCCTGCTTCGCCTGCAAGCGGATCAAAGTGTCGTATTCCTTCTGCGCCGCCGCCAGCTCCAGCTTCTCGCGATCGAGTTCCCCCGCGATCGCGCTCAAGTCCGTAGCCCGCCCGCCGCGCTCGATCACGTCCAACTCCGCCTTCACTTGGCTGACCCGCGCCTGCGCCGCCACCAACTCCGCGCGCGCCTCCGCCGAATCCAGCTCGATCAGCGCCGCGCCCGCTGCCACCTGCGCCCCGCGCTGCAGCATAATGCTCTTCACCGGACCATCCTGCTCCGCCCGCGCCTCGGCCCACTCAATGGGCTCGATCTTTCCGTTGGTCGGCACCGAACTGGCGATGCGCTCCCGCACCACGTGGGCAAAAACCAACTCCGGCGGCTGATTGCGCAGCGTGACCGCGTACCACACGCCTCCGGCGATGATCGCCAACACCACCACCCAAAGCAGATGCCGCAATTTCACTGGGGCCTCGCGCAATGATCGAACAGCAACTGCCACTCCGCCCGCTGAATTTCCATCGCCGCTTTTTCCTGCGTGGACCCCGGCTGCAGCCGCGCCCGCTCGCAGAACTGTACGAAGGCGAACGGATCCCACTGCCCAGTGCGAAACTCCGCGTCGGGATGGAGTTTCAAAATTTCCTTGGATGCCGCCGCCAGCTCCGGGTACACCGCATGCTGCCCCACACGCCGGAACCAATAGGCGGCGTTCCCCGGGTCCGGTTCCTGACGATGCAGGATCGCGTGCCAGAACTCGCCGTCGTGCGTCTTCGGATCGTCAATCAAATTATGAGCCTCTTCGAAACATGAAAAATACAGCCACAACCCCGCCATCGCCGCCGCCGGATCGCGTACGCCCGGGAACATCTCCGCAGGCTTCCGTGCCGCCAAGGTCCTCCGAGCCTCCTCGGAAGTGCACGGTCCGCACACCAGCGGCGCGCAGCGTTGTCCGTTTTGATCCATGGCGAGAATGCGCGCGACCTCAGGTCCGTATTTCGTAGGATCGAAGTCCATGCGCCCCTAAGTCCATCCATTATTGTAAGGGGTATTGTAGAG
>Ga0105239_10007063_pt1 | contig 12923 bp, 15 predicted proteins | sample KBSC44metaG_FD_92761 | JGI IMG/M metagenome (GOLD analysis project Ga0105239, IMG submission 92761) | Corn rhizosphere microbial communities from Kellogg Biological Station, Michigan, USA - KBS C4-4 metaG | ecosystem: Host-associated > Plants > Roots > Rhizosphere > Soil | place: Michigan, USA...
CAGACCAGGAGTCGCGACATGGCACAGCAGACGTTCCTCATAGCCGGCGGCGGCCTCGCCGGAGCGAAGGCCGCCCAGACGCTGCGTGAGGAAGGCTTCGGCGGCCGGGTCCAGCTCGTCGGCTCCGAGTCCGAGCGTCCGTACGAGCGGCCGCCGCTGTCCAAGGACTACCTCACCGGGACTGCCCAGCGGGACAGCGTGTTCGTCCACCCGACGGACTGGTACGAGCAGCACGCGGTGGAGCTGCACCTGGGGAGCCCGGCCGTGGATCTCGACCCGGTCGGTCATCAGGTCACGCTGGGCACCGGCGCGCGCCTCGGCTACGACAGGTTGTTGATCGCCACCGGCTCCTCGGCCCGCCGGCTGCCCGGCGCCGACCTCGACGGCCTGTACTACCTGCGCGACGTCGAGGACGCCGACCGCCTGCGTGCCGCGCTGACCGTCGGCGGCCGCAGAGTGGCGGTCGTCGGCGCCGGGTGGATCGGGCTGGAGACCGCCGCGGCCGCCCGTGGTCACGGCAACGAGGTGACGGTCGTGGGCTCGCAGGCGGTGCCACTGCGTGCCGCGTTGGGCGACGAGCTCGGCGGGATGTTCGCCGAACTGCACCGGGACCATGGCGTCACCCTGCAGCTGAGGACCAGGGTCGCCGAGTTGACCAGTTCCGGTGGCGCCGTCACGGGGCTCGTCACCGACGGTGGCGACACACTGTCGGCGGATGTCGTGGTGGTCGGTGTGGGTGCTCGGCCGAACGTCCAGCTCGCCGCGGATGCCGGTCTGTCGGTCGACAACGGGATCGTCGTCGACCAGGCCATGCGCACCTCTCACCCCGATGTCTACGCCGCCGGCGACGTCGCCAACTCCTATCACCCGTTGTTCCGGCGCCACCTCAGAGTGGAGCACTGGGCCAACGCGCTGCACGGTGGCCCGGCGGCGGCCCGGTCGATGCTCGGGCAGAACGTCACGTACGACCGGGTGCCGTACTTCTACACCGACCAGTTCGACCTCGGCATGGAGTACTCCGGCTACGTCGATCCCGGTGGCTACGACCAGGTTGTCTACCGAGGCGACCGGGCTGGCCGGATGTTCATCGCCTTCTGGCTGTCGGCGGGACGAGTCCTCGCCGGCATGAACGTCAACGTCTGGGACGTCACCACCGCCATCCAGGACCTGATCCGCGCCGGAGCGCGCGTCGACCCCGACGAGCTCGCGGACCCGGACGTCCCGCTCGAGAAGCTCCACGCATCGGGAGCCGTCCCTCGATGACGACCTCGCCGAACCGCCGCATCGTCGGCGGTTCGGCGTTCCTCCCGAGCTGCCGCATCGTCAGCGGTTCAGCCCTCCCTGCCGGGCGCCTCGTCGGCATGAGCGATAGGGCTTCTGCGTCGCGTCAAGCCTCTCCGGGGCGTGCCGGAGTGTCCCCGGCCGGGAGCCTCGCCGGTGGACAGCCTGGCCGCGGTGGAGGGTGGTGGTGCGGAGGGTGAATTGCTCAAGAGTGGGTGCGACGGTCGGCGCAATAACAATCTCGACGTGACCCGCGTTGCTTCCCGCGTTGCCAGTGCCCGGCAACCAAGGCACTGCCGGCGTTGCCGGCACGAGATCTGGCTGCTCTGACGCCGGAGCTGCATGATGGATTCATGCGCGGAACACGTCCCCGACAAGTTACGAACCCCGCCGCGAGGAATGTCACCAGGACACAGGATTGGTGTCCGTTCGACTCGCACCTCTAATCCCGCATACCTCGTCACGCGACTAGTCACGTAGACATCGCGTTGGACTCAGGTCCGTTGCGAACGGGCCAGCCGGCTCACCTTAGCGGCCGCGTCAGTAGCGATCCGCAACACTCAGGAGCTCCCCGACCGGCTCTATGAGCAAGAGCCAGTCACCACAGGCGAAGTTCCCTTCCGCGGTATCCGTCCCCGATCGCTGGCTGTGCGGATCGTCGCGGCCGGCCTATCCACGGAGAGAAGCCATGTAGCATGCTCTACTCGATTGTCAAGCCGAACAATTATCAGGACTCCTTACGGCTCATGCGGCTGAGCAACCTCGTCACCGATACCGACGGCGTCAACCGGGTATCGATCATGATGGGTACGCCGATGAACAAGGACATCCTCCGCAACGCGGGCCTTGCGAACGCCGAGGTCGATGAAGCGAAGCCGACGGATCTCCTCATCATGGCTGACGTCACAAGTGCTGAGGTGGGCGAATCGCTGGTCGCGACAGTCGACGCATTCCTTTCCGACCAGGCCTCGGTATCCGCACGCTCGAGGCTACGGACAACTCGCACTCTGGAGCGGGCGTTGAGCATCGTCGGCGATGCGAATCTCGCGATCGTGTCCATCCCCGGCGAGTATGTCGCGGCCGAAGTAGAACGGCTGCTGGACCAGGGTCTGCACGTCTTCATCTTCAGCGACAACGTGAGTATCGACGACGAGGTGGCGCTCAAGCGGAAGGCTCGCGAGCGCGGGCTGCTCGTGATGGGACCCGACTGCGGGACCGGGAGTATCGGCGGGTTGCCGCTGGCGTTCACGAACGCGGTCCACCAGGGGAGAATCGGCTTGGTCGGCGCGTCGGGCACCGGACTGCAAGAGGTCATGGCACAGATCGACGCGCTAGGCGGAGGCGTCTCACACGCGATCGGACTCGGCGGACGTGACTTGAGCACGCGAGTCGGCGGAACCACCTGCCTGCAGTCGCTACGCGCTCTGGACAGCGACGCAACCACGGACGTGATCGTGCTGATCAGCAAGCCGCCCGCCGCGCGCGTTCGCGAGGACGTGACCGGCCTGGCGGAACGACTGTCCAAGCCGGTCGTCGCGATCCTGCTGGGTGAACGCCCCCCGGCGCCGGCGGAGGGAAACGTCCACTACGCGCACACGCTGGACGAGGCGGCACGGATCGCCGTGGAATTGGCCGGCACGAGAGCATCACGTCCCGTGGCGCTACAGCCCGTCCAACAGTGGATCAAGGGCCTCTACACTGGCGGCACCTTGGCCTCCGAAGCGGCGATGCTTCTGCGTGAGTCGCTCGGGATACCTGAGGAATCCGAGCACGACGCCGGCTACCTGCTCCGATCCGGCGGCCACGAGGTGATCGACCTCGGAGACGACACGTACACGCGCGGTCGGCCCCACCCGATGATCGACCCGTCCATCAGGAACGAGCGCCTCGCGGCGGTCTTCGACGACCCGCGGAACGCGGTCCTGCTCCTGGACGTCGTGCTCGGCTACGGATCGGACCCTGACCCGGCAGGTGCGCTTGCCCCCGGCATCACCGCGGGGCTGGCCGAGCTGCATGCGACCGGCCGAGATCTCGCCGTCGTGGCATCGGTCTGCGGCACCGAGGACGACCCGCAGTCCCTGAGCACCCAGACCCTCACCCTGGAGCGAGCGGGCGTGACCGTCATGCCCAGCAACGCGGCCGCGGTTCGTCACGCACTACGCATCCTGCAACGACCGCGCCTCTCGATGCCGCAGACAGACGGCCCGAGCGAGCCCATCCGGCAGCTGCTCGCGCAGCCGCCACGGGTCATCAACATCGGACTGCGGGGATTCGCCGAGACGCTGCTCGAGCACGGTGCGCAGGTCGTGCAGTACGACTGGCGCCCGGTCGCCGGCGGCGATCCCAGGCTCCAGGCACTCGTCGACGCCCTTCGGTGAATCAGCGCGATCGCGGTGCGCCGGCGGCATGACAGGAGGAACACGTTTGGGCAGATCGCTACCGCACACTCTGACAGGCTTCTCGACCGCAAGATTGCGAGGATATCGACCATGACAGCGTACAAGTCCATCGACGACGCCAACAACGCAATCGCACAGAAGATCATCGCTGCCCAGCCGCGGCTTGTCGACGTGGTCCGTGCGAAGACAGTCATCCCAGAACTCTCGGGACAGCTCATTCTCCACGCCGGCCCGCCGATCGCGTTCAAGGACATGCCGGAGCCGGTTCAGGGGTCAGCCATCGGAGCGGTCTTGTTCGAGGGCTGGGCGACGGACGAGGCCGCCGCGCGGAAGCTCTGCGAAAAGGTGCAGTTCGCTCCCAACCACCACTTCCGTACGGTCGCGCCGATGGGTGGCATTCTCACCGGGAACATGCCCGTCTTCGTCGTTGAGAACGCCACCGACGGCAACCGCGCCTACACGACCATTCACGAGGGTGAGGGAAAGGTCCTCCGTTACGGCGTATACGACCAGTCCGTCGCCGACAACCTCGTCTGGTTGCGGGACGTCCTCGGCCCGGCATTCTCGAACGCGCTCCGGTTGCTTCCCGGTGGGGGACTGCCGCTCAACCCGATCCTGGCCCAGGCGGTTGCGATGGGAGACGACTTCCACGTCCGCAACACCGCCGCGTCGAGCCTGATGTTCCGGGAACTGGCGCCCAAGCTTGTGCAGGCAGCGCCGCCGCAGAAGGACCTGCAAACGCTGCTCGACTTCCTGTCCGGAAACAACGAATTCTTCCTTACCCTTGCGATGGCCGCGGGCAAGGCGACCCTCGATGCCGCGGCGACCATTGAAGAGGGCAGCGTTGTCACCTGCCTGACCCGCAACGGCCGCGAGTTCGGCATCAGGGTCAGCGGGCTCGGCGACCGGTGGTTCACCGGGCCCCTGGGCACGTTGGACACGCTCTACTTCCCGGGCTTCAGCGACGAGGACGCCTGCCCGGACACCGGCGACAGCGCTGTCCTCGAAGCCTACGGTTTCGGTGGTCTGGTCGCCGTCGCGGCACCAGCCGTCCAGCAGTTGGTCGGCACCGGCGACGGCGGCTTCGACGACGCGCGCGCGACCAGCGATGAGCAGTCGGACATCGTGGTGACCAACAATCCGAACATGCCGATCCCGAACTGGAACTTCAAGGGCGTCCCGGTCGCGCTCGATCTTCGCCGCATCGTGTCCACCGGTGTCGCGCCGTTGATCACGACGCCGGTGATGCACAAGAAGGCGGGGATCGGGATGGTCGGGATCGGGAAGGTCCGTGCTCCCATGGCGTGCTTCACCGCGGCCCTGGAGGCTCTGGCACAGGCGCACGGCGTCGCGCACAGCACCTGAGACCGAGTCCGGTGAAGGACGGCCAACCATGTCGATCACCCGAATCAGTACGCAGGCGCTGCGGATACTCGACGAGAACCGCCACGTGGAATTCCACTCGGTCTTCGCCAGGGCAGTCACCCTGCGAGCGGGGCAGCGACTGGTCACGTGCTCGGCGGATGTCATCTCGGCCCCCCACGGCGTGGAGATGACATCCGCCAGCCTGGCCCAACTTCAGGGACTGCACCGTAGGCTGCCGGCTGAGGTGCTGGATTGGCATCCGCGCGAACGGCGCATGAGCGCCCGCACCGCAACCACGGTGATCCGCTCAACCCCGCGAACGACCGTATTCGACCCCACCCTGCCGGCCGTTCGACGCGACCCGATGAGCCGCCCCGTCGGCCACCTGATCGGGCACCTGGCCCGGGTACGAGCATTGACGGGGTTCGGCGAGCAGTGGCTGGCCCTGACCGCCGACCCTCGGCTGAGGGCTGCCGTCGAGACGCTGATCGATGACCGGGTCGATGCCGGCAACGCCGATGACGCGGTGCTCTACCTGCTCGGGCGTGGGCCCGGACTCACCCCCAGCGGCGATGACGTGCTGGTCGGGATGATCGCCGCACTGTGGTTCGTGGGCGAGATCGACTCCTCGGGCCTGGCTTCACTGCGGCAACTGCTCGTCGATACCGGGACCCGGCTCACGACGGACATCTCGGTGGAGTACCTGCACTACGCATGTCGAGGAATGGTCGCGGGGCCCTTACATGACCTGTTGCTCGCACTCGATCGATCCGACAGAACGGCGACCGCCGACGCGGTGAACCAGTTGCGTCGCTACGGCCACACCTCAGGAATGGACTGCCTGCTGGGCGCCGTCACCGGGTTGCGTCACATCGCCACGATCCATCGGCCGGCGCCGCACCCGCGCCCAGGTACGTCGCAGACGCGCCGGGACGAGTCGACTACTCGCCTCTGGCGTGCTCCCGGAGTCCCGGCTGTCACGTAGAGCAGCGCGCCTACGGATCACCGTCCGCGCGGGTTCGGACACACCGCGAGTCCACCGATGACCCTGCGCACCAGCGAACGAGGAAAGGCTCACGTCATGCTCACCGGTATCGTCCTCCTGTACGTCGGAGCCGCTCTCCTGGTCAACGGCATTTGGCTCATCGGGCAGGCTCGAACAGCCGATATGGCCACGCGTGAGCCGGCACCGCAGATAGCAGGCGCGCGGTTGGGAGCAGAGTCAAGCCTGCAAGACGAGACCGGTCGAGGAACCGATCGCGCTGGCCACTTCGCGCAATCACGTCGGATGGACGTGGAGAGTCACCTCGGATTTCTGCAGGGACGCGAAGTGGCAGTTATCAACATCTTCACCGGCAGCATCGGCGTCGCGGTAGCGATCCTACTGGTGGTCTTGGGCGGAATCAACGGCGTTCGCTCCAACGTGGCCGACGCCGCATTTATCCTCCTATTCGCGTTCACTTACCTGTGGATCGCCGCCAACCAGTTCCTGGGCGCCGGCAGCCGGGCGTTCGGCTGGTTCTGCTTCTTTGTCTCGGTGACCGCGGTTCCTACAGGTATCTATGCCCTGCGCGACGCACAGGGGAACGTCGCCGCAACCTGGCTGGCAATCGACTGGTTCATATGGGCAGTGTTGTGGTTCTTGTTCTTTCTGCTGCTCGCGCTCGAACGGCCCATCATGCGACAGGTCGGTTGGGCAACCATCGCGGTCGCGATAGGAACGGCGTGGGTCTTCGGATATGCGATTCTCCAAGGCGCCGTGACTTTCTGACCGGTGGCCCTGCCCGCGGCACGGCACGGCACGGCACGGCACGGCACGGCACCAAGATCGACCCGCGTGCTGGCGTCGCCGGGTAGTCAGCACGGTCGATCGCGCTCAGCCGACGGGCCCGTGGCCGGCCAGGGGGCTACGAGGCGGATCGTCGCGTGATGCGGACGCGCCATTGTGCGGGTCCTCGCGCGAGGTAGCTGAAGCCGTATCCACCCGGGTCGTCCATAGCCAGGCGGCGCCAAATCGGGGCCGGGTCCGTATTGGCCCGCAGCTCGACCTGCTCGCCGGCTCTCAGACGCAGGAGTCGGCTCATCACCGCGTCGACACCCAGCGGGCCGGGCAGGTCGGCGAGATCCACGACGGGCCCTTCGGTAAGGTCATACCAGGCGTGCGGCCGGCTGCCCAGCCTGGCGGTCGAGGGCGCTTCGTCGTGGGTGATCAGCAGGTCGTGCTCGGCCCGAATGTGGTCCTCCAGGCGGACGAGCAGGTTCCTCGTCGTGCGGCTCAGCTCCGTCGCCGAGCCGTCGACGCCACGGCCGGCCATGTCGGCCAGCTCCTCGATCGTGCCGCGCAAGTCCAGGTGGTCCTGACGCAGCGGAGCGAGATCTTCCGGGCCGCGGTGGGACATCCGAAAGAGGAGCCACTCCTCATCGACGATGTGCCTTAGCAGCTCGAGGTAGAGGTAATCCAGAAGCACGTGCAACTGCTGTCGCGGCCACCGGCCCGCATCTGCCTCTGAGAGGACGCCCTCGGCTCGCGCGGTGACCTCGCGGAGCAGCAGGTCGTGCTCGTCTCGCAACGTCAGTGCGGGAGGTCGGCTTCCAGCCGGCTCGGATGCGGATCGTCCGCTGGTGGCGTTGTCCATGTCTGCTCCCGGATCAGTTCGGCGACGGTCGCCGTCGTCAACCTGCGGCTCTCTCCGATCGCCGGATCAGGCGCGAATAGGAGGGACAGTGTGCTGACGGTGAGTGGCCCGACCCCCGGCCTGAGCTTCACGTTACGCCGCGGCCGCATCGCCGCCCGCGCCGCCCCGCCGGCGCCGGCGGCCGGCGGGATGAGGGTCCGCGCGCTGCGCTTGCCGATGGACGGCAGTACCGACGTCCGGATCTTTGCCCGTCGCGTCCGATGCCTTTGCCCGGTCGGTGCACCAGACTCGGTTTGAACGGCCGAAGCGCGCGATACCCGGGCATCCCGTGTCTCGATCGGAATAGGCGTCGATCCCGACGGACCCGTTCCGACTTCCGCCCGGACTTCAGGAGAGCGTCATGACGAGCACCGCACCAGCCAAGTCCCCCGCGCCGAATTCTCACGGACGGGTGAGCGAGCCGATGTATCACCCGACCACACCCGAGATCGCCGCTCGCCGGAAGGAACTCGCGCCGGAGATCCACAATGCATTCGAGGCATTCGGCCGCGCTGTCTTCGCCGAGGGAGCACTGCCGGAGAAAACGAAGCAACTCATCGCGGTGGCTGTCGCCCACACCACTCAGTGCCCCTACTGCATCCAGGGACATACCCGGCTGGCCGCGCGCAAGGGCGCCAGCCCGCAGGAGATCATGGAGGCGATCTGGGTGGCGGCCGAGATGCGTGCCGGAGGGGCGTACGCGCACTCCACCCTGGCGCTGCATGCGCTGGCCCATCAGCACTCGTGAGCCGGGGCCGAGCGCCCGGCCGACCAGCGTTCGTCCCCGCCGCCGACCGGGTGACGGCGGGTCCCGTCCCAGTGATGGAATGGGTGCCATGCCGACCTCACCGCTGCCCGACGAACTGCGCGACTTCCTCGCGAAGCCGAACCCGTCCGTGATCGCCACGCTGCGTCCGGACGGGCAGCCGGTCACGGTCCCCACGTGGTACGTCCTCGACGGCGACCGGATCCTGGTCAACATGGACGCCGGCCGCAAGCGCGTCGAGCACCTGCGCCAGGACCCCCGCGTCTCGCTGACCGTGATGGACAACGACAGCTGGTATCGGCACGTCAGCATCATCGGCCGGGTCGCCGAGCTGACCGACGACGCGGACCTGTCCGGGGTCGACCGGCTCTCGACGCACTACATGGGCAACCCGTACGGCCAGCGCGACCGGCCCCGGGTGAACGCCTGGATCGAGATCGAGCGCTGGCACACCTGGGAGGGCGGCCGCCCGATGGACCTGGAGTCGAACTCGAGCTGACAGCGTCGCCCGGATACTCCTCAGCTACCCGGCCGGTTGCGCTGGCTTCGCCGCGGCGCGAATGCTTCAGTCGAGGGTCGACGCACTCACTGCAGTGCGCTGACCATGGTGTGCGCCAGCCAGTTCGAATAACGCTGCTGCGACCACCCCTGGATCAAGACGAGTCGCTCGTAGGCGTCGATGGCGAGATAGTTCCAGAGGATGTCGCGGACCTGCTCGATCGTGAGGCCCTCGCGGAGCTGGCCGGTGTCGAGCAGGTGCCGGCCGAGCGCCGTCATGCCGGTCAGACCCTCGCGCTGGAGCGCCGCCCAGACCGGCGCCAGCGAGTCGTCCACGTGCCGGCCGTCCCGGATCAGGATCTGGACCGCCGCTGAGCGGGCTTGCCGCTGCGCAAGCCCCTCGGCAAACAGGGTGATCTTGCGCCGGACGTCGGGCTCATCCCGTATCGCCTGGACGGCCGGACGCTCGGCGATGGGCACCGGCTCGTCGTCGCCGGCGAGCTCCAGGTCGAAGACGGCCTTCGCCAGGGCCGCCTTGGTCCCGAACGTCTTGTAGATGCTCTCGCTGGACACGCCAGCCCGCTTCGCGATCGCGGCGATGGTGGTCTGCCGGAAGCCCCCGGTCTCGAACAGTTCGCGCGCGGCCTGCACTACGGCCAGTCGTCGGGCCCGCGCCTGTTCACGGCGTCGGGATCCGTCGTAGGCCCTCTTGACATGGGTCACAGCCAGCTCCAGCATTCGGATACAGTCTGACTGTATCCGAATGGAGTGGTCATGAGCGCCAACCCACCGACCTCCGCCGTCGCCACCGATCCGGTCTCCATCGTCGTCCGCAGCATCCACGCCGTGGCCAGCGGCGACCGCGACGTCTTCGACCGTCTCTACCACCCGGACGCCGTCGATCGCGAGAACCCGGTCCAGCCGCCGTCTTCGCGGGTGCGCGGCGCCGACGGCTTCTACTCGACCGCCCTGTGGCTGCGGGCGGCGTTCGCCGACCTGCGCTACGACATCCACCACGCGCTCACCGACGGCGACCTGGTGGCCGTCAACTCCACGATGAACGGACGCCACGTCGCCCCCTGGGCGGTCTACGACGCCGAGGCCGGAGTCGACACCGTCTTCCCCCCGACCCGCAGGACGTTCGCCGCCACCCAGTCCCACTGGTTCCGCATGAAGGACGGTCGGATCATCGAGCACTGGGCCAACCGCGACGACCTCGGCATGTCACAGCAGCTCGGCTGGGTGCCGCCCAGCCCGGCATACCTGCTGAGAATGGCCCGGGCCAAGCGGCGGGCCGTACGCGAACTCCACCGCTGAGCACCGGGCCTGCGGATCCTGACGAGCAGCACGTCCCTCACAGCGTCGACGGATGCGGCGGGAGCCGTTCGGCACACGACCCTCCACGACCTCGGCCGGAGCCGGAACGGCGGCCCTGACGCTCATCCGACACAGGGCGACAGGGTGCCTCGCATGAGCACGTGCCGTTGCGAACTGCCGTGGAAGCCACGCACGGCCTTTCCTGTCTAGGGGCTTAGACGCTTGCTGCTCTAACGCACTAGACTTACACTCATGGTGGAAGGGCGGAGGAGCGCTAAACAAGCACTGACGTTGATTCGCCGGCACGCCCGCCGGCATGGCTGGAGTGTCGAGCAGTTGCCGAAGCGGGGCAAGGGCTCGCACGCTATCCATGTTGTGCTGGACGCCGACGACCAAGAGATCGGCCGGGTGGCGCTGACCGGGCATGCCGGGGACATGTCCTGGACCGTGACCCGGTCGATCGAGCGGGCGCTAGAGCCGATCTTCGGCGAGGGATGGATGGATCGATGACCAGCTACACGGTGCGGGTGTCACGAGAGGAGCCCTGGTGGGTCGCCGTGGTCAGCGGACTACCTGGCGCGGCCACCGAGGCTCGACGGCTGAGCCAGTTGGAGACCGAGGTCCGAGACTTGATCGCGGGGCTGACTGATAGCGACGAGGATGCCTTCGAGCTGGACTGGACCTATGACCTGCCACCCGAACTCGCTCGGCCGGTCCGCGAGTTCGTCGAGGCCCGAACGCGGCGGCAGACGGCCGAACGTGACTATGCCGTCGCCCAGGAGCAGGCCGTCAACGCGCTCACCGCTGAGCACGTGTCAGTGCGGGACGCCGCCGAACTGCTCGGCCTGTCCTATCAGCGGGTCGCCCAGATCCGCCCGCGGGACGCCACCCGCCACCGCCGACGGAAGGCCGCTCGGCACGCGCAGGCCAGCTGATCCAGAACGGTGCAGGCACCGACGCCGGGGTACGCGATCTGGCCGCGCAAGTCCCGTCTCTCCGGGTCAGCGGGTGTGCAGCGTCGTGACCGGCCGGTTCTGCCGGGCTTCCGCTCGCCGGCGGCCGGCGGCGGCTGAGGTCAGTCGAGCACGAGTACCGGTACGCGCTGGACCGTGTTGTTGGCGAAGCCGCCGCGGTTCCAGGGGGCGTCGACCGGCTGGCTGCGACCGCTGGCGTCGTACGCGCGCGCGGCGAGCGAGTAGCGCCCGGCGGCGGGTTCCCACGGCCAGGTCCACCGCACCCACCCCTGGCCGGACGCCGCCTCCAGCTCCGCCGCCGCCCAGCTGCCACCGCCGTCGACGCTGACCTCGACGGCGGTGACCGGCGCCCATCCCGACCACGCCCGGCCGTCGAGGATCGTCCGGCCGGCGCGGACGATTCGGGTGCGGGACATGAAGTCGGGGAACCCCGGCGGCCGGACGAGGGCGCGCGGCTCCATGCGGGTCAGCGGCACCCCCTCCTCGTCCGGCCGCTGCCGCAGCCGGTAGGCCTGCATCTGGAACCCGTCGAACGGCCCGGCCACCACGGTGATCCCGGTGAGCCACTTGACGTGCGCCATGCCGTACCAGCCGGGCACCAGCAAGCGCAGCGGGAAACCGTGCTGGGGCGGCAGCGGCGCGTCGTTCATCTCGTACGCGAGCAGGACGTCCTCGCGCAGGCAGTCCGTCACGGTGAGGCTGCGCTGGTAGTCCTGCTCGACCCCGCGCTCGACGCCGTGGTCCGCGCCGGTGAAGACCACCTCGGCAGCGCCGTCGCGCACCCCGGCCTCCCGGAGCACGGCGGCCAGCGGAGTGCCCGTCCACCGGGCGGTGCCGACGGCCTCGACCAGCCAGGGCTGGCTCACGGGCTGCGGGAGCAGCGCGGCCCGCCCGTTGCCGGCGCACTCCAGCGTCACCACGGCCGAGACACTCGGCCGGCGACGGATCTCGTCGAGGTCCAGCGACAAGGGCGTGTCGACGAGGCCGTCGACGACCAGCCGGAAGCCCACCGGATCGATGACCGGGACGTCGTAGTGGACCAGCAGGTAGTGCAGCCCGGCCGGCGTGACGTCGAAGGACAGCGCCTCCAGCGGCAGACCGTGATTGCGCGCGGCGAGCTGGAGCTCCTCGGTCGAGATCCCCTCGTCCGCATCCGCGACGCGAGCCGGCTCGCTGACCCCACGAAGATCAGTCATCGCGTGCACCCCCATCAGACGCTGCAGCCCAGGCTGCCATAGTCGACGACCGGCGCCGCACACTTCCTCGCGACACCCGGGATCGGCCCGGCGGAGCGCGGTTCACGGCGCGCCGGGAGGCCGGTGCGCGAGCTGTCCCACCTCGGGCCGGGCGTATATCTGGTCGACATGAACAGTTATGGCGGCGCAGCGACCTTCTCGACCATGACCGGGTGCGAGCAGGTCCGTAGCGTCGCCACGGCGATCGCGGGCGACACGGAGTCCGCCACGCCGACCCACTGGACCCCGGCGGCTGCTGAGTCCGGACCGCTGATGAACCGGCGGCTGCCGATCGGACCGTCCGGACGGTCCTAAGTGGACACCCGGGAAACGGCGTCGGGGTTGCAGCCGCGGCGCCCGCTGGCCACCTTGTGCATCACGGAGGTGACGAGCTGGGGGGTGCTCTACTACGC
>Ga0105239_10007065_pt1 | contig 12922 bp, 9 predicted proteins | sample KBSC44metaG_FD_92761 | JGI IMG/M metagenome (GOLD analysis project Ga0105239, IMG submission 92761) | Corn rhizosphere microbial communities from Kellogg Biological Station, Michigan, USA - KBS C4-4 metaG | ecosystem: Host-associated > Plants > Roots > Rhizosphere > Soil | place: Michigan, USA...
GCGGACGGAAGAGGGTGTCGTGGTGCCCGCGACCGCGGTGCAGGTCAGCCAGACCGGAAACTTCGTTTTCGTTGTCAAGGATGGTGTGGCCAAGGTCCAGAATGTCCAGGTCGAGCGGCAGGTCGGTCGTGAGACGGTTATTGCGTCGGGTCTGAGCGGCGGCGAAACCGTCGTCACCGACGGCCAGTTACTTTTGTCCGACGGCACGCGCGTCAACCCGGGCCCGCCCAAAGTCGCCGGCAGCTGATCCATGAATATTTCCGAGACCTGTATCCGCCGCCCGGTGTTGACGACGCTGATGACGGCGTCGCTGATTGTTTTTGGTGCGTTCGCCTACCGCCTGCTGCCGGTGGCCGCGTTGCCGGCGGTCGACTTTCCGACCATCCAGATCACGGCGACGCTGCCCGGCGCGAGCCCGGAGACGATGGCGGCCTCGGTTGCCTCGCCGATCGAGCGGCAGCTTTCGACAATTTCCGGAATTTCCTCGATGACGTCGTCGTCGTCGCTAGGCACGACGCAGATCACCATCCAGTTTGATCTTGGTCGTAACATCGACGGGGCGTCGCTCGACGTGCAGACCGCGCTTGCCACTGCGCAACGCCGGTTGCCCGTCGAAATGACGACGCCGCCGTTCTTCCGCAAGGTCAACCCGGGCGACTTCCCGGTGCTGTACATCAGCATGCGCTCGGACACGATGCCGCTGTCGGCGATCAACGATTATGCCGAAACGGTACTGGCACCGCAGATCTCGCAGCTGCCAGGTGTCGCGCAGGTGCTGGTCTACGGCACGCAGAAATTCGCTGTGCGCGTGCAGGTCGATCCGGTTGCCGCTGCGGCGCGCAACATCTCGCTGGACGACGTTCGCAACGTCGTCGCCAAAGCGAACTCCTCGGCGCCTGTCGGGGCTCTGCAGGGCAAGGAGCAGGCAGTCACCCTGGTTGCAACCGGCGCGATCCCACACGCTGCCGACTATCGCGATGTGGTGGTGGCGTATCGCAACGGCGCGCCGATCAAGCTCAGTGAAATTGCACGGGTGATCGATAGCGTCGAGAACGACAAGGTTGGCACCTGGTTCAACGATTCACGAGCCATCGTGCTCGCGATCCAGCGTCAGCCCGACGCCAACACCGTCGAAGTCGTGGACATGGTGCGGAACAAGCTGCCGCAGATGCGCGCACAGATACCGCCCGCGATCCAGATGCAGCCGCTGTTCGACCGCTCGATCTCGATCCGCGCCGCGGTCTGGGACGTGCAGGAGACGCTGGCGATCGCGGTTTCGCTGGTGATCATGGTCATCTTCCTGTTTCTGCGGAAAGTATCCGCAACGATCATTCCGGCGCTGGCGGTGCCGGTCTCGCTGATCGGGACTTGCGCGGCAATGTATGCCTTCGGTTTCTCCATCAACAACATGACGCTGCTGGCGCTGACGTTGTCGGTGGGGTTCGTGGTCGACGACGCCATCGTGATGCTCGAAAACATCGTCCGTCACATCGAAGGCGGTATGCGGCCGTTCGAGGCGGCTCTGAAGGGGTCACGCGAGATCGGCTTCACCATCGTTTCGATCACGTTCTCGCTGATCGCTGTGTTCATCCCCGTTCTGTTGATGGGCGGCATGGTCGGCCGCGTGTTTCGCGAGTTCGCAGTCTCGATATCGGTTGCGATCATCGTTTCCGGCTTTGTCTCGCTGACGCTGACGCCGATGCTGTGCGCGCGCGTGCTCAAGAGTCACGATCCGCACGAAAAGCAGAACTTCGTGCTGCGCTGGTTCGAGACGGCGTTCGCCGCCGGACTGAAGGCCTATGAGTGGAGCCTCGACCGCGTGCTGAAGGCCAAGCAGGTCATGCTCTGGGTCACGCTGGGAACGATCGCGGGCACGGTGTGGCTCTATGTGGTCGTGCCGAAAGGCTTCTTCCCGACGGAAGATACCGGTTATGTGGTCGGCATCACAGAAGCCAATACCGACATCGCGTTTCCGGCGATGGTGGAGCACCAGCGCAAGATCGCCGAGCTCGTGCGTGCGGACAAAGGCGTAGCCTATGTCAACTCAACCGTTGGAACAGGCGGCCCGAACCAGGTCGGCAACAGCGGCCGCATGCTGGTCGCGCTCAAGCCGCGCAACGAGCGAGACGGCATGCAGCAGATCATGGCGCGGCTGCGTCAGAACGTGAACGTCGTTCCTGGCATTCAGATTTTCTTCCAGCCGATCCAAAACATCAATCTCGGCGGCCGGCTGAACAAGAGTCAGTACCAATACACGCTGCAGTCCAACGCCACCGACGATCTCTATCGCATCACGCCGGAATTGCGCGACAAGATCGCGCAAATTCCCGGGCTGCTCGACGTTACGACTGATCTCTATGTGAAGAACCCACAGGTGACGGTGGAGGTCGATCGCGAGAAGGCAGCAGTCTACGGCGTCTCCGTCGATCAGGTGCGCCAGGAGCTCTACAACGCATTCGGCTCGCGTCAAGTTGCGACGATTTATACGCCAGCGAACGACTACCAGGTCATTCTCGAGACAAAGCCGGAATTCCAGCAGAGTCCGGACGATCTCAACCGCATCTTCCTGAAGACGACCAATGGGACGACGGTGCCGCTTTCGGCGATGACGCGCTTCGTGCCTTCGATTGGTCCGCTCCAGGTCAACCACCAAGGTCAGCAGCCGGCGGTGACGATCTCGTTCAATCTTGCTCCGGGATTTTCACTCGGGCAGGCGGTCGATGCCATCACAAAGCTCGAGCGTGACGAGCGCCTGCCGGCGACCATTACGACCGGCTTCCAGGGCACGGCGCAGGTCTTCCAGGATTCCTTGCGCGGGCAGGGCATCCTGATCCTCGCCGCGATTTTCGCCGCCTATGTCGTGCTCGGAATTTTGTACGAAAGCTTTATCCATCCGATCACGATCATTTCCGGTCTTCCGTCGGCGGGCATTGGCGCAATTTTGACACTGATGCTGTTCCGCATGGACCTGTCGGTGATCGCGATGATCGGCATCGTCATGCTGGTCGGCATTGTGAAAAAGAACGCGATCATGATGATCGACTTTGCGATCGAGCGGCGCCGCGTCGGACTGTCGGCGGAAGCCGCCATCCGCGAAGCGGCGACGTTGCGTTTCCGTCCGATCATGATGACGACTTTCGCGGCAATCTTCGGCACGATCCCGATCGCGCTCGGTACAGGCGCCGGCGCCGAACTGCGTCAGCCGCTCGGCGTCGCGGTGGTCGGCGGTCTGGTGATGTCGCAGCTGCTCACGCTCTACATCACGCCGGTGATTTATCTGTACCTCGACCGCTTCGACCGGATGCTCAAACGCCGGCTCGAGCCGCAATTGAGGGAAGTCGAGGAAGCTCCGCCCGCAGTCGCGGCGGAATAAGCGCTACAGCGCGAAGCTGGTGCCGCAGCCGCAGGAAGCTTTCGCCTGCGGGTTTTTCACCTTGAACGAGGCACCGATCAGGTCGTCGACGAAGTCGATCTCCGAGCCGGCCATGTAGTTCACCGACACGGGATCGATCAGCACCACGGCGTTGTCGCGGCTGATGACGAGATCGTCGGTCGCCTTCGCGCGCTCCATGTCGAACTTGTACTGAAAGCCCGAGCAGCCGCCGCCTTCGACGCTGACGCGCAGCATGGTTCCAGCCGGCTCACCCTTGAGGATTTCGCCGATCCGTTTTGCCGCCCGTTCGCTGACCGTAATGCCTGTGCTCATCCTTGTGCCTTTTCAGGCCGATCCTATTGGCAGATGACCCAACGGATAGTTAAGTGCGCCGGCCAGTGAGGTCAATCCAGCGCATGATCCCGAAAAGTGGGTACCGGTTTTCGGATAAGATCATGCGCCAACGTCAAGAATTGTGATGGCGGTCGAACCCGGGCGCGAAAGGGCAGTTTATGCCGCCAATCCGGCGCAAAGCCGCGGCCGGCTTCATGCCGAGACGACCAGTCCGACACGCAATGCCTTCCGGCGGGACTGCGACCGGATCATCCATTCCGCGGCCTTCAGGCGGCTTGCCCACAAGACGCAAGTCTTCGTTTATCACGAAGGTGATCATTACCGCACGCGGCTGACGCACACTTTGGAAGTCGTCCAGATTGCCCGTTCACTTGCACGCGCGCTTGGCCTCGATGAGGACCTCGCAGAGGCCTTGGCGCTCGCACACGATCTCGGTCATCCCCCATTTGGTCATGCGGGCGAGCGTGCCCTCGATGAGTGCCTTTCAGCCAGCGGAGGCTTCGACCACAACGCGCAGGCCCTGCGCATCGTGACGGATCTCGAGCGCCGCTATGCGGCATTCGACGGTCTCAACCTGAGCTGGGAAACGCTTGAAGGTCTGGTCAAGCACAATGGTCCGCTCACCAATCGCGAGGGCACGCCGGTCGGACGCTATGCCAGACATGGCGTGCCCGCGGCGATCGCTGCCTACTCGAAGATCCAGGATCTCGAATTGTGGAGCTACGCCAGCGCGGAAGCCCAGGTTGCCGCTTTATCGGACGACATCGCGTACGACGCGCATGACATTGATGACGGCCTTCGTGCCGATCTGTTCACGCTTGAGGATATTTCGGCCGCCCCATTCGTCGGTGGGATTCTGGCGGATATCGACCGAGAGCATCCCGGTCTCGAAACCGCGCGGCGCGCCCATGAACTCGTGCGCCGCATCATCACGCGCATGATCGAGGATGTGATCGCGGAGTGCGGCCGGCGCGTCGCGATGCTAAGGCCGCGCTCGGCAGCGGATGTGCGCGAAGCGCCGCGGCCGATCGTTGGCTTTTCGCCTGCCATGGACAAGGCCGATCGCGACATCAAGGGATTTCTCTATGCGCGCATGTATCGCCACGACCGTGTGATGCGAGTGATGGATGACGCCGAAGGTGTCGTGCGCGACCTGTTCGGCCACTACAGCGCAACGCCCGCGGATTTGCCGGAGGAATGGCGCGAGGGAATAGGGACAAACGATTCCGATTACGCTCGCCGCATTGCGGACTATATCGCCGGAATGACGGACCGGTATGCGCTGATCGAGCACACGAAATATTTCAAGGAAACGCCTGAGCTTCGGTGAGGTGATGAACGCGGACATCAATACCCACTCGGAGGTCGATCTGCTGATTGCGGGTGCGGGTCCGGCCGGCATGACAACGGCGCTGGTCGCTTCGCTCGAAGGGCTCGACGTGCTGGTGTGCGAGAAATCCGAGCAGGTGGGTGGCACCGGATCGACCTCGGCCGGCACGCTTTGGATACCTGGAAACAGCCAGAGCCGCGCGGCGGGCTTCGACGATAGCGCCGGCCAGGCCGACCGCTATCTGGATGCGCTAATTGGGGAAGCGACCAACCGCGAACTCCGGGCCGCATTTCTTGCGAGCGGGCCAAAGGCGATCGACTATCTGAGCGCCCGCACCGACGTGCAGTTTCTTCCGTGCGGCAAGCATCCGGACTATCGCAGCAACATGCCCGGCGCGGCGATTTCCGGCCGTGCCATCGTGCCTGTGCCGTTCGACGGGCGCTTGCTCGGCGCGGACTTCGCCCGCATTCGCCCGCCGGTACCGGAGTTCATGGTGTTTGGCGGCATGATGGTCGGCAAAGCCGACATTCCCCGGTTGATCGGCCGCTTCCATTCGATTTCCAATTTCATTTATTCCGCGAAGCTGTTCGCCCGCTACCTGGTCGATCGGCTGACCTACAGACGCGGCACGCGCATCATGATGGGCAATGCGTTGATTGGCCGGCTGTTCTTTAGCCTGCGCAAGCGCAAGGTGCCCGTTCTCTTCGGCGCGCGAATTACCGATCTCATTGGCGATGCGCGCGGCATCACGGGCGCGCGTGTGAGCGTTGGCGCCAAGGAGATCGTCGTGAAGGTGCGCAAGGGCGTCGTGCTCGCGACAGGCGGCTACGCACACAACAAGCGTTTCCGCGACGCGTTCATGCCCCAGCCCGTTCCTGTCCACTCAATGAGCTGCGAGGACAATCTTGGCGACGGCATCGAGATCGGTCAGCGTCTGGGGGCGGCGACTGCACCTGCCCAAGGCACCAGCGGTCTTTGGGCACCAGTGTCGATCGTACCACGTCCCGATGGGAGTATGGGTTTGTTCCCGCATCTCGTGCTCGACCGCGCCAAGCCTGGGCTGATTGCGGTGAATTCTGCCGGCCATCGCTTTGTCAACGAGGCAGCGTCCTATCATGATTTCGTGCTGGCGATGTTCGAAAGCCACCGAACCACACCGACCATTCCGGCCTGGTTGATTTGCGATGCAGCTTTTCTCGGGGAATATGGTCTTGGCGTCATTTATCCGGGGCACCGCAATCCCGCAAAATTCGTCGACAGCGGTTACATCACGCGGGCGCAGACGGTGGACGAGCTCGCCGGCAAGATCGGTGTCGATTCCGCGCAACTGCGCAAGACGATCGAGCGTCACAACAAATTTGCCGAGACCGGCATCGATCTAGACTTCGGCAAAGGCGAAACGGAGCTCAACCGCTTCAACGGCAACCCCGATCACGCGCCCAATCCCTGCATCGGGCCGTTGTCAAAGCCGCCATTTTACGCCCTTGCGGTCTGGCCTGCCGATATCGCGGTCAGCACCGGACTTGCGACCGATGCCGATGCGCGCGTGCTGGGCAGCGACGGCAGAGCCATTCCCGGCCTCTACGCCTGCGGAAACGACATGGCGTCGGTGATGGCAGGCAGCTATCCGGGACCCGGCACGACGCTCGGTCCTGCAATCGTGTTCGCCTACCGCGCCGCGATGCATGCCAAAGGCGCTCCGCTATAGGTTGCCTTGCGCGAAACGGTGCGCGCTCAATATCATCATTCGTTTTCCGGGAGGGATCATGGCGCGGCTGGCGGGAAAAGTTGCATTCATCACGGGTGGCGGTGGCGGCATTGGCCGCGCGACCGCCGAGCGTTTTGCCGAGGAGGGCGCCAAGGTCGTCATCGCCGAGATCGACGTCGGCCGCGGCGAAGCGGCGGCACAATCGGCGCGGTCGCGCGCGTCGAATTCGGGTGGCGATGCCCATTTCATCCACTGCGATATCCGCGAGCGTGCCAATGTCGAAGCGGCCTTCGCCGAGACGATCAGGCGGTTCGGCGGTCTCCATATCCTTCACAACAACGCCGGCGGTTCCTCACCTGACGACGGCCGCGTGACAGATGTGTCCGAGGAGGAATTCTGGCGGGTCATGAAGCTCGATGTTTACGGCACGTTCCTGTGCTCGCGGCTCGGTATCCCGCATATGATCAAGTCGGGCGGCGGATCGATCATCAACATGTCGTCGATTGTCGCCTTGCGCGCGCTTCCGGGTCGCGACTGTTATACGGCCGCCAAGGGAGCCGTTGCGGCGATGACGCGGTCCATGGCGGTTGAATATGCCGCCGACAAGATCAGGGTGAATGCGATCGCTCCCGGCGTGGTGCTCACCGAGCGCGTCAAGAAGCTGCTCGAAGGCTCGAAAGACATCGAGAAGCTGGCAGCCACGCATCTGCTCGGCCTGGGCCTGCCGATCCACATGGCCGACATGGCTGTTTATCTTGCCTCCGATGAGTCGGCGATCACGACCGGTCAGGTCATTTCGGTCGATAGCGGGGCAACCATCAGGTAAGCGTTCCGCTGCCCCTGGTGCTGATTTTGACTTGCCGTAGGAATTGCGTTAGCCGCAGCCCTCATGTCTAGCCACGCCAAACCGCAGCACTTGTTCGCGACGATGCTTGCTTGCGTGCAGGCGGCGACGACCGCTGTGCTCGGCTCCGGCGCGGACGTTTCCCGGATTGTCGTTGAGCCGCCGCGTGACCCGACACACGGCGATATGGCCACCAACGCCGCGATGGTTCTTGCGAAGGATGCCGGCAAAAAGCCGCGGGAGCTCGCCGAAAGCATTGCCGCCAAGCTGCGTAGCGACGGGAAGGTCGCCTCCGCGGACGTTGCGGGGCCAGGCTTCATCAATCTCACGCTCAAGGCGAATGTCTGGTGCGAGGAATTGCGCCTCGTGCTCGAAGCAGGGCGGGACTACGGCCGCAGCGACATGGGCAAAGGCGATAAGGTCAATGTCGAATATGTGTCGGCCAATCCCACGGGGCCCATGCATGTGGGTCACGGCCGCGGCGCGGTGTTTGGAGACGCGCTGGCAAACCTGCTTGCCTTTACCGGCTACAAGGTCACGCGCGAGTACTACATCAACGATGCCGGCGCGCAGGTCGACGTACTCGCACGCTCGGCATATCTGCGCTACCGCGAGGCGCTCGGGGAACACATCACCATCCCGGAAGGCCTCTATCCCGGCGAATATCTCAAGTCGGTTGGCAAGGATCTCGCGCAAGCGGACGGACCATCGCTGAAGGATAGACCGGAGGCGGAATGGCTCCCGATCGTGCGCAAGCGCGCCATCGACATGATGATGGCCGAAATCCGCAATGATCTGCGCGCGCTCGGGATCGTTCAGGATGAATTTTTCTCCGAAAGGTCATTGATCGGGAAGGGCGCTGACCGGGTCGCCGAAACCATCAATTGGCTGAAGGGAAAAGGCCACGTCTACGAAGGGCGTCTGCCGCCGCCGAAAAGCGGCGCCGTCGAGGACTGGGAAGACCGGGAGCAAACTTTGTTCCGCTCGACGGCCTTCGGCGACGATGTCGACAGGCCACTGAAGAAGTCGGACGGCAGCTATACTTATTTTGCGACCGATATCGCCTATCACAAGTCGAAGCTGGATCGTGGTTTCCGTGACCTGATCGACGTGTGGGGTGCCGACCACGGTGGCTACGTCAAGCGCATGCAGGCAGCCGTCAAGGCGCTGAGCGGTGCGAAGGCCGATCTCGACGTCAAACTCGTGCAACTGGTGCGCCTTCTGCGTGCCGGCGAACCGGTGAAGATGTCCAAACGTGCCGGCGAGTTCGTCACCTTGCGCGAGGTGGTCGATGAGGTTGGACGCGACGCGGTTCGCTTCGACATGCTCTACCGGAAGAACGATGCCGTGCTTGATTTCGACCTTGCGAAGGTCATCGAGCATTCGCGTGAGAACCCTGTCTTCTATGTTCAATATGGACACGCGCGCGGGCAATCCGTGTTCCGCAATGCGCGGGGAGAAATGCCCGATCTGCCGGCGGAACCGTCGGCGCGGGCTGCGTATCTTCGTAAAGCGCCGCTCGAGAAGTTGACCGATACCGGCGAAGTTTCACTGCTGCGCCGGGTCGCTCTTTTTCCACGTCTTGTCGAGGCTGCCGCGGGCGCTCATGAGCCGCATCGAATTGCGTTCTATCTGTATGAATTAGCAAGTGAATTTCATGCGCATTGGACGAGAGGAAATGACTTGCCTAATTTACGCTTCATTATTCAGAATGATCGAGAAACGACAGCAGCCCGGCTCGCGCTGGTGGAGGGGATCACCACAGTTTTAGCCTCGGGCCTCGCATTGCTCGGGGTTAGCGCGCCGGATGAGATGCGATAGATCTCGTCCATTGGTCCGCGTCCGCGTGGATCGTATAAGGCCAACGCAAGGACGGGCTGACTGGGGAACGAATGGCGGACGATCAAAGCCAACGACCGTATCGTGCAAGTGAACCGCCGCCCGCGCGCGGCTCAGGAAAGACCGGCAGCGACCCGCTCGCTGAGCTGGCGCGCCTGATTGGACAGACCGATCCGTTCGGAGAGTATGGTCGTGAAGTCGCGCGCCGTTCGCCTCCATCGCAATCGGCTGCGCGCGCCGATTGGAACCAGCCGCTTGGAACATCCTACTCGGCGCAATACGGCGGCGATGCGCGTGCACCGGAGCCGGCGCCGCGCTACGCGGGCGACGGCTACCCGTCGGCTCCCGCGAGCCCGCTCATTCCCCAAGACTATGGCAGTCAGAATTACGGGCGTCAGCCCTACGAGGCTCAACCGCCTGCCAGCGGGATCGATCATTATGAGGCCGAGCCGGCATCGCACCGGTTTCCTCTTGGCCAATCCGATCATCAGCAGGATTTTTACGACGAAGCCCCGGTTGAGGACGAATACTACGAGGACGCTCCGCCTTCGCGCCGCAGGATTGTCGTTATGGCGATCGCCGGTGTCGCCGCTTTGGCGGTGATTGGCACGGCAGGGGCATTTGGCTATCGCGCGCTTGTAGGCTCCTCCGGCGCGGCCAAACCGCCGCCGGTGATCAAGGCCGATACGGCACCGAGCAAGATTGTTCCGGCAACGACCGGCAAGGATGCCCAGTCCAACAAACTAATTACCGATCGCGTCAACGAACGCGGGCAAAGCGAAAAGCTGGTCTCGCGCGAAGAGCAACCGATGGACCGGCCGACAGCGGTTGCGCTGTCGCAGTCCGGACCGCAGGCAGCGCTTGGCAGTGGCGTGATCGGCAGCGAGCCGAAAAAGGTTCGCACCATCGCTATTCATCCGGACCAGCCTGTGGCCGACGCGGCACCATCATCGATGTCAGCTGCGGCAGCGCCTGCGAGATCCGCTCCGGCTCCGGCTCCCGCGCCGCGCGCCGCCGCCGCTCCGCCACGTCCTGCGCCGGAGACGACAGCCGACGCGGAAGAGAGCGCGCCGCGGTCCGCTCCACCGCCGCGTCAGGCGGCGGCCGCATCGAACGGCGGGCCTTTGTCGCTCAATCCGAATGCGGCACCGTCGCGAACTGCGCCGGCGCGGGCCCCCGCAGCTCCGACGCAGGCCTCCGCAGTGCCGGCCAGGACGGCCGCGGTAGCGCCACAGGCGCCCGCGGCGGCATCGAGCGGCGGGACGGGCAGCTATGTCCAGGTTTCCTCGCAGCGCAGCGAGGGTGAGGCTCAGGCGGCGTTCCGCAGCCTGCAGGCCAAGTTCCCGGACCAGCTCGGAGGTCGGCAGCCTTCTATCCAAAAGGCCGATCTGGGCGCCAAGGGCACTTACTACCGCGCCATGGTTGGGCCCTTTGCCAATGCCGGCGAGGCAAGCCAGTTGTGCTCGAGCCTCAAGGCAGCCGGCGGGCAATGCCTCGTCCAGAGGAATTAACAGGCCAAAACTTGACCCCTGCGACGTGCGCGGGCTAATCCGCGCCGATGACGGCGCGCGCATTTATCACGGGATTGGAGGGACTTACCTTATCGCCCGATGAGCGCGCATTTTTGCGCGATGCACGGCCGTGGGGCCTCATCATCTTCAAGAGGAACGTGAGTACACCCGATCAAGTGACGGAACTCACGCAGTCATTTCGCGATGCTGTCGGCAGCGAGGCCCCCGTACTCGTCGATCAGGAAGGCGGTCGGGTTCAGCGGCTCGGGCCACCGCACTGGCCGACTTATCCGCCCGGCGCACGTTACAGCGAACTCTATGACCAGGAGCCGGCGGCGGGCATCGCGGCGGCGCGGCTGGCGGGCCATCTGATCGCTGCGGATTTAAGACCACTCGGCATCGACGTCGATTGTCTTCCGATCGCCGATGTTCCGGTTGCCGGTGGCGACCCCGTCATCGGCGATCGCGCCTATGGCAGCGAACCAGGCAAGGTCGCGAAAATTGCCAAGGCAATCGCCGAGGGTCTGGAGGCGGGGGGTGTGTTGCCTGTGGTGAAGCATTTGCCCGGCCACGGCCGTGCCACCACAGACAGCCATCACAAGCTGCCGGTCGTGGATACCGATCGTGCGACCCTCGAGGCCGCCGATTTTGCGGCGTTCAAGCCGCTGGCGGGCTTGCCGCTAGGAATGACGGCACATGTTGTGTTTAGCGCAATCGACCCCGTCGCACCGGCCACCACTTCGGTCACAATGGTCAGGCAAGTGATTCGCGGGTTCATCGGATTCCAAGGCCTGTTGATGAGCGACGACATCTCGATGAATGCCCTGTCCGGCAGCATTGCGGAGCGCAGCCGCGCTGCGCTGGCGGCCGGATGCGATGTCGTGCTTCATTGCAACGGCAATCTCGGGGAAATGGTTGCCGTCGCAAAGGAAGCGCCCGAGTTTACAGGCGCAGCTGCGCGACGGGCCGATGTGGCACTTGCGGCGCGCAAGGCGCCGGAAGAGTTCGATACCGAAGCTGCGCGTAGGTTGTTCACGCAAATGATCGACGACGAGCGGACGGAATTTCGACGGAAGATCGGGTCATGAGCAGCGAAGACTTCGACACGACGCTCGGTGCCGATCGCGGCACCACCGAGCCAGCCATGATCGTTGACGTGGAGGGCTTCGAAGGTCCGCTCGATCTGTTGTTGATGCTCGCGCGTCAGCAAAAAGTGGATCTCGCGAAGATTTCGATCCTTGCGCTGGCTGATCAGTACCTGTCGTTCATCGAGGCTGCGCGCCAGTTGCGGCTCGAGCTTGCCGCCGATTACCTGGTGATGGCGGCGTGGCTCGCTTACCTCAAATCGCGCCTGCTTCTGCCGGAAACCGAAACGGGGGATGGGCCAAGCGCGGAGGAGATGGCGCTGGCGTTGGCCAACAGGCTGCGCAGGCTGGAAGCGATCCGTGACGTTGCGACCCGTATGATGGAGCGGCCGCAACTCAATCGGGATATTTTCCCGCGCGGCCTGCCGGAACCGATAGAGGAAATAAAACAGCCGGAATGGTCGGCGACGCTTTATGACCTGCTTTCCGTCTATGCCACGCAACGTTCGCGCAGCGCGCTGTCCCGTGTCCGCTTCAAGCAGCGAGCCGTTTGGTCGCTCGCCGAGGCGCGCACCGCTCTCGAGCGTCTGATCGGGCAGTCGGCGGATTGGTCGCGCATCGATCAGTTCCTGATCAGTTATGTGGTGGATCCGGCGCTTGCGGCGTCGGTGTTTGCGTCTTCGTTCGCCTCCGCGCTTGAGCTTGTACGAGAGGGCCTAGCGGAAATTCACCAGAAGGAATCATTCGCGCCGATTTATATGCGCAAGCGCGTCGGCGCGATTGCGATAGCTACGACGCATGACGCGCAAGAAAACTCATAAGGGGAAAGAGTCCATGCCGAGCGTGGCCAAGAAGCTCGTGGTGGTGCAAAGCAATGA
>Ga0105239_10007068_pt1 | contig 12921 bp, 11 predicted proteins | sample KBSC44metaG_FD_92761 | JGI IMG/M metagenome (GOLD analysis project Ga0105239, IMG submission 92761) | Corn rhizosphere microbial communities from Kellogg Biological Station, Michigan, USA - KBS C4-4 metaG | ecosystem: Host-associated > Plants > Roots > Rhizosphere > Soil | place: Michigan, USA...
GAAGGCCCAGTGATCCCAATTCCGGGGCTTGCCGTCATTCTTCGTGACGGACCACGGCAACTTCTGCTCAATCCATTGACGCAGGGTGGCGACGTCCTGATCCGCGAGACGCGGACGCCCCAGCGGCATCTTGAGATCTCCGGTTTGCTCGACCGCGCGTAGCAGCAGGCTGTCCGCAGGCATCCCCGGTTGCGCGGCAGGACCGCGTTTGCCGCCCTTAAGCACGCTCTCACGGCTGTCCAATGAAAGCCCGCTGCTTCGGTTCGCGGGATTGTGGCAGACTTCGCAGTTACTCTTCAGAATCGGACGAACAGTGTTCTCGAAGAATGAAAGCTCCTGCGGCCCAAACGAGGGAGTCTCCTGGCCCAGCACCGACACGGTTAAGGTTAATGGCGCCAGCAAGGACCACAATCTGAAACTCATGGATTCTAATATATATCAACCCTTCGCGGAAGACCTCCCCTAAGTGCGGCCTCTCCTAAGTGCAGTAATGCTACTGTAACGGCAGCAATTTCTTGGTAGCCGGAGAAGCAAGGGCGTTGTGCTGGAACAGCACATCCACTGCGTTCCGTACGTACTGTTCATCGGTGAGTTGCTCTGCGATTTCCGCAGGGTATGGGACTACACTTTTCAGGTACACGCTGAATTCATGGAACAGAACTAGTCGCGCGGCAGATTGGATTTCATCGCGGCGCAGGATCGCTTCCAAAGCAAGATGCGCCACTTTGGCCGGAACTTTCTGGCGCAGTCGTGCCGCGAGGTGGCGATGCTCGGCGAGCGAATTGAACTTGCGGCCAAGGACTTGATCGACGTCGGGTTCCTTTAATTGCGGAATACGGACAACGATCGTGCCCGCTGCGATATCGCCCAGCCGCTGCCGCCTGGGATTCAGCACACAACAGACGCCGCCGATCAGATACAACCCCGGCAGCAGATCGACGAAACGCAGCAGATTCCGGACAATGATCTGGGATGGGCTTAGCCGCAAGCCGCCGGCCTCCACCACGCGCAGCCCCAGCAGGCGCTTGCCGACAGTTTGCCCTCGCCAAAACCATTCGGCCAAGATTCCATAGAGCATGGAAAGCGCAAAATATAAAACCGTGATCACGCTTTGCGCTGCATCCGCGCTAAATATCTGGAGTGGAGCAGCCAAACGCGCGATCAACCCTCCCGCGGCGGCAATTGCAGCAAAATCGACAGCGAAAGCCAGCATCCGGCTAAATGGACCGGCAAGCGGCAAGGCGAATTCGATGCCTTCCGGCGTTCGAATAAGCACGGTTTCAGCGCGCATCGCCCGGCTCCCATGACACGCCCGAGCGAGCGAGGAACGTGGCCAGCAGCAGCGCCTCGATCAAACCGAAGACGATCTTTAATCCATACGGAACCACCGGTTCGTGGTATTGAGAAACGAAGGCTTCGACTAGTCCCGCCCATACCAGCAGAATGGCGACGCCTCCCGCGAGCGTCACCACATCGCGTGTGATGTGCCGCAGTCGCTCGGCCCGTGAAGTTCGATCGCCCCATCCGATCAAGGCATGCGCGATCGCCAGCCCTGCTTGTCCACCAATCAGTATCGCTGGTATTTCAATGACGCCATGCGGCAGCAGCCAACCCAGCAAAAACGTCGTCTGGCCGCCAGTGATGTAGTCCACCGCCACCGCGCCCAACAGGAGCCCGTTATAGAACAGCAGAATCACCGTGCCGAATCCGAAGGTCATTCCGAGCGCCAGGGTGGTGAATGCAACCTGAGTGTTATGGGTCATCAGTTGCGCGGAAAAAGTTGCCTTCTTCCCGGTCAGTTGCTGCCCTTGCTGGGCGCGCTCCATGGCAACGCGTTCGGCGGGAGTTAAGCGAAGGTTGTCGAAGGGCATCAGCACCGCCTTGGCGTCCGGATCGTAGCGGATCGCGAAGCCTCCAAGGGCTGCCCCCAGCAACGTCAAGAGTGCCGCCAGTTGAAATGCGCGGAAATGGCGGCGGAAGGTATTCGGAAACTCGACCGTGAACCATCGCCACGGACGGAACGGAATATGGTGCCGCGTTTCGTGGATTTCCGCGTACGCGCGGCTCACCAGCCAGGCCAGGTACCCCTGCAACTCCCCCTCGGCCGCGAAGCTGGCAACACGTGTAAGATCGTCTCCGGCGCGCTCATAAAGTGCCTGAAATCGAGCCGCCTCCTCTATCGTGAGTCGCCTGCCCGGATTCAGGTCGAGCCATGCCAGAGTCCTCTCGAGAGCAGTCCAGTGAGGCCGTTCGGTTTCGACGAAGCGCGGCAGATCGAGAATCATAGCAGCTGCCTCTGTTTGACGTCGTCGTAAAGATTAACCAGATTCGCCGCGAAAGATGCCGGCTCCAGCAACGCGAGGTGCACTCCCTGACGCGCCATGGCCCTTTGCAGTTCGCGAAGTCTACTCCACGCCAGATGCCCGGCCAACGCGCGATAGATGTCCTCGGCGGATTCGATCATCGCATCCTGAAACAGCGGCTGCGCGGATGCAGGACGCAGAGTCGCCGCCAGGACGAGATGCCGCCGCGCCAGCAGCCGCGCGGAGCGCTCAAAGTGTTCGGCGAGAACCGGTTCGTCGAGGGCAGTGAGGAAAATCACCAGCGAGCGCCGGCGCAGACGCAAGCGCAACAACGTGGCTATTTCCTCGAAATCCGGCGAAACCGGCCGCGCGCGAAGGGTATTGATCGCGTCTCTGCAGGCCGAGTAGTGCAACTTGCCGCCGTGCGCCCGCACAAAAGTCTCGACGCGATCCGAAAAAGCGGCGATTCCAAACAAATCTCCGCGCCGCTCGGTCACGGCGCCGATTGTCAAGGCGGCCTTGATCGAACGCTCCAAAGCGGTTTCCCCACCGACGATCCGAGCCGACAGTCGCGACGCATCGATGACGATGTAGATCTCCTGGGTGCGCTCCACCTGGAATACTTTCGTGATCGGACGCCCACGCCGCGCCGTCGCTTTCCAATGAATTTCATCCGAGCTGTCGCCGGGCGAATACTCGCGTAGTTTTTCGAATTCACGCCCGCGCCCGATCTGCCGCGTCAAATGCAGGTTCTCAGACCCGCGCCGCAGCGCTTTTAGAGCGCCGTCGTCTCGCAGATTGGGGTAGACCCGTACTTCAATCGAAATGGGATGCGTACTGCGTACCGCCCAAAGGCGCAGAGCGGAGGCCGATTCCAGGTAGCATTCGTTAATCCTGTAATTGCCGCGCAGGCGCGGCCGGCACAGCCATTCGATTCGCGATACCGCGACAGGCAGGTCGACGGATTGCTCCTCGGGCTCCATTTCAATGCCCGGCGGCATCGCGAATCCAATCCGAATTCGCCGACCGGGATGGTTGCCATTGTGAATGGTAACGGCAATGTGAGTTTCGCGGCCTTGCACCAGACGGAGCAGTCCCGGCAGTTCAACATGCAGACCATGCAAGGCCCGCTTCCGCAGCAAGGCATCGACTAGGGCGGCAATCATCACCGAAACGATGAGGGCCACGGTTGCTATCCGCGCCTGCGGGATGACCGCTTGGATGACCACCGCAGGAAAGCCGGCCAAAGCCAGCACCCAGATCAATCGCGGCGATGGAACGATCACACCGGCACCGCCACGCTTTCCACAATCTTATCGACCGCTTCGGCAGCCGTCATTCCCTCGATTTCAAACTCGGGCCGCAAGATCAGTCGATGTTCCAGGACAGGCCGGGCGAGTGCCTTCACGTCGTCGGGGGTCACGAAATCCCGTTTATCGAGCGCCGCGTGGACACGACTCGCCAGCACCAGGGCTTGAGTGGCGCGCGGTCCTGCCCCCACTAACACGCTTTCGTGCGATCGCGTCCGGCGCACCAGGTCCACGATATATCCTGCGAGTTCGCCACGCATCGACACATCCGCCAATGCATCCTGGGCCGCCGTGAGTTTGCCGGGGTCCAGAACCGGACGGATCGCTCCGCCTGCCAGCAGTTCTTCCGGCGTCTCAGCGGACAACATGCGCATAGCGAGTTCGAGTTCGTGCTCGCGGTCGGGCGCCGCCATTGTGATCTTCAAAAGAAAACGGTCCTTTTGTGCCTCGGGAAGCGGATAGGTGCCTTCGTATTCGATCGGATTCTGCGTAGCGAAGACCGTGAAGGTGTCGGGCAGCGTATGAGTTTCGCGATCGATGGTGACGGTACGCTCCTGCATGGCCTGAAGCAGCGCGGACTGAGTCTTAGCGGGTGCGCGATTGATTTCGTCAGCGAGCAGGAACGAAGTAAAAACCGGCCCCTTCACTAGCGTGAATTCGTTGCGGCCAAAATGAAATACGCTGGTTCCCGTGATATCGGCAGGCATCAGGTCGGGTGTAAATTGGATGCGCGCGAACTCGCAGCCGAGCAGGCGGGCTAGGGTGCGCGCGAGCAAGGTCTTCGCGATGCCCGGTACGCCTTCGATCAAAGCGTGTTGGCGCGCCAGGATCACAATGAGCGCCTGATCGATCACATCGGCTTGCCCCAGAATGATCTTCGACGCCTCCTGCCGCGTGGCATCCAGGATCTGATGAAGCTGTTCGAGTCTTTCCGTCATTTTCTCTCCATCAGAACGCGGCAAACCGCACGGTATCCCGCAAGCGGGTCGCGGCCGGTCCATTGTTGAATCTCAGCGTGCACTAATTCCCTCCGCCCTTGCTGGGAGGCGGAACGAGTCCACTCCTTCGAGCAGGCTGCCAGAAGTTGATCCATCGGAATGTTGCGGCGCAGGAGGGCGGTCAAGCCATCGTGCACATCACGCCCGCTGACGCGAGCCGCGCCTGTGTCAGCGCGCGAGGGGAGAAAGCTGGAAGCGCTGCGCCAAATAAACAATCCAGCGATCGCGAAGAGCACCCCGATCGCCGTCTCCAGCCGGTATTTTCGGATCAGCACCGCGGCGCTTCCAGTCTCCGACACGCCGAACTGGTTTTCGTCGAAGAGTACACGCTTCACTGGCCCGATCAGCCCCGCAATCAGCACGGCGTCGCTGGAGTCCGAGAGGCCTTGATTACTGAGCGGAAAACTGTCCCCGACCAGAACCATGGTTCCTCCCGCGAGGTCGCGTTCCACGATGGCGGCGTCACCTTGGCGCTCCTCTAAAACTCGCCATTCCGGGCCAGGTTCGAAGTACAACGACGATTCGCGGGGCATCGCTCTGGCATTCTTTTCTTCCTCACTGGACGCTTTTCGATAGCGCAGCCGGATGTGCCACTGCTCCTCAATCGCACCGGCCCTGGGCGGCGCCGGCGGAGCGACCGCTGGAAGGAACGCGATCACGACGCGTCCACCTTGCGCAAGCAGTTTTCCATAATCGTCCACCGCGGGCTTCGGAGATTTCGCCCAGGCGGAAGAATCGACACCGAGAATCAGAAGAGTGGTTTCGCCATCGAGCGGGGACCGCGCCTTGTACAGCCGCGAGACGTCGAGCCCGGGCTGCTCCGAAAGGCTTTCAAAGAGCGCCTTTGTTCCCAATGGGTCGGTTCGCAGAGAAGAATACGCAGGATAGACTTCACCCGTGATCAGCGGGGCGACCATCACTTCCCAGGCCCCGGCGAGAAACACTGCAAGCAGCAGCAGGATTAACCACACAGCTCCGTTACGTGCGGCCGGCATAACGCCTGATCTCCTCCCAACCCTGCGCAAAAGCTTCCACGTCCGCGCGGTCCACGGCATGTCTCCCGTACCAGCCACGTTCAAACAGGTACAAGTTCCGGGCAAACGCGGGCGTCAGGTTCGCGTCCGCCAGGGCGTGCGCGCGGGACCGGCGCTCCAACTCTCGACGATAATCACGCCCCGATTTCCAGCGCCGAACCGAAACCAAGTCCCTCTCACTCAGGTAATTCAAACCGGCCAGGTACAAGGCGCGCAACGCCAGCCTGCACTCCCCTTTAGCAAGTAATTCCTCTGCCAACTGCATCCACGAGCTCTCGGACATCAGGTCTGCCGTGACCGATTCGTCAGCTACGTTGATCGGCGCAGCGGCTAGCTTGACTGGCTGCGCGCGGATCGCCTTTTTCCGCCGACCCGCAACGAATGTCGCCACCCCGGCGGCAACCAGGGCGAGTGCGACCAGGGAAATCCATACTTCAATGGGGGGCCGCTCTGTCGCCGGTTTTTCCCAGCTGTTCTTATCCGGGTCAGGACGGAACCAGCTCTGAACTTTCTCGACTAGCCACGCAATACCCTTCGCCACCGTATCGAGGGCGGTACGCGCCCAGCCCACCCATCGGCCCTGCGGCTCCGGACCCGCCGGACGAGGCGCACGCCATGCAAACTCTCGCCGGCGGATCACTTCACTGATGGTCTGATCGAGTCGCTGAGAGTCGATGCGCGTGTGAACATTTGGCGCTTCGGGCGTAGCCGGAGTCTGCCCCCGCGCGTGCGGCGCCGCGACGCATAGGACCAGCGCGAGTGCAGCTGCTCCAAGCGTCCGCTTTAAGACAACGCGTAAATCCTCGCCGGTAGCGAGCGACTCCCCGTGAAAGCACCTGACCACATAGGCCGCATCCAACAAGGGATCGATGACTATCCACATAGCGCAGCCTGCGACTGCGATGGTGGTCGAGTTCAATAGGCGTAATCCCAGGCGCGCGAATTCGTTTTCTATCCCGAGCAGGCTTCGACCAATCTGCGGCAGCAGCACGATCACGATCAACACGTTTATAAACAGCAGCAACCCTGCCAGACAGATCAGACTAAGCAAAAGCCAATTCTGGCGGGTCCACAATCCAGCTTGCCGCCGCGCCGTCGCGATCACTTCAGGTTCGCCGAGCGCCGCGAAGAGTCCGGCATTGCGGAAGAAGGCCACGGTCCATGCAAATGGAAGTACCACCAGTCCACTTACAAGGATCGCCAAAAGACTGAGCGGCTGCAGCGTGCACTGGATCGCCACCAGCCGCGTGAGTTTCAGAGGGCGAGGCGCGGCCATGGATTGAAAACCATAGAGGCGCGCTGCAAATACAGCTTGCCAGACGCTCTTCCATATGAATAACGCCGTAAGGGCTAACGATTCCGCGGGAAGCCTCTCGGCTGCGAATGGATTTCGGGACATGTCGCTCCAGAAAAACAACAGTCCGACGAAAAACGGAACTGCTCCAATGAGGTAGGCCGCTATCGCTGCTGAAGGCGCCGCGCGCAGAAGCTGGATGGATTCTTCCAGGATCTCGATCGCATCCAGTTCCCGCATCAGGGTGTGCCCCCGAAAAAGGACGCCGGCACTCTGGCCAGGCCCACACCGAAGTAGTAGAAAATGAACCACGTCGTCAAGAAGCCCGTCAGAGACAGGATGCCCCAGGCGACGACTGAGGTTCCGCGACGTTCGGGGGCCGCTTCAAGTTGCCCGATGCAGTGCGCACACATCATTCGTCCTTCATGTTCGACGACGCATTCGCGGCAATAGAACCGCAGACATCGCGGACAGCGCACGGCCGCCTCGCGATCCGAGTGGATCATGCAGCGCTGCTGAACCAGCAAGCTCACTCGCCCTTAGCCGTCCTTTCGAAATGACATACGGCCAGACCGGTGATCGCCATCGCCGCGCGCCATCCCACAGCGAGAAGCAGGGTTCTCCCTGAAGCCGCAATCTGGATGTTCCATGACGCCGCGCCCGAAGACGGTTGCCGAAAAACTGCAACTACACCTGGCCAAGCCGCGATGCCGCTTAAGGCGAATGGATCGATGACGATGCACACGAATGCCGCGATCAGCACCGCGACTGACGCTGCGTTGCGGGTGCGGGATTGAACAAGCGCGAGAATCCCGATCAGAAATTCCGCGAAGTACATGGTCGGCAAAAGACCGAACGCGACGCTGAAGGTGGATTGCAGCGCCACAAACACCAGAACGCTGTCCAGCATGAGCAGGCCAAACAGGATTTCGGGAGTATAGCTCAAGGGACGGTCGATGGCCGGTGGTTGCGGCGTCGGTTGCGGCGTCGATTCCGCAAGGGCACTTTGGTGAGCCATCGCTGCCCGTGCCGCCAGATCCTCCCCCGGCACGCTACCCTGCACGGTTTCGATTGCCGGAGTAAGGGCCGCCAGAAAGGTGCGGGCCGTACGCATACGCGATATCGGGTAGAGGCATTCCCCGCTGACCGCCGTTTGCAGTACACAGCGGCAGCGCGGCCCGCGCACGATGTCCCAGATCGCCAAGCCTAAAGCGACCAGGCCGATTGCGGCAAAGAAGCCTTTTCCAAAAGTAGAACGTACCGCAATGCTGGCCGCAAAGCAAACCGACGCGGCCACAGCTTGCCAGACGGCTCGCCTGCCGCCCTCGCTCACTACGATCGCCTGAATGTCGGCGAAAGCGAACCGTTGATAGCGCTCCACGAAGCGGTTCGAATTCACGATCAGCAGGTGGTCGCTGCCGAGCCAAGCCTGCGAGAATCCATTCCAAGTACGGTTCTTCGGGGATAACCGTAGGTAGTTGGAACTGCTCATCTGCGCACCCGGAGAATCGCGGCGATCACGACGACTATAAAGCCGATCTGGCTGAGGGCAATCAGCCCAGCGAAGTAAAATCGGACGCGTGTGCGCGGCAGGATGCTGCGGGGAGAATTCCAATGACGGGCAATCCAGAACAGCGTGAGAGGCGCGGTCACGAGAATCGGCCAGAACAGGAATGCCGGAAAGATTGCCAGCGCCAGTGCGACGCTGTCGTGCATCGTTCGGTTGGACTCAAGATCTTGGATCTTACGCCCGTGCAGGTTCGCCGCGAAGCATACCGGGCAAAGCGTTCTCCCCGGGATTTCGAGCATACAGAGGCTGCACAAGAAACGCCCGCACTCGTCACAGAGTGCGTGAGCTCGGCTCTGCGTATGGTAAAAGCAACTCGCCTCCAGGTCCGCTGCCAGCGCTTGCGGAAGACTGGCGGTTTGGGATTGCGCAATCGCAGGGAACGCTCTCACTAGAACGGTCGCGCCGCAAAAGGGGCAGCGCTGGCCCTCGACGCCGGTCCACAATTCCGCGGGAAGCGGCCGCAAGCACGCACTGCAAGGGATGCCTTCGAGGGTCATGTCGTATCGCGAGGGCGCCGCATCCAGCTATCTGGAATAGATCACCCGCGTTTCGCAGATGCGGTCGTGCAGCGCTCGCTTTTGAGCGTCGAATCCCGCCATGAAATAGCCGATTCCCAATATGAAGGAGCTGATGAATTGGGAAAAATAGCGGCCGGCCGAGAGACCAACAGAGAGAGGAGATCCGTCCGAGCGGATAACTTTCAGCCCAAAAATCATCTTGCCAATCGTCGCCCCGCGCTTGGCGATGAAAAAGATCTCGTAGCAGGCGGCGGCTACAATGCTCAAGAAGGTTATCAGGAGCAAGGGGACGAGCATGGCCATCGCTGCCGCGGGATTCCGAGCCGCGCCTGGAGCGAACATCGCAATACCGAATGGAATTCGCACGATCAAGAAAGCCACATTAAGCAAAATAGCATCGACGATGCGAGCCGCCGCGCGAATCCAAAAGCCGCCGTAGTGCCGCGCGCCACCCGCCACCCCGCCTTCGCGCAATTTCTGCAGATAAGCTGGCTTACATATCGCACAGACGGATACGGGTCCAATCGCGACTAACTCATTGGCTGGGAAAGGCCGCCCACATTCGCCGCAATACGGCGTGCCTGTGGGGGCGGTCGAAAGCGGCGCTGAGGCTGGCGCGGCTCCGCGCAGCGAGCCATGTGTTTGCCAGGCCGGCATGCCCTCGTTCCAGACCAGCGTATCGGCGCGCACGACCCCGGCCAGGACGAGATCGTTCAGCGCAGATTCTTCAATGGGACCTTTTTGCTGACCTTGGTCGGCATAGAACCATTTCATGCGGCATCTCCTCTGTCGGGACAGAATATCGTGCGAATTGTTCGTCGAAGTATTATATTGTATCGGAACTTTAGAGGTCATCTGCTGGAGAGCGGCCCATTTTCAAAAACCGGTGCTAGTCTCGAATTCAAGTATTGATCTAGTGAGTGCTCGCTTCAATCGCGAAACCAGCCATGGGCCGATTGCGCTTCGACAACGTCGCCCGGCCTTCGGGCTCTATGCCCAAATGGAATGAGCCCGGGCTGGCGCCTTCCTAGGACCTCCAAGTCCAGCTAGGAAGGATGAACGGACCTTCCAACTCGCCTTAGCAGGGCGCACGGACTCCCAGGCGTAACTATCTGGAAACGACGGCCGAGGCGGGCTTCACGTATTCCTTCGGAAAGTAACGTGGTTTGCCGCCGCGGTTGATGATGATATCGGCCATCCGCTGGATAGGCTGGTCGAGCGGAGCGCCGTCGCCGATCTGAATGGGGGTTCGCCCCCGGCTGTCCACTTCATCCAAAGGGACGCCAATATCAGCAAGATACTGCACCAGTTGAGTTAGCTCCGGCTGAGTCGCCAGCCTGCCAGTGCCGCTCACGCTTTCATGCATGGCGGTGAAGCCGCGGCTGTCCACCGTTTTCACATCTTTATCAAACTCATAGGCGAATTTTGCCGCTTCGACATGTCCGCTTCCCGCGGCCGCCAGGAACAAAGTCGTTCCGTCCTGAGCTTTGAGTTTGGTATTGGCGCCGGCCTCGATTAACACGCGCATCACGTCAACCTGATCGAATTTGGCAGCGAGAAGCAGGGGAGTCTGTTCGCCTGCGGGCGCGCGGAAGAAGCCGCTGTCTGGCGTGTTGATCTTTGCGGTACGAGCGTTCAGGTCGGCGCCTTTGGATACCAGCTTTCGAACCAGTTCCAGGGAGCCCTCCTGCGCCGCTATATGCAGGGGAGTTCTGCCGCGGCTATCGGCGACGTTCGGATTGGCGCCGCCGTCCAACAGCGCCATTGCGGCCTGAGTGCTATCGTATGCTGCGGCGAGAAGCAGCATCTTGGTCTGGTCCTGGTCGGGCAGAGCGTTGTTGGGATCGGCGCCGGCTTTAACAAGGAGCCGAACCGAGGCGCTATCGTTCTTCATAGTGGCGAAAGCCAAGGCTGTGAAACCGTTCTTGGTTGCGGCATTTACGTTAGCGCCTCTCTGGATCAGCAAGTTGACCACATCCGGATGGCCTTCCGAGGCGGCCCACATGAGCGCGTTCTGTCCTTTTTCGGTCTCCGCCGCGTTCACGTCTAAACCCGTGTCAAGCAACAGCTTCACCTCCTCCACGCTGCCTGCGCCCGCCGCAATCATGAGGGCCGTCTCGCCGTTCCAGCGAGTCGTCTTCGGGTCCGCGCCGGCTTTGAGCAAGCGCGTGCTCAGCCCGACGTTGCCATTGGCTAAAGCCAGGGTGAGGGGCGTCTCGCCATAGTCTCCCCTGGCATTGACGTCCGCGCCGGCCTCGATCAGCTTCAAGGCGGTGACTTCTAGATCCAGAAAGACTGCCCAGGACAGGGCCGTTGCGCCATCGGGCAGAACAGCGTTGACATTGACGCGCTGCTGCGCGACCAGCGCATCCGCAGTCTTAGTGTCGCGGCGCTTGATCGCGTCTATGAGGCTAAAATCTGCCGCCGCCCAGCACGACGCAGCGGCCACTAAAGCCGCCGCTGCAGGGCGGATCCAAGGACTTGATCGCATACCGCTAGTCACTGCCGACGCTAAATATCCGACAGATGCTGGATCTCGCCTGTGCTGTCGCCCAGCCTGTCAGTACGTACGCCGGACTTGTCGAGCATCGAGAGCAACAGATTATTGAGCGGCGTGTTTTCGGCATGCCGGATATGGCGACCGCCTTTTACCGCTCCCCCGCCGCCGCCCACCAACGCAACCGGCAGATCGACGTGCGTGTGCTTGTTCCCGTCCGAGAGGCTGCTTCCGTAAAGCAGCAACGAATGGTCGAGCAGCGTGCCGTCGCCATCGGCGGTGTTCTTCATTCTATTGACCAGGTAAGCCAGTTGCTCCACGTGGTGCGTATTGATCTTGGCGGTCTTCGCTATCTTTTCCGGGTCATTCTGATGATGCGTGCAATTATGATGGCCGTCGTCCACGCCAATCTCGCGATAGCTTCGGTTGCTGCCTTCACGCGCCAGCATCAACGTAATCACGCGCGTGAGATCCGACTGGTACGCAATGACCATCAGATCCATCATCAACTGGGCATGCGCAGCAAACTCCTCGGGAGCGGAAGCCGGACGATCCATTGCCGGCATCTGCAGCGACGCGCTCTGCTCCTCGGCCTTCTGAATTCGCCGCTCGATATCGCGAATCGCATCCAGATATTCGGTGAGCTTCCTGCGATCTCCCGAACCTAGCTTCGTCTCGAGTCGATCCACTCCGCCCTTCACGAAATCCAATATGCTGCTTTCCTCCTGCATTTGCGCGAGGCGCGACTTTACGTCGCTGCTGTCGCCGTCCCCAAACAAGCGCTCGAAGAGCGCGCGCGGGTTGACTTCTATCGGATTGGGCGAGGTGGGGCTGCGCCAGGAGATGGTATTGGTGTAGGCGCAACTGTAGCCGGAGTCGCAACCGCCTGCCAGACTTGGTGCTTCGACGCCCAGTTCAAGCGAGGCAAACTGTGTATCCTTTCCAAAGGCGCGCGCCGCCACTTGGTCCGCGGAAATTCCGGCGCGGAGGTCGGCGCCTTCGGTTTTCTTGGGATGCACCCCGGTTAGCCAGCTGGCGCCGGCCCGGGCATGATCGCCGGCGCCGTCGCCATAGGATCGCCCTTGCATTTGGGCGAGTCCGCTTAGCATCAGCGTATTCTCGCGGAAGGGCTCGAGCGCTTTCGTGGTGGTATTGAATTCGAAGCCGGAGCCTTCGCCCTTCGGCATCCAGCCAGCCGAGATAATGCCGTTCGGGACATACAAAAAGCCCAGGCGCACGGCCGGCTTGGCCGCGCCGAACCGGGGCGCCGCGAATGCGGGCGCCATGGCGTCCAGAAACGGCAGGGCCAGAGTGGTCCCTACACCGCGCAGAAACGTGCGGCGTGGCAGATGTTTTCTGGTAATCATCATGAGTCCGCTGACCTCCTCATCTGAAAC
>Ga0105239_10007071_pt1 | contig 12918 bp, 10 predicted proteins | sample KBSC44metaG_FD_92761 | JGI IMG/M metagenome (GOLD analysis project Ga0105239, IMG submission 92761) | Corn rhizosphere microbial communities from Kellogg Biological Station, Michigan, USA - KBS C4-4 metaG | ecosystem: Host-associated > Plants > Roots > Rhizosphere > Soil | place: Michigan, USA...
GATCAGATGTTCGCCGACGGCCTCGGTCAATCGGCTAACGGACATTTGAGCCCACGATGTTGACAAGCGGCTGGTCCGCAGTTGGGAGCAGAAAATGGTCGACTGAACGGCGACAAAGGGTCGATTCGAGGCCGATTGCCGGGTTGCGGGACGAAGCTGCTACCGTGACGACCTTCCCCAAGCGTGAGGGTTGTCAGCAGCAGACATTCTTAGCGTAAATACCCGACGAGCTGGCACACGGAATCAACCGATCCAGGCTTTGGTGCGCACAGCTGCAAAAACAATCAGGCCATAGATTGATAGTGACGCAGCGACGGCCACGAACACCAGCGACATAGATCCACTGAGGTACAGCGCGAGGAAGCCGCCTCCGACCGCGACGGTGAGCCGGGCGAATCCCGCCATCACCGGCCAGAATAGTCGCCCCGCCCCCTGCGACGCGAAATAGAGCGACAGGCCCAGACCGAAAAAGCCGTAAAAAGGGCCCACAATGTGGAGGTACTCGCTCCCCGTCTCGATTGCGACGGGATCATGCGTGAACAACTGCATCCAGGCTGCCGGAAACAAGGCCGCGACTAGGCCGATGATTTCGGTGACCGCAAAGGCGAAACCCGCGCCGGTCAGGGCGATCCGCCTGGCGCGATCGCGATGGCCGGCGCCGAGGTTGGTGCCCACCAGCGCCACCATCGGCGCACCGATGCCGAAGATCAACGGGATGAGCAGATATTCGAGCCTCACGCCGGTGCCAAAGCCCGCCACCGCCGCCACCCCTGCGACGGAGGCCACGAGGGCCGTCGTTCCGGCGATCACCAGGTTAGTCAGGATGGAATTGATCGCGGAAAGAGACCCAATCCGCAGAATGCCGGAGAGGAGTCTCCAGCGGATATGGGTCCAGTGAAAGCGCACCGGCGTGCGACCGGCCAGGATGTACCAGGCCATTGCGATGGTGCCCGCAACATAATAGGCGACGAGCGCAAGGCCCCCTCCGGCAATGCCAACCCGGGCACCGGCCCGACGCCGAAGATGAGAAGCGGCGACACGGGGATTAGGAAGAGCACGCCCGCGCAGGTGACGATGGCGGGATAGCGCATGTTGCCCGTGCCTCGGATCACGCTCGCCAATCCGTTCATCACCCAGACGAAGCCGTTCCCGATGAAAACCACGTTCGAATAGACAAGTGCTGCCTGCAACACGCCACCCGTGCCGCCCAGCAGCCGATAGATGGGTTCGCCCAACAGCAGGAACAGCGCCGAGAAGCCGATGCCGAACAGCAGGTTCACCGCGACGGCGTGGATTACGAACGCGTTCGCGTCATGACCGCGCCCGGAGCCCAAAGCCCGTGCCACCGCCGACGAGATGCTGCCGCCCAGCGCTCCCGCGGAGATGGTGGTCATAAGCATCACCGCGGGGAAGACCAGCGCCATGCCAGCCAGCGCATCGGTGCCGAGCCGGGACACCCAGAAGGTCTCGACCAGCCCGGTCGACGCCTGCGCAAGCATGATGAGGATATTGGGCAGCGCCATACGGATCAGCAGCGGCGCGATCGGCGCGTTGAGCATATGCTCCGTGCGAACGTCACGCTCAGGATCGCGGACGAGGCGCGACGCGGTGGCGGCGATCGGCACGACGCGGGCGACGGGGTGGCTCATGGACGAGCGATGCTTTCGGACAGCCCGGCCAAGAGGCCGGAAGCCTGCTTGGCGGTGGCCATGGACGCCGACCATCCGCCGCCCAGCGCGCGATAGGACGCCACGGCGGCTCGCGTCGCTTCCGACTGCGCCTGCACGCGCGCGTCGCGCGTGTCCAGCAGCCGCCTGTCGGCATCGAGCACTTCGATGAGGCTCACCACGCCGCCCTTATAGGCAGCGAGCGAAGCCGTCTGTGCACGGACCAGCGCCGTTTCTCCTCCGGTCAGCGTCCTTGCCTGTGCCTCCCGCTGGAGGAGCGCGGAAAAGGCGTTTTCAACGTCTTCCGATGCGCGCAGCACGGCGAGGCGGTAGGCGGCCAACGCCTCCGCATTGGCGCCCTTGGCGGCGTTGATATCCGCCTCCACCCGGCCGAAGTCGAACAGCCGCCAGCGGAGACCCAGCGCGCCCTGCGCCTGCGTAGCACTGCCGGAGAAAAGCGACCCGGCAGCTGTCGTCGCCGTGCCGATCAGGCCGCTGAGCGAGAATTTGGGGAAATATTCGGCGACCGCGACGCCGACGCGGGCATTGCTCGCGGCCAGCCTGCGCTCGGCGACGATCAGGTCGGGACGGCGGCGCAGCAGATCGGCTGGCGTTCCCATGTCGGACAGGGCGGGCGCGGCCGGGATCGGTGCGAGCGCGAGCAGCGCGGCGCGATGCGTGCCCGGCTGCGTACCGACAAGCACATCGAGCGCGTTCATCGCGGCCTCAAGCCCGGCCTGCAAAACGGGAATACCGGCCTGCACCTGCGCCAGAGCGCCTTCGGCCTGCCGAAGCTGCAGCTCGGCGGCGACGCCCTTCTGATATTGCAGGCGGACGATATCGACCAGGCGTTGCTGCGTGCGGCTTTGATCCTGCGCGACCGCCAGCCGGGCCTGGAGGGTGCGGATGACGATATAGCTGTCGGCGACCTGCGCGGCGACGGACAGGCGCGCGGCGGCGACCCCGGCCTGCGAGGCCTGATATTCGGCGCGGACGGCCTCCTGACCCCGGCGCAGTCCGCCGAACAGGTCGATTTCCCAGGCGGCGCCCAGGCCGAGGTCATATTGCTCCCCGTCACGGTCGAAGCCTGGTGTTGCGTTCGCGAGGCGGCCGAGCGGCGTGTCGAGCGACTGGTGCGCGGCCGCCGCCGACCCTGCGATCGAGGCGGATGGAAGCAGGGCGGCGTCGGCGGAGCGCAACGAAGCGCGGGCCTGCGACAGCCGCGCGGCGGCTTGCGCGATATCGAGATTTCCGTCGAGCGCTTCCGCCACCAGACTGGTGAGTAGCGGATCGCCGAAGCGCGACCACCACAAGCTTTGATCGCCGCTTTTGGGCGCTGACCGGGCGGCGACAGCGGGCGCGCCGATGAAAGCGGCGGGCGACGCGATGGCGGGACGATGATAATCAGGACCAACGGCGCATCCCGCCAGCGCGGTGGCGGCGAACAGCGGCGTCCAACGGATAGCGCGGACACAGGTAGCGGATAGTGGGCTTCCGAGCATGAAGGTCATCCCGATCTGCAGCAATCAATAAGGTTGTGACTGATATACATTTCGGTCACTTGTTGTCAATTGCGACTGATACGGCTATGGAGAAGCGATGAACGAGATAAGCAAAGTCGCATCCGGCCTGCGCGGCCCGGCGGAAACGGAGAAGCGTGACGCCATTGTCTCCGCCGCGAAGGATCATTTCAGCCTCTACGGCTACAACAAGACCACGGTCGCCGACCTCGCGAAGGCAATCGGCTATTCCAAGGGCTATATCTACAAATTCTTCGAATCGAAGCAGGCGATCGGTGAAGCCATTTGCGCCGACACCCTGAGCGCGGTGCTGGCGGCCGTGGAGAAGGCACTGGCCGGCGATTTGGGCGCGACCGAAAAACTAAGGCGGCTATTCAAAACGATAATCGAAGAAAGCAGCGCTTTGTTCTTCGATGATCGGAAATTGTACGACATAGCCGCCGCCTCGGCGCTGGAGCGGTGGGGATCGTCACGGCGCTACATCGCGCGCGTCGAAGAGATGCTTCGGGCGATCATCCTGCAAGGTCGAGAGACGGGCGAGTTCGAGCGGAAGACGCCGCTGGACGAAACCTGTCGCGCCATTCTTCAAGCCATGCAGCCCTTTATGCATCCGATCATGCTCGAGCATAATCTGGATGCCCTGCCCGATGCAGCCAACGAGGTGACTAGCCTGATCCTGCGCAGCCTAGCACCTTAAGCGGAATAAAATTTGTGACCAGTTGACAAGTTGGTCACTCGATGCGATTTCGACATGATCCTCCCTGGAGAGTGTCCATGAATCGCACGTCATCTCTTCTCCCGTTTCTGATCGCCATCACTCTGCCCTTCGCCCTTACCGCCTGTGGCAAGGCGGAGGCGGACCCGCGCAGCGCTCCGCCGCTGGTGCGCGTGGCAACGGCCGACGTGGCGGGCGATGCGGTGCGCAGTTTCACCGGCATCGTGTCCGCCCGGGTGCAAAGTGATCTGGGTTTCCGGGTCGGGGGTAAGATCGTGGCCCGATTGGTCGATACCGGGCAGGCAGTTCGGCGGGGCCAGCCGCTGATGCGGATCGACCGCACCGACCTCGCGCTGGCGACGCTGTCACAGACGGGCCTCGTCGAAGCGGCGCGGGCCCGGGCGATCCAGACGGCGGCCGATGAGCGGCGACTGCGCGATCTCGTCTCGGCCGGCGCGGTTTCCGCCTCCGCCTATGACCAGGCGAAGGCCGCCGCCGACGCCGGCCGGGCCCAACTGGCGGCGGCACAGGCGCAGGCCGGCCTCGCGCGTAATGAGGCAGCCTATGCCATCCTTGTCGCCGATGCGGACGGCATCGTCGTGGAAACGCTGGCAGAACCGGGACAGGTCGTGACCGCCGGACAGACCGTTGTGCGGCTGGCCCGGTCGGGCCCGCGCGAGGCGTTGATCGCCCTCCCTGAAATGGTCCGCCCAGCCATCGGTTCGACGGCCCGCGCGACCCGTTTCGGCGGCGGGACGGCCGGGACCGCGCGCCTGCGCCAATTGTCCGACGCCGCCGACCCGCAAACCCGCACGTTCGAAGCACGCTATGTGCTGGAAGGACCGGCGGCGCGCGCGCCACTCGGCTCCACGGTCACTATCTCGCTCGCCGAAGGGCGCGGCGGAAACGCGCAGCAGATCCCGCTTGCCGCCATTCACGACAATGGCAAGGGGCCGGGCGTCTGGGTGATCGGGGGCGCACGCCCGCAGGTGCATTGGCGGCCGGTTCGGCTCGCCGGACTGGGCGAGGAGACCGCCACCATCAGCGGTGGCCTGCGGCAGGGGGAACGGTTTGTGGCGCTCGGCGCCCATCTGCTTCATGAGGGCCAGGCCGTTCGCGAGCAGGCGGCAACGCCCGCGGAGCGCGGCCGGTGAGCAGTGGGTTCAACCTGTCGGCGCTGGCCGTGCGCGAACGGTCGGTGACGCTGTTCCTCATCATCGCCATATCCGTAGCGGGTCTGTTCGCCTTCCTCAATCTTGGTCGGGCGGAAGACCCCAGCTTCACGATCAAGTCGATGACGGTCGTCACCACCTGGCCGGGCGCCACCGCGCAGCAGATGCAGGATCAGGTCGCCGAACCGCTGGAAAAGCGGATGCAGGAGCTGAAATGGTACGACCGCACCGAAACCTTCACGCGCCCGGGGCTGGCCTTCACGACGGTGACGCTGAAGGATTCGACGCCGCCCGCCGCCGTACCGGAGGAATTCTACCAGGCGCGCAAGAAGCTGAACGACGAGGCGGCCAAGCTGCCGCGCGGTGTCCTCGGCCCGTTCGTCAACGATGAATATGGCGACGTCACCTTCGCGCTCTACGCGCTCAAGGCCAGAGGCGAACCCCAGCGGCTGCTGGTGCGCGAAGCCGAGCAGATACGCCAGCGGTTGCTGCATGTGCCGGGCGTCAAGAAGGTCGACATCATCGGCGAGCGGCCCGAGCGCATCTTCGTCGATTTCTCGCACGAGCGGCTGGCGACGCTCGGTCTATCGGCACGCGACATCTTCGCCGCGCTCAACGACCAGAATGCCCTGACCCCCGCCGGCTCGATCGAGACCAGCGGCCCGCAGGTGCAGGTGCGGTTGGACGGGGCGCTTGATGATCTCGCCAAGATCAGGAACACGCCCGTGGTCGCGGCGGGCCGTACGCTGAAGCTGGGCGACATCGCGCAGGTGCGACGCGGCTATGAGGATCCCGCGACCTTCCTGATCCGCCATCAGGGCGAACCGTCGCTGATCCTGGGCGTGGTCATGAAAGAGCGCTATAACGGCCTGCAACTGGGCGAAGCTCTGGCGAAGGAGGCCGCCGCCATTTCCGGCGAGATGCCGCTCGGCCTTTCCTTTACAAAGGTGACCGACCAGGCGATCAACATCACCGAAGCCTATGACGAGTTCATGCTGAAGTTTTTCGTCGCGCTCGTCGTGGTGATTGCGGTCAGCCTGATCTCGCTTGGCTGGCGTGTGGGCATCGTGGTGGCGCTGGCGGTGCCGCTGACGCTGGCGGGCGTGTTCGTCATCATGCTGGCGACGGGGCGCGATTTCGACCGCATTACACTGGGAGCGCTGATCCTGTCGCTCGGCCTGCTGGTCGATGACGCGATCATCATCATCGAAACTATCGTCGTGAAGATGGAGGAAGGGCGCGACCGCCTCTTTGCCGCCAGCTATGCCTGGGGCCATACCGCAGCGCCCATGCTTGCGGGCACGCTGGTGACGGTGATCGGCCTTATGCCGGTCGGTTTCGCCAAATCGGGCGCCGGCGAATATGCGGGCAATATCTTCTGGGTCGTGGGCTTCGCGCTGTTGACGAGCTGGGTCGTCGCGGTGGTCTTCACCCCTTATCTCGGCGTCAAGCTGCTGCCCGACATCAAACCGGTCGAAGGCGGCCATGCCGCCATCTACGACACACCGCGTTATCGCCAGCTCCGCTCCATCATAGGCTGGGCCGTGGCGCGCAAGAAGACGGTGATGCTGGGCACGGTCGCCGCGCTCGTCATCGCGATCATGGCCATGGGTTTCGTCAAACAGCAATTCTTCCCGATCTCCGACCGTCCCGAAGTGTTTGTCGAAGTGCAGATGCCCGAAGGCACCGGCATCGAAGCGACGAGCGCCGCGACGGCGAAGGTCGAGGCCTGGCTGCGCAAGCAGCCCGAGGCGAAGATCGTCACCAGCTATATCGGCCAGGGCGCGCCGCGCTTCTACCTCGCCATCTCGCCCGAATTGCCCGATCCCAGCTTCGCCAAGATCGTCGTGCTGACCCCGGACGAAAAGGCGCGCGAGATGCTGAAGCGGCGGGTGCGGCAGGCGGCGGCCGATGGTCTCGCGCCCGAGGCCCGCATCCGCGCGACGCAGATCGTCTTTGGTCCCTATTCCCCGTTCCCCGTGGCGTTCCGCGTAATGGGACCCGAGGAGGCGAAAGTGCGCGCGATCGCGGAACAGGTGCGGGCCGTGATGCTGAAGAATGGCGGCATGCGGCAAGTCAACACCGATTGGGGTGAACGGGTGCCGACGGTGCATTTCGTGCTCGACCAGGACCGGCTGCGCGCCATCGGCCTATCCTCGCAGGATGCCTCGCAGCAGTTGCAATTCCTGCTGACGGGCGTGGCGGTGACGCAGGTGCGCGAGGATATCCGCTCCGTCGAGGTGGTCGCGCGCAGCGCGGGCGAGAACCGGTTCGATCCCGCGAAGCTGGGCGACTTCACCCTGACCGGCGCATCGGGTCAGCGTGTGCCGCTCGACCAGATCGGCCGCGCGGAGGTGACGATGGAAGATCCGATCCTGCGCCGGCGCGATCGCTACACGACCATCACCGTGCGCGGCGACATCGGCGAAGGGCTTCAGCCGCCCGACGTCTCCCTTTCGGTCATCAAGCAGATCGAGCCGATCGTGAAGGCCCTGCCCGCCGGATACAAGATCGAGACGGCGGCGGCGCTGGAGGAAGCGGGCAAGGCCAATGTCGCGCTGGCGGCGGTCTTCCCGATCATGATCGTGCTGATGATGGTGGTCATCATCTTCCAGGTGCGATCGCTGTCGGCCATGGCGATGGTGCTGCTCACCGCGCCGCTTGCACTAGTGGGCGTCGTCCCCACGCTGATCCTTTTCCAGCAGCCCTTCGGGTTCAACGCGATATTGGGCCTCATCGGGCTGGCGGGGATCATCATGCGCAACACGCTGATCCTGGTCGGCCAGATCCACCAGAATGAAAAGGACGGGCTGGCCCCCTATCATGCCGTGGTGGAGGCGACAGTGCAGCGCTCGCGGCCCGTCATATTGACCGCGCTGGCGGCGGTGCTGGCCTTCATCCCGCTTACCTTCTCAGTCTTCTGGGGCTCGCTCGCCTTCACCCTCATCGGCGGGACGATCGGCGGCACGGCGCTCACGCTGATTTTCCTGCCCGCGCTCTACGCGCTCTGGTTCCGCATCAGGCCCGACGACGGCCCCGCAACGGCCCCCTACATCCCAACTCATTTTCCAAACGGCATGGCCGTCGTTTGAAAGGAAAACGACATGTCTCAAGGAACTGCACTCATCACTGGCGCATCGAGCGGCATCGGCGCCGTTTACGCCGACCGCCTCGCCCGACGCGGCTACGACCTAATCCTCGTCGCGCGCGATATTGCGCGTATGAACGCTCTTGCCGATAGGCTGCGGCGGGAGGCGAACGTGCGGGTGGATATCCTTTCCGCCGACCTGTCCGACCTCGCCCAGATGCAGTCGGTCGAGCACCGCATTGCGACGGACGACACGCTGACGCTGCTCGTCAACAATGCGGGCATCAGCCTGGCAGGTACGCTGATTGACACGCCCCGCGATAGCCTAACGCAGTTGATAGCCGTAAACGTCACAGCACCGACGCTGCTCGCCGCCGCCGCTGTCCGGGCCTTTGCAAGCCGTGGAAAGGGGGCGATCATCAACCTCTCGTCGGTACTCGCGCTCGCGCCGGAAATGTTCGATGGCACCTATAGTGGAACCAAGGCCTTCATCCTCAGCCTGACGCAAGGCCTGGCGAAGGAAGTCGTGGACAAGGGCATCCATGTCCAAGCGGTCCTGCCCGGCGCCACCCGCACCGAGATCTGGGCGCGCTCGGGCAAGGATGTCGATTCCTTTCCCGGTGATTGGGTCATGGATGCCGGTGATCTGGTCGATGCCGCGCTTGCAGGCTTCGACCGGGGCGAGGTTGTGACCATCCCTCCACTTGCGGACGAGGCACAATGGAACGCCCTGCAGGATGCACGGCTGGCCATGGCGCCAAATCTGAGCCGGCGCGAGGTCGCATCCCGATATCGTTGACGTGATTGGCGGGCAGACGGTCCTGTCCGTTGGTGCTGCCATAATATAGGTCAGCTTGGAAGCGGCAGTACCGCCATGTCTACGCGGTCGGCCCGATTGGAGCAAAGCTTGGCGAAGAATTCGCCGAGGGGTAACGAGCGTCGTGACTGGACCTTCCTCGGCGCACATGCAAGCGACCAGTTCACGCTCGGCCGCTGCGATAACCGGACGGTCTGCATCTGAGACGGGAAAGTTGGCATCTGAGCGTCTGGAATGGGTCGTTCATCTTAGCCGTTCACCACCGACCATTCCAAATCGAACCGTGCCAGATATTTTCGCAGGCGATCCGCATCATTCGAGCTGCTGCGGCGCGCGCGTGAGGCGTTGAAGAGGGTTCGCCCAGCTTCCGAGAGCGACCGGCTGACGCGGCATATCCTGATCGTCTCGGCGAGTTGGACGCGATCGAACAGGTCGAGTTCGACAATCTGCTCGTCAGCAAGTATCTCGGACAGAATATCGGCGCCCTTGTCAGCGTGACCTGACCATAGCCGCCGCAGCCGTTCGATTTCCTTGTCGACGCAGCCCACATCGATCCGGCCCTTCGGGCTGAGTGTCGCCATGCGCGTCACACTAGCGGCCAGATCACGGAAATTGCCCGGCCAGCTTGCCTCTCCGGAGGTCGCGAAAGTCAGATAGCGCTGGCGCGCTTCCTTGTTGAAACTGGCCTGATCGCCTTCGCGCTCGGCGAACCGATCGAGCTCATAGTCTAGATTGGGTTCGATATCCTCGCGTCGGTCAGCGAGGCCGGGTAGGCGGAAGGTCCAAAGGTTCAGGCGCGCGTAAAGATCGTCGCGGAACACACCCGATGCCACCGCTTCGCCCAGATCGCGGTTGGTGCCGGCGATCAACTGGAAATCCGACGCGACCTCCTTGTCTGCGCCTACAGGGAGGAAGCGTTTGTCTTCGATGGCGCGCAGGATCATCGCCTGCTCGTCGAGGCCGAGTTCGCCGATCTCGTCCAAGAACAGCATTCCCTTATCCGCCGAGCGGAGCAAGCCGGGACGGTCGGCGACAGCCCCTGTGAAGGCACCCTTGCGATGGCCGAACAGAGCCGACATCGCGCTATCCCCCTTCAGCGTCGCACAGTTCACTTCCACGAACGGCCCGGCAATCTGATGCTTGGCCTTCTTGAGTTCGTAAATCCGACGCGCGAGTTGGCTCTTGCCTGCGCCGGTCGGCCCCATCAGCAACACCGGCGCGCGAGATCGCAGCGCGACCTGCTCAATCTCGTCGATCATGCGGTTAAAAGCAGGATTGCGCGTGTCGATGCCGGACTTGAGGAAGGACGTGCTCTCCGCACTCGCGACGGCGAAGCGGGTCGCGATGCTGTCATAGCGCGACAGGTCGAGGTCGATGATGCTCCAGCGGCCGGGTGCTCCGCCATCCTCGGCGCGCTTGGCTGGCTGGGTCTGGAGTAGGCGCCCCGGCAAATAGCGCGCCTCGGTCAGCAGGAAGAGGCATATTTGCGCGACGTGCGTGCCGGTGGTGATGTGGAGGAGATAATCCTGCTCATCCGGATCGAACGGCTCGGCCCGCGCGAAATCGAGCAGCTTTCCATAAACCTCCTCAAAGTCCCACGGATCGCGGAAGTCGAGCACGCGCATGTCAACCTGGGTCTCCGGTGAGACCGAGGCGATATCCTCCGCGACATATTCGGCAAGACGCCGGTGAGCGGTGCCGTGGAGCAGTATCAGCCGATCGACCCGCAGGTCTTCATGCATCGTGAGTGCGACTGTCGGCCGCCACTTGTTCCAGCGTGACGGCCCGAATTTGCTCGCATCGAGCGTAGAGCCAAGGAAGCCGATGACGGTCAGAGGTTTCATTCTTATACCATAGGATAAAAGCATATCCTTTACGATATAAAATTTGGTTACTGTCTAGCGAGTTGCATCGCGGGGTTAGAAAATAAATCGCTATATTTCAATGTTATGTGATTTTCGCGCGACGCAATCTGCGGATTGGCACACCTCCTGCAAATTAGATTTGCATTGGCCGAGGCGGATTACTCGGCCGGCAGGCGGAACTGGGGCGGCCGGAATGGGCTGGCCGCCCCAAGGACCGGAGAATTCACAGGGCGTAGCTCAGTCTGCGCAGAGCGCCTGCCTTGGGAGCAGGAGGCCGCAGGTTCAAATCCTGCCGCCCCAGCCAGTTCAGGCTTTCCCTTATTTTTCTGATACTTAGAGCGATTTTTCGCCGCTCTGTGTGACAGGTTCGTGTGGCTGCGAGCAGCCGCTTCACGAAGATTCTCGTCCTCGACTCCCGCCGCCGTCCCGGTCTAAATACCATGTGGGATATCCTGCCACAGCGCCTTGCAGCGCGCCTCAAGCCACAGATTTAATGCATCGAGCGTCTCGATCTGGGGAGCAGGCTGCCAGAGCTGATGGCGAGCATCCTGCATGTTCTTCTCGACCTGCCCCTTCTCCCATCCTGTTGCAGGATTACAGAACTCGGCCTCGAACAGATAATGACTGACCATGGTCAGGAACCGGGCATTGACGGTCCGATCCTTGCCGCGCCCGACTTTGTCGACTGCTGTGCGCATATTGTCGTAGATCCCGCGTCGCGGCACGCCGCCCAGTACGCGGAACGCATGATTATGGGTCTCGTGGGTCTGCAGCAGATAGGCCCGCACGAAGAAGGCCCTGCGATAGCTGAGCTTGAAGTGCGCCACCTGCAGCTTAGTGCGCACGCCATCGATGATCGCCCAGTCCTCGCTCCAGTCGAACTGGAACGCCTCACCCGGCGCAAACGACAGCGGCACGAAGGTGCCGCGTCCGCTCATCTGCTGCTGCCGGCGATAATCATCGCGCCAGACCCGGGCAAAGGCCGCGACACGACCAGAGGCGGCCATTATATCGCAGCGCGCTTCGATGGACCGACCGAGGCGTTCAACCACTTTGCGCAGGATGCCAACTTTAATCGGAGTGGCTATCGTGTGCTCGAAGATGAATGGGCGAGGGACAAGCGTGAGGGAAGGGCGATCAGGGTCAAAATCGTTCCACGGTTCGACGGCACATCCGCTCGACCGTCAGTGATCGACGTGTGGTGGACAGTCGATGGACGCAGCAAAAGCCTGAAATTTCTTAACGAGCGATCGGAGAGAAGCCGTGGCAAATGATGAAGCCGAGAAACTGCTGAACGAGATCGGACGGTTGCTGGCGAAAGATCGAGAATATCCGTTTGAGCCTACGCTGCTCTACGCTCAGGTCGATCGAAACATGGTTGGCGAATCCATTTTCAAGGAACTTGGCAATCAGATTTTGTATCGGTGGCCGGTAATTGATGAGTTGCCTTACGCGCTTCTCGATCTGTGGGGGACGCAGGAGGGCGATGATCGGTGGATTGAGATGGAGTATCTGGTTCGCGACGGCAGGTTGGAAGTGGCGTATATTTATCCTGATGAGATTGATCCCGAAGAGGATGTTATGGAGCGTCGCGCGCGTTCGGCTCGGCGACACTTCGGTGAGAAGCCGATCGTATATCCACCTTGGCCCTCAGAAGACGATTTTGAAGCATATGGCGTATAGGTTACGATCCCGCTTCGTCGTTCGGCGGATGACGCAAATTCTCCAATGATCTGAGTGCCTATCTTTGTCCTCTGTGGGGCACCAGTACCTTGGCTTTATCGGCCGGATTTTCCCTACTGAAAGCGGTTTGAGATGGGTCCGTCGTGGTTCCCAGTCGGGAGCGCTGTGGGCTTACGTACGCGATCGCCCCCCACGTCATCGTCGATCAATATGGGCTGGCGCGGGACACCCGTTCTCTTTCGACCTCCTCTGCTGCCGGTGGTGATGGCCAATTCGTCCAATAATCAAGTTGGCTATCCTAACGGCTTTCGATTTGGCATGCTTAGCTCCAGTACGACAGCACGGTCCTTCGACTCCGCAATGAGGGGAAATGATGAACGATCTATCGGCA
>Ga0105239_10007072_pt1 | contig 12918 bp, 14 predicted proteins | sample KBSC44metaG_FD_92761 | JGI IMG/M metagenome (GOLD analysis project Ga0105239, IMG submission 92761) | Corn rhizosphere microbial communities from Kellogg Biological Station, Michigan, USA - KBS C4-4 metaG | ecosystem: Host-associated > Plants > Roots > Rhizosphere > Soil | place: Michigan, USA...
AACTGGCTACTATTGACAACGAACCTGTTACCGACGCGGCAACCATGCTAAACGGTAAAAAAGTGGGCGATAAAATAAAAGTTGGTGTAATCCGCGATGGATTGCCACTTACACTGGATGTTACTTTACTGAAAAACGCGCGGGTTAAATACAAAATTGTACCGGTAGATAATGCAACCGCACAGCAACAACTGGTGCGTAAAAAATGGCTGAGTTTGCAATAGAAACAGGTTTATCGCTTTCATAGCCGACTCACCCGGTCATCGCTTCGCTCGGCCACCCTCTCTGCGACAAGTCGCAAAGAGGGTAAAAACTTTTCCCTACTCTCTTTACCGCCTGCGGTAGAGAGGGTGGTCGAGCGAAGCGATGACCGGGTGAGTCCGTCGCCGATATGCTGGCTTTTACGGAGTAAGCTTTTATTATTTTGATTCAGAAGAACCGGAAATAATTTCGTATATTTAAGTGTATAAATACCATGGCCCTGCTTACTTGAAAAGTGTAAGCAGGGCCATTTGTTTAAAGGGACAAAAATGGCAAAAAGTAAGCCGTTTTTTTTCTTAGTTGTTTGAAAATCAATCCTATAAATCTTTTTAAAGCTTTCAAAACCCATCAAAAATTTGTTAAAAAGTGTTAAAATGGATGGTTTTGAACAAGTTTTGAAAGGTTTTTGACCCGTTTTCATCTACTTTTCGCGTCGAAAAGTGTTAAAATCAGGCTTTAAAAAGTATTTTAAAAATGTACGTTGTTTGATTTTTGTAATAAAGGCTAAATTGTATTTTTATAGCTTATGCCATCAGCCGCAGCCTTAAAAAAAATCAGACCCATTCAGCTTGTCGCTGTTATTTTCTTTACCGTATCCGGCGGGCCATATGGCCTGGAGCCACTGCTGAGTTATGCCGGCGACCATGGTGCAATTTTGATCCTGTTAATAACCCCCTTACTTTGGGACGTTCCAGCCATATTCACCGTGCTTGAACTGAACAGCATGATGCCCATCACCGGCGGCTATTACAAATGGGTTAAATATGCCCTGGGAACGCGCTGGGGCTTTTACGAAGGCTGGTGGACCTGGCTCTATACTTTTGTCGATCTGGCTATATATCCGGTTCTGTTTGTGCAATACGCGTCGTTCTTTTTCCCGGTTTTACTGCAATACCAGGTGCCTGTATGCTTGCTCATCATCTGGGCATCGGCAGGCTTAAATATACTGGGCATTGTGCCCGTGGGTAAAGTATCGCTGTTTTTGAGCGCGGCAGTACTGGCACCGGTTATTATTTTAATTGTTTTGGCTATTCATAAGCATAGCGGTAGTTTGAGCATCCCTTCGCCATCGTTAAAGGGTATTACGTTCCCATCATTTGGGATGGCACTATATACCGTGATGTGGAACTGCCTGGGCTGGGATAATATCACTACCTATGCTGAAGAGGTTGAAAGGCCCGTACGATCATACCTGGTGTCCATGATCATTGCTTTTATACTGGTAATGGTGGTTTACTTTTTTATCACCTGGATAGCCCAGCAATCGGGTATTAACCATGATACTTTAACCAATGATGGTTTCCCGGCCCTGGGTGTGTTGGTGGCCGGCAGGTGGCTGGGTATCGTGATAGCGGCAGGTGGCATGGCCAGTACGCTGGGTATTTACGCGGCTGTATTGTTATCGGTATCACGGGTACCGCAGGTAATGTCCGAAGATCATTTGCTGCCGGCTGGATTGAACATGCTGCACCGCCGGTTTAAAACACCCTACATATCCATCATCATTTGCTCCTTAGTGGTGAGCTTTATGGTACTATGGACCTTTGCTGATCTGCTGATCATTGATGTAACAGTTTACGGTGCGGGATTATCGCTGGAGTATATAGCACTGGTAAAGCTGAGGTTAAAAGAGCCGCTTAAGACCCGGCCGTTCAGGATCCCATTAAATATTACCGGGCTTTGCCTGGTATTAATTTTTCCTTTTATGGTTTACGCGGTCGCTTTGGGTGGGGCATTGTCATCAACTCCCGAAGCATTGAAAGCCGCGGTGTTTGCAGTAGCCGCATTACTAAGCGCCGAAGTGGTTTGGCGCATTATTTTGATCAGCAAGCCTCATTTAAAAACGAGTTGAGAGGAACGATTTAGTTAGAAGCTTTAGCAAGTAAATTGCTAATAGGTGCATCAAAAATTCCGGATAAAACACCCGCGATATTTTTGCCCTCAGCAGGCTTTTTGAAATCCTCGGGATAAAAGATATGATCAACCCCAAGCACTTTTAACAGACTGTCGGTTTTAGTGTGAGCTTTGGTCTTATAACAGCATACTTTTATTTTACTGTAAGCAGGATTGCTGCCTATGCGGCGTAGTATTTTTTCGATGTCCTTAATCAGGTGGTCATAATCAAATATGACTACGTTGGGCTTAGTTTCATGTATGGTTGGGAAAATACTACTTACCGTAGAAACATGCCTGAACATTTTATTGTCAGACAGTAATTCAACCGAAAAAGTATCGGCAGCAACCAATAACACGTTTTTAGATCGTATGCGGATCATAACCAATTAATTAAGGGGGCTCATAAAATTAAATTTTAAATATCATTCCTCCAAAATATTATTACCAATTGTAATAATATTGATACAAAAAACAGACATTAAAGACAGAAAAAATTGCCTGATAATCAATGAACTTCTCTTTTGGAAACTAATTTTCGCTAAAGTAAATTCAGATGCCTGGTCAGTTGCTATATCCCGCTGTATCACAGCGGGATATTATTGGAGCTTTATTACGATAGATAGTTTGTATTTGTTACCTCGTTTTTAGGATATGTTTAAGTTTATTAATCTATTGATGCAGTTCATCTTTGTATACTTCGCCGCCTTTCATTACAAAAGGGATGCTCTCCAGGCTGGTAATATCAGTTAGGGGATCGGTTTTTACCGCGATAAGGTCGGCATATTTGCCTTTGGAGATTGAGCCCACTTTAGCCTGCCAGCCTAACAGATCGGCAGCGTTATAAGTGGCCGATTGTATAGCCTGCATGGGAGTTAAGCCAAACTTTACCATGTATTTGAACTGCTTGCCGTTCCAGCCGTGCGGATAAACCCCGGCATCGGTTCCAAATGCTATCTTAACACCGGCTTTTACTGCTTTCTGAAAGCTTAGGCGTTGTGTTTTGCCAACCAGGCGTTCTTTATTAATGATCTTTTCGGGGGTACCATGTTTGGCATAATCGCTCAGGATGTAATCGTCGTTATAGATATCGGCAACCAGGTAAGTGCCGTGTTGTTTCATGAGGGCGATGGCCTCATCGTCAAGGAAACTGCCATGCTCAATAGAGGCCACGCCTGCTTTTACGGCCATCTTTATAGCTACAGTTCCGTGAGCATGGGCGCAGGCTTTAAGGCCCCAAAGATGAGCTTCGTCAACAATGGCGTTCATCTCGTCCTGGGTAAATTGAGGTGCACCTACACTTTCCTCTTCAGAGAGCACACCAGCACTTGCCCCAAATTTGATTACTTCTGCACCGTATTTAATATTATAACGCACTTGTTTACGTAGCTCATCAACACCATTGGCGACACCACTCATTTGCTTGGGGCCAACCCAATCCAGATAGGGCGAAAACCCATTCAGATCACCGTGGCTGCCCGTACTACCTATAAACAGCGTAGCACAAAGCATACGCGGGCCTGGAATATCGCCGTGATTGATGGCGTTGCGGAGGGCTATATCAATAAAAGCGGCAGAGCCCACATCGCGGCAGGTGGTAAAACCGGCAAGCAGTGTCCGTTTGGCATAATTGGGCGCTATTACCGCGTAATCAACGGGCGATTTACGGAAAATATCATCATAATAATTATCGCCGGGTTGTTGGCTCAAATGGGTATGGCAGTCAATCAGGCCAGGCAAAACCGTGGCATTGCTGAGGTCGATGATCTTTGCGCCGGCAGGTATGCTAATATTATCGCCAACAGCTTTAATGGTATCATGGTCAACCACTATGATCTGGTTGGTAAGCACCCTGCCTTTTTCGGTATCAATAAACCGGCCTGCCTTAATATATTTAACAGAATCGGTCTGCTGCGCAAAAGTGCTTATAACGCAAAAAAGCATCAGTATGCTGCTGATGCTTTTAAAGTAAATTTTATTCATGTGATGGGATTATGTTGTTATCCCAATAATACGGATTTTTTGCTTGCCATTCTACAGAACAACAGGTAAGCTTTATGCTGTAAATGCTTCTAACGCTTTTGCTATCCTGCTGATGGTTTCCTGCCTGCCCAGCAGTGCAGCTATGTCAAACACATGCGGGCCAAATTTGCCCCCAACCAGCATAATACGGAAAGGCAGCATGACATCGCCGGCTTTTAAGGCTTTCTCGTCCATGAGGGCTTTAAAAGCTTCTTCAAAGCTGTGGGCTTCTAATGCGGTTTGGTCGCTGTTTAATAAAGCCGTAAGCGCGTTAAAAAAGTCAGTTTTAGCATCGGTCCATTTGGGTTTTACCGCGTTCAGGTCGTATTCTTTAGGTTGCTCAAAAAAGTATCCTGCCTGCTGATAAAAATCGGCCAGTAAAACACAGCGGTCCTTTATCAAATTGATTACGGTTAAAAGGTAATCATTATCGGAAACCGTAATGCCTTTATCAGCCAAAACAGTGCCCACTGCCAACTGTAAACTGCCGGCTTCAGACTTTTTGATCCATTCGGCATTGAACCATTTGGCTTTTTCAAAATCAAATTTAGCGCCGGCTTTGCTCACCCGGTCCAATGAGAATTTTTCGATCAGTTCGTCCAGAGTAAACAGTTCCTGATCGGTGCCATCATTCCAACCCAAGGTGGCCAGCAGGTTTAAAAATGCTTCGGGTAAAAAACCCAGTTCGCGGAAGCCCGGGGTGAGTTCGCCAGTTTTGGCATCAAACCAGGTCATAGCGTATACCGGGAAACCCAAACGGGCACCATCGCGTTTGCTGAGCTTGCCATGGCCATCTGGTTTTAATATTAAGGGAAGGTGCGCCCATTGCGGCATATCGGCTTTCCAGCCCAGGTAATCCCACAACAGTAAATGTACAGGTGCCGATGGTAGCCACTCTTCGCCACGAAAAGCGTGCGAAATCTTCATCAGGTAATCATCAACTACTACCGCTAAATGGTAAGTGGGCATGCCGTCGGCTTTGAGCAATACTTTATCATCAACCTGGTTGGTTTCAAAACTTACGTGCCCACGGATCATATCATTAAAGCTGATGGTTTCGTCGGCAGGAATTTTTATGCGGATCACGTGTGGTGTACCGGCATCAAGCAAGGTATCCACCTCATGCTGTGGTAGTGAAATAGAATTGCGCAAGCTATCGCGATAGGCCTGTCCGTATTGAAAATTGGGGATCTCTTTACGGTTTTTATCCAGTTCCTCGGCGGTGTCAAACGCGTAATAGGCGTGGCCCTGCATCACCAGGCGTTCGGCATATTCGCGGTAAAGCGCTTTACGTTCACTTTGACGGTATGGGGCATAAGGGCCGCCAACAACCGGACTTTCATCTGGTTGCAGGCCGCACCATTTCAAACAATCTAAAATATATTCTTCGGCACCTTCTACATAGCGGGTCTGATCGGTATCCTCAATTCTTAAAATAAAATCGCCCTTGTGTTTTTTGGCGAATAAATAGTTAAATAAAACGGTGCGTACGCCACCCAGGTGCAAACCACCAGTTGGACTTGGCGCAAAACGAACTCTTACTTTTTTATCGGTCATGATGGGGCAAAGATAAGTTTTTTACTATGTGCAGATGTGCAGATTTTAGATGTGCAGATGAAAAATGACGGGCAATCGATTATCTGCATATTTGCACATTTGAAATCTGCACATCTGTAACCATCACATTTGAAATAATTTTACGTTATTTGGACTGTGCCCAGTATGAACCCATACCAACAGAAAAAGCGCTGGAAATATTTTCTGCTCGCGTTTGCCGTAGTTATTGCCTTTGGCTCTCTATTTTATACCCGCTATCTGGTTAAGAATATAGCCCGCTCTGAGCGTACACGTGCGCAGGTTTGGGCATTAAGCATGAAACAAGTGCTGAATTCTGATGATAACGACTTTTTAAATTACGTTTTTGCTGTGCGTGATAGCCTTGTTGTACCGGCCATTGTTACAGATGCTAAGGGTGATATAGTTATACAACGTGGATTGGATACCACCAAAACCAATATAAAACTGGAGGCTGAAGGGAAGAAGACAAAAAAATACGATCCGGAATATTTTATGTCGGAGCTGGATTATATGAAAAAACAGCACGCTCCTATTAAATTATTGGTTTTAGGCGAACAATGGTTTGTTTATTATAAAGACTCGCCCTTGCTGCAGCAATTGCGCTTGTTTCCATATGTACAGTTAACGGTGATCGCTATATTTTTGTTGATGGCTTATACAGCTTTTAGTTCATCGCGTAAATCGGAACAGGACCAGGTTTGGGTGGGATTGGCCAAGGAAACAGCCCATCAGCTGGGTACCCCCATATCATCACTAATGGCCTGGATTGAGCTGATGAAAGAAAAGTTTAATGCCCAAGATGATACCCTGATAGCAGAAATGGAGAACGATGTACAGCGCCTGGAGATAGTGGCCGACCGTTTTTCGAAAATAGGATCAAAACCGGTACTGGAAGAGCATGCCGTTTATGCCGTGGTTAAAGATTTTGTTGATTATTTTAAAGTGAGGGTAAGTAAGAATATCAGCTTTGAAATGACCGGCAACCCACACCTCAAAGCCGGACTTAACATTCCTTTGTTTGATTGGGTATTGGAGAATTTATTGAAAAATGCCGTGAACGCTATTGAAGGCAAAGGAAGTATTCACATAGAAATAGGCGGCAACAAGTTAAAAAATCAAGTTTTTATTGATGTTACTGATACCGGGAAGGGGATACAAAGATCTAAGTTTGATACTGTTTTTCAGCCGGGTTATACTACACGAAAACGCGGCTGGGGTTTGGGCTTGTCCCTAACCAAGCGGATGATAGAGAACTACCATAACGGGCAAATATTTGTAAAAGACTCCGAAATAGGTAAAGGGACAACATTTAGGATCATATTAAAAAACATACGCCATGATAAGCAAGCCACCTCCTGAAGAATATTCGCCATTTGCAACAGGATATGTGAACCTGGTTCCGGATAACCATGTTATTGAGTTATTGGAAAGTTTAATGGAATCGAGCTATCAGTTGTTCAGCAAATTGACAGATGAGCAGGCTGCCTATGCCTACGCGCCCGGTAAATGGACGGTTAAACAGGTGCTTGGTCATATGATAGATACCGAACGGACCTTTGCTTACCGCGCTCTTGTTTTTTCGCGAAACTATATCGAACTGCCTGGTTTTGATCAGGATATATATGTAAATAACACTGATTTTAACGCCCAAAGTATACAGGATCTGGCAGCGGAGTTTAAAGCCACCCGGCTATCCAATATTTATATGATCAGGGGATTTAGCCAAGAGCAGTTGCTGCGTACCGGTATTGCCAGTGATCACCTGTTTTCGGTAAGGGCCTTTGTTTATATGATGGCCGGGCACGAATTATATCACTTGCAGTCTTTTAAAGAGAAGTATCATATTTCGAACTAAATATCGAAAAGCGCTAAACGCCGAAAAGCCTCTGTTAAAACAGACGCTTTAAGTCGACGGAATTTATTTTTCTGATTATTTCTGCAGTGTAAGGTCATCTTTATCCAATACTTCCTTTTTTTCTATCCTGTAGGAGAGGATCAGTCCAGCTCCGCCGAAGATGGCAATCAGGGCAACATAAAGAAAAAATGCTTCATCGTCCATATAACGGAAGATGGTATGATCTAAAATAAAGGCCAGGAACAAACCGATACCAGAGCCGATAAGCAACAATCCCCATTTTAAGTTTTGGTAAGGGGCTGATTGTGGTTTGTAACTACGCGGGTCCATGCCACGTTCAATCATTGATAATTTTTCGCGCTTGTTCAGATAAACGATCCCGAAGATCATTGCGAAGAAGCCGAGGGGTACTAATATTCCAGCTAATACACCCAGTTGAGCAGTTTCCATACTATTTAAGTTTTAATAAGTTAATTAAATTTTTTCTTTTTCTAAATCACCAATGCGGTGTATTTGTAAGCTATGACCACACGGTTTTTAAACAGGTTACACCCGGAGTGAAAAAAAATTGCGCCCAGCTACCTGGCGATTGCAGAGTCGACTCACCCGATCCACGCTTCGCTGGATCACCCTCTCTCCGGCTTTGCCGCAAAGAGGATGCGGAAGGGGCTAGATATAAAAAAGAAAACCCCTCTTTCCGCCGAAGGCGAAGAGAGGGGTGTCGAGCGTAGCGATGACGGGGTGAGTCTTCGCCGGCTTACTTTATCTCAAATGTAGCTTGTATCTGGAAGCTCAGTTTTATCTTTTTAAAGTCGATGTCAGATTCAGCAGGTCCGGCAGCATCTGCGGCAGCTGATTTAAACATCATCATAGTACGTGGCTGCGGAAAGCTGCTGTTATCACTTTCTGTAATGCTCAATGCAGAACCTAATTTGTCGCCCAGTCCGTTTACCAGGAATGCAGCTTTATCGCGGGCTGATAGTAATGCTTTTAATTTCAGCGTATTTTTCAGATCGTTGATCTTGGAATAGTCATAGCTCTGAATATCGGTTGATTGGATGCCTTTTGCATCAACCTTGGCCAATATCTGGTTGAATTTGTTCAGGTCGGTAACTTTAACCAGGTATTGTTTGCTGGCCAAGAAATCAGGTGCTTTTTTCTTTTGATAAGTGTTATTCCAGGCCGAAACATTGTTTATAGTAAAGTCTTCGCGGGCAATTCCGGCATCTTTTACACCTTTTTCCAATTGGTTTTCCAAAACATCAATAGTAACCCGGTTTTTACCGTTCATATACTCCTGTAAGGAGATAGAAACATATATAATGTCGGGAGTAACTTCCTGTTCGGCAATGCCTGTAACTTCAATTTTGCGGCGCAGGTCAACCGTTTGTGCAAAGGTTCCATAAGTAGTCATAAGTAATGCTGCAAGGATAAATAGCTTTTTCATGGGGTAAATTGTTTTTTAGATTGTGAAACTGTCGTGAACTGTGTTTGTTTGGCAGTTCATAAATGGTTTCATGTGATAGTTATTTTATAAATATTATATGTTATGTGACTATGATAACGTACCAAAAGTTTAATATGTAACAGCGGTTATAATTTATTTGTGTAGAGGCTTAGTTATTATGGTGATATAAAGCTACAGCTTTGTTTTGGTTTTTAGAGAGATAATCTTGCATATCAAAATATCAAAGGACGATCAATTAAGGCGCGGTCCGAAAAACAAAAAGACTTCAGTATTTCCGTTTTACTATACAATTATTAAGTTTTATTGGGACAGTATTAACCTGAAAAAGTTGTTTTTTTTGCGATAAATTATCCTAATAATTAATATTGTTAAAAAATATGAAATTATGGCATTGCCTTTGTTTTGACCTCATCAACAGAAACTTAAAAACGCTACCATGACAATTACCAAAACAAAAGCACCCGAACAAACAACGGATGTACAGGCATCGGCATTAAATGAATTGTTTATTGACGAATTAAAAGACATTTACTGGGCCGAAAAACATTTGGCCAAAGCTTTACCCAAAATGGCTAAAGCGGCAACTTCTGATGAATTGCGCACAGCCATCCAAAACCACCTGGCTGAAACCGAAAACCATATTACCCGTTTGGAATCGGCATTTGAGTCTATCGGCGTAAAGGCAGTAGCCGTAAAATGCGAGGCTATGGCCGGCTTAATTAAAGAAGGCGATGAAATTGTTACCGAAACGGAAAAAGGCAGTTTAACGCGCGATGCCGGCATTATATCCGCGGCTCAAAAAATCGAGCATTATGAAATAGCTTCTTATGGAACCTTAAAAACATTAGCGCTTGTTTTAGGCTATGATGAAGCCGCGGAATTACTTGACTCAACCTTGCAGGAAGAAAAAAACGCGGATAGCCTGCTCTCCAAAATAGCAGAGTCGGGTATTAATCAATCATCTAAATCTGAGAAAAAATAATTAACCTTTCTAAAAGGGGTGTTTACAAAAGCGCCACCCTTTAAATAACGAAAGATTAATATCTATGAAATTGTTAATTAAAATCAAACTGCGATGAATTCATTATTGTATACAATTGCCGTTATCCTACTGATTGGTTGGGCAATCGGCGTATTTTTTACATCTGTAGGCAGCCTGATCCATGTGCTGCTGGTTATTGCGATAATCGCGGTAATATTAGGCATTATCAAAAGACCGACAGCTGTTTAAATTATTAGAGAATAACAAAAGCCCGGTTTTAGCGAACCGGGCTTTTTCATTTTCTGGGGGGATAATCATTTTTTAGTAAATTTACATGTAACCTAATTTAAAACCGCGTCGTCAGAGAGGTTGTAACACATGCAGAGCAAGCTTTCAGATATCGAACTCATAGAACAAACCCTGGCGGGTAACCAATCGGCCTATGCCGATCTGGTTAAACGGCACCAGCGTTTTGTATTTACCCTGGCCATGCGTTTTGCCAAGGGGCGGGAAGATGCTGAAGAGATTGCCCAGGATTGTTTTATAAAAGCGTACCGCTCACTGGCATCATTCCAGGGGCAGTCAAAATTTAGTACATGGCTGTACAGTATAGTTTATACTACAGCAATGACATTTTTAAGAAAGAAGAGGGTAGCAACAGATTCCATCGACGATGAAAATACCTTTATACAGGTTGAAAGTCGGGAGTCGGGCTATGATACCAATAATATAGAAAATAAATCAAGGTCGTTTTACCTTAACCAGGCCATTGACCAATTACTGCCAGATGATGCAACCATCATCACCCTGTTTTATAAAGGGGAGCAATCACTGGAAGAGATTGCCCAGGCATTGGGGATGGAAACAAACACGGTTAAGGTTAAACTATTTAGAGCACGCCAGCGTTTGAAAGAAAAGCTGGAGCACAATTTAAAACAAGAGGTGAAAGAACTGATATGAACACGATTGAGGAAAAACTCTGGAATTATATTGATGGCACCTGCAGTCCGGCTGAGCAGGAAGCCATGGCCAGGCTTATTGAGCAGGATGAGGCGTATGCTCAAAAGTATCAGGAGCTGCTGGCGCTTAACCAGGAATTTGCCAAAATGGAGCTGGACGAGCCACCGATGGCTTTTACATATAATGTAATGGAAACTATTCGCACGGAAAATGCTATGCAGCCGCTAAAGGCAAATATTGATAAGCGCATTATCCTGGGCATCGCTGTTTTCTTTGCTGTTACCATACTGGCTTTACTCACATTTACATTTGCCAATATTCATATTTCAGGAATTAATATCAGCGCTGCGGATATTAAACTACCCGCCGGCGTAAAATTACCCAGTACCAATAGCCTTTTTAGCGGACCGGTGTTAAAGTGGTTTTTGATATTTGATGTAGTGCTTGCTCTATTTTTAACCGACGCCTACCTACGTAGAAAAAAGACCGCCAGGCAGTTATAAATTATTGTACGATGTGTCTGCCAAAACCGACAAGTGACCATACAATTAGTCAGTTGTGTAATCTGTGTATCAGATTTTGAACATTGTTGAAGTATCTGAATTACATAATCATAAAATTTACAACCATCGATAATTTTGGTATAGTAATTGTACAACCTTACATGAACTGGTAAACTTACCGGTTTAATTGTGATAAGGTTTAGGTTGAAAGTCCCCCGGAGCAAGTCTGGGGGGCTTTTATTTTTTGCCCCCTAACCCCTGAAGGGGGAACTTTGGAATAACACATTTTAATAGTAAGGGAGATGTAAAAAAGCCCCGCTACAAATAAAATAGAAGGGCTCAAGATCGCAATTCAAAAACTCCCCCTTTAGGGGGCTGGGGGGCTCACCTCGCCACTAAATACCTGTACTGCTGGTCCCTCTAAAAAGATATCGGTAAATACCTTGCCGTCGTAGTTAAAGCGAATATTGAGATCGCCTCCTAAAACTTTAATTGGGGTGGTGATGTGCCCGGTTTTTTGGTTATGGCTGGCCATAGCCAGGGCTACGGCGGTAACACCTGTTCCGCAGGCAAAGGTTTCGTCTTCCACACCACGTTCAAAGGTGCGTACAAAATATCCGTCGCTGGTAGGTTCCACAAAATTTACGTTGATGCCTTTTTCACGATAGGTAGCATTATTGCGGATAGCTTTACCTTCCTGGTAAACGTTACGGTGTTCCAGGTCTTCTACCTGTTTTACATAATGAGGCGAGCCGGTATTCAATACATAGGCATCTTTATCGGTATCGATCTGATCAACATTGATCATTTGCAGGCTTACCCAATCGCCTTCAGCTGAAATTTTGGCATGGTGTGGGCCGTCGACCGCCAAAAATTCAGTCTCGGAATCGATGATACCCAGGAACTTAGCAAAGGCAACAATACAACGACCGCCATTGCCACACATGCTGCTGGGCGCTCCGTCGGCATTGTAATAAACCATTTCAAAATCAAAGCCTTCTTTATTTTGCAGAAACATCATACCATCGCCACCGATCCCAAAACGGCGGTCGCACAGGCTTGATATCAGCTTGGGGTTGGTGTGATCTATCTGGTTTTCACGGTTATCAACCAGTATAAAATCATTGCCGGCGCCCTGGTATTTATAAAATCGTATATTCACAATAATGTCATTTAATATCAGCTACTTAAAGCTGTTCAAACTTGAGGCCATAATTAAAATAGCCAGAATAATTAATTTAACAAATTTTAACAAAAAATGCCCTAACTAATCGTTGACTATGTAGTCTATATGGTATTAAATTTGAGTTGTTAAATTATATAAACAAAATAAAGAAAGGCAAATATAAATGAAAAAGATAGGTTTAACACTATTAACCGCTTTTGTAGGAGGTGC
>Ga0105239_10007073_pt1 | contig 12918 bp, 10 predicted proteins | sample KBSC44metaG_FD_92761 | JGI IMG/M metagenome (GOLD analysis project Ga0105239, IMG submission 92761) | Corn rhizosphere microbial communities from Kellogg Biological Station, Michigan, USA - KBS C4-4 metaG | ecosystem: Host-associated > Plants > Roots > Rhizosphere > Soil | place: Michigan, USA...
CAAGCCGCTGACCGAGGCGGCCGGTAAGAGGCGTTTACTGCCTGTTTTGAGCAAGATCACGCTGACCCGTGGCAGCGGCGGAACAGAGGCGAGCGAAACGCCTGCCGGCTCTGGAGACGGCGCCTATCCGACGCCTGCGGTCGGTCAACCGGCGACACTGCTGACGATGGAGGTGAAGGCGATCGATACCGGAGTGACGATCGCCGATTCCCTCTTTGTCGTACCCAATGATTATCAGCAGGTCGAGGCGCCGGCACCGTCAGCACCTCCCGGGGCGCCGCACGGGCCGATGCGACCCGACAGGGAGAAAGTCGTCGCTGCGACGTCGCGATAAGGGTTCGGGCCGATCTGGCGGGAGTGTACAATCAGGGGGATGGGTATACGGCGGTCTGAGGAATTGATGCGCAGGCGGAGCGGCGCATTCAACGAAGGGATTACAGGATTGTCACGATGAACCCACCCCCTGCACCGATAGTTGTCTCTTCTGTTGCGGCAGCGCCGATGGTTCCGGCGACCATCACTCCAGCGCTTCTATCGGCGGCTTCACCGCCGATACCGGATCTGCCCTGTCTGTACTCGTTTGTCGGTAACTCCTTCCCCTCGGATGGCCGGCTGACGCTTCCTGACCAGTGGCGGCGGTGGCGATTTCCCACTCTGGTAACGGGACTTTCCGTAGGTCCGGATGGCACCTGTGCCCTCATGAGTAACTATAACGAGGGAGGCACCGCGTGTGTGCTTATCCGGGACGGAAAGATCGTCGGGTCGGAGGATGATATCGGCAGTGATCCCTTCTCTGCGCAGGCTGCCTGGGCGCCCGATGGCAGCCTGTTCGTCACGTGTTCCACTGGCGGGTCTGGTTTACGCTGGTATGACCGGAATGGATTGGCAGCGCTGAAGCTACCGGATTCCGCTCTGTTAGCCCCGAGCAGCTGGCCGTCCACGCCGTTCACGACGGCGAAGTGGCATCACTTTACCGGCGTCGGATGTGCGGCGAACGTTCTCTGGATCTCTGACCGGACCGACTACGGGCAAAACGAGGGCGGGCGAGTCTGGCTGTTTGATGCTACCCGGAAGACGCCGATCGGTCACTTCGCGTTACCCAGGCCGGGCCGGATTGCTGTGCTTCGGGACGGCAGATCTGCCTGGATCCTTAGCGAACGCCGTCTTGTCTGCGTGGACGATACTGGCAAAATACGGGAAACCGCCTCGCTGCCATCGGGCTGTGTCGTCAGTGGCTTTGCTCTGGACTTGCAGGATCGCCTCATTGTTGCGGACAGGGGGGCGACCCCTCGCGTCCTCGTTTTTGGAAAGAGTGGGCACATCACCGTCTGGGGGCGTGACTCCCTTGCCTTTCGGAATAAAACCAGTCAACGGAAACCGACGTTGCCGGGGCGTTTTGTCAGCCGTGCTTCCCGTCAGGCAGCCGATGATCCGCAAAATGTCGCTGTCGACGATTCCCAGGCGGGGGAGTATACTCCCCGGACCTATGATGCCCCCATTGGAGTCGGTGTGGACAAAGCGGGGAATCTCTATGTACTGTCGGCCGGGGGAGTGTTTCCGCAGATCGGCCGACTCGATTGGTATAGTGCGGCATCCCACTGGCGAACGCCTCTGGGAAGGGTCTGGGGATCTGCCTTCGCCGATATCTATGTCCCGGATCCGACTGACCCCGACCGTCTGTATAACTCTGCCGCGGAGGTCACTATGGACTGGACCAAGCCCGGTATGGGGCAGGAGCAGAAACTGGTCGCGACCACCATCGATATTCGCAAGAACCCCGAAGACCCGCGGTATAATCTGGGCGCTTCCGGGTCTGCCGCCACATCGACTCTGGGCGTTCGCGTGCTCGGGGGGCATAAGTTCCTTTACGCCGGTGTTGGCCTGGACGTTGAGGTGTATCGAATGAATGCCTCGGGGCATATCGCCCAGTGCGTGTCGTTCTTCTACGCCCGGGGGCTCGTGGAAGCTCGCGCTACACCGCACTGGCCACCGAACGCTCCCTCCGGAGACCGGGGCGGCGTGATGTCAAACAACTTCTGGAACGATGATAATGGCGACGGCAACTGGGACGCCGCCGAGTACGACTACAAGTACGGCGGTTTCGAGACGCTGGCGCCTAACAGCGAATTTTCGGAGATGACCGTGGACAACCAGGGCGTGATCTGGTGCGGGTCGGCGCACACACGCCGGGAAAAGCTACTGGGTGCGATATTTTCCGTTACCCCGAAGATCAACTCCTTTGGAAATCCAAGCTACCACTGGTCGAGCGTCGCCAGGCACCCGATACCTCAGGCGTCGCACTTTAGCTACATCGCTTTCACCAATGTGACTCCGGAGGGAGATCTGGTGATCGTCGGACGGCGGGACGGCGATGTCAATCATTCGATAAGCTTCTGGCCGAAGTGGACGGCGAACCCGATGGACATACCGCCCGCGTGGGTAAGCCGCGACGTGGCTACGTATTACCGCGGAGAGCCCTGGCGCATTAAGGAGAACGGCGTTGGCGGAGCGACCGCCGCCGGAGATTATGTGTTCCTGGGCGATGTCAAGGAGACGATCGTTCGGGTATATCGGCGCAAAGACGGTGTGTGCATCGGGCAGTTGCGAATGCCGAGCCACCTGCAGACGTCCGGCACTCTGGATGATTTACACTGCCTCTGCGCCTGGGTGGCGCCGAATGGGAAAGAGTACCGGGTGACGGTCGGCGACTTCAACAATAATCGGAACGTTCTATATAGGTGGACGCCGGCTCCGTAAGAACCGGCTGAACGAAGTCGCCCCGGCGGATTATGCCGCTCCCGAGAGTGTTGGCGTAGACGCCGACGACTGCCGGGAAGAGGGTACCGGGGGATAGGGTCGCGCTGTCTGCTGCATTGTGCTGGGCGATCGTCCGCAGTATAGTTGGATCGTGGGGAAGATCCGCCTGAGCCAGTGTCGTGACGATGCATCGCGGGCACGGGTCCAGTACATGAAGGTGTGTCTCTTCCCCGATCCGAACCGCGTGGCCGATCCATGCATTCTCAACGAAGTCGATCTCGCCGGACGTCAGGGAGATCAGGATGTTCGGCCGGAAGCGGCGTGGGTCGAAGCGGCCCCGGGAATACTCTCGGACCAGTCGTTCGAGGGTAGACGTGGTGAGGAGATGTAGCGGGGCGTAATCGAAGAAGGTTCCCGCCGGTGCGGCGAGCGCCATCGTCTCCCGGTTGATCACCAGACCGGTGGTCGAGCCCTCGATGGGCGTCCGGTCCGCCTCACGCAACGGTGTCGCCGGCGCTTCGGTGATGAGGGAGACGGCACGCCCCAGCACCCACGAGAGGATCATATCGACATCGGGTTCGTCGCTGCGAATGGAATCGCCGTTCGGCAGAGTGATCAGGACCGGCGGCAGGGGGGCATCCGGCTGGGGCGGCTCGGTATAAGCGGCGCGGCAGGCAAGGAGAGAGCGCCACTTACGGGGGTGTTTGGCGCTGGCAATATACCCGGTCTCGCGGTCAACGACGGCATAGGCCCGGTCTCCTAGCAGCCCGTGAGCGGTCACCGGGGCTGCTTCGACCTCTTCTCCCTGCATCGACTTGACCGGGTAGCGGCGCAGGCTGAGGACCGTCCCTGAGGACGCCGCACTACTCATCGGCGCCCTGGCTGCGGATCGTTACTACGGCTGGCGTAAGGCCGGGGCGGTACATCGAGGCGCCATAGCAGACCGCGGCGCCGGGGCGTGCAAAGCGTATCCTGTGCAATTGGGCGTCCCAGTGCTCCACATAAGTGCTGTTCGCCGTCTTTTTGCTGCCGGCGATCGGCACGTACCGTACGGAAGTCAGCGTGAGAAACGCCGGCTCACCGGGGAGCGGGAAGGGCGCCGCCCAGTTTGGCGAGAGACGCACCAGGCGCGGGTGGGTCAGATCCAGGGCGTATGTCGTGTCTCCTGCGGTGCTGTCGAGGTGCAGGGCGAAGAAGGCCAGACGCATCGGACCTTCGAGAAGGAAGCGTTTGTCGAAGTCCCGGTCGTCGTGCAGTACGTCCCACAGCCCTTCGAAGCCGGGGATCTTGCCCATTTCGGTATCCTGTCCGGAGCGCAGGTCCCGAAGCAGGTAGTGGCTGCCATGTCCCGGCCCATCGCCGGCATCGTCGTCCGCCGGGTTTTGCACCTTCAGGACGATCTCAACGGCGCCGTCGGGCGACCGGAACCGTGGGGCGGCATCTCCGGCGGCGGGCTGGTCTTTTCGTTCCCCGGTCAGCCCCGGCGGGTCCATATTGGTGAAGAGCGGAGAGCGCTGCGTGTTCTTGTACCAGTCCGGCGCTGAAGGTAGCTGCCGTAGACCGCCGCCGAGCGGACGGATTGTCCAGTAGGCGGGAGGACGCCCGGGGATCACGCGGGTGAAGACAATCGTCTCCCCATCGGGAGCGAAGATCGGTGTCTGATCCTGTCCCGCGTCGCTATTCGTCAACTGGCGCAGGAGCTTGCCGTCTTCCCGGTAGAGGTACAGGTGGGCGTGGCTGGTGCCGGTCGGCTGCAGGTAGCGTGTCGCTACCACGATCTCCGCCGCCGCATGCGCAGGGAGCGCCCGCGCCAGCATCAGCACTGACAGGGCTAACCCTCGTACGATCCACGGCATCCTCTGAATCACGGTTAACGCTCCTCCCGGGGTGATCACTGAGCGTGCCGGCGGCGTGAGCCTGCTCTGGCTTACTGTCAATCCATTCGTTCGCCGACGGCGGAAAACCTTCCTGGCGTCGCCCCGAAGTGGCGCGTGTCTCAGAACTCCCGCGGCTCGCTCTGCGGCTGTTTCGATTCCGTCTGCTCTTGATGGATACGCTCGGCATCGAAGGGCTCGGCGTGGATAGTGACCCAGACGTTCGGCAGGGAGGCGCGCATCGCGTCCTCGACCTCCTCGGTGACATCATGGGCTTCCTGAAAGGTCAGCTCATCGGCAAGCTGAATGTGGACATCGACGTGGCGTTGTGACCCCGCTTTTCGTGTGCGCAACTTGTGCCATCCCTTGACTCTCGGGTCCGTTTGCATCACCTGCACGATGATCTGCTGCTCCTCGCGAGGCAGGGCGACATCGACCAGCGGCATGACGGCGCTGCGACTGATCTGAAAGGCGGTGCGCAGGACGAAGAGACCGACCACGATCGCCACGAGCGGGTCGAAGATGGGCTGGCGGGTAAGCGCGACCAGCCCGAGGCCGACAAGGACACCGGCCGATGTCGAGACGTCGGTCGAGAGATGGTGGGCATCCGCCTCCAGGGCCAGAGAGTCCGTCTCCTTGGCGACACGGAACAGATGGCGGGTGATCCCGTAGTTGACCACGGCGGAGACACCCATCACGATGACGCCCCAACCGGCGCCCTCTAACGGTTTTCCATGGACAATGCCCTGGATCGCTTCGTAAAGGATGAAGATGCCGGCCCCGAAGATCAGCAGCGCCTCGACCGAGCCGGAGAGCGACTCGATCTTGCCGTGGCCGTACGGGTGATCGGCATCCGGTGGGGCGTCGGCGGCATTGACGGCGAAGAAGGCGATCAGCGCTGCCAGCAGGTCTATGGCCGAGTGGATCGCCTCAGAGATCACGGCGACCGATCCGATAGCGATCCCTACGGTGAGCTTGAGGGCGACCAGTAGAGCGTTAGACGCGACAGAGAGCCGGGCCGCGCTGCTTTTCGCCTTACGCGCCTTTTCTCCCGAGCCAGGGGATTCGACTGCCATGGGATATTGCTACACGCCCATCCCTCGTCGGAAGCCGATCGTGGCAGACGAAAGGGCGATATCGGTGACCGGAGGCGTCACTCCGGCGGGGACAGAGGCATGGGGGGAAGCGCTTTTACCGCCTGTACCAGATCATGAAAATCGACACAGAACTCGGCGGCGATCTTTACCAGATTGACCGGCAGACGGTTTTCGCGGCAGTAGCGTACCTCATTCACGGCGGCCTGCAGAGCGGCGGTCGGTCCCGCCTCTTCTGTCCTCTCTGTCGCATCCTCCGCGGCGGCGCCAAAGACCAGCGCATGGGCGATCGGATTCTGCTCCGCTCCGCCGGCGTCTTCGGAGACGCCCGGCATCAGAAGAACCGCGATGGTCAGCTGGCCGATCGCCAGAGTGAACTGGGGGAACTCCGACGGCAGGAGGGTGCCTTCGGCCAGGACGAACCCGGCTCTCAGAAAGGGGACGGCTCCTTCGGCCGAGGGGATATTCGCCTGATCCAGGGCATCGCTGAATCCGGGATGGTTGAGCAGGATCGTCGCCGGCGGCTCACAGGCCTCATCCGGCGCCGCCACCAGATAGGCAGTTCTGTCCGGTGAGGTGGCATCGCCATGATCCCAGAAGGCGCACGGATCGATCGCGGCGCGGTCACCCCGGCGCTCCAGAAGGAACCCGAGGACGCGTACCCGCTCACCGATCAGCTCGTCGCGCCGTGCGACAGCCTCCGGGACCGTTATCGCTTCCGCGTCCGTCAGGTTCTGTAAATCCATAGATCCTCTCTTACCGAGCCTGGCTGTCGAAATCGACCGGCCAGGGGAGTCGGCCTCTCTTCACTGTACCTTGTCGTGCACGGTTCCCGATCCGTTCCCGGCCGTATCCCAGTCCGGTGTCCCTACTACTTTATCGACGGGGAGCGGCAGACTGCTCAGGGAGCGCCTGGTCGCCGTAATAGAGCCTCCGCCGCATAGGCTGCCTGTGGCCGGTACGTATGTCTCCATTATATTCCCCGATGGTGATCTGTGGGGCATGTATGGGGATGGCGTGCTGGCGAAAGGCTTGCGGCTGTCGCGGCTCAGGCCCTGAAGGGCCCGCCTGCCTTCGGTCAAGCCTACTGAAGCAGGCTGTCATTCGCTATCGAGGGGCTTTACGCGATGAGCGAGCGAGCATTTGCTTCGCTCGCGGACCTTTCGCTCGCTCGCTCATCGGGGGTAGACGATTCCGTCGGGTGCCACCTATAAAAGCGAAAAGCCCGCTGAAGCGGGCTAGTGGTAACAAGACGTACCGATACTACCTCCCGATCCTGGAGCGAGGACGTCCTTGTCTCGCGGAACCGGTACCTCTTTATTATAGCGAACATCTATTCGTAATGCAAGTTCGAGTGTTGCGTTCGAGCGTATTCGCGGGACTGAAGCCCCGAAGTGGGGGAGGGGTGTAGCCCGCCTACTCCGAGCTGTAATGGTCTGCCTGGAGACGCCGTCCGCGTCGGTAGGCGCGGACGGCGGCTTTCTCTTTCCGGGGTCTCAGGCGGAGGCTGCGGTGAATAGGGGCGGTTCGGCGTAGGCGCGAGCGACGACGGCGGCCTGTTCGGCTTCGGTCAGCGGGGTGAAGCGCTCGGCGAAGTCGAGCGCCCAGCGGAAGAGGCGCGGGTCGCCGGGCGGGATCGCTGCGGTAATCGGCTGGGAGAGGGTCCAGCGGAAGGCCATTTCCGCGCCTTCCGGGTCGAGGTGCGGTTCGTACCAGGTGTTCTGGGCGACGGAGCGGTCGGCGCCCTCTTCCCAGGGGCGTCGAGCCATAGCCTTCAGGGCGAGGCGCGCGACCCCGTGGCGCTGCGCTGTTTCCATGATCTGCGGGCCGAAGTTACCGTGGTAGTAGGTGGTGTAGTTGCAGGGGAAGAGGATGGAGTCGAAGGGCATTTGCTCCATCAGCAGTACGGCTGCCTCGGCTGAGTGGGCGGAGAAGCCCAGGTAGCGGACCTTTCCGGCATCCCGTGCGGCGATGTAGGCCTCCATGGCGCCACCGGGCGCAAGGCAGGTCTCCGCCTCGGCGATGCTGCTGACGGCGTGCAACTGATAGAGGTCGAAGCGGTCTGTCTGCAGCCGTTGCAGGGAGCGGTTTAGCTCATCCTCCGCACCGGCGCGCGTCCGCTGTGTCGTCTTACAGGCGAGGAATATATCGTCCCGCAATCCGACAAGGGCGGGGCCAAGTCGCTCTTCGGCATCGCCATAGCTGGGCGCCACATCGTAGTAGTTGACGCCGCGGTCATAGGCCTCGCGCACCCGGCGGTTGGCCTCGGACTGCTCGGCGCCCATCACGACGATGCCGCCGAACCCGACGATCGAAAGCGCTTCCGGCTTGTCCCCAAAGGGGCGTCGCTGAATCATTTGCTGTTTTCCTATCCGTTCCTGCGGGGCCTTCTTCACGGTTCCCGACAGTGTCAGGCGATCTTTGATCTTCCCGCCGCCGGGAGTATCCACTCCCTCCTTCGGCAGGAAAGATTTGGGTACGGTTACAGTACCCTGACCCAGACGGTCCGTGTTCGGGGACCATCGAACTCCGCGAGGTAGATTCCCTGCCATTGCCCAAGTAGCGGGCGGCCGTTTTCCACCAGGAGGGTTACGGAGGGGCCGGTCAGGATGCTCTTGATATGCGAGTCCGAGTTACCTTCGCCGTGCTCGAAGTGGGAGAGGAGCGGCCGGCCACCCTCGGGGATCAGGCGATCGAGAAACGCTTCGACGTCGGCCCGGACATCCGGATCGGCATTTTCGTTAATGCAGACGGCGGCAGTGGTGTGGGGCACGTAGACGACGCATAATCCACTCGCGACACCGCTCTCGGCGATGACCTGTACGACTGCCCGCGTGATCTCGACCAGCTGGCTCCGGTAGGTAGTCGCCACCGTGATCTGCTTCACGCTGCCATTTTTGCTCATTTTTGCTTTTGCTCCTGATTCTCCTTAGGGGCGCTTCATTATAGGGCGTGTCGTCAGGGAGCGGGTATTCGAGGGACTGAAGGTCCCACCCGGGTGCGAAGTGGATTTTTGTTATGCAACCAGTGGCAGCAAGTCGCAGAGAGGGCGTGCTTTCTGGGGTGTTCTGTTAATGCTACGTGTCTCAATGCGATATATAATAGGGTAGCCTGGTACTTTTCCTGCCCCGCTGAAAGGATCTCTGCGCCCTATGTCGAACGTCTCCGCTCCGTTGCCGGAAAGTATGCAGGATTCACCGCAAGAGGAGCCGATCGACGTTGACGGCAGACAGGTTCAGGAGGCGCAGCAGCAGGCGGCGGTGCGTGCGGCGGTGCGCTCCGAGGTCTCCGATTATCTGGCGGCGCGTAGTGAGCGCCGGCGGCTGTTTCCCCGGGCGGCGCTTGTCGGCGCGCTTGCCGGCGTCGTGGCGCTTACCTTTCGTAAGCTGCTCGAAGCGGGAGACGTGGTGCGCGGGATCGCGCTGGAGGCCGCGCATCGCCTACCGGCGTCAGTGGGCTGGCTGATCCCTGTCCTCTGGACGGCGACGGCTGCGGCGATCGCGGTGCTGCTGGTGCGGCGTCTGGCGCCGGAGGCAGGAGGAAGCGGTATTCCGCATCTGGAGGCGGTGTTGCGGCGGCTGCGGACGTTTCGCTGGGCACGGGTTCTTCCGGTCAAATTGGTCAGCGGCGCGATTGCGATCGGTCTCGGTGGAATGGTCGCCGGACGGGAGGGACCGACCGTGCAGATGGGCGCTGCGGTCGGCGACGGGGTGGCATCGTTCTGGGGCGGCAACTTTCGCGATCGCGAGACGCTGATTACGGCGGGAGCCGGGGCGGGTCTTGCCGCCGCCTTCAATGCGCCACTCTCCGGTCTGGTCTTCGTGCTGGAGGAGGTGCGTCGCGACTTTACGCCGATGATCTTTGGCGCCGCCCTGGTGGCGTCCGTGATGGCGGATCTGGTCGCGCGCGTCGCCACGGGGCAGACACCAGTCTTCACCGTCCCGGTCTACGCGACCCCGGATCTGCGGTTGGTCCCGGCCTTTCTTCTGCTCGGCGGCATCATCGGTCTTTTTGGCGTCGCCTTCAATAAGGGATTGATCGCTTCTCTGAACGCTTTTGCGCGGCTGCAGCGGCGGATTCCCGCCGGTGTGGGTGCGGCAGGAGTCGGCGCGCTCGTTGGGCTGGTGGGCTGGTTCGCCCCGCCGCTTATCGGCGGTGGGCATACCCTGGCCGAGACGGCTCTGGCCGGCGGTATCGTCCTTTCTGCCATCCCGGTCTTCTTCCTGGCCCGTTTCGTTCTGACGCTGCTCACGTACGGCTGCGGCACTCCGGGCGGCATCTTCGCACCACTCCTGGGGCTGGGCGCGCTTCTCGGACTGGCGATCGGTCAGGGAATTCACACCTTCTGGCCGGCACTGGCGCCGTCACCAGGTGTCTTCGCGGTCGTCGGGATGGCGGCGTACTTCACGGCGGTGGTTCGTGCGCCTCTGACCGGGATCATTCTGATCGTCGAGATGACCGGTTCGTATGCGCAGATGTTTCCGCTGCTGGCGGCGTGCTTTGCGGCGTACGCGGTCGCCGAGGGGCTCGGCGATGAGCCTATCTATGAGGTGCTGCTGGAGCGCGACCTGGCCCGCGGCGGCGACATCCCGGGGATTCATGAGCCGCAGGTGATGACCCTGGTGTTGCAGGCGGGAGCGCCGTTCGACGGCCGCAGTGTCCGGGAATTGGGTTTGCCGCCGGGCTGTATTCTGGTCAGTATTCGACGTGGCTTTCAGGATCTGGTACCTACCGCCGACACGATTCTCCTGGCCGACGATCGCCTGACGGCGATTGTCGCGCCGGAGGCAGCAGGCGGCGGGACGATCCTGCGGCACGGTGCCGGCGGGTAAATTCGCCGCAGGAGAGAGGGGGATTATTGGCGAACCGTAGCATGCCGCGCTACGGGGGCAACTTTTCCGTGAGCCGCGCCTCATTTCACTGAGATGGAAATGTAGACGATGCTCATGAGGAGCCCATAATGCGCCTGAAGCCTGCAGGTCGGTTTGCCCTGTTGATCCTGATCGCCGGAATCGCCTTTGGAATCTGGCGGTGGTACCGGATGAGCAGTGGGGGGAAGGGCAGCGGTCTACCGTCGCTGACCCAGGGACTGCCACAGAAGACGGATAGGGAGGGCGTTGCGCCGGGTGCGACGGGAGAAGCGGCGCCTTCAGGGAGCAGCGGTGGGGATCTTGTTCTGATCACCTCCGCGACGAAGAGGGGCTGGCTGGAAGAGCAGGTCGATCGCTTCAATGGGCAGCAGGGCGGCAAGATGCCGATCCATGTCCGCTATGTCGAGACGCGAGCGGCGATGCAGGCGATCCTGGCGGGTAAGGAGAAGCCGGTTCTCTGGAGCCCGAGCAGCCCGATCTGGGCGCAGCGGCTGAGCGAGGCCTGGAGCCTGCCCGAGTTCCATCATGGAAGCGATGATCCGGTTCCCGTGGAGCTGAACGATACCTCCCGGTTTCGTATCTACCTGCGCAGCCCGCTGGTCTTCCTGACGACGAAGGCGCGTGCGACGTACTTGCGCCCGCTGCTCGGCGGGCAGGACCCGTGGGGCTCCCTGCGCGACCTGAGCCTGGGGCGGCGAAAGGTGCCGGGCCAGTCCGGCCCTTTCCGCTTCGCCCATGCCGATCCGCTCAGTGCGAACAGCGGCTTTCTGACGATCGCGATGATCCTGAGCGATTATGTGCGCCGTCACGGCGGAAGCCCCGAGACGGTCGCGAACAGCGCGGCATTTATCCAGTACCTGACGGAGCTGGAGCACGGCCTGGTCTATGACGATACCGTGCGCGGCGGCTCCTCGGCGATCTTTAAGGCGTTCCTCGACGATCCGAGCCGTTATGGCGTGATCACCACCTACGAGAGCAATGCGCTGGAGGCAGCCGCCTCCTATCCGGATCTGGTGGTGATCTACCCGATACCGACCGTGGTCTCGGAGCAGACGGTGGTCTCGTTCGGCGGCAGCTGGGTGACGCCGGAGGAGCGTGCGGAAGCCAGAGCCTTCCTGGATTTCCTGGCGCAGCCAGAGTCGATCGCGGCCGGCGCCAAAAGCCACTCCCGGCCGGTCAGTGCGAGCAGCGGCGCATCTCTCGACGCGGAGCTTGACGGCTTTCGGGATCGCGGCTTTCGTAAGGACTTCCGGTCAGTGGACCCGCCTAACTACGCGGCACTGAATGCCGCGGCTTACCAGTGGCGCCTGCATGTGGCGCACCTCTCGGCCACGGATGCTGCCCACTAGCCCGATCGGCGACGCTTCGAGCCCGCAGGAGAACGGACGCCCGGTGTGGAAAATCCCACCGGGCGTTCGCGCCGTTAAATACCTCTCTTAGCAACCCGCTTGAATGTCGCGGGTCATATTTCTTTGTAGGGACATTCGTTCGCCGCCCGGTATTTCCGTATTCGGAACAGCGGCGAGAGCAAAGTTGAGGTTCAGGACAAATGCATCTAAAGACTCCCGGCAAGGTGGTCGTATTGCTACTTATTGCCGGATTGGTAATCGGCGCGTACCGACTGTTCGGCGGTGCCAGCCTGATGTCCAAGATCGCTCCGGAGAAGGCGACGACGGATTCGGTCGTTCCACCGAAGGCCGATCTACCAAGTGCAGGACCTGTCGCATCGGATGGCGGCGCCAGGACGGCGACCTATGCCCTTCCCGGCAGTGAGCCGGGGTGCAAGGATCTGCCGGAGGTGCGGCTGCTCGGCTATGCGTGGAATGCACAGATGGGCATGCACTTCGCATCCGGCGGTCCGCAGGCAGTCAAGGACAGCCTGATGTGCAAGTATGGCGTCAACTTCAAGTTTGAGCGCCAGGACGACAACGGCAAGCTGCAGGAGGCGCTGGTCACCTTTGCGCAGGACTACAAGAACGGTACGGACAACCCGACCAAGGGGGCGCACTTTGTTACCGTGATGGGGGATGGCAGCGCGGCGTTCCTGAAGGGGCTGAACGACACGCTGCGGAAGCTCGGACCGGGCTATACAGCCAAGGTTATCGATGCGATCGGGTATTCGCGCGGTGAAGACAAGTTCATGGGGCCGCAGGCCTGGAAGGACAATCCGCAGCAGGCGATGGGCGGCGTGGTAGCCGGTGTGATCCGCGACGGCGACTGGAATATCGCGCAGAAGTGGCTGGGAGACAATAGCCTGCGGACCAACCCGGACGAGAAGACGTATGACCCGAACGCCCTGAACTGGGTGAACGCGAGCGACTA
>Ga0105239_10007074_pt1 | contig 12918 bp, 9 predicted proteins | sample KBSC44metaG_FD_92761 | JGI IMG/M metagenome (GOLD analysis project Ga0105239, IMG submission 92761) | Corn rhizosphere microbial communities from Kellogg Biological Station, Michigan, USA - KBS C4-4 metaG | ecosystem: Host-associated > Plants > Roots > Rhizosphere > Soil | place: Michigan, USA...
CAGACGGCGAACGTGACCGCCACGTTCAGCGAGCCCGTCCAGGGCGTCAGCGGCACCACCTTCCGCCTGCGGAACACCCTGAACGGCCTCAACGTGCCGGCCACGGTGACCATGAGTGGCAACACCGCCACCCTGACGCCGACCTCACCTTTGGCGAACAACACGCAGTACACGGCAACGCTCACCGGCGGTGCCACGGCGATCCGCGACCTGGCGGGCAACCCGCTGGCGACCACGACGTGGAGCTTCCGGACGGCGCTCGACACCACCGCGCCGACGATCGTCAGCCGGAGTCCTGCTCCTGGTGCCACCGGCGTCCCGGTGGGCAGCAACGTCGTGGTGACGTTCAGCGAGCCGGTGACGGTAGGGGCCAACAGCTTCACGTTGACCAATGCCGCCGGAGTGCGGGTGCTCGCACTGGTGACCCTCAGTGCGGACGGGCGGACGCTCACCCTCGACCCGCTCCTCAACCTGACGGCGGGACGGACCTACACGGTCGGCCTCACCAACGGGATCCGTGACCTCGCGGGCAACCGGCTGGCACCGGTGACCTGGACGTTCAGGACCTAGGAGGCCGATGGACTCCGGGTCCCGGGACAACCAGGACCGGGCGCGGTGCCCGTGGCCGGCGGCCACGGGCACCGTCGCGTCGGGCGTCCAAGTTCCGTACAAGGCCACCGCCGGACGATCACACCATGGACAACCGGGTGCAGCCACCCCGCAGGAGGCCCGCGCGGGCCACCGCGGTGGCCACATGCGTGCTCGTCCTCGTGACCGGGGCAGGCGGCGCCCGCGCCGTCGCCCTCGCGAGGACCGCCTCGCTCGACCCCTCGACGCTGCGGCTCGACGGGCTCACCGTGCACGTTGTCGGTGTCGACGAGGTCGTCGGCGTCGCCGCGGCCGACCTGATGGGGGGCATGGCGCACAACATCTCCGGTTACGTCCCGGAGGACGAGATGATGTTGAGCGTCTCCGTGGAGCTCACCGCGGGCGACGAGCCCACGACGTACCGGGCCAGCCGGATCGTGGCGCGGGCCCTGGGGGCGTCGGCGGACCTCAGCCCGGCCGGCGGCACGCTCGGGTCCGGGTTCCTCTCGGCCCACGGACGCGTCGACGGCACCGTCGCCTTCGTGGTGCCGCGCGACGGTTCCCACCTGAGCCTCCGGGTCCGCGGCTCGTCGCGGTCGATCCCCCTCGCCGACGTCGACCACGTCGCCCCTGGCCACGACGGCCACGAGCACGGCACAACCCAGAGGTAGGCGCCATGTCCAGGTCACTCCACGCTCCCTTCCTCCCGGTGCTCGCCACCGACACGCTTCTCGGGGTCCTCTGCTGCGTCGCCGGCTCGTGGTGGTTGGCCATGCTCGAGCCGGACCGGCACGGCGGACACGACTCGCTCCTTGCGCAGGTCGGCGGCGTCGTGGGGTTCGGACTGACCCAGACCGTGGTGGTGACCGTGGTGCTGCTCGCGGCCCTGAGGGCTGACGGGCGGGCGGCCTCGGCGGCCCGTGAGACGGCGTGGCTGGCGCCGACCGCGGCCCTCGCCGTGGCTCTCGGCGGAGAGCTGCACGCGATGAACCACGGCCTCCCTGCCGACATCCCCTCGTTCCTCGGCGACGTCGCGACCGGACTGGTGGTGCTGCTCCCGCTGGTCGGCCTCGTGCAGTCGGTGCGCCACTCCCGCGGGACGATGTCGCCGAGGCGCGCGCGCCTCCTGCTCGCGGGCGTGGCCGCGTCGGTGACCGTCGCAGCCACGGGAGCGCTCACCCCGCTCGCCTCGACAGCAGGCGCCACCACGGCGACGTGCCTGTCCGGCGGACCGGCCGACCGGTCCTTCGACGTCACCGCGCTTGACGTCGACATCCCCGTGAACCGCTACGGCGACCACGACCCGCACGGCGTGATGTATGCCCTCACCAGCCACCTCGACGCGATCCACCACGAGGAGCAGACGCAGCAGGTCTCCATCGGCCTGCGGGACGACCCGATCCAGCCGCTGGTCATCCGGGCCAACGAGGGCGACTGCGTCGAGATCTCGTTCACGAACGCCACTGCCCGCGGGCCGATCGGCATGCACATCGACGGACTCGAGTTCGCCGTGTCCTCCTCGGGCGACCAGGTCGGCCAGAACGCGTCGTCCGCGCCCGGTCAGGGCGAGACCGCGACCTACCGCTACCTCGTGCCCAACGACAAGCGCGCCGAGGGCGGCCACTACATCCATCCCGGCCCGGGTCATCGCGACGCCGTGGACCACGGACTCTTCGGCTCGTTCATCGTGGAGCCGCCCGGCTCGACGTACTGGGACGCCAGCGAGCCCGGGGTCGAGCTCGACTCCGGCTGGGAGGCGATCATCAAGCCGGGCGGCACCGCCGCGCCCTGCGTGCCGAGCAGCGCCCAGCCGACCTGCGGCTTCCGCGAAGCCGCCATCCTGCACCACGAGATCGGCAACGACAACGAGTCACTCACCAGCAAGAGCGGCGACCTCGTGCCGCTCCAGGACAACACGACCGGCTCGTACCGGCCGGGTGGCTTCGCCCTGAACTACCGCAGCGAGCCGTTCCGCAACCGCCTCCTGGACTTCCCCAAGGAGAAGAGCCACGCCTACAGCTCCTACACGTTCGGGGAACCCTCGACCCCGATGATGCGCGGCTACCTCGCGGACCCCACGAAGATCCGGCTGATGCACGCGGGCGGCGAGAAGTTCCACATCTTCCACCTCCACGGTGGCGGCGACCGGTGGCGGTTCAACCCGGTCGCGGACACGACCTACAACTACGCCGACACCGGTCTGCGCAAGGACCCGGCGACACCGCTGTCGCCGTCCCAGCGCCTCGACTCGCAGTCGATCGGCCCGGGCGAGTCCTACAACCTGGAGCTGGAGGGCGGCGCGGGCGGCGTCCAGCAGTCCGCCGGTGACTTCCTCCTCCACTGCCACATCGCGAAGCACTACGTCTCCGGCATGTGGGCGCTCTGGCGGGTGTACGACACCCGGCAGCCCGACCTCGTGCCGCTCGCGGACCGGATGCCGCCACCGGAGGCGGTCGACTCCGCGGGGCTGATCGGGCGGATGATCGACGGCGTCAAGATCACCGCGAAGAACCTCGACGCCTGGATCCGACCCCAGCTGCCGCCCTCGGGCGTGCCGGCGGACGGACAGGACGCGACAGTCATGGACTGGAAGATCGCCGGCACCGCCGCGCGCCCGATCTACCTCGGTGCACCGGCGGACCCCACGGTGTACACGGAGTCCCCGCAAGAGATCCCCGGACAGCCGAACCTGCTCCTGGTCGACGCCAACCGGGTCGTCGGGAACCGGCCGACGATCCTGTTCAACCCGATCAACGGGCGTCCCGCCTACCCACTGCTGCGTACCCACATCGGGGGGAGACCTCCGTTCACGACGAACGGGCACACGGGGGCACCCTGGCTGGGCAACACCGCCGACAAGGCGAGCACGAGTGCGCCCGACCCCTGGGCAGGCCGTCCCGACGGTCTGTGCCCGAATGGGCGGACGGTGCGGAACTACAACGTCGTGGCCGTCGCCAAGCCGATCCGGCGCACCCCGAGTTTCGTGGACCCTGACGGCAAGGTGTTCGTGCTCGCCCACGACAAGGCGGCGCTGCTCGCCTCGCCCGACAAGGGCGAGCCGCTCGCGATCCGGGCGAACCAGGGCGACTGCGTCGGGATCACGCTCACCAACGAGATGACTGACGCCTCGGCCTTCGACAACTTCTCCAAGGTCTCGATGCACATCCACCACGTGCAGTTCGACGTCCAGGGATCCGACGGCGTGAGTGCCGGCTTCGCCTACGAGCACTCCGTCCGGCCGTACAAGCTCAGCTCTGCCACGCTCTTGTCCGCAGCTCGGCACGGAGCGACGACGATCAGGCTGTCATCGCTTGCCGGGCTCTCGGGCGTGGACGCCAACGGCAAGGCAGCCGCGAAGTGGATCGCGATCGGCGAGGGCACGGAGGCGATCGACATCAAGCAGGTGAAGTCGCTGAACGCCTCCACCAACACCGTCACGCTCGCCACCCCGCTGGACAAGGACCACGTGGCCGGCGAGTACGCCGGGACGGAGTTCCTCCAGAGTCGCTGGTACCCGGACACGCTGCTCGACAACGTCTTCTGGCACGACCACGTCGACGGGATCCACGGATGGGGCCACGGGCTCGTCGGGCAGCTCATCATCGAGCCGAAGGACTCCACCTGGACGGACCCGAAGACGGGGCAGCCCGTGGACTCCGGCACGCTGGTCGACATCCACACCTCGAACCCGTTGGCACCCGGCCTCGTGGACGGCAGCTTCCGCGAGCTCGCCCTGTGGACGATCAACGACAACGACCAGGGGAACTTCTCGACCCTGAACCTGCGTGCGAACCCGCTCGCGGACCGTCCCGACAAGGCGCACCAGTTCAGCTCCTGGATGTACGGCGACCCGCTGACCCCGCTGCCCAGGCTGTATCCCAACGACCCCCTCGTGGTGCGGTCGATCAGCATCTCGCCGACGCTCGACAGCCTGCACTTCCAGGGTGCCCGGTCGCTCCTCGAGCCGCGCTACGTCCACGACGGCCAGCCGGACGGGACCGTGATCGACGCGATCCACGGCGGCATCAGCGAGAGATTCACGCTGGTGGTCAACGGCCAGCCGGACTGGATGCGACTTCGTCCAGGTGACTACCTCTACGGCAACGGCCTGGAGACCCGGATGCAGCAGGGCGCATGGGGGATCCTGCGGGTCCTGCCCGGGCTCGTGCAGGACCTGAAGGCGCTCCCGGGCGTCACCACGCCGACAGCTCCCTACGCCGAGCCCACGATGACCGGTAGGCCCCCTCCGGACGCACCGCCGGGCAACCCCTGCCCGCAGGGCGCCTCCCCGCGCGCCTTCGACCTCACCGCGATCGACCGGTCGAACGTGAACAACGGCTCGAGGACAGCGTTCGTGCCGACTGTCGACGCGGCTGCGATCAAGCAGCGCCTGAAGCTGCCGGAACCACTCGTGATGCACGTCGTCGCAGGTGACTGCGTCACGGTCACCCTGCGCAACCAGCTCCTCGGGCCCGTCGGGTTCTCGATGGGCAAGCTCGACCGCGAGGCGGGCTCGTCCGGCGCGGACATCGGCTTCAACCCCGAGCAGAACGTGGCGCCGGGCGCCAGCCGCACCTACGTCTACTACGTGCCCACGGACCGGATCGGCAGTGCCGCGATCGGCGACCTGGCCAGCGCCGACGGGGTCAAGCGCGGTCTGTACGGCGTCGTCGTGGTCGCACCGAAGTCGACCGTCCCCGGCCAGCCGACGATCTTCCGCGACCCGGCCACCGGGGCGATGAAGGACCTCGGTGCGCAGGTGCTGGTGCGCGCCCCGGGCCAGATGCGGCCCAACTACCGCGACTTCACCGTCACCCTCGCCGACGACGACATCGCGATCGGGCGGGACTTCATGCCCTACCCGACCGACGCAAACGCGGGGCGCACCCTGTTGAGCTTCAGTTCGGCGCCGTCCGGCGACGCCGCCCAGTCGTTCGTCGATCCCGGGGCTGTGCCCGGTCTCGCGGCGTACGCCGGCGACCCCATGCTCGTGCACGTCCTGATGGCTCCCGGCAGCGAGAACAGCCACGTCTTCAGCCTCGGTGGGCTGCGCTGGCCCCAGGACCGGCACATCGACGAGTCCAACTGGATGACCGCCCAGGGCATGGCGCCGTGGGAGACCTTCGACCTCGACGTCGTCGGCGGAGCCGGCGGCGGGCAGCCGGGCGACTACTTCTACGGCGACCTGCGCCGGCCGTTCACCGCCGCCGGAGCCTGGGGCCTGCAGCACGTGCTGCCGGCCGGGAGCTGCTCGATCCTCAGGGTCGACGCCAGTGCTTGCTGAGCCGCGGGTGGTGGCCGTAGGTCCTCGGCACGCAGCCCTCACGGGGTCGGCGTCGGCGTCGCATCGGGGACCACGCAGGTGGGCTCACCGGTTGGCGGGGCCGAGGGCGGGGAGGTGGTGCTCGTCGGGTCGGTGGTGGGCCCGGTGGTGGGTCCGGTGGGGTCGCTCGACGGACCCGTGGTGGGCTCTGTGGTTGGCTCTGTCGTCGGCGCGTCGGTCGGCTCGGTCGAGGCGCACGCCGAAGGATCCGCAGGGGGCGTCGCGGGTGCGGTGACCGTCGGGGTCGCGACGGGGCTCTCCGCGACAGCCGGTGGCGGTACGGACGTCGTCGACGTCACGGCGCTCGCGAGCGCGATCTGCGACGTGCTGCCGGCGCCGGTCGGGCGCGAGGCGGTCGCGACCACCGGGACCGCCACCAACTCCGGGGGCGACGCCTCGAAGGCCTGCTTCCAGCGCAGGACGAGCCTCAGGTACGCGATCGAGTGGTTGTAGGACAGGATCGCGGCGCGCAGGCCGGCGGCCGTGGCGAGGTCGCGCCCGCCCGCGCACAGGTAGGCGGCCGCTGCCGCGGTGGCGTCCTCGACGTCCTGGGGATCTGTGCTGCCGTCCCCGTCGCCGTCCCGCCCCCACCGGGCCCAGGTGCCGGGGATGAACTGCATCGGGCCGACGGCGCGGTCCCAGCGCCGGTTGCCGTCGAGCCGGCCGCCGTCGCTGTCACGGATCGCGGCGAACCCGTGCCCGTTGAGCACCGGCCCCATGACCGCCGGCACGACCCGGTGGGCGGTGTCCAGTTGGCGGCCCGCAAGCGACCCCGACTCGACCTGGCCGAGTGCGGCGAGCAGGGAGACCGGCAGGTGGCAGCCGGCCGGGGCACCCCGTGCGGCCGTGGCGTACGCGTTCCAGAGGATCTCCGGCACGTCCACGGGGGCGGTGAGAGTGGCGGCGGTGGGTGCGGCCGTGCGGCGCGCGGACGCGAGCTGGCGCGCCCCGGCTGTCGGCTCCAGGGCGACGACCATGACGGAAGCGGGGGGCGTCACTCCGACGACGTCGCCTCCGCCGGCGGCATGGGTGATCGCCGTCGGGCACGCGCCGCCGAGCAGTGGCAGCAGAAGGCCGGCGACCGCCCACTCCGAGGCGGCGCGCACCGATGTCCTCATGCCGCCACCATCGGCGTCGCGGCTTGGAGGGACCTTGAGAGCGGCCGACGGCCGAGCCGTCCCAGCATTTTCCAAGGTCGGCCGGGCAGGCTCGCCCCGTGAAGGACTCCGGGGTGCACATGGGGCGGCAGTCGGCTGCCGACTGGCAGCTCGCCCAGCGCTCGGTGGTCGCCGGCAGCCTCCTCGGTGCCGCGGCGATACACGGCTCGGTCGCCGGCGAGCACTTCGGTGAGTGGGTGCCTGCCGGTGCGTTCTTCCTGGGCATCCAGCTGGTCGAGCTCAGTCTCGCGCTCCTGGCCGTGACGGGCTGGCGCCCCCAGGTCGCCCGTGCCGTCGTGCTCACCGGCCTGGCCACGCTGGCCGTGTGGGCGGTCTCCCGGACCGTGGGGATGCCGATCGGGCCGGCCGACTTCCGGATCCCCGAGCCGGTGGGCCTCGCCGACGTCGTCTGCGGGATTCTCGAGACCGCCTCAGTGCTCGCCGCGGTCCCGAGCCTTCGCAAGGGTGCTGACCGTGCCGGTGGCGTCGCCGGCGCGCGCGGAAAGGTCCTGGCGGTGACGGCGGCAGTCGCGGCGTTCTCCCTCACCGCCTGGGTGCTCGGTGATGCAGTCCTGGCCACCAATGGCGGGCACTCGCACCAGGCGTCGGGATCGTCGCACTCCACGAGCTGAGCGCCTCCTCGGCGTCGCTGCTCAGCCGCACCTCGCCGCGGTGGACGGCGCGCACCGCATCGACGAGCTCGGCCGACCGGTCGTCCTTGAGGATGTAGCCGGAGGCGCCGGCTGCGAAGGCCTCACGGACGTGCGCCGCGTCGTCGTGACACGTGAGCACCATGACGCGCACCCCCGGGTGCGTCAGGTGGATCCGGGCTGCCGCCGCGATCCCACCGCCACCCGGCATGGTGAGATCCAGCACGACGACGTCGGGATCGCACGTATCGGTGAGCTCCACCGCGGCCTCGCCGGTCGCTGCGATCGCGCAGATCTCGATGTCCGGCTCGTCGCCGAGCACCCGGCTCAGGCCGAGCCGGACCGTCTCGTGGTCGTCGGCGATGAGGACCCGGATCATCTGCATCCGTCCGTCGAAGGGTGTCGCGGCAAGCCGCGGGCCGGATGCCCAGTCTCCGGTCGCTGGGTTGTGAATTGCTTGCGAGGGGTGCGGCTAGGTGGTGGCAACCATCGACGTCGGGAAGGAGCCACTGAGGACGGTCCCGCCTCCCGGCTGGGTCGTCACCGCGAGCCGGCCACCCAGATCGACGAGAGCGTCGTGCAGGAGACGCAGCCCGATGTGGCCCGACTCCTGGTCGGCGATCGCCGCAGCCCGCGCGGAGCCGTTGTCTCGGACGGTGACCCGGACCCCCTTCTCGTCCGAGTCGACGATTACCCACGCGCGGCTCGCTCCGGAGTGGGCGACCACGTTCAGGAGCCCCTCGCGAGCGATGCGGAAGACCAGCTGGCTGCTCTCGAGCGGCAGGTGCTCCGCGGTGGAGATCTCTACGCTCACGACCACGCCGGACTCCTCCGCCTTGGCGGCGAGCTCGTGGATCGCAGGCGCGAGCCCGAGGGCCAGCGACGGTGGGTAGATGTCGATGAGCATCGTCCGCAGCGCGGTCACGTCCTCTCGCACGACGTCGGTCGCATATTCCAGGACCGTGCGAACCTCGTCGTTCTCCGCACACTCGCTCAGCTGGCTTGCGGCCGAAGGGAGTGCATAGCCGAGCCCTGCAAGGTCCTGGATGACGTGGTCGTGCAGCAGCTGGGAGACACGGCGACGCTCGAGGTCCGCCGCCGACAGGGCGTGGCTCAGCATCCGGTTGCGTTCGCTGATGCTCCGCGTCGTGGTGCGCACCAGAACCAGTCCCAGCGGCACCATCAGGAGGAGCAGCAGCACCAGGGCGCCGAAGGAGAGCGGCGCGATCAGCCAGAGCAGCTGCTGCTGGTCGGCATGAAGGCCCGCGATCGACCAGTACGTCTCGAAGATCATCGGCACGCCGTCGGCGTCCTTCGTGCCGACGTACACCTCGAGCAGCTGGCTGGAGTCCGTCTCCAGCTCGTTCTCCGGGTGGGAGAGGTCCGAGAGCTCGGCGTGGACGAAGGAGGTGTGCGCGAGCCGGCGAACCGGACCTTCGAACTCGAAGGTCCTGCCGATCAGGGGCTTCTCGTCGGACCAGATCACCGTGCCGTCGACGTCCCAGAGCTTCATGTGCACGAGCGACTTTCCGAGCCTGCGACGCATGAGATCGTCGAACGCAGCCGTGGCGGCAGGGTCGTGGGCACGCAGGGCCGCGTTGACCATCGGTGCCGCGGCGATCCGCGCGACGGCGTCACCGTGAGCGCGCGCCTCCTCGATCGCGGTGCGCTCCGACATGTGCCTCGCCACGAGGAACGTGGCGAGGGCGACCACGATGACCGCCGTCAGTCCTCGCAGGACGAACTCCGCGAGTGCGTGCCGGACCAGCCGCTGGGGCTCGTTCACACCGAGTTGAGACGGGCGCCTGCCACTACGCCTCGGCATCGCCGATCCCGATGAGCCCGCTGCGCATCGCGATCACGACGGCCTCGAGCTGGGAGTGTGCACCGAGCTTTGCCAGCACGTTCTTCACGTATCCCCGGCACGTGTTGAGCGAGATCCCGAGCTCGCGCGAGATCACCCCGGCATCGAGCCCGGCCGCCAGGAGGCGGAGGACGTCGAGCTCGCGTGCGGTGAGCGGCGGAGTGCGGGGATGGGGGACGCGCTGCTCTGCGACCAGCTCGCGCAGCAGCCGGGGCTGCACCACGAAGTCGCCTCGCCGCGCGTTGCGGATCACGTGCAGCATCTCGGACAGGTCGCCGGTCTTCGGGAGCAGCGCGCAAGCGCCCGCATCGGCCGCACGCTTCATGAGCGCACGGTCGATGAAGGCACTGAGGACGACCACCCGCAGCTCGGGGTCACGGCTGACGAGCTCGGCAGTTGCGGCGATGCCGTCGCCGTCTCGCAGCTGTACGTCCATGAGGACCAGGTCAGGCCCGAACGACTCGGCCATCGCGAGCGCACCCTCGACGTCACCGGCGATCCCGACGCAGTTGAGGTCGTCATGGTTCGAGAGCATGACGGCGACGAGCTGGGCGAACACCTGGTGGTCGTCGACGACCAGGATTTCGAGCGAGTCCGAGTGTGCTTCAGTGCTGATCCCTGCACGTGCCATGGACCACTCACCCCCGTGAGTTGTAGCCCACCCCGCCTCCACGATGTGCCCCGAACGGCCAGTCGGCAATAGTCCGTTCGGAAGATTGCGCAAAGAGCCCTCCGTCCGGACTGCATTGCTCATCCGGTTGCACCCAGCACTCGCATGGCCGCCGCCGACAGCCCTGCGTCGAGGGCGGGGACCGGTGCGCCGGGGGTGGCCTCCAGCGTCTGCCGTAGCAGCCTGAGTAACGTGCGCAGCTCGCCCGTTCCGCGTGGGCCCGGCGCGGTGCGCGACTCCTGCAGCAGCGCCCGGTACAGCTGCTGGCTCTCCGGGCCCGGTTCGTCGCCGAGCTCCTCGAGCATCACCTCGCGCAACTCGGCGTAGGCACGGAGTGCCTCTCCGTGGTGACCGGACAACCAGTGGGAGCGGATGAGGTGCTGCCACGCGGTCTCGTTCAGCCGGTCGTGGTCCAGCGCTGCGCGGGCCAGGCACTGCGCGTCCGCGAACCTCCGCGTGCCGTTGGCGAGCCCGGCCGCGCGCACGTACGCGAGGACGGCCTCGCGAGCGAACACCTCGCGCCCGCGCTGTGCCCACGCGGCGTACGGCTCGTTGGCGATCAGCTCCCCACCTGCCAGGTCCAGCGCCCGCATGGTCTGCTCCACCGCAGCAGCGGCTGCACCCGACTCCGCGTCGCGCACGAGGCGGCGGAACTCGAGCAGGTCGACCCACACCGCAGGAGTGACGAGCTGGTAGCCCCGGGCGGAGGTCGCCAGGAGCGATGTCTTCCCGCTCCGCACTCCGAGGCAACGACGCAGTACGCAGACGTAGCTCTCGAGGGTTCCCTGGTACGACGGCGGCGGAGCGCCTTCCCAGACGAGGTCGGCGAGTCGGTCCTTCGCCACCGGCGCCCCGCTCGCCAGCGCGAGGATCGCCAGGATCTGTCGTGGTCGTCCGCGCAATCGCTCCGGCGGCAGCAGCTCGCCGTCGACCTCGACCGTGGTGGCATGAAAGAGCCTGACCTTGATCATCGTTTCCCCTTTGCGACTTTCCCCCCAGCCCCCGCTGCCCCCGAGTCGCGAACGAGCCGCGACCTCCACGATCAACCTGCGGAGCCGCGACGTGCACCCCTCGCTGCAGGAGGCGTGGGCCCCCAATCCAGAGCAGTCCTTACGGGGGCCCGGGACCGGCCGGCCGGGGGGCCCGGGACCGCCCGACCGGGCTATCAGGGCCCCTCGACCGTCACGTCAGGACCATCGGCCCTCACGATCGCCCCGGGCGCGGGTCACGCTGGACCACACAGGGGACAACTCGGTTCCCTAACACCCAGGGACGACATCATGGCTGAGGTCAGAGAGTTGGGCTACGCGGAGTGTCGCGCGTTGCTCATGCGCGAGCAGACGGGACGGATCGCGGTATCGACCCCCGACGGGCCGCACATCGTGCCCCTCAACTACTCCGTGGTCGACGAGAGCATCGTGTTCCGGACCACGCCGTTCAGCATCCTGGCGACCTACGGGCGCAACGTGAAGCTTGCCTTCGAGGTCGACAGCTTCCGTGACGGTCGCCGGATCGGCTGGAGCGTCGTCGCCCGCGGCCGGGCTGACGTCGTGCTCGACGACGTCGAGCTCAGCCACATCCGCAAGGTCTGGCCTCCTGACCCCTGGGCGGACGGGCCGCGCCACCTGCACTTCCGGCTCACCTGGAAGGAGCTGACCGGCCGGAGCCTCGGCCGGGCCGCGGAGCTCGATCTCGCCGACGAGGAAACCCGCGCCACTCGCTGAGTGATCGGCCTCGGAGCGGCTCCCGGACAGGCACACTGGGACGGTGACCGAGACCGGCAGCGCCCTCGACCCCGAGCCCGCCGACCTCTCGGGCCCCGCCCTGGCACTGCTCGACGCCGTCGTGGCGATCTCCTCCGACCTCGACCTGCACAGCGTCCTCTACCGGATCGTGGTCTCCGCCTGCGAGCTCACCGGGGCCCGGTACGGCGCCCTCGGGGTGATCGGGGCGGACGGTGATCTCGACGACTTCGTCACCCACGGCATCGACGACGAGCTGCACAAGCAGATCGGCGACCTGCCCCGGGGCCGCGGCATCCTCCGCCTGCTGATCGACGAGCCGGTGCCTTTGCGGCTCGAGGACCTGCGCACGCACCCGCGCTCCTACGGCTTCCCCGAGCACCACCCGCCGATGAGCACCTTCCTCGGCGTGCCCGTCCGGATCCGCGGCACCATCTTCGGCAACCTCTACCTCACCGAGAAGCAGGGCGGCGGCGACTTCACGGCTCAGGACGAGCGCCTCGTCCTGGCCCTGGCGGCCGCCGCGGGGTTCGTGATCGACAACGCACGCGCCTACCGGCTCAGCGAGCGCCGGCGCCAGTGGCTGGAGGCCACCGCCGAGCTCACCGAGGCGCTCCAGCCGCCGAGCTCCGTCGATCGCGCCCTGGGCCAGTTCACCAGTGCCGCCCGGGCGCTCTCCGGTGCCGCGGCGACAGCCGTGGTCCAGTTCCCCGCCGAGGGCCCGGTGCTCGCGACCAGCGACGGCCCGGCCGTGGCCCGGCTGCCCGACCTGCTGCCGGAGATCGCATCGCTGGTCGAGCACGGCCGGCGCACCGACGGGGTGGAGACCCTGCGCGTCGACGGCCTGGAGGGGCTCGTGGTGCCGCTGCGCGCGCACCTGGCCGTCCCGAGCGCGCTCGTGGCGCTCTTCGAGGCCGGCCACCG
>Ga0105239_10007078_pt1 | contig 12916 bp, 8 predicted proteins | sample KBSC44metaG_FD_92761 | JGI IMG/M metagenome (GOLD analysis project Ga0105239, IMG submission 92761) | Corn rhizosphere microbial communities from Kellogg Biological Station, Michigan, USA - KBS C4-4 metaG | ecosystem: Host-associated > Plants > Roots > Rhizosphere > Soil | place: Michigan, USA...
CGGAGATGAACTGCACCGACGGCGAGCAGCCCTTCGGCGACATCGGTCTCGCAATGTCAGCTTCTGGCGATCTCTACGGCACGGCCGAAGCGGGCGGCGATCATGGCGGCGGCCTGATCTACACGCTCAGTGGGACCAAGCACACCTTCGCCAAGGTCTATTCCTTCGACAACTCCATGGGAGACGGCGGCAGCCCGCGCGCCGGCCTCGCACTTGGCGCATCCGGAGCGCTCTACGGTACCGCTTCGCTGGGCGGCACGATGGGCGGCGGCACGCTTTACCACCTCACGCCCTGATACCGTTCTGAGAGGAAGCCAGAGGCGCGGGCTGCGGCCCGCGCCTTCGGGATCGCCGATTTATGGGACGGCGCGTCGAACGTTCCCTCTGCTAGCCGTAATAGTCCCCATCCGCGAACATGCCGGTGAAGTTCACGGCCGTTCCGCCGTGATGGTCATCGGACAGCGCGAAGCTTGCGTCGGAGAAGCTGCCATCGAGTGCGACGTGCATCGAATGGGTGCCGTCGCTGATGGTGAGCACGCCATTGTTGAAATGCTCAGTCGCGGAGCCAAAGGATATCCCTCCGAAATCCAACGTCCCGACGTTCAAATCGAAATTGAAGACGGTTCCGCCGTAAGCGTGACCAAGCGTGAAGGCGAGCGTCGAAGGGCCGAAGAAGAAGACGTCCTGTGTCGCGATATTGCCGAGCGTCAGCGTTCCGCCGGTTTCAAGATTGTAGTCTCCAGTGAACGTATTCCTGCCGGTGATCTCGAAATCGCCTGACACGCTCACCGAGATCGCGCCCTTGATCAGACCGGCGAAGTCGCCGTCGCTCACCTGTAGCTGCGCGCTCCCGCTTCCGAGGATCGTGCCAGCGCCCTGAAGATTGCCGACGGCTGTTCCCTGTGTGCCGATATTCAGGGTCGCGCCGGTTTCGATTGTGGTGCTGTCGGCGGGGACCAGAAGCTGGCCCATATTGCCGTCCGACACGAGCGTGGTTCCGGACGCGACATCGACGGTGAAGTGATCCCCGGCTGCAACGCCTGATCCGCTCGTAGGCGTGTGCCAGATGATCCTACCGGTATTGGTGCCGTCGCCGAAGGTGATGCTGTGGGCATCGAACGACCAGTTCACGGCTTCGAGCGTCAGCACTTTGCCCGCTGCGGCGGCGAAGGTGACGTCCCCGGTGACATTCAAAATCGAGTTTGCCAGCGCCACGTTCCCCGTCACGAGGAACTCGCCGCCTTCGAAGATCAGCCGGCCATCGCCGATCGCGGCGTTGCGGTCGATGGACAGTTCGCCGGCCACGAGATCCACCGTGCCTCCGAAATCGTTGGTGCGGTCGATCGTTGTCGTCCCGGTGCCAAGGAGCTCGAGGGTGGAGTTCAGGCCGCTGCCGGTGATCTCTCCGATCAGTGCGACATCGTCGCTGTGATCGATGATCAGCGTACCATTGAGGATACCCATCGGCCCGGTGCCAGCTGAGCCGGTCGTGCCTCCGTCGCCCAATGCGAGCGTGCCGCCGCTTATGGAGACACTCGCGATGTCGGGGCTGTCGCCGGTCAAGACGACACTGCCGCTTCCGATAAAGAGTGCTTTTGCATGGATGGTGCCGGCGAAGTCGGACGCGAGGAGGTTGAGGCTGCCGCTTCCGCCAACGGTGATGTTGCCTTGTCCCTGAATGTGCTCAAGAAGCGTCCCGTCGGAAAACGCAAGCGTCGTGCCGGCATCGACCGTTACGGAAGCAAAGTTGTCCAGGAAGTTGGCGAGCGTACCATCGCCGTCCCTCAGGGTACCGTTGCGGATTTCCAGCGTTGCATCGCTACTATCGAACGTGCCTGCACCACCGGCCTTCCACAGCACCGTTCCGTTGTGCGTGGTGTCGCCGATCCCGACCTGCGCGCCGCGTCCGACTTCCCAGTTGTTTGATGCCGACAAAGTGAGTGTGTGGCCGTGCGTCGCGGCGACCGCGGATGTGCCGAAGAAAAGCGCATTCGTCAGCGTCATGTTCGCGATGGCGAGGAATTCACCGCCGTTGAGGAGTCCCAGCCGTCCGCTGCCGATCGCCGCGGCGGTTCCGGCCTCGACCAGGGCATTTTCGAGAATCTGTGTGCCGCCGGAATAGGTGTTCGAACTCCTCACCACATAGGTGCCACCTAGGTAATCGACCACACCGGTGCCGACGATGATGTTGGCGATGGTCAGCCCGTCGCTTCGGTCGAACTCGAGAACGCCGTTGTTGAGTTGGACGGTGCCTGTGCCGAGCGTGCCGGAGGTTCCGCCCCCGCCGATATCCAATACCGCTCCCGATTCCAAGGTGGTCGTGCCGCTGTAGACGTTCCTCTCTGTGAATATGTAGGTCGTTGCTATGGCGTTGTTGAGCAGATCGATCGAAAGGCTTCCCGCCAGTGTATTGCCTACGGTCTCGGCATCGATACCCGTCTGGGGTGCGAAGTCCGTTGTCAGTGTGAGCGTCGGCGCGCCGGCACTGCTGGTGACGATGCCAGCACCTTGCAGATCGTTGATCGTCGCGTCGGCGCCGCCGAGGTCGAGTTTCGCGCCGGCGGTCACCGTCGTTTCGAATGCATCCGTAAAGAACGTGCCGAAATTCGCATCGCCACCCCTGAGCGTCCCGCCTTCGACAACGATGGTGTGACCGTCGTTCGCCCCTGGCGAGGTTGTGTGCCAGACGATCGTGCCGGTATCCGTATCGGTACCGAACTGGATATTCGTGGTCGTCTGGACGATCGACCAGTTGCCGTTGTTGAGCGTGAGCGTTTTTCCCGCCGCCGCGGCGATCGTCGCTGTCGTGTTCAGCGTCAATGCGTTGTTGATCGTCTCGGTCGCGGTTGCGCGCAATTCGCCCTGAAAGATCGTAACGGCCGTTGAGCCGAGTCCGCCCGCGTTCCCCAGATCGAGGGTGGCGAAGTTTTCGATTGTTGTGCCGCCTGTGATCGTGTTCGCACCGTTGAGGAACGCGATGCTGCTGGCACCCGTCACCGTCAGGCCGCCGCCGATGTTGTTGTTGCCGCCCAGAATGGTTGTGCCGGCATCGATCTCAAAGGCTCCGCCAACGGCCAGCGAGCCGCTGGAGGATTCCGATAAGGTCGCGCCAAGGGAATTCAGTGTCAGTGAGTGCGCGGCAGCCGCGCCAGAGAGCGTGACCGTGTAGGTGCCGAAGGCGCTGATGAATACATCCGTCGCGCTGGTCGGCACGCCGCCCACCCAATTCGCTGCGGTGAACCAGTCGCCACTCAGTCCCGCTTTCCAGGATGTGCTGCTCATCTCACTCCCCACAGGCATGTTCTGCGGAAAGCCTAAGCTTCCGCTGCGAAACCCTGAACCCTAGGAGAGGATTCGGTCATTTTATGAATTATTTTTAATATTTCGTGACGCCTAAAGTTCCCCCGCGCGGAAGGCAACACGCCTCCTCTTGAAGCGTGAAAGAGCAAACCTATCTCTGAAGAACTCCGGGCGGCCAGTTGGCGTCCGGAACCTGGAACCGGCCTTTGCCCCACAGGGAAAGGCCACAACGCAAACGCTTTTAGGAGGTTTGAACCATGCGCAGTTTTGATTTCTCCCCGCTGTTCCGCTCGACCGTCGGTTTCGACCGTATGTTCGACATGCTCGATCAGGTCGCGGATTCCAGCCAGGGCTATCCCCCGTACAACATCGAACGCACCGACGAGAGCAAGTATCGCATCACGGTCGCGGTTGCCGGCTTCGGCGACAAAGACCTGAGCGTCGAGGTGCGCGATGGCGTTCTGTCGGTCACCGGCAAACGCGAGGACGCCGACAAGCAGTCCTATCTCTATCACGGCATCGCCGGCCGCGCGTTTGAGCGCCGCTTCCAGCTCGCCGAGCATGTCGAGGTCAAGGGCGCAAAGCTCGAGAACGGTCTGCTCCATGTCGATCTTGAGCGCATCGTGCCTGAGGAAAAGAAGCCCCGCCGCATCCAGATCAATGCGCCGGAGTTGAAGGCGATCGAAGGAACCGCGAAAGCGGCCTGATTCAAGCGACCGACTACTCCCCCCAAGTCGGGTCGCGAAGGGCCGGGTGCGAAAGCATCCGGCCTTTTCTTTTTCTGCGCGCTGCTAACCATATGCGGAACTTTGCCCCTCATCGGCGTGACAGGTTCCTCGCCTGCGCCGTATCCTGAGCGTGAATCCCGAGCCTCGCGAAATGCCGTCCTGGCAGAGTAATCTTTCCCGCCACTTTGCACGTCTTTCGCGGCCGCGCGTGGCCGGCGCCTCGACCGACATCGCCGAGTTGCGCCGCCAGTACACCTACCTCACCGATCGTTTCGGTCCGGCACCCAGCGATGCCGCGTTCGAGCCGGGGCAGGTGGGCCCGATCAAGGGCGAATGGGTGAAATCGGGCACGGGTCCTGCGGACCGGTTGATCCTCTATTTCCACGGCGGCGGCTACATCGCCGGTTCACCCCAAACGCATCGTCCGCTCATCGGCAGGCTAGCGCTTGCCGCGCAAGCGCATGTCTTCGTGCCCGCCTATCGGCTTGCGCCGGAGTTCGCATTTCCCGCCGCCGTGCGCGACGGTATCGACGCCTATCGCCATCTGATCGCAAAGGGCGTCGACCCGAAGTCCATGGTGGTAGCAGGCGATGGCTCCGGCGGCGGCCTCGCCTTTGCGGTGCTGGTTGCGATCCGCAATGCCGGGCTCGAGACACCGGCGGCCGCGATCGCAATGTCGCCCTGGACCGATCTGTCGCTCTCGGGCCTCAGTCTGCTTGCCAACAAGTTCAATGACACTGCGCTCACCTGGGAATTGCTGTTCCTGTCCGCGCGGCATTACCTCCGCAAGACCAATCCGACCGATGCTTACGCGAGCCCGGCATTCGCGACCTTCAGCAATTTTCCGCCGATCATGGTGCATGCGGGCAGCCATGAGATCTTGAAGGACGATGCCAGCCGTCTCGGCGATCGCGCGGCGGAAGCGGGAACCCCGGTCAGCGTCGAGATCTATGATGGCATGCAGCACGTGTTTCAGGCCAACCCCTACGTGCCCGAAGCGCGTGTGAGCTTGCAGCGGCTCGGCCAGTTCATCAGAACCAAGACCGCAGCTTACTCGGGCGTGGGCTGACGCAGCGGATGGACCAGCGGCGTTTCTCCGAATCTACGGCACGCAATCGCGGACCGATTCTCATCGTGCTTGAACGCGTGCTTGCGAAAGATGCCGAGGTGCTGGAGATCGCATCGGGTGCGGGCGAGCATGCGGTGTCAGCCGCGCGCGCGATGCCGCGCGTTGTTTGGCAGCCGAGCGATCCCGATCCGGATTCGCGCGCGAGCATCGCGGCCTGGATCGCGCATGAAGGTCTCACCAACGTCCTGCCGCCGCTCGCGATCGATGTCCGTACCGATGATTGGGGCATCAGCAAAGCCTTCGATGCCCTCGTGGCGATCAACATGATCCATATCGCGCCGTGGGAGGCCACGCCTGGATTGTTTCGTGGCGCAGGGCGGCTGTTGCGGCCCGGCGGGGTCCTTTTCCTCTACGGTCCGTTCAAACGCGATGGTGTACACACCACACCTTCCAACGAAGCCTTCGATCAATGGCTCAAGCAGCGCGATCCCGCGTTCGGGGTGCGCGATCTCGACGATGTCACGCGTGTGGGCGAGAAGAACGGATTGACGTTCCGCGAAACCGTCGCGATGCCGGCGAACAATCTCTCTGTGGTGTTCGTGAAAAGCTGAGACTTGCTAGCCCGCCAGGGCTGTGACCTTGACCGGCGACTGCTTGGCGCCGGAAAGATCGGCGTCGGCGATATTGCTTCCGCGAAGGTCGGCATCAATAAGATTGGCATAGGAAAGATCGGCGGCGGTGAAATCGACGCGCCGGAGATCGGCACCGCGCAGATCGGCATAGCGTGCATTGACCTGGTCCAACCGTGCGGGAAGCAGCCTTGCGTCGGAGATAATCAGCGGGCCAAGCTTGGCATCGCGCAGATCCGCATAATTCAGCTTGGCGCCAGAGAGATTGACGCCGCGCAGATCGGCGCCGCTCAGCCGCGCAGAGCGCAGATCGGTGTTTTGAAGGTTGCTGCCCTGGAGCGAAGCGCCTGAAAGATCGAGACCATAGAGATTCGCACCCGGTGCGATCAGCGCGGTCATCGAACGATCCGCGAGTGACGTGGCCTTGCGCAGATCCATGCGCGACAGATCGGCGGGCCTGCCTTCGCGACCGTCGCTTTCGACCCAATGCCCGTGCAGTGCAAGCATCTCTTCGATGGTGTCCGGCATCTCACGCAATTCGCTTCCCGAAACCTCGTCGGTAAGCGCGCCGGTGAAATCGGTGTCTTTCGTTTGCGCCAAGGTCAGTTTCGCGCCTATGAGGACCGCCCCCGAAAGATTGGCGCCGGACAGATCGCTCCCCGAAAGATCGGCGTTCTCCAGATTGGCGCCGACGAAGTTCGCCTGGCGGAGATTGGCGCGGGCGAGGCGGCAGCCGCGCATCATCGCGTCTGTGAAGTCGGCCTGGATTGCGATCGAGCCGGTCATTTTCGTGGATTCCAGCTTGGCGGTGTTCAACATCGCTGCCGGTAATTCGGTCGGGGCGATGTCGTGCTGCAAGACGCGAATATCGCCGCGGCCGTCCTGTTGTGCGATCGTTCCCTCGCGCATGTCGGCCTCGAAGAGATCGGCACCGATGAAATTGGCGCCGCGCATGCACGCGCCGCGCATGTCGGTGCGGCGCAAACTCGCGCCGCTCATGTTCGCGCGCCGCAGGTCGGCGCCGTAGAAGCTCGTCGAATCGAGTTTCGCACCGGAGAGGTTGGCTTCTTCCAGGACGGCGCCTGTGAAATCGGCGTCGGCGAGGTTGTGTCCCGACAGATCGAGCCCGCTCAGATCGCAGAACGCGAACACTGCGCGCGCCCCGCCCATCCTTCCGGTGTAGAGCATCTCATGGCGCGCGATCGCTGCTGCCAGATCCCTCTGGCTCAGTTTGGCAAAACTCCTGCGCTGGGCGGGCGGCATTGGTGGATGGTGAACCGGCATTAAGATTGTCGCCCATCATCGACGGGGACCCGCTAACACCCGATTAAAAAGGGGCAATTTGCGTTTAACCGCGCCTGAGGCTAGGTGTGGCGGCCGATTTTGTATATCGTGCCGCCCATTGCGTCGGCGGCTGGGAAAATTTGGCGCTCGAGAACGGTACTTTTGAGGTTAACGCCAGCGCGGAACCCCGGGGAAAAGACCCGCGAATCCGGAATGGCCACTGAGAACAAGGGGTTCGACTTGAAAAAGCCTGTCCTGATGCTTTCCGCTGCCGTCATTGTACTCGGCGCGGCGCCGGCCTCGGCCGACGACTGGACGGATATCACGACCAACGTGACCGTGCCGGTCGATACGGCACACGCGGCGAACGGCGCCCCCGGCGACATCATGATCGACACGGGCGGCAGCATCACGATTTCCAAATCGGGCACCTTCACCACGCCCCAAGCCGCCGTAACCATCAACTCGAACAACAGCTTCAACCAGATCTCGGGTACGACGGTCTCGGTCAACAATACCGATCAGGCCGTCGGTATCCTTGTCGATCTGTCGAACCAGAGCCTCGATGCGACCAACGATTCCACGAGCTGCGGCGCGTTACCCATTCCCTGCCACACGACCGAAGGCATCATCGAAGCCGGCACGATCAATCTGAACGGCACCGGCGATACCAAGCGTGGGTTGTGGATCGAAGGTCCGGCCACCGGTGGCCCGAACTCCTTCGTCGGCAACATCGAGATGACCGGCTCGACGATCAACATGGTCGGCGACAGCAGCGTCGGTATCCTCGAGGACGCGTCTGCCATTCTGTATGGCAATCTCACCATCGGTAACATCAAGATCCAGCCCGCGTCCTCAACGTCTTCTGGAGCGATGGTCGGCGTGGAACTGAACGGCGTCGTGAACGGCAATGTCGCGATCGGCGAACTGAGTTCCGACGGCAAGACCTACACCGCCGGGTCGATCGCGCTGGCCGGCAGCTCGACCAGCGATGGCGTCATCGGCATGGACCTGACGGGAACGATCAATGGCGACGTCACCATCAACCGCACCTCGTCGATCACCGCTACGGGCCTGAACGTTCGCGGCGTGCTGCTCACCGGCAGCATCAATCCGCTCTGCGATTCGCACGGCTGTTACAGCCTTGGCAGCTTCGTGAACAATGGCAGCATCTCGGTCGCCGGGCAGTCGAGCTCACCCGCGACCAACAAGGGCAACGTACTGGCCGGGCCCGCTATCAGCATCGAGGGCAGCATCGCGGGCGGCTTCTACAACGGCGGCCCGCTCAGTTCGACCGATTCCACGAACACGACGGCGGTCATCTCCACCATCAGCAATACGGAAGCGCTTCTCATCACGCCGTTCACGCCGACCACACCGATCGTTATCGGCGTGTACGCGGGCGACACGACCAACCCGGGCTTCAGCTTCTACAATCGCGGCACGATCGGTTCCACCTCCTCCAATGCCGGCGATAACAATGTTGGCGTGAACATCTTCGGAAACACCGCGACCGCTACCGTCACGCTTACCGAGGGTATATTCAATTCCGGCAGCATCACGTCTGCGGCGGGAAGCGCTACAGGCACCACCGGCGTGATCTCCACAGCCGTCGTGATCGGCGACTTTACCAATGTCGGCGCCGACGATACTTATACGATCACATGCTCCCAAAGCTCGAGTACCTGCAGCTATACCTACAACAATGCGGGCAGCGGCAAGACGGACATGGCTTCGTTCGTCAACTCGTCCTCGGCAGGCAAAGGGATCATCACGGCGACGGTGTCGGGCCCGATTGCCGGCAGCATCGCGCAAGCGCTGGTCATCGACACCAACGCCAATATGCCGTCGCTAATCAATTCCGGAACGATCTCCGCGACCGCAACGACCCAGGTGCTTACCAATACCGGCCTGAATGCTTACGCCATCATCGATCACTCGGGCACGCTGTCCTATATCCAGAACAACGGGACGATATCGGCCTTCGCTACGACGCTTAACGACGGATCGCAGAAGGCGGTCGCAATCGATCTCTCCGAAGACAATGCCAATTCCGCCTCGGCAACCGGCGTCGCTATCCTCAATCATGCCACGGCCAGCACCAGGGCTACGATCACCGGCGACATCCTGTTCGGCACTGGCGATTTTCAGATCGTCGATGTCGCGGGCCTGAGTTCGGACAACACCGCGGTGATCACCGGCGACATCTCCTACGGCGGCGGTACCACCGCCGGCGGCTTCGGTACCGACAAGCTGACGATCGGCGATTTCTCGACGGTCACAGGCACGATCACCGCCAAGAATGGTGTCGACGTCGATGTACAGAATGGCGGCACGCTGACGCTTAAGAACGATACCACGGCGCTGCTCACCAATGCGTTTCACATCGAAAATGGCGGCACGCTCAATCTGACGGTGCTCAACCAGTTCACGTCCGGCATCATCACCGCACAGAACAGCGCCAACGGTCCGGACGGTATCGTGATGCTCGATACCGGCGCCAAGCTGAACATCACCTATGGCAGCTTCGTGCCCGAGAATTCGAAATTCGTTCTGATAACGGCGCCGGAGGGTCAGCTCACCGTCACCGATCTTTCGACCTACAACCAGCAGCTCGAGGCGAACAAGCCGTTCCTGTTCCAGTCGTCCGTTCTCGACCTGGAGCACACCACAACATCCATCGGCCCGACCGAGGAACTTGTGCTCACGGTCGATCCCAAGACGGCAGACCAGCTCGGCCTGACGGGCTATGCCGCGCAAATGCTGCCTTTTGCCAACCAGGCGTTGCCTAATGACAATGTGCTGGGCGCCGCAATGGTGGCCGCCATCACCAACCAGGAGACGGCACAGCGCGCCTATAACCAGTTCGCACCGGATGTCTCGGGCGGCGTGCGGGCCATTGCGATCTCGCTCACCGATCAGGCGTCAGGCCCTGTCGCATCGCGCCAGCGCACCTTGCGCATGTACGGCAAGCAGGACGGCGATATCACGCTCTGGGGTCAGGAATTCGCGGAATACATCAAGGACCCCGGCAACACGTCGACCGGCCAAACCGGATTCAAGGATCACGGCTTCGGCTTTGTGCTCGGACTTGACGGCGGCGAGCCCAGGACCGGGTGGTATGGCGGCGCGTTCAGCTTCTATAGCGGCGACGTCGTCGAGCCGAGCCCGCGCGATTCCCACACCAACACGCTCTGGTACATGCTGACGGGCTATACCGACTGGCGTGGCCGCGGCCTGTTCCTCGATACCAAACTCGATATCGGCTACATGGACATCAAGGAGAAGCGGTACCTCAACCTCTCGATCCCGAATTCGTCCGGCGGCTCGACGGCATTTGTCGACGAAGCGGACAGCAAGCGTCCGGGTCTTGTGGGTTCGGGCGGCTTTACCACAGGCGCGATCTTCGCCTATGGCTCGACGATCCTGACGCCGCAGCTCAGCGTCGACGGGATGACGATGCGCGAAGAAGGTTACACCGAAACCCACGCCGGCGGCTCGGCCACGGGCAACGGCATGGGTTTTAATCTTCGTGCGCAGTCCTATTATGCAAGCTCGCTGCGCGCCTTCGTGGGCACCGAAGTCCGCGAGGACCTCAACCTCGGCGATTTCTTCGTCCAGCCCGACCTGCGCCTTGGCTATCGCTACGATTTCCTGAACGATCCGATGAAGCTCAAAGCGAGCTTCGCCGATCTGGGCGCGAACGTGACCCCGCCGCAGTTCACCGTGACCGGTCCGGATCCCTCACAGGGCAATTTCGTGGCCGGCGCGTCACTGTCGGCTACGACGGATGCATGGACCATCGGCGCGAATTTCGACTTCGTGCGCGGCACCAACGGCGCCACGACCGAAGTCGGTCTCATACACCTGCTGGGCCGTATCTAGCCCTTCGCGATCCTGATGAAGTTCGCCACGTCCTCTGCGGATGTGGCGAACGACGTCACCAGGCGGATTAGCGTGCTTCCCGCTTGCGGGGGCTCCCAGTCGTAAAAGATCCCACCTGCGCTGCGCAGCCGCGCGACGGTCTCGTCGGGCAGGCGCACCAGCACTTCGTTGGCCTCCACCGGATGGGCGAGGTCTGCGCCGCGGACGCCGGCCAGGCCTTCGGCAAGCCGTGTCGCAGAACCATTGGCGCGCGCGGCGAGCTTCAGCCACAGCCCGTCGTGCAGGTAAGCCTCGAGCTGCGCGGAGACAAAGCGCATTTTCGACATCAGGTGCCCGCTTTTCTTGCGGCGGTACTCGAAATCGCGCACGTCTTTCTTCGCGAAAAACACGACCGCTTCCGCCCCTATCGCACCGTTCTTGGTGGCGCCGAACGAAAGCACATCGACTCCTGCGCGCCAGGTGATGTCTGCCGGCGCGCAGCCCAACGTGGCAAGCGCGTTGGCGAAGCGCGCACCGTCCATGTGCAGCTTCATTCCATTCGTGCGCGCGACAGCGGAGAGGGCTTCAATCTCTTCGCGGCGATAGACTGTACCGAACTCCGTCGCCTGCGTGATGCTGATCGCGCTGGGCTGCGGATGATGCACCGAGCCTTTCTCAAACCTGGCGAGCGCGGTTTCGACGATCGGGGGTGCGAGCTTTCCGTTCGCGGCTTCCAGCCCCACAAGCTTCGCCCCGTGAGTGAAAAGCTCCACCGAACCGCATTCGTCGACGGCGATATGGCTGCCCGCGTGGCAAAGGATTGCGCCGTGTGAGGGTACCAGAGTCGCGAGCGCAAGCGCGTTAGCGGCCGTGCCGCTGATGACGGGATAGACATGGACATCGCGTTCGAAGATTTCGGAGAACCGCGCCTGGAGCCGCGCCGTGATCTTATCGTCGCCATAGGAACTGTCGGTGCCCTGGTTCGCGGCCTGGATCGCGTCGGCGATCTCCGGCGCTACGCCGTAGCAATTGTCGCTCCTGAAATTCATGCCGGGTGCGGCTACCACGCCCCCGTATTGGGCATCGACGCCCACGGCTCGGCGGGCGCAAGGTGGCCGTCCTGCAGCAGTTCGATCGAGATACCGTCGGGAGAGCGAACGAACGCCATATGCCCGTCGCGTGGTGGCCGGTTGATCGTGACGCCGGCGTCCATCAGCTTCTGACAGAGCGCATAGATATCTTTCACGCGGTAGGCGAGATGGCCAAAATTGCGGCCGCCTGTGTAGGTTTCCCTATCCCAATTGTAGGTGAGCTCCACCAGCGGCGCCTGGTCCTTGGCCGCGCGCTCGGCATCTTCAGGTGCTGCCAGAAAGACCAGCGTGAACCGGCCTTTGTCGTTCTCGATCCGGCGAACCTCCACCAGGCCGAGCTTCGCGCAATAGAAATCGAGCGCGGCTTCCAGATCGGCGACCCGAACCATGGTGTGGAGATAACGCATTTGGTCCTCTTCACTTTTTGCTGAGCGCAGCGCGCGAAAGGGACCCTAACATCCCTTCGCTGAGGAACAACCAGAGGCGCCGAATGCGCTCTCAACCGCGCAAAATGCGCGGAAAATCACATCCGCGTTCATGTGGTGTGCAATTTCACGTCGTCAATGCCACCCGCAATCGACGTTATAAAACAATGGGGTGATACAATTCGCCGCTTTTCTTCCACGATCTTGTTCAACCATAAGGTTCCCCGCGAACGGAAGACGGCAATCGCGCGTTCTGTCTTAAGCAGAGGAAAGAGCGAATTTTTTTCCGGGTCGAACCGGGAACGGCCGGTTCCCCAGCGTCGTTTACCGGGCAAGCCTGCGACTGTTATTTACCAACCGAAGCACTGGACCGCCAAAGAGAACCATGATTACGATATCGCCAATATCAACGAAGCGTCCGGTCATAAGGGCGCCCGGGGGAAGTGTTAGTTCAAAGGTCGGTCTAGGGGCCCGGCGCCTTTGCGTCGGGTCTAGTTTTGTCGGGTCAGTGTGATCATGGAACAGC
>Ga0105239_10007080_pt1 | contig 12912 bp, 4 predicted proteins | sample KBSC44metaG_FD_92761 | JGI IMG/M metagenome (GOLD analysis project Ga0105239, IMG submission 92761) | Corn rhizosphere microbial communities from Kellogg Biological Station, Michigan, USA - KBS C4-4 metaG | ecosystem: Host-associated > Plants > Roots > Rhizosphere > Soil | place: Michigan, USA...
AGATTATGAGAAGCAGCCGACCAGGCAAAGGCTTTTTTATAGGCATCGATGCCCTGCGGGCCTTTGTTAGTATTTCGATAGATATACCCCAGTTTGCGGTAGAGTGATGCCATGATGTCGGGCGGCAGGGGCGTGTGCTCACTTATTTTCAAACCCTTCAGCGCATATTCAAGCGTCATCTGGTTATTGTCGTTCGTGAGGTATACGGCGCTCTTGCCGGCATAGGCGAGGGCTTTGAGCGTATCGTTACCACTGTTATCGGCAATTACTTCGGCTTCATTGCTCAGCACCATGGCGGTATCGGGATTCTGAAAAAGAAAGATAAGCGAAGCGGCGGCAAGCAGGTTTACCTTTTGGGTAGATGTGGTCGCCTGTTTATACTGTTTTAGTAGACTATCAGTTTCAATACGCCATTTTTGCGCGTGGCAGCAGTGTGTAATCAGTAATGCCATAATGAGCCCAACCAATCGTTTTCTACGGGTAATCATGGGGTGAAAATAGTGAAATTTTGGGCAGAGGGCAATAAACCCACCCCTTTCGGTCTTTATTTTGGTGTGATATGTTGAGGCCCCTCCAGGGAGGGGATGAACCTGTTGTTTTTCAATCATCGAAATGCAGAGATTATATCCCCTCCCTGGAGGGGCCTCAGCGTGTAAAACATAAACGATGATCGAAAGGGGTGGGTTTGAAAATTTAAACGTAACTCAACCACCATGTACGTTGCCCATTCTCCATCTTATACCGGTCGAATATTTTGCAAAGCGGATATAATAATACGACAACCAATAGCCATACGACATATACCACAATCAGCGGAAACCCATATCCCTTTAATGCCGGCTCCATATAAACGGGCCCATGCAGGAACATGCTGCCAAACGTATAGCCCGATAACCATGCAGCGATCAACGCGAAAATATGGATCAGCAGAATATGCGCCAGATAATAAAACATGGGAACCCTGCCGAAACATTTTATAGCCTGTGAAATCCTGAACAGTCTGCCCTGGGTGAAGTCGAAAGAAGCGCTCTCTGCAATATGTAAAAAGATCAACCCCGGTCCCAACGTAATTAATGTATACAACAGCGACGGTGGATATTTAGTAACATTGAAAAAAGACAGTATAGTAAACATGGTATTCTTCTGTACCCACCAATGATCGGCATCACCATAAAAATTTCCCGACCGTAAAAGAAGAAATAGAGAAATCGCGCTGATACCCGTCACCAGCAGGATCTTTTTTCTTTTTGCCGCATTATATTGAAGTGTATAAAAATAACCAACATAATATCCGGCCAGCATAATGCCAATCCAGGGTAATACGGGATAGTGAACGAAAAAAGTATGTGATCCGACCGTAAAATGATTTTCATCATGTACCAGCGCCCACAGCACTGCCCATACGCCGTTACCGGATAAATGGATAGCATCAAGCAGATTATGACCGAAAATGATGGCAAGAGATATGAATAAGATCCATTGTCTGGGCACATTAATAAATGCAGCAAGAACGATCATGCAAATTCCAATGGCCCAGATCACCTGTAAACTGATAAACGGGTAGAGGGGATTAAAACTTCTGAATAATGATATAATAAATACCTCCACAAATACAAGCCAGATGCCTCTTGTTATAAGAAACCGGCGCAGGGCGCTTTTACTTTTTTTAGAACCATATAGATAAGCCGAAACGCCTGCAAGGAAAACAAATATCGGCGCACAGTAATGGGTTATGAACCGGGTGAAGAATATAGCAGGGGAGGTGTGTGAAAGGTCGGTCGGACTATACACAAACGCTACCCTGTGAAAATAATCCCGTGTATGGTCCAGCGCCATAATGATCATAACAATACCCCGCAACAGATCGATCGATTCGATGCGCTTTCTTTTAATAGGTATTCCTGCAACTCGTGGTGATGGAAATGTTGTTGTCATGCAAATGAATTTGAAAACCCACCCCTTGGGGTCATCGTTTATGTTTTACACTCTGTGGCCCCTCCCAGGAGGGGACGAGCCTGCTGTTTTTTAATCAGTGAGTACATCCCCTCCTGGGAGGGGCCTCAGGGTATCACACCAGAAGAAAGATCAAAAGGGGTGGGTTTTGACTGAGAGACTACGTCGGCGAAGAGAATTTTAAAAAGCACCGGCAATCCGTCGACTGCCGGGCTTTTAACCTCCCCTATGAAGACCGGGTGCCCCCTGAATTTGGCCGGTCTCACCGAGGATTATTTCTCGTCGGGCCGCTAAAGCGTGGTGCCGTTTTTCCTTTTTTTATTACGCCTTAGAGCTTTTACGAGAAATTATTTTTTCTTTGGCATAGGTTTGAATTTATTCATCTCAAAGGTTAGTCGGGTAAACAAAAACCTTCCATTAAAACCAAACTGATTGGGGTTAAATAAAAAGCGGCCCCTGTTGGAAGCATCCCTTCCTGTATTATAACCTGTGACGCTTTTGGCAGATGCGGGAAATGAAATGGGGCCGCCAGGATTTTGATAAACTGTCTGCAGATCATTACGTGGATCTACAAATATTCTGTCCGGGTAAACATCAAAAATATTATTGCCTCCCACTGATAATATAATACCGGGGTGGAACTTATATGAAACTACCATATCGGTAATAACCTTTGCACTAAAGGTTTGATCAGTGCCAAATGCTACATCATTGAAATAAAAGCCATCGGTTTTTCTTTGTGAATTCGGATCAACATTGTTCAGATATTGGATCTGACCAAAGCGAACGGCTCTTACCAGAAAATCCCACTTCTTTATGTTATAGGTTACCGTCAGATTGATCTTGCTGCGCGGCTGTGCTGTTTCAATACGTCCGCGTTGCTGACGATCGAATAAAGTAAACGCCAGGTCATTCGCCGGATTGGCAGCAGGATTGCCTTCTATACCATGCGATGCATCTCCTGCATAAGGATTATAACGCGCAGAGTCAATTTTCGAATTAGTGTGGATCGGTCCCACCACATCATTCCTGTTGAAAGTAGCTGCCAGTGAAATGGCTGTATTGCCGCCTCCCAAACGAAATCGTTCGGTAAGCACTACATCGATGCCTTTTGTTTCGGTGTTAACGGCATTGGTCCAGAATTGCAGAGCAGAAGTAGATGGGTCTACATTATACTGTTTTAGTATAGTATCCACCAGCGGATTGCTTCTGTTGAAAGGCGTGCTGAGCACAATACGGTCTTTGATGCTGATAAAATAGCCATCCACTGTAGCCGTAAATCCTTTTCCGATCTGTGCTATAAAGCCCAGTGAATAGCTGACGGATTTTTCAGGCTTCAGGTCATTGATACCAAAGGCGCCGCGTACAACAGGGTTATAGTTATTAGCGGTTAAGGAATTAGAGGGTAATGCATTTACGAACTGTGTGCTCGTATTCTGAAAATACCGCTGTTGCAGCGAGGCGGCCCGAAATCCGTTACTGACAGCAGCACGGAGAGAGAAATGCCTGTTTATCTCATACCGCTCTGCTATCTTGCCACTGACTTGATTATAAGTAGCTGATTTTTCATCATATTGTTCATAGCGTATGGCGCCATCGAGTAATGACCGGCCTTTTGTTAATGCCACGTCGCTATACAAGGCATATACGGTGCGGGATGCATGAACAGCATCTTCTGGTTTGAACCCCGGAAATACCTGGGCGCCTGACGCAGACGCCACAGGATTGAACTTTGTTCCGGTTGTAGTTCCTGGATAAGGTTTAATGGAATCTACTGTTGCTAGCCTCCCTCCGTTTGTATAAGAGTTTAATTCTCCTTCATGAATATTGAATACTTCCCGGCGCAGTTCACCGCCAAATGCCACATTCAATGCCGCATTGCCTAAGAGGTTGTATTTGCGGCTCACATCTATATTGGTGGTGTTTTGCAAGAAAGACAATTTACCGGCATCAAAAATAGTTTGCACATTGTCGGTGCCGGTTAAAGAAGCATTGCCCGAATTGCGCACCTGGTAATGGATCCTGTTTTGACCGATGGTATTGCTCACGTCAAGGTTCCAAAACCCGGCTTTAATGGTAAAGCCTGTGATCAGCGACCAGTCGTTGATCGTGGGAGTGATCTGCGGTAAAAATCCATCGGCATAAAAAAGCGTATTATTAGCCGTTACAGGTTGCTGCGCTACTGAATTGGGATTGCGCATCATGCCACTTGCCAGTCCGTCGCGGTGCGAAGCACCTGCCGTCACATAAAAATTAATGCCGGAAGTAATGGAGGTACCTGCATTGATGAAGCCTGAAAAGTTTTGAGAATAGGAATTACCGGCAATGAGATTATGACGGTTGTATCCTCTTTGATTTATAATGGCCGCGTCCTGCTCTATCAGCCACCGGCGGTAATCATCGGTGTTTACAGTCACATTGGGATTGGTAGGAAAAGCGCCTGCATTACCCAGATAGATCAGGGGAATGTTATCATCGCCGCTGCGGTTGGTGGCAAATCTTTTCAGCCACTGTCCGCTGATATTAAAATACGTATTCTCGTTTTTGGCGAAGCCACCGCTGAAGTCTACCTGCTGATTTACGCCATCATTAATTTTTGTACCGCCTTTGTAAGGCATGTTGGTAAAATTTTGTCCGGCCAGCGCCGAGATATTAAAACCGTTATAGTTCTTTTTCAATACCACATTGATAACACCGGCAATGGCGTCAGACCCATACTGAGCAGCCGCGCCATCGCGCAATACTTCAATACGTTCTATGGCTGCTGAAGGAATGGCGTTCAGATCAGTACCTACGGAGCCTCTGCCAACCGTGCCATTGATATTTACCAGCGCTGTATTATGACGGCGTTTGCCATTCAGTAATACAAGGGTTTGATCGGGCCCCAGGCCACGTAGTCCCGCAGGATCGATATGGTCTGTACCATCTGATATCGTTTGGCGTGCACTTTGGAAAGAAGGCACTGCATAGGTTAGCTGTTGTGAAACGTCTATTTGTGCAAATGGCTTCACGTCTTTGGTTTGAATAACATCTACCGGCACCGGCGATGTGAGCCGGCTTCTTACATTTCCCGATCTTGATCCTACTACTACCACACCTTCCAGATTGGCTGCTTCAGAAAAAACGAAGTTTTGTTCTGTGAGGTTGCCTGTGCTTACAGTTATCTGTATGTGCTGAAGCGTAAGTCCGGTGTAGGAAGCAGTAAGTACGTAGTTGCCGGGTGATAACTTTAATGTGTAGTTGCCATTGATGTCGGTGACGGCGCCTGTTTTTGGGTTTTCTACAATTACCGAAGCGCCTGCGAGTGGTGCGCCGGTGGCATCTTTTACGAGGCCTTTAACCGTGCCGGTTTGAGCCGAAGCCCATAGAAAAGTAAATAGGAAAAGGATAGTAACGCCTGTAAGACGTCCTGTTTTGGTAGTTAGATTCATAGCTATAGTTTCCCGTTTTGTTGTTTTAAGTTGGATGTACAAAGAGCGGATATAGGAAATAAAAGCTTGAACAGTAGTGAGCCGGTTTATTGAAATGATTGTGCGAAGCTATAATCCGATTGAATTGGTAGGGAAGAGGAATGATTGACTGGTAGCAGCGGGGCGATGAAATGCGTGGCTTAGTACGCAAACGGTTTGGGGGTAGTCCTTATCTTTCAGCCTATGTGAATCCTATCTGTTCTATGTGTCTATCCCGAGAAGTCGGGACAAGTTGTGGTGAATGGTGCTGCACCACATAGGCAGATAGGCCACATAGGGAAGCACATAGCTTCTTTAGAAAGAAAATTTATTCTGGCATCTCCATGACCAAAGGCGCTATACAATGGATGAATGGCGGTTTTCATTTATCCTGCGGCAATGCCTGCGCACACCCTGTAGAAATCAGGAGAGAAGTTGTCCTGAGCGCAAAGGAAGAGTGTAAATTAGTAGTATGAACTTTCTGCTTACAAGGCCATGGCAGGCCGTTTTATTGATTCTGTTAACAGGATGGAATACGATACTTCATGCCCAGGATGAAAAGAAATTCAGATTATATACCGCCGCAGACGGACTAAGTAACAACAGTATTACCGGCATTGCACAGGATAATAACGGATATATCTGGATAAGCACCATGCGTGGCATGAACCGCTACGACGGCAAACGTTTTGTTCAATATCTCACTGGTAATGATAACAATTCACTGCCCGATGAATCCGTAAGTCATTTATTCTGGCTGGATAAATACCGGCTGGCTGCGTCCACCTCTATGGGGCTTCATATCATCAATACAAAAACCGGAGAAGGAAAAGATATTATTGTGCCGGCTTTCAATGCAAAATATCTGTATAAATACAATGTGGTAATGTCGGTTCAAAGCGATCCGCAGGGCAATATTTATATACTGGGCCGGTCAGGATTTTATCATTATGATGCGCAATATAAACTGGTATACCGGTTCGATTATTATACCAGCAAACAAACACCCCGGCTGCCATTTGAGTTTGGAGAACAAGCGTACCAATTGTCCGGTAGTGAATTGTTACTCATTACGATCAATGGCCCTTATATTTATAATATAGCCGCGCGAAGCCTGAAAAGAATAACGGCCTCGGATCCTTTTCTATCTGATTTATCTGCATTGAAACACGGCGGCTTTGTTGTGCGGCAGTCTGCCCCCGGCAGATTGCTGCTTCTGAAAGACAGTAGCAATTCCATTACTTATATAGACTATGCCCATCGCCGAAAAATTGTCTCTGCAACAGGTATTCCTAACATGTTGAGCGAATTTAACTGGCGTTCTGCCCTGTGTAAAATAAATGATACGCTGTATTATTTAACCAGTTACCAGAAAGGATTTTTCAGCTTACATATTGATTCAGTTTCAGGCAAAGTAAGTTTGGATACTACCCGTCGTTTCCCCGCTTATTTATGTACCGGAATTATACCGGGCAATGATAACCGTTTATGGATTGCCACCACGATGGGTTTATTGAAAGAAACCCGTCAGCCGGCACTCGTGCAGCAGATTGCTATCCCTGATGAAGTATTGCAGCAAACGCCCGACATGCGCGTCAAACAACTGCTTTGTTTTAAAGATAAACTATATGTAGGTTGTTTGGGTAAAGGCGGATTGCTTGTATATGATAAAAATACCGGCCGTTTTTTGTACAAGGCAAAATTTAAACAGTTTCGCACCGGCGGCGATTATATTTATTCGATCATACATGGAAGAAATGATACCTTATTAATAGGCAACGGGCCATTGTACTGGCTGAAAACTTCTACCGGTGAAACAGGTGTGATACCGCTGGAAGGGTTTAATCTGATGTACGACTGGATCTCGTACCTGTTTACAGATTCCCATGGGAACATATGGGCAACGGCAGCTAATGACGAAGGCAGTGTATACGTGCTGCAACAAGGTTCTACACAGTTCAAACGGATGCATTATGCGGAAGATATATTTAAAGAATTGCTGATACCCGTTAATATCAGTGAAGATCAGTGTGGCAATATCTGGATGGATGGTCATGGTCTTTGCCGTATTAATCATGGAACAGGCAAGCCTGATCTGTACATCGATTCATTTCCGTATTTGCGTTTTCCCCGACGGCAACTGACTGCCTTAACATTCGATAAAAACAATATGCTATGGGCAGGAGTTAATAACAACGGGCTCATCGGTTACAATACCAGTAGGGCGACATTCAGACATTATACCACGAACGACGGACTACCCGACAACTTTATCAGAGCTGTATATGCATTGGGTAACAAATTATGGATTGCCACCACGGCAGGTATGGCCTCGCTGGACCTGCAGACAGATAAGCTGTCGAAGTTCGGTCGTGAAGACGGTTTTTCTTTATTGCCTGTAACTTCAACAGATCTGTTTTATGATACCGCCGCTCATTATATGTATTGCGGTTTTACTGATCATATTATCAGGTTTAATCCGGATAGCATTTCCTATACTGTATCGCCGCCCTGTTTTTTTATTGAAAGCATTCACTTCTTTAATGATACTACCTTTTATTATCCGCATGGCGTGATTACCATTCCATATTATAAAAATGATTTCACTGTTGCCGTAGGTACTGTCAATTATAATGATCCCAATAACCAGCGGATCATGTACCGCATTGCTGATTCTGACGACAGCACATGGCAGGCATTGCAGGGAGATGTGATAAATTTCAATAATCTGCAGCCCGGTACGTACAGGTTGCAGATAAAATTATCTGCGCTCAACAATCGCTGGCTGCCGCAGCAAAAACAAATTGTTATCGTGATCACCCTTCCTTTCTGGAGAACGCCCTGGTTCACCGGTTTAATAGGATTATTAGTGGCTATAGGTATTTACTTCATATACAGACAGAATATTAATATAGTCCGAAAAACAGAACGGGATAAAGTGCAGGTGCAGGAACTCAAAGCAGAAGAGTACAAGAATAGTCTTGAACTGGAAAAGATCAGCAATTATTTTTCTTCTTCACTCTCGGGCATTACAGATATAAATGAAATGCTATGGGATGTAGCCCATAACCTGATAGGACGGATGGGGTATCAGGATTGTATGATCTATTTATGGAATGCAGACAAAACAAAAATGCTACAAAAGGCCGGCTATGGCCCCAAAGGCACGCCCGAAGCCATTTTGAAAGATGTGTTTGATGCAATGCCCGGACAAGGTGTTGTAGGGTATGTAATGCAAACCAGAGAACCGGTGCTGATCGCTGATACAAGAAAAGATAAACGCTACCGTCCCGACGACCTATTTCGATTGAGCGAGGTTTGTGTACCTGTTATTCACAATGATGAGTTGTTGGGTGTTATCGATACTGAGCATCATGAATGCAATTATTTTAAGGAAAGGGATATGAAAATTCTTACCACCATTGCCACGCTGGTAGGTAACAAGATAAAGCAAATTGAGTCAGAAAAATCGCTGGCTATAAAACGTGAGGAGCTGGCCACCATCAATGAACAACTGGCTGAGGCTCAGTTAACAGCCCTGCAGGCGCAGATGAATCCGCATTTTATATTCAATGCGCTCAACAGTATTAAAAGAATGATACTGGATAACGAGAACAGGAATGCTTCGAGATATTTAAGCAGGTTTGCGCAGATGATCCGTTTAACCTTAAATCACTCCAAAGAAACTTTTGTTACCTTACAGGAAACCATTGAGTATCTATACGCGTATCTTGATATGGAGCAACTGCGTTTTGGTAGTTCTTTTTCGTACATTATTGAAACAACCGGCCTGCCCGACGAAGAAGAGATCAATATTCCTACCCTGATGATACAGCCCCTTGTAGAAAATGCGATATGGCACGGATTAATGCACAGGCAGGGAGATAAAAAAATTATCATACGATTTGAGCAGTATAATGATATGGTTACATGCATTATACAGGATAATGGGATTGGTATACGTGCATCGAAAAAGATGAAACAGGAGAATAAACGACCCTCTGTAGGATTAGAGAACCTGCGCAACCGGATAAAGATCATGAATGAGAAATATAATATGAACTGTTCGTTAGGCATTACAGACCTCAGCGAAACAGATGACAGGTTAACCGGTACGCGCGTAGTATTGAAATTTAAAATACTCACATAAGTAAAACAAACAAATATGAAGGCCCTGATTGTAGACGATGAATTTGATGGAGTATCTATTCTGCATCGAATGCTTACGCTCAACTGTAAGCAGGTACAGGTGGTTGGTACCTGTGTTAATGCACTCGAAGCCAAACAACAGGCCGAGCAGCTGCAGCCCGATCTTATCTTTATGGATGTTCAGATGCCAGGCAAAAACGGTTTTGAGTTACTTTCTGAAATGGACGCCCGCAATTTTGAAGTCATCTTTGTTACTGCACATAATCAGTATATGTTGCAGGCGCTGCAGTTTAGCGCTGCCGATTACTTATTGAAGCCTGTTGATGAAGACAGACTCATTGAGGCTATGCAAAGAGTAGAAAAAAGATTAATGGAAAAGGGCGACGACCGAAACATTGATACCTTATTATATAATCTGCAAAGAACGGGTTATCCCAATGAAATGAAGTTATGTATTCCAACGCTGAAGGGGTTTGTAGTGTTAAAGCTTGACGACATTATCGTGTGTGAAGCAGAAAAGAATTACACCATTATTCATCTGCGCGACAAAAAACCATTGATCGTTTCGCGACCGTTAATGGAATATGAGCGGATCCTGGAAGGCACCAGTTTTTTAAGGGTTCATAAAACCTGGCTTATCAACCTGCAGCATGTGAATGAATATCATCGTGGAGAAGGAGGGGTGGTGATTATGAGTAATGGGGCAGAGGTGGAGATAAGCCGCCGGAAGAAAGAGCAGTTTCTTGCACGTATAAGAGGAGTGTTCAGATGTTAGTTAGTGGTGAATGGTTAAAATGATGAGTAGGATTTGGCTGCCGGAATGTGGACCGGCGGCCTTTTTTATGTAAAATTCGATTTAGTGGTTGATAATTGTCAATGTATAAGGCCATTGATTTATAGGCGTTTGTACTGCTGCCTTGCTTTAAATCAAGTAATATTATAATTTCCTCTCATGTACTTAAAATGTTAAAATGCATTAACTATCTTGTACTACGATCAAGCTTCATACGACCCAACCTCATCCCCAAAAAATCTATCTAACGGACGATCTTTCTTCTTCCAATCTCCATTAAAAAACTAATCAAAGCCATCAATTTTTAATATCCGAGTTTCCAATCTATTCTGTCAAAACCAATGTGAATCCAGGTTCAAAATTGATCTGATCTCAATGGTTATTTAAACACCAAAAAATGGTTGAATGAGGAAAATTTTACTTCTTCAAATCGGCTAACTATGTCTGTAAGTGAACAAAGGCATAGTATAAGATAAACCCCTGGTGCTCTAAATCTCTGTGCAGATTCCGTTGGATGCCTGTCTTCATTGTCTGAAAATCCACTTCATCCTCGTTGCTATTACCACAAAAGAACCCGGCTAAACCTCCATGAAAGATAGGTTCAGACATATCTTTTTACACCAGACCGCTGCCCTCATTAACGATTTTCCCCGAAATGTTAATCGTATCAGCCTTTGTGTATGCATACTGTTTTGGTTTGGTACACCATTGTATGCCCAGCATATAAATAACGGCCGCAGAGCGGATACACTTCTAAATAAAACAGCCCGCACATTTACAACGCTTGCTACAGTATATACCGTAACCGGAGGAGGACCATATTGCAGTGGAGGAACTGGGGTGCCGGTGGGATTGAATGGATCGGAAACGGGGCTTACTTATCAGTTACAATTAGGTGGATCAAATATTGGCAGTCCGATAGCAGGAAGTAACGGTAATGCCATCAGCTTTGGAAATCAAACAGCGGCTGGAACATATACTGTGGTGGCAAGTGATGGAACTGCGATGGGGGGAAGTGCCGTTGTGGTTGTTAATGCGTTGCCATCGGTAACAGCTGCCAATAAGCAGGTTTGCTTCGGAAACAACAGTGTTGCATTGACCGGAACGCCCCCTGGTGGAACCTGGAGCGGCGCTGGCGTAACCGGTTCAAACTTCAATGCTAATGGATTTACAGCGGGAAATTACACCGTAACATATTTTTATACTGATGCCAACGGTTGCTCGAATACGGCAAATGCGACTGTGGCTGTAAATGCGTTACCGGTCGTTTCTGCCAATAATACGCAGGTATGTTTTGGGAACAACAGCGTTTCATTAACCGGCTCTCCTGCTGGCGGAACATGGAGCGGTACCGGTGTAAGTGGTTCGACTTTTAATGCCAATGGGCTTGTCGCCGGAAATTACACAGTAACATATTCCTACACTGATGCCAACGGTTGTACCAATACAGCAAATGCGACTGTCACTGTAAATGCGTTGCCGGTCGTTTCTGCCAATAATACACAGGTATGTTTTGGGAACAACAGCGTTTCATTAACCGGCTCTCCTGCTGGTGGAACATGGAGCGGTACCGGTGTAAGTGGTTCAACTTTTAATGCCAATGGGCTTGCCGCCGGAAATTACACAGTAACATATTCCTACACCGATGCCAACGGTTGTACCAATACGGCGAATGCGACAGTGAGTGTTAATGCGGTTGCAACAGTAAATGCAGGTGGTCCGACTACAGTTTGTCAATCGGCAACGCCTTCCGCTATTACGTTATCAGGCGCCACTATAGGCGGATCTGCAACAACCGGTACCTGGTCAATTACTTCAGGAGGTGGTACCTTAAGCAGTACTTTACCAACTGCAAATCCTGCAGCAGTAACTTACACACCTGCTGCCAACTTCTCCGGAACAGTTACGTTAACATTAACTACTGATGATCCTGCTGGTCCATGCTCCGCAGTGAGCGCAACCACAACAATTAATGTTACACAGGCTGCTACTGCCGATGCGGGTGTTACGCAAACTGTGTGTGCGGGTGGAACGATAACATTAGCCGGTACAATAGGAGGCAGCGCTACGAGTTCAACATGGAGTGCACCGAGTGGAACTTTCTCTGCTCCAACGTCTTTAACATCCACATATACGCCATCGATAACATCAGGTACAGTAACGCTTACTTTAACAACGAACGATCCGGATGGAGTAGGTCCGTGTACTGCAGCTACTTCAACAGTAGTGATAACTGTGAACCAGGCGGCCACGGCTAATGCAGGTGTTGCTCAAACGGTATGCGCCGGTGGGACGATAACATTAAATGGTACAATAGGAGGCAGTGCGACCAGTTCAACATGGACTGCACCGAGTGGAACCTTCTCCAATGCATCTTCCTTAACATCAACTTATACACCGTCGATCACAACAGGTACCGTAACACTTACTTTAACAACGAATGATCCGGATGGTGCCGGTGGTCCGTGCACACCTGCTACGTCAACGGTGGTGATAACAGTAAATCAGGCGGCCACGGCTAATGCAGGTGTTGCTCAAACGGTATGCGCCGGTGGGACGATAACATTA
>Ga0105239_10007084_pt1 | contig 12909 bp, 20 predicted proteins | sample KBSC44metaG_FD_92761 | JGI IMG/M metagenome (GOLD analysis project Ga0105239, IMG submission 92761) | Corn rhizosphere microbial communities from Kellogg Biological Station, Michigan, USA - KBS C4-4 metaG | ecosystem: Host-associated > Plants > Roots > Rhizosphere > Soil | place: Michigan, USA...
CGGGCGCGCAACAAGTTGGGGTGAGGCGTTGCTAGCCTGCCCCCGTGACGCCCGAACGGTATTGGAAGGAGGCCCTCAGGCAGATGCCCAAGGGCCAGTGCAGCGAATCAACGACGTCCGCGACGTTGCTTGCGTTCGTCGTGCAGGCCGACGCGAATCATCGCGCCGCCTTGGGTGGAACCATCCAGCGCGGCGATTGCAATGCGTGCCTCGTGACCTTCCATTTTCAGCTCGGCGAATCCCTTGGATTCACCGCTGAACAGATCCTTGGCCATGCGCAGGTCGAAAACCCGACCGTGAGCCGCGAACAATTGCTGCAGGGATGTTTCTGTCATCGAGCGCGGAAGCCCGCGCACATTGATGGTGAGCATTTCGAAACTCCTGCTCGCGCGGCGGCTTGCGCCGCCGCGGTATTACAGTAAAGCATCAAGCAGCGCTGACGTTCTCGGCTTGCGCGCCCTTCGGGCCCTGCGTGACCGTGAAAGTCACCTTCTGGCCTTCCTGCAGCGTGCGGAAACCCGAGCCGCTGATGGCGCGGAAGTGCACGAACACGTCCGGGCCGTTCTCACGGCTGATGAAGCCAAAACCCTTGGCGTCGTTGAACCACTTAACGGTACCGATCTGACGATCCGACATTGATAATCTCCAAAACTAATGATGTGAAATGAAACAACAACCTGCGCGGGAGCGCCGGCAACCTGGGTATGCGAGGAAAACGCGGAGAGAAACGATGGGGCGGATCTACAGTACCGATCAGCGGACATCGGGTCACGATCTGCTGTGAACCCTTACAGACACAGTGCGACCTATTATATCAGAAGTTTGACGCAAATGGTTGCGTTCGCTACGGAAGTATTCGGCCGCGGGCGGTCGGGGCGTCCCTCCGCCCCTTTAGCCGCTGCGTTAAGATCGTGACGGCCGCGGCCGGCGGGCCGTTGAGCTCAAGCGCTTGGCCCGCATCAGATTCAAGGAATCTCACGTGTCTCCGAAGCAACTCGTGCAAGAGTGGGTCAGCCGCTTCAATGCCGGGGACGCCGAGGGTCTCGCCGCACTCTACGCCCGCGAAGCCACGAATCATCAAGTCGTCATGGACCCGCTGAAGGGTCGCGAAGCCATCCGACAGATGTTCCTTACCGAGTTTGGGCGCGCGCAGATGGTGTGCCTGCCCGAGAACATCTTCGAGGACGGCGAATGGGCCATCCTGGAATGGCGCGACCCGAACGGTCTACGCGGTTGTGGCTTCTTCCACATCCAGAACGACGAGATCGTTTTTCAACGCGGCTATTTTGATCAACTGTCCTTCTTCCGGCTGCAGGGAATACCTGTGCCGGAGACCTACTTGGGTGCCTGACCATTCGTTCACGCCGGCGCGGCTCAACTCGAACTGCCATCAACATGAAATTCAGCGATCTGGAAAAATCAGCACTACAGCTAAACGAGCTTTACGAACAGCTTGAGGTCAAAAAGTATGGCCGCGCCTGGACCACGGAAGAATTGGCGCTGGGTTTCGTCGGGGACGTCGGAGATTTGGCAAAACTGATCCAGGCGAACGCAGGTATCCGAAATATCGATGACTGCAGAGCGAAACTTGGTCACGAATTGTCGGACTGCTTATGGTCAATTCTTGTGCTTGCGCACAAGTGTGGCATTGATTTTGGAGGCGGAGTTCGTCAAGAACACCGGAGAATTAGTGGATCATGTACGCGGGGAGTTGGGTTCATGAAGGCTCTTGTGGCCGTTCTCTTGCTGCTGGTATTGGCTTGGTACGTCTACTCGCACTCGAATCGTCCCGCGAGTCCGGCGAGTCCCGCGAGTCCCGCGAGTCCCGCGAGTCCGGCGAGTCCGGCGAGTCCGGCGAGCCTAAATGCGAAGGCTTTGCCCGTCGCAGCGCAGCGGTCCAGTCAATACAAATGCGACGGACGCACGCGCTGCTCGCAGATGACTTCCTGCGAAGAGGCGACATACTTCCTCAAGAACTGTCCCAACACGCAAATGGACGGGGATGGAGACGGGGTGCCTTGCGAGAGGCAGTGGTGCAACTAGCTTTCCGTGCTGTGGGGGTGGGTGTGTCTGTTCTATCATGCGTTTGCGGCCGCAGCGGCCGCTTAGCTCAGCGTTAGGTGTGCCTTGAAACTCCGCAGCGAAGTGAGGCTGTTCTCCTATCATGGCGCACCAGTTCTAGCTCATTGGAGCTTGCTACTGCCATTCCCGATTGCTTGGGTGTCCGAAAAAGATTTTTTGGGCGCGATCGTGGCTCAAGCTGCTTTTTTTGTTCTCATGCTTGCGCATGAGTTAGGCCATGCGTTTGTCGCGCATCGTTTGCGCCTACCTGTGTTTTCCGTTCGCTTATACCTAGTACACGGCCAGTGTCACTACGGTGCTCCACGCCGCGAGGCCGCTGACGTCGCCGTTGCATGGGGCGGCGTTGCTGCACAAGCCATGCTTTTCGTTCTCGCGTTGCTCTTGGCCAAGAGCATGTCGCTTGCTGGCGGGATACCCAGAGCACTTGCTCCCGCTTTCGATGTCTGGATTCCGATCAACATGCTCGTAGCGTTTTGCAACCTGCTGCCGATAGCAACACTGGACGGGTCAAAAGCTTGGCGCTTTATTCCAATGGGCTTTTCCGCCGCCATCGGCCGCTTCAAATCTCGCAAGCGCCGACGCCGCCCTGAGCGGGTTGGCTCGCAATCAACCGGACGCGTAGTCTCGATGGAGTTGCACCGAATCGGCAAACGTGACACGAACTAGCGGTAGGTGCTGTGCGGTCAGCTGGGTTAAATGGGATGGAGTGGGCTACCCCCGGTTTCTCGTGTCCCCGTTCCTCCTCACCCTGCCGAATGGCACTCTTCGCGGTGCTCTAACCTATCGGAAAATTCTCGGGCAGATGCGCAGTAAGAGCAGAGGCCCGTTGCATGACGGAATTTCACAATCGCGTGATTGAGGCGATCAACGCGGAAATTCGGCGTACCGCGACGTATCCGAACGCGCTCTATCTTGGGCAGGCGGAGCAACAGCAGCTGCGAGAAGAACTCTCAGGTGCTGGCGACCAAGAGAAAGTCGAACGCAAGGAGTACTTCGGGCTGAAGGTGTTCCGTGTCGACGAGCCATCGCATTTTGCGGCGGCCTGGAATCCGTCAATTGCCGGCTACGAAGAGCCACCCGGTTGGAGATTGGAGTTCATCCCCGTTCGCCCTGTCAGCACGGGACCGAGCAAGCGTTGATCTGCCCAAATTCGAAGTGGGCTCCGACGCACGTGTAGATTCTGCAATCAATACGTTCTCACACCCACACTGCGCAGAAAGTGATTGTTTTTTAAGCAGTCCTGTCAGCGGAATCGAACGCGTACCCGTCAAAGGTACCGCCAAGGAGAGGCCCTGCCCTGTCCCAAAAGTGTCCCAAATTTGCGAGACTCGGCCGAACCCGAGAAGCGTCCGACAGGCGCAGATGTCGATGGCGAAGCGTTCGAAACCCGGTCGTAGTCTTGAGAAGGTCATCGCCGCTATCGAAAGAGCGATAGGGCATCGTAGCGATGTGAAAGTCACGTCGCCGGCGCATCTTCCGGATCGAGTGACCGGGCAGCCCAGAGAGCATGATGTTCTCTTGGAAATTGCTGCCGCGCACCGGACAATTCGCGTGGCACTCGAATGTCGCGACAGATCGCGCAAGATTACGGTCAATGACGTAGAAGGATTCTCCGAGAAGTGCCGAGATACGACTGTTGACCGAGGAGTGATTGTTTCTCCCAAGGGTTTTTCTAAAACTGCCCTACTGAAGGCATCGCGTAAGGGCATAGAGTGCCAATCCCTGTCGAAGGTCGACGCATTCGATTGGCTCGCCATCCCGGGCATTGTCCAGATCGAGCGTGAGGGCTTGCGCTTCGACTTCTTCTTCGGGATCGAGCCAACTCCTGGGAGCACCATCCCGTCGCGTTACGAGATGCGTGATGGAAATGGTAACGCGCTCAATATCGAAGTTCTGAAGGCACCCACGTTGGCGGAAATCGAAAAGCGTCAAGCGCGCGAGTCGAACATCGAAGAGACTGGACCACAAAAACATGTAGTCCACTTTTCAAAAACGGACATCACTGTAGTCGATCTTGATTCCGGTCAATCGCTTCCGGTTGCGACAATGACAGCCACGGTGTCGTACACGGCGTCCGCAAAAGTGCTCCCCTTCTCTTTGGTCCAATATGCCGACGCAGTCTCGGGTCAGGTCACGACTGATGCTGCGATAGCTGACGTAAATATCGGGGATGTTTCGGGCAAGGTGGTCATCGTGATGAAGCCCGGTGAAGGTGGCGGAATTTTTTGGACGACCAACGGCTCGCTACCGAAACCCTAAAGGAAGCGCCTGAGCGGTCCTACGACCCAAGAACGACGACTCTTTCGTGATCCGGCTGCAACAAAACGATAGCCCAATCTCTGCTTAGGTACGCAGTGGCGTTCCGCGCTCGATCAGCGTGCTCCTCGTCCCTCGCCACTTTCGTCCAGTCAGCCAATCGTAATGTCACCGAACGACTCTCCGAGCCCCCAAAAGGCCGCAGGTCGGCTATGAGAAAGAGTCCATCTTGATCGGCACCAAGCAGGCCGATCGCTTCTGCGGGCGAACTAGGCACTTCGGCGCGCTTGCCTATCTCTATCCGGAGTTCTGCAGCAGTACCGATCTGCAGCACACCATGCGGAAACTGAGAATCGATGAAAACACCACGCTCATCGCGCAGGAGTAGAAACCTAACAGCGCTACGTGCATCGCCATGATGAAGCACGATGCCTGTTGTTTCATGTCTTGGAACGTAAACCGCAGAGCCAGCTTCGATATCGCTCACAGACTGCAACTTTGTCGAATTTTTTATTGTGTGCCGCATATTGATTCATCCTCCTTCATTGCGACGATATATACACTCCTGCAATCTCACGGGTCGAGACTCTCTGATTTGCGATCCTCGCTTATTGCTCTTAGAAAAATTGGAACCCCAGACGCCGGGACTTTCTTGAAGCTCCAGGAGCCATGCCAAGGGCGTCGGCGTGCGGAGATAGTGCGTAGGAGGGGCGCGTTGCGTCTGTCCGCAGCTTTCACCAATTCGTGTAGGAGAATTCCTACCCGCGCCGCCTGATCGCCATCCTGACAAGCTCTCGCGCTTGGTCCTCCCGTTCGACGACGCAGCTCTTAGCAAATACCGGCCCGTCCAGCACACAGTCGTCGCCAACGAGCGAGATGCGCGCGACGTAATAGCCGTCGAGGTAGCAATGGATGTGCTGACAGCCTGCCACTACCGGCTCGAACTCGATGCGGTCTGAGGCGTCCATGCGTCGAGGATAGCGGCGAGCGTCTCAGCGGGCGCGACGTGTCCGCCACTTGAGAACAGCGGCGGCCGCGACCAACACAATCAGAAAATAGCGATCAAAGTAGGTAAGCGCCGGAACTGTGGCGAGCTCTGCCTTTGGTCGCAGAGTCATCACGAGAATCGAGGTATCGTTGGTGGCGTCAATGTCGTTGATGAAAGGCACGCCTAACGTCACCGCAAACCGATTAGGGGCAGTCGGCAATACGATCACTTTGAAGTGGCACTGGATGGTTCGGCCAGGCCCGAAGAACGGCGGATCGACGTTGAACTCGTCCCATTGCAGTATTCCAGCAAAGGGCACATCTTGATCGTTTACGTATGTAAGCGTATGGACAGAGCAGTCGCTGGACCCGTAAACGAATTGGAGCAGCGGCAAAATGTCAGATGTCCGCATCGACAAGACATCCGCATCGCCGGGACCATTGTTGGAAACCGTCGCAGTTACGTCTACGACCTGACCGGGTACGAGATCCGTATTCGGGGTAGCTGACAAGGTGACGGCGACATCCGCATTCACTTGGATGTTCCCGTTCTGGCCGGACGCTCCAGCTGAAGCAATCAGCATGAGCGCAGCGATAATCCAAAGTGATAGGCGTGCATTGTTCACAGACGTGGCCTCTTCGTCGTTACGCCGCCAGCCGATGCTCATAATACGGCCGCGCACGATCGTCGAGGATGGCGTAGTTAGGTCGTCGCTTACTCAGCCGGTTCCGGAAAGTAGTTTGCCAGCTCCAAGTCATCGCCGAAAAGCAATTTGATGCCGACAGCTGACGGCCTATCACACGGCGTGAGTGGCGGCAGTTTCGTGTTCCTATTGATATTCTGCACTATCCGCGTGGCGGCTGGCGGGAGATACAGAGTCGCCTGAAGGCCCGACCCACCGCCCGTGTGCAAGAAAAACATCGGAATCTCAGAGCCGACGAGCTTTCGATACTCATTGATCAATACAAGGCTCGGCATCGACTCGAAGTTTACGCAAAACCAGTCCCTGGCTTTTTCATCCATGCTCATGGCCACTCGGTCTGTGCATCGCGGAGTATGGGCTTATCTCCACGAAGCACAATAGCAATTTTTTCGTGAACGGCACGTCCACGGCATGTGTGCGCAAACCTTGCGATTGCTTGGCGACCTCCGCTATATGTGCGATTGCGTACCGTGCAAGTCACGGCGACGTGGTAGCCTGCCCAATGCTCCACGAATTCGTCACCTCGAATCGAGAAGAGTTGATCAAACGCTGCAGGGAGAAGGTGGCTGAAAGGTTCAGGCCTGCCGACGTTCCGCCAGCGATTGATCATGGCGTGCCGCTATTCCTACTGCAGCTCGTCGATATGCTACGCACCGAGCAGCTTAGCCTCGCCGGTGCCGGCAATATCGCACCTCAAGAAATTATTTCTTCTTCCGAGATCACTCGGGCGGCGGCTATCCACGGCGCGGATTTGCTCCGACAGGGATTCACCATCGACCAAGTGGTTCATGAATACGGTGCTGTCTGCCAGTCTGTCACGGAGCTTGCCGTTGAGTTGGAAGCACCGATTTCCACAGAAGAGTTCCGCACCCTCAATCGGTGTCTCGACGATGCGATCGCCGACGCCGTGAGATCGTGGGGGCTTTCGCAGCAGATCATGATCGACGACCGTTCGGCCAACTTGCAGGCGCGTCTGGATGCTTTTGAGAATGAACACCGGCGATTGATCAATATTGCGCTGAGGGCATTCGCGGCCATCAGGACTGGCAACGTCGGATTGACAGGATCAACCGGGGCGCTGCTGCTCCATGCGATTACGGAATTGCAAAGTCTTGCTCAGCTCGCGCTGCCCGAACTCCGCGCGAGTGCAGTGTTTGGACCGTTCGGGGACACGGACAGTCGATAGAGCAGCGCACACTTCATTGCGGGACAGGGGTTTCGTCATGCCGGGCCACGAGCCCGCGCAACTTGTTGACGCGGGCATTGACCTCTTCACGCGCTGTTTCCAGCTCGCGCAGCTTGGTCTCGTCGATGGAATGCGCCGCCCGAAAACCGAAATCATGTCGGAAAACTCGGCAACTTGGTTCAGCAAGTCGCGCAGCTCAAGCATTTCGATGCGGCGGTCCTCTTCCGACATGCTGGCCTTGTTATGGTTAAATGGGGACGGAGGTGGTTATATGAAGTTAACTACCTCCGTCCGCTTTTTCTCGGCTAGGCATTCGACGGCGCGGAAGCGGACCGCCGTGTCGGCACTGCGGTAACATCGCACCTTTGGCCCGGCGCGCGAACGAGGTAGACGCTTGCACCAGCTCAACACCACCGCGCTACGTTGCGCGTGCACTTTCCTGCTGTTGCTCACTGCTGGTTGCCAGCGTGAGCAAGACACGGCGCTCTACCAGGCCGCTTGCCACGGACCGCCGCTGCATGGCGCAGCGGAATTCGAGCAGGCGCAGGTTGATGGTTATCAGATCAATCGCAGGTTCAACTGCATCGACAAGGCCTCGTATGAAGCCGTGACGGCGGAAAAGGCGCGATGGGAGTCCGCGCACACGCCGCAAGCGATCGCGAAACGCGAGGCGGAAATCGCCGAGCGTAAGGCTCACGACGATGCGCAATCACTCGAGCAGGCGCGCAGCGGATTCACGACCAAGATTTCGTTCGCTGGACGAGAGGGGCCCGCGCCGCAGCCGCCGCCGAAAATCTTCAGCAAGATCGGCTATCCGTCGCCGGCGGGGTCCCTAGCGGCGTATCTGACGCCGGATCCGGGGGACGGCCAGCGGCATCCGGCGATCATCTGGATCACCGGTGGCGATTGCAATTCGATCGGTGAAGTCTGGCAACCCGGCCCGCACAACAACGAACAGACTGCGGCCGCGTATCGCAACGCGGGCATCGTGATGATGTTCCCGTCGCTACGCGGAGGCAACGACAATCCCGGGCGCGAAGAAGCGTTCTATGGCGAAGTGGAAGACGTGCTCGCGGCACACGCATTTTTGTCCACGCAGCCTTACGTCGATTCCGACCGCATTTTCCTTGGCGGTCACAGCACCGGCGGCACGCTCGCGCTACTCACTGCGGAATTCCGCAATCCGTTCCGCGCGGTGTTCGCGTTCGGTCCGGTGGAGGACGTCGGCGGCTACGGCAAAGGTGTCTTTCCGACCGATCTTAGCCAGCTCGACGCGCGCGAGCGCAAGCTGCGCTCGCCGGGGTATTGGCTACACGAGACCCAAGGGCAGGTGTTCGTGATCGAAGGCATGGATGCGCCGAGCAATATCGCCGCGCTCGACGCGATGCAGCGCGCGCCGCATCCGGCCGGCGTGCATTTCGAAGCCGTCCCAGGAGCCAACCACTTTTCAGTGCTGGCGCCGACCAATGAGCGCATCGCGCTGGCGATCCTGGCCGATCGGTCCGCACCGGGCGCTTTCGAGTGGAAATTCGAGTGAGGTTGGCTTGATTTACACGTCGCTTGCGACGTGCGACTTCTGATCAGCGCCAGATGTTCACCCGGCATGTTCATGCACACCAGAGCGACGGGGGCCGGGATCGATCATGCAAGGTTAAATGGGGACGGGGGTGGTTATATGAAGTTAACTACCTCCGTCCACCTTCCCGAAAACCAGTCCTGGAGCGCCGTCCATGGAAAAACTCGATCGAAATTTTCAGCTCGAAATCCTAAAGGTCGCTGCAGATCATTATCCACAAATGCTGTATGTACATGACGGTGAGCTCGCCGGTAGAGGCGGTTCCGAGGTGTCGGTGAACTGTGCCTACCTCCAAGAGCACGGACTGCTAGACGTCAAATGGTTGGGCACCATGGACATGGGCATGTCCATCTTACATGTCCGCGCAACAGCCAAAGGGCTTGATTTCCTAGCCAACGATGGCGGTCTCTCAGCAATTCTCGGTGTGATCACCATTCGACTCGATACTGCCCAGCTACGTGAGATATTCGCGCAACGCGTGCAGAAGGCACCCGGCGATGAGACTACTAAGCAAAAAGTTTTGGCGGAAATCAAGAATATGCCCGCCGAGGGACTTAAAGAGTTGGCCAGCAAAGCGATGTCAGCAGGCTTAGAGCATCTCCCCGATTTAGTGCACGTTCTCGGCACATGGCTCGGCATCCAATAGAGGAAGTGATATAGAGTGGTATAGGGACGGAGGTGGCCAAATCGATTTACCTCCTTTCGCCGCTGCGTCGGGCTATCGTGACGCCTGCTCCCTGTTTATGTGAGCGCCGGCGGCGGGAAAGGTGCGGTCCTCCTGGACCGTGGTGAAATAGGGACGGAGGTGGTTAAATCGATTTAGCCACCCTTTTCGCCGCTGCGTAGGGCTACCGTGACGCTTGCTCTCTGTTTTATGTGAGCGCGCCGGCGACGGAAATGTGCGGTCATCCTGGACCGCACCTCAAGCTGCGCTCTGCCGTCCGCTCCGGCATACTGCCTGCGTCACTCACACGGCGCAGAACGTGATTGTTTTTTAAGCAGTCCCGCGGCGGAAACAGAACTGGTACCGTCAAAGGTCCCGTCTAGCATCATGGCGATGCTCCTTTTCGAAAATTCCACTCGCGCGTTCCTGTAGGGAGCGCTTCGGTTGAACCCAGAAAAAACGTAGAGTACGCCGGGGGGACCACAGGGGACTAGCAATCATGGCTGAGATCGTTTGCCCGAAATGTCACTACGTGAACACCGCTGCTACTGGCGTCGCGATGGAAGAATGCCCGAAGTGCGGAGTGATCTATTCCAAAGTTGGAGGGTCAGCGCCGCTGCAGGGCTCGCGCGAAAGCCAGCAGTATTCTCCAGCAGCTCCGGGCGCCACCACTCAGGCTAGAGAGGTTCGGATACCGCTAAGCCTCCTTGTCGCCTGTACGGTGTGCTTGGTGGTCGGTTTCGTTGCAGGTCGTGAGCAGATGCGATACCAAATTGCGACATCGCTCGCGAGTGCATTTAGCAACCTCTCGGACCATCGCTCGCCTGCGCCGGAGGCAAGGCCATCGGCAACAACTCCTCCCGTACCTGCGCTAGCCCCGCCTACAACCCCAGAGCCACAGGCTGCGCCGGAGCATCCTGCTATCGCTGCTACGCTGATTTCAAAGTCATTTCGAAATCAGGATTTCAGTGGTGCCAACTACGTCAAGGCAGCGATCACCTTTTCCGTCGAGTTTCAAAATGACACCGAAAAAGACATTCGAGCATTCGACGGCGTTCTGTCATTCAACGACTTGCTTGGGAACAGAGTCCTCGGATCCAAGTTGACGATTAGCGACCCTATTCGCGCCGGAAAAACGATAAAATGGGACGGTGAACTCAACTACAACGAGTTCATATCGGAACACAGCAAGTTGCGAGGCTACAGCATCAAGGATCTTAAGGTTGTCCTGCAGCCGCACAAGATCCTTTTCGCAGATGGCACCGAACAACTTGTCCAACAGTAGGCCGCAAGCCATGACACGCGGCCTACTCTTTCTCGTTCTCTCCGCGCTGAGCTTCCTTGCGCATGCCGACAATCCGAATGCGCCGCTCGCACCTGTTGCGCCTGATCCAGCGAGCGCACCAGCAGCGCCACAGCCCGCTGAATCTGACCTCACCTCACACGGCCACTACGTCAACCACGCCGGCGAAGGCGTGCACTCGCCGAGCACGACGAAGTCGGACGCGGTGCCAGTGAAATAGGTGAAATAGTGAAATAGGGACAGTGAAATAGGGACGGAGGTGGTTAAAATCGATTTAGCCACCCCTTTCCCCGCTGCGTTGGGCTACTGTGACGCTTGCTCTCTGTTTATGTGAGCGCGCCGGCGGCGGGAACTGTGCGGTCCTCCTGGACCGCACCTCGCGCTGCGCGCGAGGCCAGCTACGCTGCGCTCCACTGTCCGCTCCGGCATCCTGCCTGCGCAGTCACTCACATTGCGCGGAAAGTAGTTGATTTTTGACCAGTTTTGTCAGCGAATCGAACGGGTTACTGTCAAAGTTACTGCTATCAACTCCGCCTATGCGAGTACCACGCTCCCTGTCTACTGTCAGGAGTAGCGCGCGTGACGCATCGAGCGCGGCACTAGGTAGATGAACTATCAGGGTGGTCGGGCAGCTGCGCGAGCGCACCGTACGCTTTGATTAAGGCCAGTCTGTATTTCTCCACAGCCAGAGAAGTATTTTCCTGGTGATCAAGAAACTCACTTGGATTCCGACCCATCGTTGGATGGATTCCGGGCGACTGTGCTCGCTGGACGGCGTTAGCAATTTTGTGCATCCATATTCCGCTTTCCATAATCACGCGCATGAGATTTTGGAACTCATCTTCGCAGCGTCGAAAATAGAGGATGTGGAGAGTTCCAATGTGCTGAACCGGATGTTCATCCATCAGGGGAACTTGGCCACCGAGTGCAGCATTTGCCGATTTGACGTACCAATCGTGCACCCTGTTCAAGTAGGGAAGAATGGCCTCTAACTTATCGCGATATAGGGCAACGATCTTGCTCCGATCGTCGAACTGAGTGCGAAGGTCGTTTCTGATCCGCTCAGTTGCGTCAGTCTGTTGCTTCATCTCTTCAAGCGCACTCCGGAACCTCTGCTCTTCGGCCCGTTGCCTCCCTCTCTCCTTTGCGTAGGCAGCGAGATAACTTCCGGCCATGCCGGCAAGAAATGCCACCGTTACTGTGACGGCGAGAGCCACCCAGTCAGCGCGATCGAGAATCCGATCGGCAACCGCCTTCGCGATGTCTTGAACAGTCTGTTGATCGAACATTCCCACGAATGCGTCCCCAAGAGTCTTCTACATGTCTGCCGCCGTAAGCATGCGCTCGTTATTGTCGCGCACTGGCAGGCTCAGACCACCAGCCTGATTGATCAGCTCAACTGTCGTCCATGGTCTGCCGCTCTTGCCTAGGAAGACGTGCACACCCTGCTTGCGTAGCGCACGTGCAACTTCGCCCCAGTGCTCATAGCCTAAGATGGCTTGCAAGTCTTCCACTTCGACGATTGAGCCGCGCATTTTTTTTGCTCTGAACGATCAGATGTCACTTTTGTTTTTCTTGGCTCTCTCTTCATCGCGCTGCGCGTCAGTTGAAAAGAACTGGATTGAGCTTTCTGTTGCCTTGGAGCGCTTCTTCGCTTGGAGCTGCCAACCCTTTCCTTTCCAAACATAAATGTGATCGTCGAATTTTGCTCCGAAGCCGTTCTGCACGGTCCCTCGCTGATTGGTGGCCGGGTTACCGAACTTTCCAATGAGCGCGGCGGTGACCTGGTCGAACGCATCTGGTTCGAATCGAATGTCCAAATTGTTGAGACCCGCATCGTCAAAAATTAAAGCGAATTCGCAGTCGACACCGCCGAGCGTGTCGCGATACGTGCAGTACGTTTCCATGGCGCACTGCGCTTCAGGGTGCGCATTCAAGACATCATCCTTACTTTCATGCAGGCGGATGCCCTTGATAGTCAAGTCATTGCTCGTCGCCGCAACCCCTGTGGCAGCAGCCAGCAGCCCGACTAGCAACATCGCTGTGCGCATGACGCCGTCCTCCTCTACGTAGATTTCCCCGGCGAAAATCCTACGCGACCTGATATGCGTTGGAAATACGACGCGAACGCAGCGCCGTCGATGATGTACC
>Ga0105239_10007085_pt1 | contig 12907 bp, 14 predicted proteins | sample KBSC44metaG_FD_92761 | JGI IMG/M metagenome (GOLD analysis project Ga0105239, IMG submission 92761) | Corn rhizosphere microbial communities from Kellogg Biological Station, Michigan, USA - KBS C4-4 metaG | ecosystem: Host-associated > Plants > Roots > Rhizosphere > Soil | place: Michigan, USA...
AGCGCGGCCCAGACGGCGGTGGTGCGTGCGGCAGCAGTCATTTTCACCTCATCACGTAGAGCAGCGCGAAGATGACGACCCAGAGCAGGTCGACCATGTGCCAGTAGGTCGCCCCGGTCTCGACCGGAGCGATCCGTCTGCGATTGCGCAGTTCGACGTAGGAGACACCGAGGAACACCAGCCCGATGGCAACGTGAAACAGGTGCACGCCGGTCAGCATGTAGTAGTACATGAAGAAGTTGTTGCTCGGAAAGGTGTGTCCCTGAGCAATTTTCGCTGACCACTCGTAGGCCTTGATGACGATGAACACGAGCCCGCACAGCCCACCGCCGACAGTCAGTTTCCGAGCCCGGTCGAACTCGCCATCGCGGGTCAGCTGCACGGCGCGCGCCACGAACCACGAGCTGGCCAACAGCACCAGGGTGTTGACCACACCGATGTTCAGGCTCAGATGCCGCTGCGACTCGATGAACAGGTCCCGTTCCTGACGGCGGGAGACCATGAAGATGACGAAGTAGCTGCCGAAGATCACGAAGTCGCCCAGGACGAAGACCCACAGGTCCTTGGTGGCGGGCAGGTGTCTCGTTGCCGACGGCGCCGACGTAGCCGAAGTCGTGGTCATGGTTCAGTCCTGAATCTGTTCGCTCGGGGACTGTTTCTTGATGGCCGTGTAGAGCAGCCGGATCATGCAGAACTCCCACACCACGAAAACCACCGTGCCGAGATAGAAGCTGATGGACCCGTTCCAGGCCAGCGGACCGGACCGGAAGACGAACACCGGGCTGGCGAGCAGCTCGGTGACGATCATCCAAATGGACATGTAGGCAAGCCATTTCGGCAGGACATCGTTACGGTCGAGGAAGATCGCCAGCGCCAGCACCATGTTCTGAGTGCAGAAGCACCCGAGCGAACCGACGAACGACAGCAGGCACCAGTCGTAAAGCATGACCATGATCTGCGGGTCGCGGTCGGGCCGGAGCGCCGCCGCCACGAACGCGAACGCCGGAATCAGACAGCCCGGCAGCCCGCCGACCACCAGTGCGCCGATATACGCATACGCGAACACGGGACTGATCGACATCCGCTTCATCTGTTGCGCGATCAGCCCATTCGCAACGCTGGCGAAACCGATGAAGAACATCAGCAATGCGAAGCCGATCCGGATGGTCAGGGAGTGGTCGACGAAGAACTGCACGATCTGGGTCTGCGTGATGTCGGGCCGCGGCGGCGGCATCACACGCGTGAGCACCACGAAGATCAGCCCGAAGATGTTGTAGAAGACCGGGATGGTCCACCACGCGATCCACTGGTCGATGTTCGGCTTCTGCGTCCACGCGGAGGCCGTCCCCGCCTGGGCTACCGTCATGGTTCCCTTGCCTGGGCACTGATCGCCGACCGCACCACCGCGAACATGACGACGAGGTAGAGGACGAAAGCGCCCAGTCGCAGCCAGAACGACACGGCGCCGTTCCAGGCCAGTGGCCCGTCAGTGACGATCACCGCGCACACCGCAGGGGTCATGGCCGCGGCGGTGAGTACGTTGAAGCCGGCGACCCAGCGCGGGAAGACCGGTACCGGTCGGCGATCGAGGTAAACCGCCAGTCCCAGAGCGAGATTCATCACGACGACCGCGCCCACCGGCGCGGTGAACACGAGCCAGGCCATGTCGTTGAGCAACAGGATCAACTGCGGGTCCCGTCCGGGACGGTAGGCCGCGATCAGCCAGAAGATGTCGGCGATCGCGAACAGCGTCGCACCAGTCGCGGCGGCCCCGAGGTAGCTGTACGCCAAAACGTGGCTGGGCAACGACATTCGCTTCATCTGCACGACGATGGTCATGAAGAACGGGATCAGCATGATCGCGCACAGGTTGAACGTGACCATCGAGAACCGGATGGCTGCCGTGTGCTGCGCGTAGAAGTCGGCGACCTGTACAGCGCTCATGCTGGGTGGCGTCGGCGGCGGGAAACCCGGGAAGGCGACGAACGCCATCGCCATGATGGCGCCGAAAAGCGGCACCAGCCATAGGCTTATCCGTTGGGGCCGTAAGTCCACCCGGGACTCCCTCCATCCGCCAACCGGTTGCCGATCGGCTACTTCGGACGGTAGCCGATCGGCAACCTGGTGGTCAATGCTCCGCTACGATTTGGCGTGTGGGGAGATTCAGCGACATCACACGCAGCGCGGCACAGACCCGTGTGCTCGATGCCGCGCTGGCCCTGATCGCGGAGCACGGCGTCAGCGGCACGTCGCTGCAGATGATCGCCGACACCATGGGCGTGACGAAAGCCGCTGTCTACAAACAGTTCAAGACCAAGGAAGAGATCGTCGTCGCCATCACCGAGCGCGAACTCGGCAAATTGGAGGACGCACTGGACGCCGCCGAGGCCACCGGCCAGGCCACCCAGGCCCGGGACGTGTTGTTGGGCAGGGTCATCGACCTGGCCATCGACCGCCGTGGCGCGCTCAACGTGCTGGAATTCGATCCTGTCATCATCCGCCTGCAGGCCGAACACGAGCCGTTTCAACGGTTCGTCGAGCGCCTTTACGGTGCGCTGCTCGGCACCGACGACAGTGCCGCCGCCAGGCTGCACGCCGCGATGTTGTCGAGCGCGATCAGCGTGGCGGTGATGCACCCGCTGGTCGCGGACATCGACGACGACACCCTGCGCACGCAACTCCTCGAGATGACGCGACGAATGCTCGGCCTCTAAGGTTCGCCGGCGAACAGCCGTTCCGCGGCCGAGTACGGGTCGTCATCGCCGTTCGCGACCGCGTCGGCGAGCCGGTCGAGGTCGGCGTGGTTGTGCAGACGGGTCAGCGCCAGCGACAGAATCTGTGCACGGGCACGCGCGGCCCGCCGGGCCGGGCTGTCGGCGCGGTGATGCGCGTCGATCGCATCGACGAGTTCAGGCAGCCCTTCGCCCTGCGCGGCAACGAGTTTGAGGATCGGTACCGCTGTCTCGGCGTGGAGATCACGCACCGTCTGATCGGCGCCGTCCCGGTCGGCCTTGTTCACGACGACGATGTCCGCGACTTCGAGCAGGCCGGCCTTGGCAGCTTGGACCGCGTCGCCGGCACCGGGGTTGAGGATCACGATCGTCGGGTCCGCGATGGCAGCGACCTCGACCTCCGATTGCCCCACACCGACCGTTTCGAGCACGATCAGGTCATAGGCCAACGCGGCGAGCACCCGGATCGCCGCCGGCACCGCGGCGGCCAGACCGCCGAGATGACCGCGGGTGGCGATCGATCGGATCAACACGTCGGGATCGTTGATGTGTGCGGCCATCCGGATGCGGTCGCCCAGCAATGCACCACCGCTGTAGGGCGACGACGGGTCGACGGCCAACACCGCCACCCGCAGACCCCGCTCGCGGTACGCGCCGACGAGCGCCCCGACGGTCGTCGACTTCCCGGCGCCGGGGGGCCCGGTGATACCCAGGACCCGCGGCGGGGACGCGGTGCCGAGGACATCGAGAACCTCAGTCCGGCGCGGACTCTCGACCAGACTCAGCAGCCGACCGGCCGCGCGGAGGGAACCGCCGCGGGCCGCCGCGATGAGCTCATCGATCGTCATCGTCCGAACTCTATCCGACCCACCCACTTGATTGAGAATGTTATTCTCCAATGAAGAGAGTATTCCTTACGCGAAGGGTAGGCGGTATGGAGATCAGCGGAAGTTCGGCCATCGTCGTCGGCGGCACCGGCGGGCTCGGCGAAGCGACAGTGCGGCGCCTCGTCACGGCAGGCGCGAAGGTCGTGGTCGCCGACGTCGCCGACGACAAAGGCAAGGCGCTGCAGGACGAGCTGGGTATCCGCTACGTCCACACCGACGCCACCTCCGAGGAATCGGTGCAAGCCGCCATTGCGGAAGCTGAATCACTTGGCCCGCTCCGTATTTCGGTCGACACCCACGGTGGTCCCGCGGCCGGCGGACGGCTGATCGGCAAGGACGGCTCCCCGCTCGGCCTGGACGGCTTCGAGACGACCATCAAGTTCTATCTGACCGCGGTTTTCAATGTGATGCGCCTGGCGGCAGCCGCGATCGCCAAGACCGATCCGCTCGAGGAAGGCGCCCGCGGCGTCATCATCAACACGGCGTCCATCGCCGGCATGGAGGGCCAGATCGGCCAGCTGCCCTACTCCGCCGCCAAGGGCGGCGTGCTCGGCATGACACTGGTCGCCGCGCGCGACCTGTCGCCCCTCGGCATCCGGGTCGTCAGCATCGCGCCGGGCACCATCAACACCCCAGCCTACGGTCAGTCCGCCGACCAGCTCGAGAAGTACTGGGCCCCGCAGATCCCGTTCCCCAAGCGCATGGGCCGCTCGACGGAGTACGCGCAGCTGGCACAGAGCATCATCGAAAATGATTACCTCAACGGCGAAGTCATCCGTCTGGACGGCGCGCTGCGCTTCCCGCCGCGGTAACCGAAACCATTTCTCGCCCGAACTGGGGGCACCTCACTTGCGGGAGGTGCCCCCAGTTCGGGGTGGGTGGTGACTAGCCCTTGGCGATCAGCCCGTCGACGATCTTGTTGAAATCGGCGGTACCGAAGGACACGTACTCCGCGAGGTTCGCGTAGTCCAGTGACGCCATCACCGACCGCTCCAACTGGATGTTCATCAGGCGCTTGGTGGCCTCGACGGCCTGCTTGGGCAGCTCGGCGAGCTGCTTGGCGCAGGCGACGGCCTCGGCCAGCGGGTCGGCGACGACATGGTTCGCCAGGCCGAGCTCAAGAGCGCGGGCCGCCTTGATCCGCACGCCGGTCAACGCAAACTCCTTGGCCTGCAACAGACTTATCTGTGACCCCCAGACCAGCGGACCGCCGTCGGCCGCGACCAGACCGATCTGCACGTGCGGGTCGGCGAAGAACGCGTTCTCGGCCATGTAGACGATGTCCGACAGCGCGGCCAGGCTGCACCCGAGGCCGACCGCCGGACCGTTCACCGCGGCGATGACCGGGATGCGGCAGCGGACCATCCCGACGACGAGGTCGCGGCCGTGCTTGATGGTCTTCTGCCGCAGGGCTTCATCGTTGCGCAGCTCGTTGAGATAGTTGAAGTCGCCGCCCGCCGAGAAGGCGCGGCCGGCGCCGGTGATCACGGCGACGCGCGCATCGGCGTCCTCGTTGAGGGCCTCCCAGATGCTCGCCAGGCCGACATGCAGCGCGTCGTTGACCGCGTTGAGTTCGTCCGGGCGGTTCAGCGTGATGACCCGCAGCGGGCCTTCCGCGCGGACCTCGATTTCTGTTGGCATGCCGTACAAGTCAGACTCCTAATCCCAGAATGCGTTGCGCGATGATGTTCTTCTGTATCTGCGATGTCCCGCCCATCACGCTCTGCGCGCGGCTGTACAGGTAGGCGCCGAACAACTCGGGATCACCGGTACCCACGGTCGCCAGGGCCGCGTGGCCGACGGACTGTTCCGTCCACGTCATGAGTAACTTGTCGAGGGAGCCCTGCGGGCCGTGCGTGATGCCGTCGAGCTGCTCGGACAACCGCCTGCGCACGTGCAGACGCAGCATCTCAGTCTGCACCCATGCCCACGACAGCGCTTCCGGCGGTGTGCCGTCGACCCGGGAGGCCAACTGCCGCACCAGCTTTCCGTACCGGGCCGAGAACCCCAGGGTCGAGGGTTCGCGTTCGTGGCTGACGACCGTCATCGCCAGCTTCCAGCCCTCTCCCGGCGCGCCGACCATGTTCTCCGCGGGTACGCGCGCACCGTCGAACAGGACCTGACCGAATTCCTTGGTGACACCGCTGATCATCTTCAACGGCCGCTGCTCGATGCCGGGCTGGTGCATCGAGACGATGAACGCCGAGATGCCTTTATGTTTGGCCACCTCCTTGTCGGTCCGCGCCAGCACCAGGCACCAGTCGGCCACGTCGGAATAACTCGTCCAGACCTTGTGCCCGCGGATGACGTATTCGTCTCCGTCACGGGTGGCCGTGGTGGTCAGCGACGCGAGGTCAGAACCCGCACCGGGCTCGGAGAAGCCCTGACACCAGCGCTCGGTGCCGTTGATCATCCCCGGCAGGAACCGTTGCTGCAGTTCCTTGCTGCCATGATGGCCCAGCCCAACCACGAGGTAGCCGAGGCTCGGCCGCGCCGGCGCACCCGCCTTCGCGATCTCCTCGTCGACGATCACGTCGTACACCGGCGGCAGCTCCTGACCCCCGAATTCCTTCGGCCGCGACGTGCCGAAGAAGCCGGCACTGTAGAGCGCGCGGTGCCAATCACCCTGGGCTGCCCAGTATTCGTCGCCGGAGGTCGGGAACTTGCCTTTCTGCTCGGTCAGCCACGCGCGAAGCCGGTCCCGGAAGGCGGCTTCCTCCGGCGAATCACGAAAGTCCAATGGTCAGCTCCTCCAACTTGGCGGGCCACAGTTCAGTGGCTGTCAGCACCCGGCGCAGGTACACGTGCGCAAGGCATTCCCAGGTGTTGCCGATTCCGCCGTGCACCTGGATCGACGTCTCGCAGACCGTCAATGCCGCACGCGCACAGTAGATCTTGGCGATGCGTGCCGCCTCGACCGCTTCAGCGGCGGGCAACGCGTCGACTGCCCAGGCAGCGTGTCGCAACACGCTGACCGATCCCTCGATGAGCGCGAGACTCTCTGCCAGCAGATGCGCGACGGCCTGATAGGAGCCGATGACCGCGCCGTACTGTTCGCGCACCTTCGCATACTCGACAGCCAGCATGAGCGCCCCCCGTGCGGCGCCGACCAGGTCGGCGCACGTGACGGTGAGGGCCAGCGCATACCAGCGACCAGCATCCTCGGCGGACAGCTCGCTGAGTTCGGGCGGCGACTCGACGACACCGGATACCCCGCCCAGCAGGTCGGCCGTATCCGGTCGCGCACCAGGGGTTTCGGGCGCTCGGCCGAGAAGCCGTTCTAGCTCATCGGCCAGCACCGGCCCCAGGAACGGTACGTCGACGAGTCCGCGGGCGAATTCCTCGGCGACGATGGCGACCTCGACCCCCGATGCGCCGTCGGACCGCAGGGTCCGGAAGCCCGTGCTGTCGACGGCCTTCTCCAGTTGCGCGACGCGATTCGCATCGTCGAGATCGGCAACCGAATGCAGACCGAAGTCGGCGGCCAATTCAGCTGCCGATTCAGCGAGTTGCCGTTGTTCGGCGGTCAGACGGACGTCCACAGGCGCTCCTTGAGCACTCGGCGCAACACCTTCCCTGAAGGCAGCCGCGGGATTTCGGGTACGAACACAACACGGCTCAGCCGCTTGTACGAGGCCAGCCGATCGCCGACCAAAGCCATCAACTCCGCATCGGAGACCGGGGCGTTCGTGGCGACCGCGGCCACCACCGTCTCACCACTGTGCGCATCGGGCAGCCCGAACACCGCGCAGTCGACAACAGCCGGATGCGAATGCAGGACTGCCTCGATCTCCGCGGGCGCCACCTGGAAGCCGCGCACCTTGATCATTTCCTTGCAGCGATCGGTGATCCGCAGCCGCCCGGACTCATCGAGATGTCCGATGTCTCCGGTGTGGTACCAGCCGTCGACGATGACTGTCGACGTTTCCTCGGCAGGCAGGTAGCCGGCCATCACGGCTTCCGAGCGCACCTGGATCTCTCCTGACTCCGCGATGCGCACGTCGACTCCGGGCACCGGCCTGCCGACGGTGTCCAGCTGTCCACCGCTGCGGTCATCGCACGCAATGACGATCAATTCGGTTGTCCCGTATGCGGTTACCCAACCGACGCCGGTTCGCCGCGTGACGTCCTCGGCCACCGTCGTGGTCACCGGCGTCGCGCACCACATGAGGTACCGCAACGACGAGAGATCGTAGGTTTCCAGCTCGTGATGCGCCGCGAGGGCCAATGCGATTGGCGCCACGGTCATTTCGATGGTGATCCGGTCGGATTCGATGTGCCGCAGCATGGTGTCGATGTCGAACCGCGGGTGCAGCCGGAGCCACGCACCGGCATCCAGGACGGTCATGATGTTCAGGAGGCCCAGGATGTGCGACGGCGGGGTCATCACCTGCAGGCGGTCCGCGGCGGACAGCCCGAGCGCAGCACGCCACTGGCGCACCGCGGCGGCCAGCCCCCGGTGCGTGTGGCGAACCGCCTTGGGCATCCCGGTGGTGCCGGAGCTGAAGGCCAGGATGGCATCAGAGTCCAACGAGGGTGCGGCGGCGGAGGGGTTCCCGGCGGCGATGGGCTCGTCGAGATGCCGCATCGGCATCAGTTCCGCCAGCACCGGGTTGTCACCAACCGCGTACGACGGCTCCGTCAGCGCCAGCGCGTGCTGCACCTCGGCCCGGCGCCACGACGGGCTGAGCAGCACCGCCGCCGCGCCCAGGCGCCAGATCGCGTGCAGCGCGACCACGAATTCCGGACGGGTCGAGGACATCAGCGCGACACGGTCACCCGCGCCGACGCCACGAGCAGCCAAGACGGTGGCCAGCCCGCCGGCGAGAGCATCGAGCTCCGTCCGGCTGTACTCCCGCCCATCGAAGGCGAGCACCGCACCGTCAGCCACGTCGTGCCCGCCCCTTTCTCGGTAGTGAGAGGATTTCCGGTTGATACCGAGAATCATATTCTCCTATAGTTAGAACGACAATACGCGACGATAGGACGACGATGGGGCCAGCCACGACAACGGCGCAGACCGGCACGGACGCGGGCACGGGCACGATCACCATCCACCTGGACCGGCAGAAGGTCTCGGTCGACCGCGTCGGCGACGAGACACTGCTCGACAGTGCACGGCGAGCCGGGCTGGCTCCCCCGTTCTCGTGCGAGGCCGGCAATTGCGGCACCTGCATCGCCAAGCTGGCCGAAGGCAGCGCGACCATGCGCAACAACGAGGCCCTCGACGACGACGAGGTCGCGGACGGCTACGTGCTGACGTGCCAGGCAGTTCCGGACACCGCTTCGGTGACCGTGGTCTACGACTGAGCCGCCGGCGGGGGCTGATACAGCGGCTGATAACCGGCCACCCGGATCGGGCTGCCGATCAAACGGTAATCGCCTGCGGTGACAATCACCTCAGGCGTCGCCTCCAACGCCTCCGGCAACGTGCGGACCGCAGCCGTGGGAATCCCGAGGGCCCGCAGCCGCTTCTCCCAGCCTGTCGCGGTGTCGGTGGACAACGCCTTCTCGACCACCGCAAGCACCTCGTCCCGGCGCGCGGCCCGTTCGGCCATGGTCGCGAACGGAAGCTGATCACCGTTGCCGAGACCCGCTTCCCCGACGAACGATTTCCAGAACCCGTCATGGGTGATGAACAGCGCCAGATACCCGTCAGCGGTCTCGAAGAGTTGCGCGGGAACGTAGTACGAGTGCGCGCCGTTCGGGTGGCGGCGCGGGTGGGTGCCGTCGTTCAGGTACGCCGCGGCCCGGTAGTTCAGTTGCGACAGCATCACATCGCGCAAGCAGACCTCGACCTGTCCGCCGCGGCCCGACACGATCTGGGCGAGCAGCCCCAGCGCCGCAGCCATGCCGGTGGAATTGTCGGCCGACGAATAGCCCGGCAGTGTCGGCGGTCCGTCCGGGTCACCGGTCATCGCCGCGACCCCGGTCGCCGCCTGGATGACGTAGTCGAACGCAGGATCGTCACCGCCGTCGAGCCCGAAGCCCGTCATCGCGACACAGACGATCTTCTCGTTGAACTCTTTGAGGGCGTCGTAGGTGAGGCCCAGCCGCCGGATCACCGACGGTTTCATATTCACCAGCAGTGCATGGGATTCCGCGACCAGTGCACCCAGCCGGGCCTTCCCGGCGTCGGTCGCCAGGTCCAGGCAGATGCTGCTCTTGTTGCGGTTCAGGCTCGCGAAATAGCTGTCGCCGACCTGCCGCGAAATCTCGCCACCGGGCGGCTCGATCTTGATCACCTCGGCGCCCAGGTCAGCCAGGAGCATCGTCGCGTACGGGCCGGCCAGCATGACGCCGACTTCGAGAATGCGGATACCCGCAAGCGGTCCGGTCACGACCGTCACCGTACCTGCTTTGCCAGCTCCGCGATCACCTCACGCGTCCGGCTCTTCGAGGCGATCAGCTCGTCGCGGTTCTCCCCGATCGGCAGCAGCCGCACCGACAGATCGGTGACGCCCGCGTCGGCGAACTGCTTGAACCGCTTGAGAATCGACTCCTCGTCGCCGGCCGCACACAGATCGCCGACGCTGCGGGCTTCCCCGCGGTCCAGCAGCTTCTGGTAGTTGGGCGACGTCTCCGCCTCGGCGAGGATCCGGTTGGCCCGGTCCTTGGCGGCCTCGATCTCGGAGTTGGCGCAGAGCGTGACGGGGATGCCGGCGACGATGCGCGGAGCCGGCCTACCGGCGTCTGCGGCAGCCTTGTTGATCTTGGGCGCGATGTGGTCGCCGATCGCCTTCTCGTCGGCCATCCACAGCGACGTGCCATCGGCCTGTTCGCCGGCGATCTGGAGCATCACCGGCCCCAGCGCGGACACCAGAACGGGCATCGGAGTGTCGGCTGCGAGCACCGTCGGGTTGTGCACGGTGAACGAATCGTTCTCCACGTCAACGGGTCCCGGTCCGGCGATCGCGGTGTTCAGTACCTGCAGGTAGTCCCGGGTGTAGGCGGCGGGCTTGTCGTAGGGCAGACCAAGCATGTCGCGCACGATCCAGTGGTGCGACGGCCCGACGCCCAGCGCCAGCCGGCCTCCCGACATGGCGTGCACCGAAAGCGATTGGCGGGCAAGCGCGATCGGGTGTTGTGCCTGCAGCGGCACCACCGCCGTGCCGAGCTCGATGCGCGAGGTGTTCGCCGCCATCAAAGCCACCATCGTCAGGCAGTCGAAATCATTCGGCACCTGCGGCATCCAGGCGCTGTCGAGCCCCGCGCCCTCCGCCCATTGAATATCGGAGACCAGCTTGGAGACCTTGCGCGCCATGTCGCCGCGCTCGGCCCCGATCATCACACCGAGACGCATCTCAGCCCACCGCGCTTTCTGACGTCAGCTTGCGTACCTCCGCCACCAGGGTGTCCAGGCCAGTACCGGTCGGAAATACTGCTGCGGCACCGGCTTCCAGCAGTTTCGGCACATCCCCCAGCGGGATGGTGCCGCCCACCACCACGGCGATGTCACCGGCGTCCGCCGCACGCAAGGCGTCGACGGTCCGGGCCGTCAACGCCAGGTGCGCGCCCGACAGGATCGACAGCCCGACGAGGGCGACGTCCTCCTGCAAGGCGATCGACACGATGTCCTCGATCCGCTGCCGAATGCCGGTGTAGATCACCTCGAAACCGGCGTCACGCAGCGTTCGGGCGACGATCTTGGCGCCCCGGTCATGACCGTCCAGGCCGGGCTTGGCGACGAGTACACGGATGGCCATCACTCAGGCCCTCTCTTCTTCGCGCAAGCGCTCATCAGAAGACCACCGGCTGCTGGAACTCGCCCCACACCGATTTCAACGTCGACACCATCTCTCCTACCGTGCAGTAAGCATTCGCGCAGTCGATCAGGCGATGCATCAGGTTGTCGTCCCCATCAGCCGAACGAGCCAGTGCCGCAAGGGTTTCCTTGACCGCGACGTCGTCACGCTCGGCCTTCACCTTGGCCAGCCGTTTGAGCTGCTTGTCGCGGCCGTCGGCGTCGAGTTCATAGGTGGCCAGGTCCGGCGCCGGTTCCTCGACGACGAACTTGTTCACCCCGACCACCGGCCGTTCGCCAGACTCGGTCTCCTGGTGGATCTTGAACGCCTCGTCGGCGATCAGACCCTGCAGGTAACCGTCCTCGATGCAGCGCACCATGCCACCGTGGGACTCGAGATCGCGCATGATCTCGATGATCTTCTCTTCAGTGGCATCGGTCAGCGCTTCGACGAAATAGGAACCGCCCAAGGGGTCGGCCACCTTCGCGACACCCGTCTCGTAGGCGAGGATCTGCTGGGTCCGCAGCGCGAGCGTCGCCGACTCCTCGCTGGGCAGCGCGAACGGCTCATCCCATGCCGCGGTGAACATGGACTGCACGCCGCCCAGCACCGAAGCCAGTGCCTCGTAGGCGACCCGGACCAGGTTGTTCTGTGCCTGCGGCGCGTACAGGGACGCACCGCCCGAGACACAGCCGAAGCGGAACATCGAAGCCTTGTCCGAGGCGGCGCCGTACCGCTCACGCACGATGGTGGCCCAACGGCGCCGTCCGGCACGGTATTTGGCGATCTCTTCGAAGAAGTCGCCGTGTGTGTAGAAGAAGAACGAAATCTGCGGCGCGAATTTGTCGATGGTCATGCGCCCACGCTCGACGACGGTGTCGCAGTACGTGACGCCGTCTGCCAACGTGAACGCCATTTCCTGCACGGCATTGGCGCCGGCGTCACGAAAGTGCGCGCCCGCCACCGAGATCGCGTTGAATCGGGGTACCTCGGCGGCACAGAACTCGATGGTGTCGGCGATGAGGCGCAGTGAAGGCTCCGGCGGCCAGATCCAGGTACCGCGCGAGGCGTACTCCTTCAGGATGTCGTTCTGGATTGTGCCGGTGAGCTTTTCGCGTGGCACACCCTTCTTCTCGGCGGCCGCGACGTAGAAAGCGAGCAGGATCGCCGCGGTGCCGTTGATCGTGAAGCTGGTGCTGATCTTGTCCAGCGGGATGCCGTCGAACAGGACCTCGGCATCGGCCAGGGTGTCGACGGCGACGCCGACGCGGCCGACCTCCTCGCCGTACTCCTCGTCATCGGAGTCGTAGCCGCACTGCGTCGGCAGATCGAGCGCTACCGAGAGCCCGGTCCCACCCTGGCCCAGCAAGTAGCGGTAGCGCTGATTCGACTCCTCGGCGGTGCCGAAGCCCGAGTACTGGCGGAAGGTCCACAGCTTGCCGCGGTACCCGGACGCGAAATTGCCCCGGGTGAAGGGGAACTCACCCGGCTGGGGTGGATCGACCTGTCGATCCGCGGGTCCGTAGACCGGTTTCAGCGGTAT
>Ga0105239_10007087_pt1 | contig 12906 bp, 10 predicted proteins | sample KBSC44metaG_FD_92761 | JGI IMG/M metagenome (GOLD analysis project Ga0105239, IMG submission 92761) | Corn rhizosphere microbial communities from Kellogg Biological Station, Michigan, USA - KBS C4-4 metaG | ecosystem: Host-associated > Plants > Roots > Rhizosphere > Soil | place: Michigan, USA...
CGAAGCGCGTGTCCGCGTTCCTGCTGCTGTGCATCGGCGTGCAGATCATGCTGACCGGGTTCTCCGAGTTCCTGCGGCCGCTCGCCGACCAGATCAAGTAATCCGTTCGTTCTTCGATGTGTGACCCTGCCCCGCGCGCTGCGTGCGGGTCGCGGGTCGCGTTCGTCTTTCGTCCGTTCGACCCGGTTCCGCCCGGCGGCGCGCAAGCGCGGCGCGACGCGTTTGCGCGCCGCGGGATACCATGCGACGTCCGGCGGATGCACGCCCCGGCGTCCGTGGGCAGTGCACCGACGCGCGGCGCGCATCCGGCCGCAACCCTACTTCAATGACGAGGCGAGCGATGGAATACGTAAAATTCGGGTCGACCGGGATGGACGTGTCGAAGCTGGTGCTGGGCTGCATGACGTTCGGCGAGCCGTCGCGCGGCACGCATTCGTGGACACTGCCGGAAGCGGAAAGCCGCCCGATCCTCCAGCGCGCGATCGAGGCCGGCATCAATTTCTTCGATACCGCGAACATGTATTCGGACGGCACGTCGGAAGAGATCGTCGGCCGCGCGCTGCGCGACTTCGCGAAGCGCGATGACGTCGTGATCGCGACCAAGGTGTTCTACCGGATGCGGCCGGGGCCAAACGGCGCGGGGCTGTCGCGCAAGGCGATCATGACCGACATCGACCAGAGCCTGAAGCGGCTCGGCACCGACTACGTCGACCTGTACCAGATCCACCGCTGGGATTACGGCACGCCGATCGAGGAGACGCTCGAGGCGCTGCACGACGTCGTGAAGGCCGGCAAGGCGCGCTACATCGGCGCGTCGTCGATGTTCGCGTGGCAGTTCGCGAAGGCGCTGCACACGTCGACACAGAACGGCTGGACCCGCTTCGTCAGCATGCAGAACCACGTGAACCTGCTGTATCGCGAGGAGGAGCGGGAGATGCTGCCGCTGTGCGAGGCCGAGGGCATCGCGGTGATTCCGTGGAGCCCGCTCGCGCGCGGCCGGCTGACGCGCAACTGGGACGAGTCGTCCGGCCGGCAGCAGAGCGACGACGTCGGCCAGCGTCTCTATGACGCGACGGCCGATGCCGACCGCGCGATCGTCGAGGCCGTCGCGGCGATTGCCGCCGCGCGCAACGTGCCGCGTGCGCAGGTCGCGCTCGCGTGGGTCGCGCACAAGCGTGGCATCACCGCGCCGATCGTCGGCATCTCGAAGCCGCATCATCTGGACGATGCGCTCGGTGCATTGGAACTGAAGCTGACGGACGACGAAATCGCGGCGCTCGAGGGCCCGTACGTGCCGCACGCGGTGGCCGGTTTCAACTGAGTGCAACCGGGTGAAACCGGCGGCCGCCGCCGCCGTACGCGGCGCTCAGCGCGCTGCGGCGAGCATCGGGTACGTGAACAGCCCGAAGTGGATCACGTTCAGCCCCGCGTGCGCGACCGCCGACGCGAGCAGCCCGCCGCGCCGCCATGCCAGGCCGTAACCGATGCCGGCCACCGTGCCGAGCACGATCCACTGCCAGCCGGCGGCCGCGTGCGCGGCGCCGAACAGCAGCGCGCCGATCGCGAGCGCGACCCACGGCCCCCAGCCGAAGCGGCCGAGCACGCGCGTGAGCCCACCTTGCACGTAGCCGCGGAACAGCGCTTCCTCGGCGAGCGTGACGAGCAGCACATTGTTGACGAGCCACATCCAGCCCGACGCCGGCCATTTCGGCGCCCAGCCGACCATCCCGAACGCGAGCGCGCCGACGAGGCAGACCGCGGCCGTTACGATGCACGCCACGGCACCAGTGCGCAGCGCGCGCGCCGGCGGGACGTCGGGCATGACCCACGGCAGCACCCACAGCAGCCAGAGGCCGACCAGCGGCTTGTCGAAATTCACGTACATCGTGAACGGCACGGCGTCCGGCGTGAAGCGCGTCGGCTCGATCACGCGCGGATTATGGAAGCCGGGAATCAGGTGCAGGCTCAGCGCGATCGCGAGCGCGGCAAACACGACGTGCGCGGCGATCCGCACCGCGAGCGGGCGGCTTGGGGCGACACCCCAGGCGGCGGCCACGAGTAGCGCGAGCGGCGCGAGCACGATCGGAGCGAGCTTGCCGACCGCCAGCGCGCCGGCATAGCCGAGCACCGCGACAGCGATGCTCGGCCCGTGCAGCGGACGCAGCCACGCGAATGCGGCGGCGGCGAACAGGGCGAGGCAGATCGTGGCACACGGGAGAAGAGAAAGAGACATGGGGCGATGCATGGGTCGAACGAGACGCCGCGCATCATACCCTAGCGACAGTGACATGCCGCCGGGCGGGGCCGGCGCTCAGCGACCGGCTATCTCGGTGATGCCGTCGCGGGTCGGGATGTCGACGCTGTTGCGCTCACGCATCCGCCGCCGGTACCAGAAGGTCCACAGCAGCAGCGTGCCGAACACGGTGTAACCCATGATCGGCGACACGACGAGCACGCGCTCGACGGGCCAGGCGACGACCATCCACAGGCGCAGCAGCATCTCCAGCGTCATACATGCGCCCCACACGAAGGTCATCAGCCGAAGCATCTGGCGCAGCCCCGGCTGCTCGGCCCACACCGTCTCGAAACGCGCGGCGCCGCCGGCCATCTCGCGGGCGACCGTCGCGCGGGTGAGGTAGAAGATCAGCGGGCGATCGCGGAACAGCGACAGCAGGAACACGACGCCGATCGTGCCGGACGCGAGCGATTCGCGCATCAGCAGCGTGCGCGCGCTGCCGCCGAGCGCCATGCCGGCGATCGACAGCGCGATGCCGAGCAGCACGACGGCGGCCACCGCATCGACGCGGCGCGAGCGGATGAATTCGACGATGGACCAGACGATGGGCGGAATCGCGGACGCGTACAGCGCGCCGGTTTCGCCGAAATACGGATGCGCGACCCGGTAGGCGACCCAGGGCAGCACCAGGTTGACGAAGAGTTCGAGGATCAGGCCGGCTCGTGGTTTCACGGAAGCGGGCGCGCGGGTGGCGCGGGGCGGTGAGGTCGGTTCGAGTATATCGAAGTCGGACCCCGCGCGCCGCACCCGGCGCCGTTGTGCATGCACCGAATCCGGGCGGATGTGCGGGTCGGGCGACGGCGAGCCGCGCCGAGGCTGGCTGGGGCCGCTCGGCGCGGCTTCGGGCCGTCACGCGGCGATCATCGCCCGGTTGCCCGGTCGCCCGGCCATGGGTTCGTCAGGCCGTCGCGGGCTGGACGATGATCTTCACGTTCCGGTCCTTGTGGTTGACCAGCTCCTCGAAGCCGTGCGTGACGATGTCGCCGAGCGTGATCCGTCCGGTGATCAACGGCTGCACGTCGATGCGGCCGTCGGCGATGAAGCGGATCACGTCCGCGAATTCGCCGTTGTACGCGAGTGAGCCGATCACTTCCTTCTCGGTCGACACGATGTCGAAGAAGTTGAACGACGTCGGCTCCTCGAAGATGCCGACCATCACCGACTTGCCGGCCTTGCGGATCACGTCGATCGCGAGCTGCGCGGTGGCCGTGTGCCCGATGCACTCGAACGACACGTCGGCGCCGTAGCCGCCCGTCAGCGCCTTGATTTCCGCGATCGCGTCCGACGCCTTCGGATCGATCACGACCGTCGCGCCGACTTCCAGCGCCTTCTGCTTGCGCGCGGCCGACATTTCCAGCGCGATCACGCGTCCGGCGCCCGCGGCCTTCGCGCACATGATCGTGCACAGGCCGATCGTGCCGGCGCCGACCACGACGACGGTCTGGCCGACGATGTTGCCGGCCTTCTTCACCGCGTGCAGCCCGACCGCGAGCGGTTCGATCAGCGCGCCAGCCTCGGTCGGGAAGTTCTCGGGCAGCTTGTACAACAGCTCGGCCGGCACGTTCACGTATTCGGCGAACGCGCCGTTGTTCATCAGCCCGGTGAACGCGAGGTTCTCGCAGATGTTGTAGAGCCCATGCTTGCAATACCAGCAGGTGCCGCAATGCTGGCACGCGTCGGCCGTCACGCGGTCGCCGACGGCGAAACCCGTCACGCCCGCGCCGAGCGCCGCGATTTCGCCGCTGAACTCGTGGCCGAGGATGCACTGGCCCTTCAGGCCCGTCAGCGGGTGCGGCGCGTCGACCGGGATGAACACCGGCCCGGCGACGTATTCGTGCAGGTCGGAGCCGCAGATTCCGCACCAGTGCACGCGGATCTGGACCCAGCCGGCCGGCGGGTGCGCCGGAACGGGAACCTCTTCGACGCGGATGTCGTTGCGGCCGTGCCAGACGGCGGCCTTCATGCTGGGTACGGTGCTCGATGCCGGTGTGCTCACGTTGCTGTCTCCGTCAGGTTGTCGTCGGACGCGCGGCAAGTGGCCGGTGCGTCCGTCGCGCGATTGCGCGAGCGATCGATATGCAGGAACGGGGCCAGCTTGAATCGGCACTCGGGTGGCGAGCGGGGGCGGGCGATGGTGTGCGATGCAGCAGGTGTGTCTTCCATTGGCACCCGGCGATGCCGCGTGAATCGCTCGCGGAATTTGCTGCGTTTGCGATGGCGTGGTCCGCATGAGACGCCGGGACATTCGTCTCAGCCGTTTGAGACGAAACGCGAGACGGGTAGCACGGCGGCGGGCGCCCTCGCATGTCGTTATGAGAGCCCATTGTGCCGATCAGTGAAACGCATCGTTGCGCACGTTTTCCTTTACTTGAAGTTAACTTCAATTTGTATGATCTGCGACAGCCCGATCGCGCGCGGTGCGCGGCCCGTTTCAATCTTCACGGAATGTCGTCAAGCATGCCGAAATTCATCGAAAGCCTGATCTGCGAATACGTGTCGTATCACATGCTGGTAGCCGACGAGAGGGACGTCATGCCGTCGGCGAGCGACGATCGCGTACCGGTGCCGAAGCCTGTCGCGGCCGGCGTTTCACCGTTGCGGCCGCAACTGTTCGTCACAGTCCTGGAGGCCGGCGACAACGGCTTGCTGGTGCGCTGGAGCGAAAGCGGGCGCTGTCATTACGGCGAGCAGCGCTGGCGCTTGCGCGCCGCATCGCAGCCGGGCCGCTGCGCGATCTCGGGGCAGCCGATCGAGCCGGGCGAGCCGGTGTACCGTCCTGTGCGGCGGCCGGTGCCGGTCAACGGCGACGAGATGATCCACCCTGCGTCAGTGCTGGACGCGGCCGGCATCGTGCGTCACGTTGCGCCGGCCTGCGGCGAGGCGGCGGACCCGGTCGACGTCCTCGGCTGAACGCGGCCGGTTGCATCCACGCGTTACTTGAGATCCTTCCGGTACTGGATGAACCCCGCGTTGTTCGCGAGCTTGTCGTACAGCGCGCGGGCGGCCGTATTGGTTTCGTGCGTGAGCCAGTACACGCGGCTCGCACCGGCTTCACGGGCCCGCTCGTACACGGCCTCGATCAGCGCGCCGCCGGCGCCTTGCCCGCGTGCGTCGGCCGCCGTGAACAGGTCCTGCAGGTAGCAGTACGGCCCTTCGGTCCAGCACGAGCGGTGGTAGATCGCGTGCACGATGCCGATCAACGCACCCGACGCGTCGAATGCGCCGAGCACGAACATCGGTTCGGCGGGATCCATCAGGCGCGCCCACGTCGTCGCGAACACGGCTTCGCTCAGCGCGGTTTCGTAGAACTTCTGATAGCCCTGCCACAGCGGGCGCCACGCGGCTTCGTCGGCGGCGACGAGCGGCCGGACCGTGACGCGCGTCGCGTCGTTCGCACGGCCGGCCGCGTCGCGGGCGCGCGCCTGCGCGTGGCGGATCGCGACGAGCGACTCGCGCTGCGCGCCGCCGGCGTCGAAGTTCTCCGGCGCGAGCCAGGCTTCGAACGCGGCGCGCACGGCCGGCCATTCGCCGTCGACGATCGAGAACCAGGCGGTGTCGCGATTGCGGCCCTTGTAGATGATCGCCTGCCGGAACGTGCCTTCGTAACGGAAGCCGAGCCGGGCGGCGGCCTTGCGCGACGGCTCGTTCAGGTCGTCGCACTTCCATTCGTAGCGCCGGTAGCCGAGCGTGTCGAACGCGTACTTCATCAGCAGGTACTGCGCTTCGGTCGAAATCGGCGTGCGCTTGAGCAGCGGCGAGAACGTGACGGAGCCCACCTCGATCACGCCGTTGGCCGGATCGATGCGCATCAGCGCGAGCGTGCCGACCGCACGGTTCGTCGCGCGGTCGATCACCGTGTAGTGCAGCGGATCGGCGCTCGCCGCCGCGCCGCGCGCGTAGTCGCGGTAGCTCGACTCGTCGGCGTACGGACCGTGCGCGAGATAGGTCCAGTCGGCGCCATCGAGCGCCTGCGCGTACGCGGCGTACAGGTCGGCGGCGTGGCGGTCGGCGTCGAGCGGTTCGAGGCGGCAGTAGCGGCCCTCGAGCACGATGCGCTCCGGGCGCGGGCACACGGACGAGTCGGGAACGGGGCGGCCGATCGGCTGCTGGAAGTCGTTGGTGAGCGTGGACAAGGTCGATCTCGCTTCGGTTGGCGGCCGGCGACATGCCGGCATGCAGACGATCGTAGTCTCGGCGAGGTACCATGAGAAGTGCCAGGTGACGACGAATTTATGGTGCCACGGAGGTGCCGCAGTGGCGCCATGTCGGTGTCCGCGACGGTGTCGTGATCGCGCCACCGATCGCCGCGCCATGCACCGAGACCTCCACGCCGCCATACGCTGATGACGACAACCCTTCCTTCCGGCACCGCGCCGCTATTGCCGCTCGACGCGCCGCTCGCGCGCACGGCCGGTGCGCCTTCGTTGCAACGGCAATTGCTGCGCCGCGTGCGCGACGCGATTCTCGGCGGCGCCATGCCGGCCGGCACGCGGCTGCCCGGCACGCGCGCGCTGGCCGAAACGCTCGGCGTGTCGCGCAACACGACGGCGGCCGTCTACGAGCAGCTCGTCGCCGAAGGCTTCCTGCAATCCGATCGGCGCGGCACGCGCGTGGTGGGCCTGTCGCGGCCGGCGCCGCCGCGTCGGCGGGCCGCGCCGCCGGTCGTCGCGCAGCGGCTCGGCCGGATGCGTCCGAGCCTGATCGGCACCGGCGAGTCGGACGCTTTTCGGCCGGGCGTGCCCGCGCTGTCGCATTTTCCGAGCGATGCGTGGCGGCACGCGATCGACCGCGCGCTGCGCCGCGCCGGCCGCGACCTGCTCGCGTACGGCGACCCGCTCGGCGAGCGCGCGCTGCGCGAATCGATCGCGCGCCACCTGGCCGTGACGCGCGGCGTGCGCTGCGATCCCGAGCAGATCGTGATCACCGAAGGCGCACAGGGCGCGATCGCGCTGTGCGCGCAGCTGCTGACGAATCCCGGCGATACGGTCTGGGTCGAGGAGCCCGGCTATCGCGGCGCGCGCACCGCGATGCAGGCGGCCGATCTCGATGTCGTGCCGATGCCGGTCGACGCGGAGGGGCTGCGCGCGGAAGACGCGGACTGGCGCGAACGGACGCCGCGGCTCGTCTATACGACGCCGTCGAACCAGTTTCCGACCGGCGCGGTGCTGTCGATCTCGCGCCGGCTCGCGCTGATCGACGCCGCGCGTCGGCATCGCGCGTGGATCATCGAGGACGACTACGACAGCGAGTTTCGTCACACCGGCGAGCCGATCGGCGCGTTGCAGGGGCTCGCGGCCGATTCGCCGGTCGTCTATCTCGGCTCGTTCAGCAAGACGATGTTTCCGGCGCTGCGGATCGGTTTTCTCGTGCTGCCCGACGCGTTGCTGGCCGCGGTGCGGCCGGCGCTGCCGGAGATGCTGCGCGGCGGCACGCGTCACGTGCAGCTTGCGCTCGCCGATTTCATCGAGTCGGGCGAGTACGGGCGGCATCTCGGGCGGATGCGCCGGCTGTATCGCGACCGGCGGCGCGCGCTGCTCGCCGCGCTGGACGACGCGTTCACCGCGCCGCATCAGGTCGAGGGCGGGCCGTGCGGGCTGCATCTGGCGCTGCGGCTACCGGCGCGCTATCGCGACCGCGCGATCGTCGAGGCGGCGCGCGAGCATGGGATCGGGCCGTTTCCGCTGTCGGGGTTTTCGCTCCACGCGACGTCGGCGGCCAATGGGCTCGTGCTCGGGTTCGGCAATACGTCGGCCGACGCGTTCGCGCAGACGCTGCGGATCTTGTCGGCGATCGCGCATCGGGTCGCGGGGGATTGAATGACTGCGGCGCGAGCAGCGGGTGGTCGGCCGGCACAACGACCGCGTGATGCCACTGGAAGCAGGGCAGCGACACGAGTTCCTGGTAGTCGGCGATCGCCTCGGTCGCGATCGCGACAGGGTGCGGATTGCCGAACAGCAGATCGCGGAGTCGAGCCGCAACTGGCAGACGGACGGCCGGCCCGCGCGTGACGTGACGCCGCTTACCGCACGCGTTCCGCGCGAATGATCCGGCGCGCTGCCACCAGGCTCAAGGCGAGCAACACCGCGACATACGCGACCACCGCACCCCACGCGCCGTGTTGCCACACCGTGCCGCCGGCCGAACCCAGCACGCTCGACCCGAGGTAATAGGCCAGCAGATACAGCGCCGCTGCGTGCCCCTTCGCCGATCCGGCAAGTTGCCCGACCCAGCCGCTCGCAACCGCATGGGCGACGAAGAAGCCGATCGTGATCAGCACGATCCCGACGATGATCGCGACGAGCGAATGCGACAGCGTCAGCGCGAGGCCGGCCGCGAACACGAGAATGCCGCTGACGAGGACGGGCGCGCGCCCAAGGCGATCGGCGAGGGCGCCCGCGCTCGACGACGACACCATCCCGAACAGGTAGGCGCCGAAGATCAGCCCGCACGCGGTCGCGCTCAGGTTGAACGGCGCGGCCGTCAGCCGGAACGCGGCGTAGTTGTACACCGTCACGAACGAGCCCATCACGAGGAAGCCGATCGCGAACACGAACGGAAGCCGCGCGTGATGCAGTTGCGCGTTCCATAGCCGCAGGTGATGGCGCAGCGTCAGGTCGGTTCGCTTCACGAAGCGCCGCGATTGCGGCAGCAGCATCACGAACGCGATCGCCGCGACGAGGTCGACGACGCCGATCGTCAGCATCGCGGTGCGCCACGAGAAGTACTCTTCGAGCGCGCTCATCCCGATGCGCCCGATCATGCCGCCGAACGCGGTCCCGCCGACATAGAGCCCCATCGACAGCCCGAGCCCGTCGGGCGCGATTTCCTCGGCAAGATAGGCCATCGCCACGGCCGGGACGCCGCCGAGCGCGAAACCCTCGAGCGCGCGCCAGATCAGCAGCAGGTTCCAGTTCGGCGAAATCGCCGCCAGTACGTTGAACAGCGCGGCCAGCGTCATCGACGCGAACATCAGCCCGCGCCGCCCGACGCGTTCGGACAGCGCGCCGGCGCACAGGATCGAGACCGCCAGCAGCCCGGTCGACAGCGACAACGACAGCGAGCTCGACGCCGCGCCGATATGGAATTCGCGCGCGAACGCGGGCAGCAACGGCTGGACGCAGTACAGCAGCGAGAAGGTGGAAAAGCCGGCCAGGAAGAGCGCCAGCGCGATGCGCTTGTAGGCCGCCGAGCGCGGCGACACGCCGGCGGGCAGCGCATCAGGCGTGGCGTTCGGGATGCGGGTCGCGGCGGGCGGAATCGCAGGGGAAGACATGGTTTGCACCTGATTGTCCAGGGAATACCCCGAATTCTTGCGCACGCTCATACATATGTCCAATATATGAAAGAAACCGTAGCGATATGTTTTACGACTGACCTGGACGCGCACGCCGCGCGTCCATCCCCCCGGGATCACATTGCACATGGAACTTCGCCATCTCCGATACTTTCTGGCCGTGGCCGCCACGTCGAACTTCACGAAGGCCGCGGAAACGCTCGGCATGGGGCAGCCGCCGCTGAGCCAGCAGATCAAGGCGCTCGAGAGCGAACTCGGCGTGGAACTGTTCAAGCGGACCGCACGCGGCGCCGAACTGACCGTCGCCGGCGAGGTGTTCGCGGAAGAGGCGCGGCGCGTGCTCGACGACGCCGAGCGCGCGGCGCGGGCGGCAAAGCGGGCCGCGCGCGGGGAAATCGGGCAGCTTCGAGTGGGTTTCACCGGCACGGCCGCTTTCAATTCGAAAGTGGCCGACCTGATTCGCCGCTTTCGCGAAGCGTTTCCGGACGCGGAGCTGACGTTGCAGGAGGCGACCTCCGGCGTGCTGCTCGAGGCGCTGGAGGCCGGGCGGCTCGATGTCGCGATCGTGCGCCCCGAGCGGCGTATCGCCGACACGTTGGTGGCGGCGGACTGGGACGAGGAGCCGATGTTCGTCGCGTTGCCGGTCGGGCATCGGCTCGCGCAGCGGCGTCGGATCGATCTGGCGGAGTTGGCCGACGAGGCGTTCGTGCAGGTGCCGCGCGAAGCCGGCAGCGCGCTGTTCGACGACATCGTCGCCGCGTGCAATGCCGCCGGGTTTCAACCGCGCATGGCGCAGCCCGCGCCGCAGATCACGTCGGCGGTGACGCTCGTCGCGGCCGGGCTCGGCGTGTCGATCGTGCCGAAGGCGATCACGCAGGTGCAGGTCGCGGGCGTCGTGTATCGGCCGGTCGCCGGCGATGGTTTGCGCGCGAGGCTCGCGATCGCGTCGCGACGCGATGATCCGTCCGCGGTGGTGCGCAATTTTCTGGCGCTTGCGTGGTAGCGCGGGAAGGTGGTGCGGGACCTGTCACGGCCACGCGTACTGCATGCAATGTGTGGTGAATATTCCGATTGACGAACCGCGAAACTTGTCCGCAACGAACGCCGGGGCGGTTTTGCCGCCATTCGACCGCCGGCATGCGGGTTTCCGAATCGTATATGGCCGACGCGGCGTGGACTATAAATGGATGCGTGTACCGGCGCCTGCCGGGCGTCCGCGTGTCTCGCGCGAGACGTCGCCGCGACTGCCGGGGGAGGTGCACCGTGGTTCGCCAGACGCTTGCTCGCGCCGTGCTTCGCACCGCGTTGATCGGGGGCGTATTCGCCGGCATTTTGTCGTCGTCGCCGCCAACCCGTGCGGGGACCGTCGCGACGCCCGCCCCACCGCCTGTCATGAAAAGCAGGCCCGCCGCCCGCGCTTACTCGATGCCGGTCGACTTTCCGGCGATCGTCGACCGCTACGGCCCGGCGGTCGTGACCATCATGACCACCGGGCCCGACCAGCAGCCCGGTGGCCCCGCCTTCGCAATCCTCGAACCCGACGATCCGCTCGCCGGGTTCTTCCGCCGCGGCGCGCAGCCGCCTGCGCCGCCACCTCCGCTCATGCCCGGGCAGGGCCCGCAGGCGCCGTTGCCCGATACGTCGCCGCGCGCGATCGCGGGCAGCGGCTCGGGCTTCATCGTCAGCCCCGACGGGCTGATCCTGACGTCCGCGCATGTCGTCGCCGACGCGACCGACGTCACGGTGCGACTGGCCGATCGTCGCGACCTGAAGGCGACGGTGCTGGCGGTCGATCCGCAGAGCGACGTCGCGGTGCTGCGCGTCGACGCGACGAAGCTGCCGTTCGTGCGCATCGGCGATTCGGCGCGGGTGCGCGCCGGCGAACCGGTGATGACGATCGGCGCGCCGGACGGCTCCGGTAATACGGTGACGGCCGGCATCGTCAGCGCGACCGCGCATCCGCTGCCGGACGGCAGCGCGTTTCCGTTCTTCCAGACCGACATCGCGGTGAATCCCGACAACTCGGGCGGCCCGGTGTTCAACCGTGCGGGCGAGGTGATCGGCATCGCGGTGCAGGTCTACACCGGCGCCGACCGCTACGCGAGCACGACGTTCGCGATCCCGATCGCGTTCGCCATGAAGGTGCGCGCGCAAGCGCAGGCGCAGATGCGGACCAACGCACAGGCGCAGCGCGCTTCGTCCGGCAACGCGCTGGGCGTCGACGTACAGGATGTCGGCACCGGGTTGGCCGCCGCGTTCGGGCTGCCGCGTCCGGTCGGCGCGCTCGTCAACGGCGTCGATCCCGGCTCGCCGGCCGCCGCGGCCGGCGTGAAGCCCGGCGACGTGATCGTGCAGTTCGGCGACAAGCCGATCGGCCAGGCTGCCGAGCTGAACGACCTGGCCGCCGCGTTGCCGCCTGGTGGCAAGGTGCCGCTGCGGCTGATCCGCAACCGCACGCCGATGCGGCTGACGGTCACGGGAGCGGCGACCGGTGACGCGATCGACAACGCGACTTACAACGCGACTTACAACGCGCCCTACAACGCGCCCGCGACGGGCAGCGCAGGCATGGTCGGTACGGCCGGCGCCGCCGGCGTGGCGATGGCCGCCGCGCGGCCGGCCGATGGCGGCGATCGGCTCGGGCTGACGATGCATCCGCTAAGCGATGCCGAACGGCGTTCGACCGGGCTCGCGGTCGGGATGATGGTGGATGCGGTGCACGGGCCGGCCGCGCGCGCGGGCATCCGGCCGGGCGACGTCGTGCTGGAACTCAACGACACGCTGCTCGAAACGCCGGAAGACGTGCCGGCGCTCGAAGCGAGCGGCGGCGTGATCGCGGTGCTCATCCAGCGCGAGAACGCGCGCAAGTTCGTGTCGGTGCGGGCGCGGTAGGGCGTTGACGGGAGCGGAGGCGTGCGCCTAACATCGTCCCACATCGCTGCCCGTGATTCGGGTGTTCAGGAGCCATCCGGCATGAAAGCGGCAAACTTCAACGTGGTAGTACGCAGGCGCAGGGTCCGGTAGCGGCACCGCGCCGGCACCCATGCGCCCCCGACTTGCTCGGGGGTTTTTTTTGCATTGCGCACGGCCCCGCGGCGCGTGCGAGGAGGGCATCCGCTTGCAACCGAACCTGCCGATCGCTTCCGAACCGGCGTCGCCCCGACACGCGACGCTGATCCTGTTGTGCGCGTTTTCCGTGCTGCCGTTGAGCATGTTGCTGCCGTCGTTGCCCGCGATCGCGCGCGACCTGCGCGCCGACTACGGGCTCGTCGCGCTGGCGCTCGGCGGGTACGCGGCGGTTGCCGCGTCGCTCGAG
>Ga0105239_10007088_pt1 | contig 12906 bp, 10 predicted proteins | sample KBSC44metaG_FD_92761 | JGI IMG/M metagenome (GOLD analysis project Ga0105239, IMG submission 92761) | Corn rhizosphere microbial communities from Kellogg Biological Station, Michigan, USA - KBS C4-4 metaG | ecosystem: Host-associated > Plants > Roots > Rhizosphere > Soil | place: Michigan, USA...
GCAGGAAGAGGGTTTTTATGCGCTGCACAATCTGCGGATCCGAGAATCCTCCCGATGCGAGGTTCTGCCAGGAATGTCAGGCTGTGCTCTCCCGCATGTGTCCGCATTGCGGACATGAGGCAGCGCCAGCGGCCCGCTTCTGCAGCAACTGCGGAACGCCGCTGACTGCGCCCGCCGCTGCGCCGCCGTTTTCCCGACCATTGGGCCGCGAACCGCCTCCGACGCCCATCCACTACACGCCCGATCATCTCGCCGAACGAATCCGAGCCGAACACGCGGCGATGGAAGCGCGTGGCGAACCTGCCGGCGAACGCAAGACCGTGACCGCGCTGTTCGCCGACATGGCCGGGTCGACCGCGTTGATTCACGATCTCGATCCTGAAGTCGCGCATCGCCTGATCGTGCCCGTGGTCGAGCTGATGATGGAAGCGGTTCATTACTACGAAGGGTACGTCGCAAAATCGCTCGGCGATGGCATCCTTGCGCTGTTCGGCGCACCAATCGCGCACGAAGACCATGCGCAGCGCGCGCTTTTCGCTGCATTGCGCATGCAGCAGGCAATGCGGCAGCACGGCGACCGCATTCGTCTGCAGGAAGGCGTTCCTCTGCAGATTCGCGTCGGCGTTCACACGGGCGAGGTCGTCGTCCGTTCGATCCGCACCGACGACCTGCATACCGATTACGATCCGCTCGGGCATACGATCCACATCGCATCGCGGATCGAGGGAATCGCTGCACCCACGTCGATTCTCGTCAGCGAATCGACGCACAAGCTGGCCGAAGGCTATTTCGAATTCAAGGCGCTCGGGGCAACGCAGCTCAAGGGCATTCCCGCGCCGCTGTGCGTATACGAGTTGCTTGGCCTGGGGGCATTACGCACGCGCCTGCAACTGGCCGCGCACCGCGGTCTCGCGCGATTCGTCGGCCGCGAAACGGAAATGGACCACCTGAACCGCGCGCTGGAAGCCATGAGGGCCGGGCATGGCCGCGTGGTCGGCGTGGTGGGGGAGGCCGGCGTCGGGAAGTCTCGCCTTTTCCACGAATTCAAGGAGCGTTCGCGACGCGGCGCGCTGGTGCTCGAGACGTTTTCCGTATCGCACGGCAAGGCGTTTCCCAATCTGCCGCTCATCGAGCTCCTGAAGAACTATTTCCAGATCACGGTGCAGGACGACGAGCGGCGCTGTCGCGAAAAGGTCATCGGCAAGGCACTCGCTCTGGAGCGCAGTTTCGAGGATCTCGTCCCATACGTGCTCTATCTGCTCGGCATCGGAGAAGGCGGGCCGGTACTCGTCGAGATGGATCCACAGATCCGGCGCGACCGCACGTTCGATGCGATCCGGCAACTTCTTGCGCGCGAGAGCGAGAATCAGCCGGTCCATTTGCTGTTCGAGGACCTGCAATGGCTGGACCGTGAAACGGAAGCGTTCCTCGCCTACCTGATCGACCACCTGCCGGACACGCGCATCCTGCTTCTGGTGAACTACCGGCCCGAGTATCAGCCCGCGTGGACGCGCGCCGCTCACTGGAGCGCCATCCGGCTTGAACCGCTTGGTCCCGCCGACGCGCAAGGACTGCTGGCGGCGCTGCTCGGCGAGGACCGCACGCTCGTGCCGCTGAAGCAGCGCATTCTGGAGAAGACGGAGGGCAATCCGTTCTTCATGGAGGAAGTGGTCCAGACGCTCGTCGAGGAACAGTCGCTGCTCGGCGAAGCGGGACGCTACCGCATCGTCGAGACGCCGGCGACGCTGCACATTCCCACCACCGTTCAGGGTGTGCTCGCGGCACGGATCGACCGGCTTCCGATCGACGAAAAGGAGTTGCTGCAGGCGCTAGCAGTGATCGGCCACGAGTTTCCGTTCAGCCTGATCCGGCGAATTTGCGGCGAGGAGTCGGTGCGGGACGACGAACTGCGTCGGCTGCTCGCCCATCTGGAAGCAGCGGAGTTCATCTACGAGCGGCCCGCGTTTCCCGAGGTCACTTATTCGTTCAAGCACGCACTGACGCAGGAAGTGGCAGGGCGCTCGTTGCTCACCGAGCGACGCACCACGCTGCACGAGCGCACCGCGCAGGCGATCGAGATGCTGTTCCCCACGCGCATCGCCGATTACTGCAGCGAACTCGCACATCACTACAGTCAGAGCGGCAACATTCCAAAGGCCGTCGAATACCTGCATCGTGCGGCTCAGCAGGCGCTGCGCCATGCCGCCCATCACGATGCAATGAATCACCTCGGCGCGGCGCTTGCATTGCTGAAAGGCCTGCCCGACACCGCGATGCGCGCGCATTGGGAACTGACGCTGCTGCTTTCCCTTGGGCCAGTCCTGATGGACGTGCGCGGGTATGGCGCACCGGAGGTCGGCGCGACCTATACGCGCGCGCTCGAATTGTGCGAGCGGACGGGGGAGGCATCGCAACGCTTTGCGACGCAGCTGGGACTGCGGATACATCACCTGGTGCGCGGCGAATATGCGCTCGCGACCGACCTGGGCCAGCAGATGCTCGGCACGGCGCGGGATGCGAACGATGCTGGCTTCCTCGTCGAGGCACATGGTGCATTGGGTTCGTGCTTTTTCCTACAGGGCGATTTCGACGCTGCACGCAGGCATGTCGAAGAGGCCCTGGCTATCTATGATCCGGAACAGCATCAGGCTCACGTGTTTGCACATGGCGTCGAGCCCGGCGTCCGGGCACTCAGCTACCTCGGGTTGACCTTATGGTTTCAGGGGTATCCCGACCAGGCGCTCAAACGTAGCGCCGACGCGCTCGCGCTGGCACAGGCTCTTGCCTATGGCCCCTCTCTGGCGTTCGCTCTGACCTACACCGCGCACTTGCATCAACTACGGGGGGAGCGCGCGCTTGTCGCCGAGCGCGCGGAAGCCGTCATCGCGGTATCTGTGGAGCACGGATTGCCCTACTGGCTCGCGTGCGGGACGCTGTTGCAAGGCTGGGCGATGAGCGCGCAAGGCAACATCGAGGGCGGCATTGCGCAGATGCGTCGAGGGCTCGATGCACACCGGGCCGCCGGCGGCGAAGATCAGCGGCCTTATTTTCTTGCGTTGCTTGCCGACAGTTACCAGCGTTCGGGTGACAAGCGCGCAGCACTGCGCATGTTGGACGACGCGATGGCGATCGTCGAGAAATCCGGCGAACATTGCTACGAGGCTGAGCTGTACCGGCTCAGGGGCGTCTATCAGGGCGGAAGCGCGGACGAGGCGGGGACAGCCGCCGCATGCGACGACGAGGCCGCCGACTGTTTTTACCGGGCGATCGCGCGCGCACGCGAGCAGGGTGCGAGGGCGCTGGAATTGAGGGCAGCGTCGGATTTGGCTCGTCTATTGCAACGGCGGGGAAGGACCGTGGAAGCGAAGCAAGCGCTGTCCGACGTGTACACGAGCTTCACGGAAGGCTTCGCTACGAGCGATCTGCGAGAGGCGAAGGCGCTGCTGGATGCATGGAGCGTGAGTGCAGGTTGAATGGAGCCGAGTCGCACGGCGGCGTATCGCGTGACGAAGTGCGTTCCACGACCTGAGGCTGCTCCGCAGGATGGGGAGTCGAGGGAACGGGCATGGCAACCACGCACACGAGGCGCCGCGACGATGTCCCGCGCAAACCGATCGCGCTCGCGTTGCAGGGCGGCGGCATGCATGGTGCTTTCACCTGGGGCGTGCTCGACCGGCTGCTCGAGGACGGCAGGCTCGAGATCGAAGGCGTCAGCGCGACGAGCGCCGGCGCGATGAACGCTGCGGTACTCGCATACGGTCTGCAAAAGGGCGGCGCGGACGGTGCGCGTCAGGGACTGCACGATTTCTGGCACGCGATCGCGCAATCGGCAGAGCGCTACAACCCGCTGCGCTGGGTGCCATGGTTGAAGGGAACGCACAGCTTCGGGCTCGATCACTCGCCGCTTTATGCATTCGCCGACATGATGCTGCGCGTCTTTTCACCTTATCAGTTCAATCCGAACAACCTGAATCCGCTGCGCGAAGTGCTCGACAGTCACGTCGACTTCGACGCGCTGCGCAAGCACTGTCCGATTCGGTTGTACCTGTGCGCGACCAACGTCGAGACGGGGAAAATACGCCTGTTCGCGCGAGAGGATGTCTGTGCCGACGCGGTACTTGCATCCGCATGCGTGCCGACGCTGTTCCAGGCAGTTTCGATCGACGGCGAGTACTACTGGGATGGCGGCTACATGGGCAATCCGGCCATCTATCCGCTTATCTACAATTGCGCGACGCGCGACGTCGTGATCGTGCACATCAATCCGCTCGTGCGTCGCGGTGTACCGATCACGGCCGCGGAGATTCTGAACCGCATCAGCGAGATCAGTTTCAACTCGTCGCTGATGCGCGAGATGCGTGCCATCGCGTTCGTCACCGACCTGATCCAGCAAGGCACGATCAAACAAGGCGACATGAAGGAAATGCTGATCCATTCGATTCGCGCCGACGACGCGCTGAGCGCGTTGAGCGTATCGAGCAAGTACAACGCAGATTGGGGATTTCTGAGCGAGCTGCGTGACCATGGGCGGCGCGAAGCGGATGCATGGCTCGCGCATCACTACGCAAACATCGGACAGCGCTCGAGTATCGACATCCGCACGGAATTTCTGTGAACGCCTCGCGCTGATGTCGGCGTCGGGCGATCGTGCGTGGCCGCCACGGCCCAAGGAGCGAACGTGAACCGGACGCAGGCGCGGTTTGTCGCGTTGTGGTCGTGTAGCGGCGGGACGGATGCCGGCGAGGTCTATCGCCTGCTCGCGCGCTGTTATAGGGAGCCGGCGCGCCATTACCATACGCTCGTGCATGTGCGGCGATGCTTGCGTCACTTCGACTTGGCGCGTGATGCGATTCGGGCACCGGATGCCGTCGAACTCGCGCTCTGGTTCCATGACGTGATCTTCGTTCCGGGCGCGCAAGACAACGAGCAGCGTAGTGCGGAGTGGTTTCGAGAGCAGGCGCGCGGCCGAATCCGTGCGTGCGATCGCATCTGCGCGATGATTCTCGCGACGACCCACGCGGGCACTGCCGCGGAACCGGATACCCGCTTCGTGTGCGATATCGATCTGGCGGTGCTGGGCGCCGCTCGCAGCCGGTTTCGCGACGACGGCCGGCGCCTGCGGGCAGAGCGCCCCGATCTCGACGACCGGGCTTACGACCTTCACGAACGGACGATTCTCGGCGCGCTGCTCGTACGGCCGCGCATCTATCTGACCGATTTCTTCTATGCACGCTGCGAGGCGCAGGCACGCAAAAATCTGAACTGGCGGCTGGGCCTACCGATTCCAGAATGACGACGACATCGAAAAATCGTCCTGACGTGTGACTACTAGCGTCTCAGTTAGCCAAAAAGGAGGCAATGCTTGCATCGTACCTCGCGCCTTTTCCGCCCAGTCCCACCGTTGCCTGTTTCGCTCCCTCGAGCAAGCGCTCAATTGCAAGTTCCATTGCAGGTGACGCGTCGATTCTTCCTTTAGGCCCGGATAGACTAAGTGCTCCAACCAGCTCCCCCATTGCGTCGAAGACAGGGACAGACGCGGAAGCCGTTTCAGGATCGCGTTCGCCGTACGAAACCGCCCATAGGCGATCACGCACCTCCTTCCAACGCTCGTCCAAACGATCTGTAAAGGCGAGGAGTATCTTGCCTGACGCTCCTTTCTGGATATCGAACATCTCCCCAACCCGTATTGACACTCGTACGCTTCTCGACGGCTCGACACGAAACAATACGAGCCGTTGATCTCCGTGCCTCACGTAGAACGATGCAGTCTCGCCAAGGTCTCGACTTAGCTGCTGCAGAATTGGCTCGACAACGGGCCCGACCTGAAAGGACCGCTGGTAGAGGCTCGCTAAGCGTAGCGGAGAGGGACCGATGGCGTACTGGCCATCGCTGAGCTTACGTATGAATCCGCCGTGCTCCAATGCGCCGAGCAACCGCAATACGGTGCTCTTATACAAGCCGGTCCGCCGCGAAAGCTCGGTCAACGTCAGGCGATCATCGGACACCCCAAAGGCATCGAGGATCGAGAAGGCGCGGTCCAGTACGGCAACGCCGCCCGAAGCTCCAGTCGCTTCATCGGCCGACGCAGCCGCTGAGATTTTCTTGGTGGGCACGCTAACTCCTCCAGGGGGCATGCTCAGACTATATCGTTCTGCGTGGCAGAACTCAAGTTCTATTTCTGGTTAACCCCTGTTGTGGCGCCGCTCTTGTTGCTCTAAAGTTTTCTCAGGTAGAACAAAGGTCTGTCAGATAGAACTTTATGAAGGAGCGAATCGTGAGTGCCCCCAGAATCTTGATTAGCGAAGTCGGCCCGCGTGACGGCTTGCAAAGCATCAAAAACGTCATGCCGACTGCGGCAAAGCTGAGTTGGATTTCCGCGCTCGCCGCTGCCGGATTGAAGGAGATCGAGGTGGGGTCGTTTGTGCCGCCCAAGCTGCTACCTCAAATGGCGGACATACGTGAGGTCGTGCTTCACGCTCTCTCGATTCCCGGTCTTCATGTTGCGGTCCTCGCGCCTAACCTGCGCGGCTGCCAAGGGGCGTTTGAAGCTGGTGTCCACAAGGTCACGTTGCCGGTCTCTGTTACCAACGAACACTCTATCGCCAACGTCCGCAAAACCACGGCACAAATGATCGAAGAAGTTCGCAATGTGATCGCGCTGCGCAACGAGCACTTTCCGGATGTGCAGATCGAAGCAGGGGTGTCGGTAGCCTTCGGTTGCACTATCGCGGGCACGGTGACCGACGACCAAACGATGCGTATGTGCTTGGCTATGGCCGAGTGCGGTGTGGACGAAATCGGCCTATCCGATACGAGCGGCTACGCCAATCCGGCGCAGGTTCGCCGGCTGTTTCGCCGTTTGCGGTCAGAGGTCGGGCAAAGGGCAGGGGGGGCTCATTTCCACAACACGCGCGGCCAAGGATTGGCGAATGTCATCGCCGCGCTCGACGTCGGCGTGACAACGATCGATTCAAGCCAAGCCGGCCTCGGGGGCTGCCCGTACGCACCTGGCGCGACGGGTAACATCGTTACCGAAGACCTCGCCTTTTTGCTCGAAGCAATGGGTTACGACACGGGCGTGGATATCGACAAGCTCATTGCAGCTCGGGAGATTCTGGCTGAAGCCCTGCCGCGCGAACCTTTGTATGGGCATGTACAGGACGCTGGATTGCCCAAAGGCTTCACTTATGCAAACGGGCGCATGCCGAGCGCGCCTCAACCGGAAGGCTGTTTGTTGGGAGTCGCGCAATGAGCGAAGACCAAGCAAATCGAAACCTGCCGTACACCGGCGTGCGAGTCGTCGAGATGACCCATATGGTGATGGGGCCGACGTGTGGGATGGTGTTGGCGGACCTGGGCGCCGAAGTCATCAAGATCGAACCCATCGCCGGCGATAGCACACGATCGCTGCGGGGCTCAGGAGCGGGCTTCTTCAGCACGTTCAATCGCAACAAGAAGAGCATCGCAGTCGATGTCAAAGATCCCCGCGGCTGCGAGATTGTGCAAAAGCTCGTGGCCGGCGCGGACGTCTTCAGTGAGAACTTCAAGAGCGGGACAGTAGACAAGCTCGGCCTGAGCTTTGCCACGCTGTCGAAGCTTAACCCGCGTCTCGTCTATGTTTCGCACAAGGGCTTCTTGCCCGGTCCTTATGAGCATCGCACAGCTCTTGACGAAGTCGTACAGATGATGGGAGGCCTTGCCTATATGACGGGTCCCGAAGGGAGGCCGCTTCGGGCCGGGGCGAGCGTCAACGACATTATGGGCGGGTTGTTCGGCGCCATTGGCGCAATGGCGGCGCTTGCACAACGTGAACGCACGGGGCGCGGGCAGGAGGTGCAGAGCGCCTTGTTCGAGAACAACGTCTTCCTTGTCGCTCAACACATGATGCAGTTCGCGGTGACGGGCCGGCCTGCGGCACCGATGCCGGGCAGAATCTCGGCGTGGGCTGTCTACGACGTGTTTTCCGTCAAAAACGGCGAGCAGATATTTTTGGCCGTTGTCTCCGATACGCAATGGGCGCTTTTCTGCGACGCGTTCGGTCTTTCAGAGTTGAAAAGCGATGAGCGCATCGCAACCAACAATCAACGCGTACAGGCGCGGGCCTGGTTGTTGCCGCAGCTTCGCGCCCATTTGGAAGCCTTTACCGCGGCTGAGATCAGCGCGATCTTTGAACGCTGCGGTCTTCCGTACGCGCCAATCACGAAGCCCCACGACTTGTTCGACGATCCTCATTTGCTTTCTACCGGTGGCCTTGTTGACGTCACCTTGCCTGCGGACGCAAGCACTGCCGGCCACCCCGTGATCACGAAGACAGCGTTGTTGCCGCTAACGCTCGGTGGAGAGCGTCTGAAGTTGCGTGCAGCGCCGCCTTCGCTGGGACAAGACACGCAATCCCTGCTCATGCAACTGGGCTATTCGCCCGAAGAGCTTCGACAGTTGGTCGAGGCAGGCGTAGTCAGAACTCAAGCCCCGCAAGCAGGGGGAGCGACAACCGCCTCGGCTAACGAACTGGCGAGCGCCTGACCTTTGGAACACGTAAAGGATTGCAGCGCGGCACTGAGTCGGCTCGGGTCGGCTTGGTTCGGCGAATAATTCGAGACGGAGACAACATGACATTTATATCAGCCAACTTCGCGGGCGACGAGTCCGTCGATTCCACGCTTGAACAGCAGGCGGTCAGAAAGGCCGCATGGCGATTCATCCCACTTCTCGCGCTGGCGTACTTCTTCAATTACCTGGACCGAACCAGTGTCGGATTTGCGGCGTTGACCATGAACCGCGACCTCGGCCTTAGCGCCACTCAATTCGGATGGGGAGCAGGCATCATGTTCGCGGGCTATTGCTTGTGCGAAGTGCCGAGCAACTTGGCGCTGTATCGCTTCGGCGCCCGACGTTGGCTCGCGCGCATCATGATCACGTGGGGCCTTTTCGCTGCGGCCACGGCACTCGCTGCCGGGCCGATGAGCTTCTACACGATCCGACTGCTCCTTGGAGTCGGCGAAGCCGGATTCTTTCCAGGTGTGATCTTTTTCCTCGCGCTCTGGTTTCCTGCGAACTACCGCACACGGGTTCTCGCCTGGTTTACCGTTTCGACGCCACTCTCTTCGTTTATTGGTGGGCCGCTTTCGACGTGGCTGCTTCAGATGGACGGGTTTCTCGGCCTCGCAGGTTGGAAATGGATGTTCATCATCGAAGGCATTCCGGCGTGCCTGGTTGGCGTACTCGTATTGAAGCTCCTTGCCGACAAGCCCGCTGATGCCAAATGGCTGTCTTCGGAAGAGCGGCAAGCATTGCAAAGCGCATTCGACCGGGAAGGTGCCGCGAGTGGCAAGAAGAAGCACTTCGCCGCTGCGTTGAAGGACGTACGCGTCTATGTCCTGGCGATGATTTCCTTTGGCTTTACGATGGGCTCTTACGGTATCGGAATATGGCTACCGCAAATTCTCAAGAGCCACGGGATGACGGTCGGCCAAACCGGCTGGCTGTCCGCAATCCCTTACTTCTTTGCCACTATCGCGCTGCTTTGGTGGGCCAAGCGGGTCGATCGCCGCGGAGGCCACATTGCAAATCTGGCGGCGGGTTTATTAATGGGTGCTATCGCGCTTGGCGTGTCGACCCACTTCCACCAGTTGGTTCCGGCCATGGTTGGCATCACCCTGGCGCTGATCGGAACCATCGCCGGCCGCACCATCTTCTTCACATTGCCGGCCAGGTTTCTTTCAGGACAAGCCGCCGCGGGTGGCCTGGCGCTCATCAACTCGATCGGTGCGGCTGGCGGCTTCGCGGGCCCCTACCTCGTCGGCTATCTGAAGGACAGCTTCGGTACTTACACCGCAGGACTGCTCGGGTTGTCGGTGGTGCTCGCCATCACAACCGTGCTGACCTTGTCTCTTTACGCCTTTGACAAGGGAGATAAGAATTGAAATCGAGACATTCGCCTCGCCGCCGCCAGCTTCTGGGCACGGTCGCCGCATCAATCGTGATTCCTGCCCTTGCCCCACACAAGGGTTTCGCAAACCAGGAAGTTCGTAGCATGAGCACGTCCAGCAACTATCTTCCGGTTCGCGCCGGGTGGCTGGCCTCTAACACCGAGGCGGCAATCGACCCCGACCTGTCAATCGTCGACGCGCATCATCATTTCTACGAGCGACCCGGATGGACATACATGTTGGATCAATACCTCGAAGACGCTCGGTCGGGGCATAACGTCGTCGCGTCGGTGTACATGCAGGCACTGACCCGCTACCGCAAGGACGGTCCCGAGTTTATTCGTCCGGTAGGCGAAATCGACTACGTGGCGACCGTTACGGCACCGTTGCAGAAGGCGAAGCCGAAGGTAGCGAACGGCATGGTCGGATATGCGGATCTTCGTCGAGGTGCAGATGCACGCGAAGTTCTCGAAGCGGCGATCAAGGCCGGAGACGGCCGTTTCCGCGGCGTTCGCCATCTGGCGACATGGGATGCCGACACGACGCTCGCGAATCCTCTCACTGCCGCGCCGCGCGGGCTGCTGCTCGATCCCAGCTATCGGCGGGGTGTGGCTCAGTTGGCCCCGCTCGGCCTGTCCTACGACGCTTGGGTGTTTTTCACGCAACTACCGGAGCTTCTCGATCTCGCAAAGGCGTTTCCGGATACGCCGATCATCATCAATCACTGCGGTGGCGTGCTGCGCATTGCCTCCTATGAAGGCCGTCGAAAAGAAGTCTTCGAAACCTGGTCTCGCTCGATGCGTGAACTGTCGCAGTTGCCAAACGTCTACGTCAAAGTGGGCGGGCTGGGTATGCGCATCAATGGCTTTGACTTCGAGAAGGGGGAACGTCCGCCATCTTCGGTTGACCTTGCCCAAGCATGGAAACCCTGGATGGAATCTTGCATTGAGATGTTCGGCGCTAATCGCTGTATGTTCGAAAGCAATTTCCCTGTCGATAAAGGTTCCTACCCATATAGCAACGGCTGGAACGCTTTCAAGCGTTTGACAGCGAGCGCAAGTCCGGCCGAGAGGGAAGCGCTTTTTCGAGGCACGGCAAATAAGGTCTACCGCCTGGGGCTGTGAGCTGTGAGAAATTGCCCGACCTTTCCGCCGACTCGTCGAGACGATCATGAAAGGGCGAACTTCATTACGCGGCGCGGGACCCAACCGAAGGATGGCTGGCAAGCAGTGCAGCGCAGCGCTCGCGCAAGAAGGCGTGCAACTGGCTAATCGCCGGCGACAGTTGCGCACGATGAGCACAAATCAGATGCAGCGGCGCAGTGCTGCAGCGTTGCGTCGTCGACCTTGGGGTAGCTGGTGGGCACATAGAGGCCACCATCGGCCGCCAGTCCTTCCATCAATACTTCGGAAAACCGCAGGCCGGCGCTGGCACCACGGGTCGAGACATACTTCATAACGAGGCTACCTCTCATGGATTCGAATTCGGCGCTCGTTACCAGCCATAGAACCGCGGCCAGGTTTCGACATTGCCGTCGGGGCCGACGGCCTGATAGGCGGGATGCTGTGCGCCGGTGGCGCACGCATGATTGGGCAGTATCCGAAGGCGCGTCCCGATCGGAAAGCGTTTCTCGATCTCGTGATCCGGCGTACCCGACCGGGAGACGATTCCGTGCTCCTGGTTCGCACCGCTCATCACATACTCGCCAAGCACCTCTCCGTTTTCGCTGCACACGAGCCCGTAACCAAAGTCGCGCTTCTGGCGCTGAGTGCCACGGTCGCGGCTCATGGCCATCCACCCCGCATCGACGATGGCCCAGCCTTTCTCGCTCTGATGCCCGATGACGGTAGTCAACACGCTCAATGCGATCTCGGACGCGTCGTTCACGCCGATGTTGTGCATGACGAGATCGAACATGACGTAGACGCCTGCGCGAACTTCGGTCACGCCCTCCAGATGTTCGGCGGCCAACGCTGTCGGTGTCGATCCGATGCTCACGACGTCGCACCGTAGGCCCGCTGCCCGAATGCGTTCAGCGGCACGCACGCAGCGCGAGCGTTCGTGCTCCGCGATCTGCACGAGCTCGTCACGGGTATCGTAATCGTAGCTCGAACCGGCATGGGCCAACACGCCGCCAAGACGCATGCCGCCATTCGATAGGGTCGCTGCGACAGCGAGAAGCGCGTCGTCATCGGGTTTGATACCTGAGCGATGACCATCCACGTCGATCTCGATCCAGACCTCGAAGGGCTCTTCGTACGCTCGACCGAACGCGGCGATGGCCTCGGCGCAGGCGACGCTGTCGGCAACGATCTTCAGATCGCAGCCTTGTCGGCGCAATGCCAGCGCCTGCGCGAGTTTTGCCGGCGCCATGCCCACTGCGTAGACGATGTCGCGAATGCCGCTTGCGAAGAATTGTTCGGCTTCCTTGAGTGTGGATACGGTGATGCCGCGTGCTCCGGCATCCATTTGTGCCCGGACTACCTGCTTGCATTTAGTCGTCTTGACGTGCGGACGGAACCTCACGCCGAGCGCATTCATGCGTTGCTGCATCAGTTCGATGTTGCGGTGCATCCGCGCGACATCGATCACTGCAGCGGGTGTATTCAACGACTCCAAATTCATCAGTGGCTCCTGGCAACTCTTGGCGCGGTCGGTGTCGATGCCGTGTAGCGCATGAGGAGAAGCCACTATAGAAGTTAGCCGCGAATTTGTGCTTAACGGAGAATAAACTGGCCGTTAAGCCGCGTTGAATGTCGGTGCGAGAAGGTCGCACCGCCCCCCCCAGCATTAAATGGGCTCTAACGTTGGATTTTTTGGATATTAAGCACTGGAAAAAGATTCTTTCCTATAAATCAAGACCCGGACTGTGGTGCTTGCGGGTGGCGCCTGGGCGTCGTCGTTCTGCAGACGGCTCGGCATCCGTTTTCCGCAAGCATCGATTCGCCAATCGATCCTCAGCGTCTCCCCTGTGGAA
>Ga0105239_10007092_pt1 | contig 12899 bp, 18 predicted proteins | sample KBSC44metaG_FD_92761 | JGI IMG/M metagenome (GOLD analysis project Ga0105239, IMG submission 92761) | Corn rhizosphere microbial communities from Kellogg Biological Station, Michigan, USA - KBS C4-4 metaG | ecosystem: Host-associated > Plants > Roots > Rhizosphere > Soil | place: Michigan, USA...
CAACATTTCTCCCCGAAACTTTGATTATTGTGCCAAAACTTCCCTTAGGATTTTGCTCAAACTTTTGCACTTCTTCGCGCAGCTCATGGATGATGTCCTGAGCTAGAGATGGATGATTCAATCGTTGTGAGTATGTGTTCATCACCCGCTCGCCATTTGCGACTCTTGATCACTTCGTTGAGGGTCTCAAGGCTCTGTATTAGCTCCTCCAGCTTTGCGGCAGTCTTTGCAAGATCGGCATGGCGATGGCGGCAGTCCTGGTAGCATTTCACGAGATACTCCGTAGCTTGGAGTCCGAGGGACACCAATCCGGCAACGCTCGCAGCGATGGAAAGAGGGTCACTCATTAGTGGTTGGGTGCTTGTGATCTACAACGACACAAGATAATATTTCGTTTTATTGGGACACTGTTTAGGATGGAAGATGGGCTGAGCTTGAGGGACGAGGCTGAGGCTTCCATGAGCGCTCACCTTGGCGACAGCCTAAATAAGGTAAAACTTTGTAATTAATAGTTAGCGTTCTTGCCGCTTCAAGGCAGAGGCCGAGGGCCGCCTGTTGGTGCTACACTTGGCAACCTGCTAGTAAGCGAATCAATCAGATTCGTGCTCTCCGCTATCTTCGTGACCGGGACAAGACCGATCCGTGATCTTGCAGACAAATATGTTGTCATTCTAAAAGCTACCCGTACGGAGTGTATCGTAATCTATTTATTAGGTACCTGGTCGCACTGGCTTGGTAGTCACGTGCTGATCTGAGTGCTAATTGATACCCATCGATACTCTACTCCATACCAAGGCCAGTCGGGATTAGCCCATCAGGGAAAAACTAGTGACCGTGTTGAAACAGTGAAAATTGTATTAATGCGGTTGTAATGAATGTATTATGAAACTCAAGTAGTCTTTTTGATATGCAAGTCAATCCCTCACAGTGTGGGTGCCGTGACGTCGCAGATCGAGATGATTTCATGGATCACGGAAATCAGATTGACACCGGCTTCCGTCCACACTGATTATTTACCGAACTACAGCAGGAGCGCAGGATTCAAAGTCACCTTTGGAAGCCGCATGGTACTTTGTTCGCTTTTCAAGTGTCGCAATTGTCGTCAATCTACTTCATCGAAAGACTGAGGGCGCCATTTTGACTACAAAAAGGACAAGACGGGCCTATTATCTTTGAGGTACGTCACATTACAAACTGCGGTATGGGGTTATTGACGAAGGGCCCTGAAAGCACTGACGAGAAGAGGACAGGGTCGGCGAAAGCCATGAAATCGAAAACTTGACTATCGAAGGACAAACCTAAAGTACTTCATCCGGGGCATTGATGATCTCTGGTCTACCGGCTTCTGGTTCGGTTGGATTTCTTAAACTTCTGGCTTCGGAAGCTCAAAAAATGAGGCACTAATTATATATTATTTACATGGGTCCTCCACAAGTGGATGCTCCAAGAGGTCACAGAGACTGCATCCGTCCTCCTTACCCGTTGCACAGCCTTAAAGCACCGGGTTGTCAGGAGCTCCAGGCGGCGGCGGCATTGGCATATGCCCGGTACAGCCTTACATTTGCCCTGGCATATGTCCCACTCCCCAAACTTGCGAGTAAAATCGCGGTCCTTCTCCTTGAATGCATCCCGTTCCTCTAGATAAGCCGTCATCTTGTCCAGACTAATAAGGCCTATGTGTTCGAGCCATTTTAGGGTCAGTTATCACACCGGTTCATGACTCTTAGTGGCTATGGACGTTGTCCGAGGTTGTCTGAGCCGTTGTGGATGTGACCGACAAATCATCCGGAGACCCTCCGGTTGTTCGAAGAGGATCAAGCCATCTGCTAGGGTACACAGCAGCTTTTTCAACGCTGGGTTGCAAGCCGAGACGCTGCTATGCTCGACGTTCGACTTGAGTCACATGCGTGCACAAATAGAGAGCGCGAAAGGGAAAGAGAAAGAGAGTGCAGGTGACGTGGAATTCGTATTTCACGAGCTGAATCTTCGTGTTCGTGGATGGTCGAAAGGGCAAAGTTGGGGTTTAAGTATCAAGGGCGGCACTTCACCATTCTCGCCTAAGTGCTTTGCCAAATATGTTGTTTTTTCATTTCCACACCATCCCAGTATAGTATTTAGTGCCAGAACAAGAACCATAATGGATCCCACTTTACCCACATCGTCCACGGACCGTCCAACTTCCGTCCCGCCACGCAGAAAGCCTGTTCCCTCGAATAATACTCCTAACATTTAGCACTAGCAGGGGTGTGCAGAGCCTCTAAGTAACAGTAAAAGGCCGTGTGAGGCAACAACTTATCAAAACCAAGCCGGAGTTGCACCTCATTCTCAACAATATCCTCTCACGGGGCAGTGGGATCAGAACACATATGGACAGCAGCCTTCCAGGCTTCCGAGTGCAAGCCAAACACTCAAATCAGCAGGATCTTTCCTAAAAAGCGCCTTAAAAGCAACACTGAACGTAAACAATATGTATGCCATATGGAAGTGGCCTCGGAGTACAACCAAATGTATTACCACCGCAACAGCCAGGGTTTACTCAACCTCAACCACCTCAGCCGAACTACTCTTATGGCACTAGCACTAATACTGCAGTACCCGCGGTCCAGGCTACCGGCTCAACAATTGTTGACGGTATGGCTCTTGATGCCGCGGCCGTGTCTCGCCTCCAGATGGGTGGTATTACTCCTACGCCGGGTCGCTACTGGTAAGCGGGCGCTGGAAATTCGAGACTTTCTCCTACTAGCAGGTGGCCCTTGATAGGTACGACAACCGTAGTGGTGTTTGGGGACTTGAAAACGGACCATGCATCGGCCTTCTGCCGCCGAATCTCTCCCTCGGCGGAGTCCTAGCGCCAAACGCCTCCGGGCCCTCAATCACCGGCGTCTTCATCAACGGGCGCCAGATCCACGCGCCAGATGCGGCACAGTTACAAGCCTTGGGCATCGTGTGCATCCCAGGAAGGTGGTGGGTGAACGCAGACGGGACGTACGGAATAGAGGGGAATATGGTACCGTGGGGAAATCTGCGGATGCAGGCCATGGCTTCGAAGCGAACACCTTCGCATTCGGGATATGGGTCGTGGAGTTTTGGGGGCAGTGATGGCCAAGGATTCAATTATGTAGGTGGTCATGATTCGACAGACGGATCGGGCTACTTTTCCTCTAGCTTGCCACCTGTTTTGAGGTTTCTTGGAACGGTTCTGAGCCAGGCAATGAAGCTAGGCCACTGTTCGTCTACTGTGATAGTTTGCTACACAGAGGCAGAAGAAAGCGCTTCCCTTTCAGAGGTTGGTTCATATTTCGTGCTGCAATGCCCGCCTATGATAACGAAGGACATTACTGAGCTAATACTTGCTAAGCATGACTTGTAAAGCTTATCTATTCTTGTGAGCTTGATTTCTCATATCCCCCTCATTCCCTCGTGACAAATGAAGCCACTGTCTTACGAAAACCCTGGCTAGCGTTTTGAACACGACAATGGCAGCATTCCCCGTAGCCAAAAGACGACCATGGAAGCGAAGTTTAACCGGGAAGTTAAAATTTTCTGTCACTTCATCTCCCTTAGGACTTTTGTGCTTCAAAATTTGGTACGGCATCGATATCTGCCTCTCAGCATTACCAAGACCGGTACGACGAAAATGCATAAGTATGCGCCCAAGGGAGCAGCTGCAAAAGTTCGTTCTCCAGAGCCCACTGTACAGGGGAGCAAAGGCCTAAATAGTCTATGGGATTCAATTCTCAGCCAGTGGAGGGTACTTTCCTTGGACACATGGATACTTGAAATTCTCGCCATTGCCTTGGCTATTGCAGCTTTAGCCGGAGTTCTGGGTATTCTTTTGGTCTATCAAGGCCGACCACTTGCGGACTGGTCCCATTCTATCAGTTTGAATACTGCGTTATCATTCTTGGCGACAACTATGAAGGGTGCTATGCTGCTGGTTGTTGGTCGCTGTTTCGGGCAGCTGAAATGGATCTGGTACGCCAACCAGAAGAGGCCACTGGAAAATTTTCAGATTTTCGACGAAGCATCATGAGGACCCCTTGGGGCCTGTGGCCTGATTTGGTGCGCAAAGGCAATTAGATTGGCCTTGATTGGAGCTTTGTCGACTATGCTGTCCCTGGGATATGATGCCTTTGTGCAGCAATCTGTCTATACCCACTGGCGGCGGCGCCCAACCCATACCCAACATACCAGACCAACGTTCAGTTTGCTCAATCACATCGCAACTTTACCGCCAATGGTCAAGACATGATTGAACTCAAAGCATCAATATATGAAGGCGTCTTCTACACCAATGTCTCTAAGACTGCTGTCTCGGGAATTGCCCTACAGGGAATTGTACCTGCCCTGTCTTTCGGTCATTGCGTGTTTGCTCGAAATGTACCGGCATCTCGGATAAAATGACTAAAGGTTGCAGCGGGACAGACTCCCCATTCCACCAGAAAGTCAGCCTGCCTAGCGGAATATCGCTTGTGAACTCTGAAATCTACCCGTCAACATGACGCCTGAGCCATCGGGGCTCGACGGCTTCACAACATCGGGGCTTGAGCCGTACATGGGCAGTGTGTCCCTTCTTCTCGCCCCTACTCCTCCCAACAATGTAGGGGTCCTTGGTGGGGATGGGGCTCCTGACTATTACACGGATGCTCGCGCCTATGAGTGCATTCTCAGTTATTGCGTCAACATTATTTCCGCGAGCACTTCCTTGGGAGTATATCGAGAGGAAGTCATACAAACACATTTCTCCGACGTGAAATCGAATTTCTCACATCTACTGTCTTCTACAACCACCATTCCGCAAGACTGGAACCCAAACCTCAATTCCACGAGCATATCAATGAACCGGACCTTCACTGTTGAAGGAACGGCGGGCTACCTAATGGGCTTCTCATACACAAAGCTCCTGGTAGGTATGGCTTCGCACCAGGATCCGTGGGGTTCAACAACGCCGTCGGCGAAGCAATCTACGAACACGGATTGGAGGCAGTGCCAGAAACGTACTCCAATATCACCGCCTCCCAGTCGAACTACCTGCGAATTCACGCAGACAACGACCCTGTGTTCGGTCAAGCCAAGCTTGACACGCCACATGTGCACTTCCGGTGTCCATGGCTCCTGCTACCCGCGGCTGGCTTGCTTGGGACTATGACGTTGCTGGTAGGTACGATCTGGAAGACCTCAAAGTTGAAGCTGCCTCTCTGGAAGAATAGTGTTCTTGCAATGATGATGCACGGGTTCGGAATTCAAAACGCGCAGATAGAGCTGGACGCGGTAAATCCAGCGAAGAGTAGCGCCGTGCAAGATAGTGCCGCTAAGATCAAGGTGAGGTTCTGTGTATACAAGCCATGCATTACCAATCCTAGCTTCATCACCAAATGCAACGCCAGGGAAGTTCCTTTTTGTACGTCTCCCGCGATTACCATCACTTACTTTACCCTTCCTGGCGAGTCATTGTCTTGAACACCCTCTCAATCAAGTCCCACCGTAAATCCCACACGCGGTCGAGGTCCGACCCGCTGCCCGTCTCCTTCGCAAACTCCACGCCGTCCACACGCCACAAGTACGATAAGATGTTTAAAAGGAGCAAATTCAGAAGGCTGGAGGTAATTTTTGAGGGGTCAGCTTAGTTTCCTCTGTAGAAATGGTATGCCTGTGGGCTAATGATGGCCGATTTCCATAAATTCGGTTCTGAGGACAGGTTCTATACCGAATAACTGAGTTTGCCGACAGGCGACTGATATGTTCACGGAGGACACGGACTTAAAATTATCTTATAATACAGCCATTATATCACGGGAATGCGAACGCGTGTCTTATGATATGCTTGTTCACAGGGGTTTGTTTCTGTAGCGGGTATATCTTGTCCTTTGGCCAATACTTGATTTTCAAAGCACTGACATATTTGAAGGATTCACAACCGTCCCCGTCTGACCACAACCACAGGGTTTACTCTGCGTTTGGGAATGGGCTCCGTCTAGATATCTGGAAAGTATTCCAGGATCGTTTTTCTATAACAAACGTTGCTGAATTTTCTGGAGCCTCGGAGAGCATTGGGTCTACACTAAATTATAACTCTAGTGAGCCACTTTGATGGCTATATGGGCTCCTTCCTCTCATGCTGGCCCGTGCCGCAGCGGCCCTTCAGTATAGGAGCGGTAGGTCCAGATGGTCATTTGCAAAGGTGTCTGAAGAGGAACAGTGTCATCGTAATACAGGTGGATGTGGATACCCTTGAGCCCAAGCGTATGCCTTTGGGTTATGCGTAAGGGCAGGGTTAGGTGAACCCGGCGAGGGTTTGCTACAGATACGGCAACGCGAAGGATTTTGTGGATAACTTGGAAACGAGAAAGCAGCCGAGGAGAAAATCTTGTGAGATGTACTAAAGAAGGGGGATATGTGGTTCAGAAGTGGTGACCTCCTTAGCCAAAACAACGATGGATTCTGGCACTTTGTGGGCCGCTTCGCCCTATATTTCGTTGGCGTTCAGAGAACATCGGCACGATGGTGCGCTCACCCTGAAAGAAAGCGATGGAGCCCCTTGTTGACACATAATCCAGGAACTTCCGCTGCTATAGCCAAGCACAAATAAAAGGCCCACATCGTTGTCCATGGTGTTGAGCTGCCTAGGCATGACGGAAAAGCAGGCTGCGCATGCATAGTCCCGAAATCAGGCGCCAGCTTGAACCTGCGAGATCTATTTAAACATGTGGTTCAGTCATTACCAGAATACGCGGTGTCGTTATTGGTCCGCATCACCAACGATATTCCTAGGCTGGAAGATAATAACCATTTGAAAGGCCCTCTCGCAAAGGAAGGCGTTGATCCGAGGAGGGTGCCGGCGCGCGACCTGTTGTATAGGCTCAGGGGTGGATTTTTAGGAATCTCATCACTTTAGAGTCACTTATGACCTGGAGGCAGTGTTTCGGCGGTGAACCCGGCCATAGTAATCTGCATCACATTGATGATTGGTAGGCAAGTCGCAACTTTTGTTAAAGACTCACACTACCTTCTTCCCTTAACGGCAGTAGAACTTAGTTCCTGGAGGTAGATCTTCTGAACCGCTTTTCTAGTAGATGTATGCCAAACCAAAGCTGCAAAGTATAATGCTCATGCATCTGCTGACCCGGTATTCGTGTAACTACTGTTGAATGAAGTCGTCGTGCATCTCACTGCCGACGGACATGGTATCGTTGAGGAGGGTAAAGACGTCAGGCTCGAGATCGAAGATGTCAGTACCGTGGTGGAGTGCCAGAAAGTCTAGACTGTCAGAGCCCCCCGACTGATAATATTGCGCATGTGATGGCCATGGACTCATGGTAGATGACAAGCCTTGCTACAGTTCATAGCTGAGACCCAATGAAGCTTGTGGCTGTTTTGATGTTCTTGACTGGGGCTTTGTGAAGCGTCTATATAGGTAGCTCTGAGCACAGCAAGTACTTTAGAAATCACTGATTTGGGAAGGCTCCTTTGAGTGCAACCATTGTTTTGAGTTGTGTAGAAGCAAGTCGGGAGGTGTTTATGAAGAGCACGTACAATCAACTAAAACCAAAGCTAGATCTTCTCATCAAGACATCCCCGGGATTAAGAGGCGTAAAGCTCTAATATACGCTATGCTTCTATACTACCAATTGCTATAATATCCCATCCTCATTTTCTCTGAACATCGTTTTGGCAGTGGCACTAATCAGCTACTAGACGACAAGATCAGCTACCTTCACTCTCACTTCCGCTCGCCTCTATTATATAAAGGCCGCAATAGCTCATTTACTATTTATTTATATTGACGATGTTGTAGTTGAGTAGTTGTAGAAAGGAATGAATGCCCTGAAGTTGTAGAAATAGTCGTTATAATGATCCAATTAACGGTAGGAGCCCCCGTCAAGTGATAGCCTCGGCCCTTTGTCCAGGGATATTCCTTATCTTATAAAATAGACTATCTACTGCATTTCCGTGGTACGCTCAAACACCCAGTTCATACCCGCAAGGCCGTTCAATATGCCCTGTGATTTCGCTTTGCCGGTAGTAACTGGGGGCAAGAACACTGCAATAATATCTTTTAAGGTCAAATCTCGTCGATAGAGACTTCAACCCTCTCTCTCCGCCGGAAGAGTACCTTGGTGAACGGGTTCGCGTTCATGCTAAAGGCGGATATGAAAGTACTGTGCGGCGTCCCCTCCACTAGCTTCCACTCATACTTGAGGAGGAGATGGCACATGATGACCTTGATCTCGTTGGCGGCAAAGAAGCGGCCTGGACAGCCGTGATTACCATGCCCAAAGGCGAGGTGCACGCTCGATGTAGAGACAAGGTGCGCAAGATTTTCCTTACCGGCTTCGCTGCGCCATCGGAGGAAGCGGTAGGGATCGAAAGTCTCCGGGTTCTCGTGTACCTGGGGACTCATCATCGTTACATGCGAGTCAACCACGAACTTGTCGCCGGGCTTCAGCTGTAAGCCAGTAGACAGGGTAAGGGGGGACGTAACGAGACGACGCATTGTCACTGTCAAATCATTTTATTAACAGGCCGATTTTGGGTGAAGTCTTGAATAAAGCTTTTGCACGTACCTAGGTTGATAGGTTTGAGCCTCTGTGTCTCCTTGATGACGCTATCGAGTAGTTTCATATTGAATAATGCAGACTTATTCCAGCCTTCTTTCCTCAGAACTGAAACGATCTCATCCCGCAGCTCTGGTATTACATCGGGGAAACGGGCTAGGGTGATGATGGTCTGCATCGCCAGGTCGGTGGTTGTATGAATAGCCGCAACGGACATGTTGAGCTGGAAGGTCGCAGAATCGTAGATGGATAAGGGCGCGCCTCTGGCTTCAGCTTCAGCTTCAGCCCATTCAACAGTGTCGTTGAAAACTGGAACTGGTTCGCCTTTGGCTAACGCTGCGGCTTGGAGTTGTCGACGTTGGTGGACAACTGGTTTCAGGAGCTTTTCCGCCTCCGCTGCAACCGTTCGTACCTCTTTGCACTGTGGCAGGAACCAGTGAACCAGAGGGCGGAGGACTCGGGGATAAGCCCGGAGCGTTAGTGCCGCTCCGAAAACTATCGAGGTGTATGACTTGGTGATGCGCAGCCATTCTTCGTTGCGACATAGCTCTTCACCGAGGAAGACACGAGAGGAGACACGAGCGACTATGTCCAACACCGCGGGTTTCAGCGACACTTCCTTCCAATCTGTAGCTTGTAAGTCTTCTTATTCCTCAAGCCGGTTCCATCGGGGAACTCATACCAGTTGTATCACCAAGATTGAGCAAAATGGCACTAGCAGTCTCTTCAGATAGTGGCACAGTAACCTTTGCTTTTATTGGGCCTTGTTAGTCGCGTTCAAGCAGGTCGAAAGCTGGGTTCAGTACCAAGTGATTGAGTTAGCGGCTTCCTAATCACGCCTTGGAGGAGACCATCGGCTTTGGCACCATTGGTAACGCCTTGAAAGCCCGGTATATCTCCGTGGAAGTCCTGCATGATGTGAGAAAGATTCTTGAGACTTATTCGGATACTCATACCTCCACTAAAGACTTCAAAAAACTGACCCTCGTCTCGTTCCGCAATTCGTCCGCTAGGCTGGGAGGCAAGACCACAAGTGGCCCAATATCTGATATAACCCGAACCGCTTTTTTGGGATACAGGCTGTGAGCCTTTACAAGCAGACGGTCACTTGTGGCTGCAAATGCTCTCTAATGTTAATGGTCAACTAGTTGTGGTGTTGGAAAGCCGTATTAGATATACATACGATAGTTGAGTAATTAGTTAGCGAAAAGGGTTTTGGCGGGTTGAGCAAAGGGACGTGTTGTTTTTCCAGATGAGATTGTGATGTATTGAAAGATAGAGACACAATGGTGACAAGTAAAAAGGCAATAACGTATGAGAGAGGTTGCGTTAAGAGATCAGTAGCCCCGTTTTCACTTAACCAAGCTTCGATGTCTTGTAGTGAAGGGAGATGAACAAGCGTGGCCATGATGTCGTTCTCACGATAGCGATAGAGTAAAGGGACTGAAGAATCATAAAATGTTTGTCAAGTTCGGGGATGAGCCATGGTCATATAACAATATTTATCATTCGCGTCCACAACACGAAACGATCGGATCATCCAGTCCATTGTGCAGTCTGAAATCCCTAATACCTGCAGGCTGTGTATGATCGTCTGCACCAGTGGGGCGACGTAACGTTTTGATGGAACGACCCGTGTAGCACCGATCATCACCGCGCTGCACCCCACTTATTAGCAGGAAGTTGAGAAATTGATAACCAAACCTTAATACAACCAGAGAGGAACAAACTGCTAAGCGATGGGATGTGGCACTTGCTGTGCAACTGTTGCGCTCTGGAGCAAGATAAACCCAAAGGCATGGGCTGCATTTGCTCTGATGGTCCGCAGTGATATGTAGTTTAGTTACGGCTATATTTCAAGAATACTACGATCCACTCGGTGTAAGCTGCAAGCTGGCTCTGAAGAGGGACGCAATAGTCCTTTCAGGTAGTAATTACCATAGCCTTCCCTGCCAAAGAGACATCGCTCTCCACTATTATACGTCGCGGATCCTTGTGCTAGTCAAAGCTAATACTAGCACAATAACCTGGTGAATGAGCACAACATTTATGCTGAATTGTGCATCGTCATCTCCGTACAAGTAGCCAATTAGAAGCCTAGAGAAACTAATGTACGTCCAGTTTCCAAATAATAGAGCGTGCTAGCTCGGTTCTTTAGTGGGGTGGTTAAGTTTCGGTCGATATCGATCCTATAGAACCTAGCGCATATGCACAAAATTTATGCCGGATTGTGCATAGTCATCTCCGTACTCCGTACAAGGTGCCAATTAGAAGCCTAGAGAAACTGATGTACGTCCAGTTTCCATATAATAGAGCGTGCTAGCTCGGTTCTTTAGTGGGGCAGTTAAATTTCGGTCGATGTCGATCCTGTGGATATACACAGGATCGACAGACCCGATGGCTAGAACATGACGCAATCGACATTACTCCGACCTGACCTGGGGGTGCCTGGTTTACTCTGTGTTCGTGAAGGTTAATGTTGAGGCCGCGCAACCTTTGGTACAATAGGACCTTCGCAAACACGAAAACTGTTTGGAAAATCCTTCTCGCTTCGTGAGATGTGCTAGATCCCGGTTCGTTACGATACTGTAAATCCAGGATGATTTCTATCAAACATAGCATGGGGCAACACGTAAACGATAATACCTACATAAGAGCAATTTCGAGTGTCACTTTCTGTGCACTGAGCCTGCGTAGTCGATCGTGACTGGTAAGTATTAGGCCATGGGGAATACTTCGTAAAACTAGTGTAGACAATACATAGACTGAACCTTAGCTCCGAGTGGTTAGGAAATTCTCCACACATCGGTTCCAAAGTTTGGCAAGGAAGCATGAGAGACACTGTAGTCAAACACTTCTACTGGTCCACGAGTCCACCTTGGCCAACGCACTAGCTAGTACATGAAACCTAGTGGTTTTCGTTCACTAAACCATTTATGATTGTTGGCGCATCGCCATTCGCAGATCTCTTGGACTCTTCCACGTCTTCTTTTTCCTCTCTCTTCATCCAAATGACAAATCCTAACAGCTGCATGGCTGCTATTCATAACAAGTTGTGGTCAATCTTGAAAGCACATGTCTCTCTACCACGGAAGGTCGCTGCCGCCGTAAAGCTTGAATTTCCCTCCCATCGACTGTCGGGTTGCTTCAGCGATCTACGGGAATTCGGCTAGTATTGTCCCTTTTCACGCGCGTACGCAAATTAATTGAGGAGGGTTTGAGTGGAAGACTTACCAGTTTGACCATAAAGCCAATGCTCTCATCAAGGGTGATATCTGCCTATTTCATTCCGAACGACTAGGCTGCACTGCTACCTTCGGGAGTTTGAAACTGAATTCCATGTGGTCAGCGAATGTGTACACGAGGTCTTCCTACAGAAAGTAGTCTGAGGGAACTTCATACAAAGCCAGGGTGGATGGATACAGCAATAATATCCTCGTTCTCGACAGGGATCCTGTTCGTGATGAAATTCAAAGCGGCCTTAGATGCTCCCTATAGTGTGTTCGGAACGGGCGATTTCTCCGCCAACGTGATGCTGCCGGCGACGGAGCTCATGAAGATGAATTTCCCTGACTGGGTCGATGCTTGCAACAGTGGCAAGATGGCTTGGAACAAGAGGACAATTCCGACAACATTCGTGCGGTAGTGCTCGTAAAAACTTTCAACCTTTGTCTCCTGTACCTGTTGAGTATGCCTTCATGATGCCGGAAGACGTGATATTTTAGGGTTAGGGTTACAATATACCAGAAGAGAAGTTCATAAACGGGAGTCTTTCCGCAGTCGTTTCGTTGTATCAATAAGGAATATACAATACCATTCATTCAACATTCTCATCTCTCTAGGAGAAAGCCTTGTCATTTGACCGTCATTCTAAGTGCAAGGCTGTCTTGCTTCGGAAGAAGACGACGACCTAAGTCCTTCAACGCCATTTGTAAGCCGCATATACTGACATTACGCCGGTGATAGAAGACATAATGCCACCAATGACTCTCAAGATGAAGACCACAATCGCAACCATCATAGTTGCCCATCCTACACGCCTTCGTCTGTCATCCCACCAATGTCGAAGAAGGGAAGGCGTAGCCTCGTCATAGCGCCTTCAGGTTTCCTCCAGCCATGCGGCCAATATCGGGTATGAATCAAGTCAGAACTTGTCTCCTGGGGTTCCGATGATGGCTGCATCAAGAGCTGATTTAGATTTCCGAATATAAAGCTTTGTTGTCTTGCTGTTTCTCTTCTTCTTGCCCGTCATTGGAAAATGCAACTGAAGCGACCTTTGGATTTCGAATATGTACGCTTCATCTTACGCGATACTTTCCACGGGCCTTTTGTCCTTGAGGGTGC
>Ga0105239_10007093_pt1 | contig 12897 bp, 8 predicted proteins | sample KBSC44metaG_FD_92761 | JGI IMG/M metagenome (GOLD analysis project Ga0105239, IMG submission 92761) | Corn rhizosphere microbial communities from Kellogg Biological Station, Michigan, USA - KBS C4-4 metaG | ecosystem: Host-associated > Plants > Roots > Rhizosphere > Soil | place: Michigan, USA...
CTGGATGCGACGTTCCCCGCGTACCGCTCGCTGCTGCCGACTGAGTGGGCCTCGGCGGCCGAGGTGTCGGTGCAGGCGCTGGCCGAAGCGGTGCAGATGCCGCTGGCGGTGAGCTACCGCGGCTTCGATGCGGCACGGCAGAAGGTCGACCGCGGCGTCTTCGAAGGCAGCTGGTACACGCTGCTCGCCAACCTCTACGACAAGAGCCGCGACGAGATCGAGCAGCGCGACCGCGCACGGCGGCGCCGCAACCGCAACCTGACGATCGCCGTCACCGGCTCGGTGATGGCCGGCTTCGCGGCATTGGCCGCAGTCGCGTGGATGCAGAAGCTGGCGGCGGACGACCAGCGCAACGTCGCCTTGCGCGGCCTCTCCAAATACCTGGCGACCGCGTCGGACGAAGTGCGCGCTGCCCGGCCGCAGACCAGCCTGCTGCTCGCAGTCGAAGCGGTGCGCACGACGCGCGATGTGGACGGCAGCGTGACACCCGCGGCCCAGGATGCGATGCGCGCGGCGCTGGCCGGCGCTTCGGGCGAGCCGCTCGGCGGCCGCGGCGGGACCGTCAGCGCGTCAGCCTTCAGCGACGATGGGCGCCGGATCGCCACCCTGGGGCCGGACGGCCGCGCGATGGTCTGGAACCCGCTGGCGCCTGCCGAATCGCCGAAAGCCCTCGCGCTGCCGCCCGGCAAGCACACGATCTCCGCCTTCAGCTCCGATGGGCACTGGCTCGTGCTGAAGGCCGCGGAGCCGGCCGGCCTGCTGCTCTGGCCGGTGGATGCGGCCGGCACGGCGCAGGCCCGGCCCTTCGATGCCCAGGCGCCGAACGCCCGCGCCCTCGGCTTCAGCGGCGACGGGCGCTGGCTGGCAACCAGCGGCGACGATGCCGCGCTGCGGCTGTGGCCGCTCGACCGGCCCGGCTCGGCAGCGCGCGTGCTCAGCGGCCATCGCATGACGCGCGACTACAAGGGCCAGCCGCAAGGCGTGATCCAGGCAGTCTTCGATCCGAAGGGCGAGTGGCTGTTCAGCAGCGCCTGGGACAAGCAGGTGCTGATGTGGCCCCTAGTCGATGCGAAGGCGCCGTCGCAGCCGCTACCCGGCGCCTCGCTCTTCGCGCCGCCGCATTTCAGCGCCGATGGCCAGTGGCTCGCACAGGCCGTGGGCGACGAGTCGGACAAGACACGACCACGCGTCGGCCTGTGGCATCTGCAGCAAGGGCAGTGGCAGCCGCTGGACCTGGGCGACGATGCCAAGGTCGGCGCGGACGGAAAGGGCTCGCCGGTCATCGGCGGCGATGCGGTGGTCGGCTTCCACCCGGCGCAGCCGCGCCTCTTCACCACGTTCGGCGGGCAGGTGCGCCTGTGGGATATCGGCGCCGGCACGCCGCAGTCGCGCTCCTTGCCTGGCTACAAGGCTGCACTCAGCACGGATGGCGCCGTGGTCGCCACGGCCAGGCTCGACGCTTCGGCTCGACATGTGGTGGCGGTGCACGCGCTGTCGTCGCCCGACGGCAGCCCGGTCGAGATCGCGACACTGGACTCGCCGGTGCAGCAGCTGCTGTTCAGCCCGGACGGCCGGCATCTCGCCATCGTGACCCAGGCCGGCGCGGCCTGGCTCGCGACCCTGGGCGCCGACGAGCCGTTGCGGCAGGCCTTGCCCGGCCCGGAGGCGCGGGTCGATGCGCTGCACTTCGGCGCCGACGGCCGCTGGCTGTTCGCGACGGCCGCGTATGGCGAAGCCAGCATCCGCGTCTGGAGGGTCGACAACCCGAGTGCCGACCCGGTGCAGGTCGGCGGCGTGCCGGCGGGCCTGGAGCTGGCCTACAAGACGCCGAACGGCGGTGGCGGCGGCGAGCCGATCGGCGGCTTCCCCGATGCGCTCGCGGTCGATCCGGGCGGGCGCTGGCTCGCCTTGCCGGGCGAGGGCCACGCGGTGCTGCTGGTCGACCTGAATGACCCGGCCACGCCGCCACGCGTGCTCGCCGACGGACGCGACCATGACACGACCGCCGCCGCCTTCGGCCCGCGAGGCGACTGGCTCGTGACCGCGGATTGGCACCATTCGCTGCGCCTGTGGAAGCTCTCGGCACTGGGCCAGCCGCCGGCCCGCTTCGACCTGCCGCCGGCGGGCGCCGAATCGAGCGTCTCGGCGCTGGCGGTCAGCCCGAACGGCAGCTTCGTCGCCACCGGCGGCAGCTCGGGCGAAGTGGCGCTGTGGAACCTGGCCGCACCCGCCGCCGCGCCGCGGCTGCTGGCCGGCCACAAGGGCTGGATCACCAGCCTGGCCTTCAGCGCCGACGGCACGCAGTTGCTCAGCACCGGCGAAGACGGCAGGTTGCAGGTCTGGCGCGTCGACCAGCCCGAAACCAAGCCGGTGGCGATCGAAGCGCACCGCGATGCGATCGTCGGCGGGGTTTTCATCGGCGATGGCAAGCGTGTCGCCACGGCGGGCATCGACGCGCTGGTGCGTGTCTGGACGATCGCCGAGCCCACCGCGCCGCCGGTCAGCCTGCGCGGCCATGCCGAGCGCATCGCCGGCCTGAGCCTGGAACCGGGCCAACGCTGGCTGGCGAGCGGCAGCCTCGACGGCACGGTGCGGCTGTGGGACTTGCAGGCGCCCGAGCCCAGCTCGGTGCTGTTCGGGCCGCGCAAGGGGCAGATCAACATCGTCAGCCTCAGCGCCGACGGCCGCTGGATAGCAGCAGCCGATGCGGCCGGCGAGATCCGGGTGTGGAACCGGTCCGAGCCGCAGGCGGAGCCGGGCGTGCTGCCGGCCGATCGATCCGCCGGCGAGCGCGCGCGGATTGCCGCCCTGCGCTTTTCGCCGGACGGCCGCTGGCTGGCGGCGTTCGGCGCGGGCCAGCTGAGGCTCTGGCGCATGCGCACCGAAGAGCAGCTGGCGCTCGCCTGCCGCATCGCGGGCCGCAACATGCGCCTGGCCGACTGGCGGGCGCATCTGGAGCGCCTGCCGTATCGGCTGAGCTGCGCCGAGCACGGGCTGCACCCGGACTGGCTTGCCGACGCCGATGCGGTGGCGAAATCAGGCGATGTCGATCGCGCCGTGGCGCTATACCAGGCGGCGAACGGCCTCGTGCCCTCGCTCGCCATCGAGCCGCGGGCGCGCGCGGTGGCGCTGGCGAGCAGCACCCGGCTGGCCGATGGCCGCAGCCTCGCGCGCCAGGGCCGCAGCGACGCGGCGCTGGCCGAGCTGGGCATGATCCGCAAGATCGACCCGGCCAGCACGCTCGATGCGGCGGCCGAAGTGGAGCGGGTGGTCAAGGCGCAAGCGCTCGTCTCGCAGGCCAGCGACAAGGCGAAGGCCGGCGAGCTGGAACCGGCGATCGCGCTGTATCGCCAGGCTCGCCAGACCGATGGCAGCCTCGAGATCGATCCGGAGCGCGAGGCCAGGCGCGGGGTGGCGCCTTCGATCCAGGCTCGAGGCGATGCGCTGGCGGAGAAGGGCCAGCTCGAAGAGGCTGCGGCTCTCTACGCGCGTGCGCTGGACTACGGGCTGGAATCGGGGAACGACCCGGCGACCCGGGGGCGAAACCTGCGGGCCCATGCGCTCGCTGCCGAGGCGCGCCGCATCGGGCGCCAGGGGGATCTGGATGCCGCGACGGCGATGTTCCAGCAAGCGCTGGCGCTCGAACCGGCGCTCGGCATCGATCCGGTCGCCGAAGGCCGCAAGAGCGTGGTCGAGCAGCGCATCGAGCAGGCCGGCCAGCTCGCGGGGCAGCAGAAGTACGGCGAGGCGCTGGCGCTGTATCGCGAGGCGCTGTCGTTCGATCCGAAGGCGAGTCTCAATGCGATGAGTTTGAACGAGAGCTGCTGGCAGGGCGCGACGAAGGAGATGGCGGCGCAGGTGCTGGGGCTCTGCGATCTCGCGGTCGCGCTGGACCCGAAAGATGGACGCATCCGCGACAGCCGCGGCGTGGCGCGAGTGCTGGTTGGCGACAGGGCCGGGGCGATCGAGGACTTTCGGGCGTTTGTCGAGTGGGCGCCGCAGAACGGCTATAGCGGCGACGAGGTCGAAGCGCGCAAGCGCTGGATCGCGAAGTTGGCGAAGGGGGCGAAGGTCGGGACGTTTCGGCAGCTGGAGGCGCTGTGAGGGTGCAGGCCAGCCCGCTCGAGCGAATGGTCAGAGTTCGCCGAGATAGCCCCTTTCCAGCTGTTGCTGCTGATTCTCGAAGATGGCCATCGCAGTCTTCATGCGCAGGAAGCCGAACTTCCGATAGAACGGCTCTCTGCCTGGGACGGCGTACAGGATGATCTTCTTGTGCCCGCGGGAGGCTTCGACGAGGTGGCTGACGATTTGCCTGCCCAGCCCGGTACCCTGGTGGCTCGGGAGGACCGCGATGTCGCAGATGTACGAGCAGTCTCCGCCATCGGCCAGTGCTCTGCCCGCTGCAACGAGCTTCGTGCCTTCATGGACAAAGCACTTGAACATGCTGTTCGAGAAGACTTTCCGCAGGTGTGTTGCGGTCTTGTCGCCGAGTGGGGCGGCTCGATAGAGAGCGGAGAGTTCTTCCCAGTCGACTTGGTCGGTGGAGTATTTCCATTCGAGTGTCATGCGGGGTCTCCTTTTGAAGTGGCGAAGGCCCGTCCGCGCAATCGGAGGGTTGGGTCAGGCTAGGCCGCTGATTTGACCGGCAGGACATCGAGGACCTCGAAGACGCAGCAAACCACCGGCATGGCCTCGCTGGGCTTGCGACCGATGCCTTCGCACACGCGGGAAAAGTAAGCCCAGTGGGCCTTTCGCCAGTACTCCAGCGAGCCGTCGCCTTCGCCCTCGATGGCCGCATATTCAGCCGTCACTTCCGAGTAGGGGACCGTGCTGACGCTGACGATGCGAGTGATGAGGGACGGTTCGCCTCGATGAGTGACGACGATCTCGATGTCGCCTTCCTTGGCTGGCGCATCGTTTTCGTATTCATGCAGCCAGAGAAGCCCTGTTCCCGCACGTTTGCGGCCTGCGCGGATCAGGGACAGGAGTTCTTCCGAGAGTTGCGGTGAATCACCGTAGCCCTCGACTCGGATGTCGCCGGCGGGCAGAGTGACGCCGAGCGCTTGCAACTGGCTCAAGACGTGTTCGAGTGTGGGGGTCGTGCTCATTGCGGGGCTTGAGCGGTGTGCCTACGGCGCGTCCGCTCTCGGCGATGAGTATGAATACCCACGAGTGCTCGGCGCAAGGCGCCCATGCCGAGGATGCTACTTGCCAGCCACAGCCAGCACTGCCTTGGGATTGGTGCTGGCGATGGCCAGCAGCGTGCGTGCCGCACCACTTGGCTGCTTCCGGCCTTGCTCCCAGCCTTGCAGGGTGCGAATCGAGACGCCGAGGAGCGCCGCGAACTGCGACTGCGACAGGCCGGTCTTCTTGCGCGCCTCGATGACGGGCGACGTGACCACCTGCACCCGGCCGGCCTTCATTTCGCGCACCGCCTGCAGCAGCTCGGCCGCAAGATCGCGCTCGGCCTCATACGCTGCCAGCTTGGCCTTGGAAAGGGGTTTACTCTTCGAGGGCACGACGGATCTCCTTCAGTTTCGGGCCGGTGAGATTGTCGGTCTTGGCCTTGGCATAAAGGGTGAGAAGCACGACTTCCCCGACCCCGCGCGTCCCCAACGCACTTTGCGAATGCCGCCGGATTCTGGGACGACGTCTCCCGCGGCAGGTTGCTCGGCGATGTGCGCGGCAAACGCTCCGCGTTCTTCCTCTGACCAGTACAGCGGCCATTGGCGCTGAAAGAGGAGCGTTTCGACAACCGTCAGCATTAGCTGACTATACGCCTAAGGAGCATGGAGCGCAACGTGGCGACTTAGTGCCGACGTCTCGCGCGCGTACGGTTCGTGCCGGGCAAGAGCTGCGAACGGCAAGGCGTCATGATTGGTGGCTCTAACCGCGCGGATCGGTTGGCAGAAAGCCTGCGTTGCAATGGCCAACAATAACGCGCGCATTCTCTCGGCCGTGATGACGCGTGATCAAGGGTTCGATGCCGGGCACACGAGCGAAAAGCCGCTGGTCAAGTGGAGGGCGAGCGAGCGCCGGTCGTTCTCGGACTGCCTCTGCGTTGTGCATTGCCCGAGGAGCGTCCGCGAAACAGAGCTCACACCCCCCGCTTCCGCGCCTCCTCCTCCACCAACTCCCGCTTCGACAACTTCCCCACCGGCGTCTTCGGCAACCCATCCCGCAGCTCCAGCGCCTGCACCATCTCATGCTTGCCGATGCGGTCCTTCAGGAAGAGCTTCAACTCATCCAACGTCAGCTCCGGCGCCCCCGCCCGCAGCTTGACGAACGCCTTCGGCGACTGCCCCCGGTACTCGTCCGGCACGCCGATCACGCAGGCCTCTTCCACCGACGGGTGCTGGTAGATCGCTTCCTCGATCACCCGCGGATAGACGTTGTAGCCGCTGCACAGCAGCATGTCCTTCGTGCGGTCGACGATGCGCACGTAGCCTTCTTCGTCCATCACGCCGACGTCGCCGGTGCGGAAGTAGCCGTCGGCGGTGAACGCGTCGCGCGTCGCGTCCGGCTGGTTCCAGTAGCCGACCATCACGTTCGGCCCCTTGATGCAGATCTCGCCGCGTTCGCCGTAGGGCACGGCGACCGCCGGATCGTCGACGCTGACGAAGCGGATGTCGATGTTCGAGGCCGGCATGCCGCAGGAACCGTACTTCACCGGCCCCTTGAACGGCGACAAGGTGCCGAGCGCGGTGGTCTCGGTCATGCCCCAGCCGTCGGTCGCGATCGTGCCGGTGATGGCCTCGAAGCGGCGCGACACCTCCTCCGGGATCGGCGCGCCGCCGCTGCCGGCGTATTTCAGCGCCGAGAGATCGGTGGTCGAGACTTCCGGGTGGTTGACGATCGCGGTGAACATCGTCGGCACGCCCGAGAGCATCGTGATGCGGTGCTTGGCCAGCGCGCGCAGCGCCTCGGTCGCGTCGAAGCGCGCATGCAGGAACATGTGCGCGCCGAGCCGCGTGCCGAACAGCACCGCCGCCACCAGCGCGAAGATGTGGAACAGCGGGAGGATGACCAGCATGCGCTCCTCGCCGGGCACCAGCACCGGCGGCTCGCCGCGGCTCGCTTCGATCACCTGCGAGCACGCGGTGGACATGTTCGCGTGCGTCAGCATCGCGCCCTTCGGCAGGCCGGTCGTGCCGCCGGTGTACTGCAACGCGGCCAGCGTCTTGTCGAGCGCGCCCATCGGGTGCGAGACGTAGCTGCCGTCGTTGTCCAGCAGCGCGTCGAAACTCAGATGCCGGTCGTCCACCGGCACGTCGCACCACAGCCCCTTGCCGCGCATGTCGGCCTCGACCGCGGCGGGGCTCGCGCTGTAGTCGCCGAAGGCGCCGACCACCAGCGTCTTCAGCCGCGAGGCGCCGAGCAGCGCGCCCATCTGCGGATAGAGCACTGTGAGGTTCAGGGTGACGAGGATGTCGGTCTGGCTGTCCTCGATCTTGTGCGCGAGCACGCGCGCGGCATCGAGCGGCGAGTAGTTGACGATCGTGCCGCCGGCGGCGAGCACGCCGTAGAACGCGATGAAGTAGTGCGGCGTGTTCGGCAGGTAGAGGCCGACATGCACGCCCGGTTTGACGCCCAGCTTCTGGAAGCCGGCCGCCGCGCGGCGCACCAGCTGCCCGAGCTCGTCGTAGCTGATCGTGCGGCCGAGGAAGTCGAGCGCCGGCCGCGGGCCGAAGCGTGCGACCGTATCGAACAGCATCTCGTGCACCGCAAAGCGCGGCAGCTCGGCATCCCAGCGCGAGTCAGGGCTGTAGTGGGCGATCCAGGGTTTTGCGGTCGAGGTCATTGGCGTGCCTTCGGGCTCAGCGATAGGTGATCCACTCAGGCCGCCGCGCGTGTTCCAGGTGGCCGATGCTGTTCAGGCTGGCCAGCCGCATGCGGCCCTTGCGCACGCTGACGGTGGTCATGCCGGTGTTGGCGAGCGTCCAGTTGAGCTCGAAGGCGAGGCGCGGCGCGATGCCGAGCAGGCGGTGCACCAGCGCCGCGATAACGCCGCCGGAGGTGAAGACCAGGGCGGTCGCGTCGTCGGCCAGGCCTTCGGCGGCGCGCAGCATGCCGTCGTGCGAGCGGCCGTGGAAGTCGGGCCACAGCTCCTTGTAGCTGCCCGGCGCATCGCTCGCGACCCAGCGGTCCATGGCTTCGAAGAACAGCTCGCGCGAGGCGCGCAGCGGGTCGGCATGGGTCTTCATGTGTTCGCGCACCGCCGCCGGGCTGTGCAGCTCGGGCTTGTGCACGTGCAGGATGTGCTCGTTGTCGTATTCGTCGAGCGCGGGGTCCTCGATCCAGGTTTCGCGCGGCGGGGCCTGTCCGGCTTCGAGCGCGGCGAGGCAGTGCTCGGCCGTCTGGCGATGGCGCTTCAGCCCGCCGGTCACGACTCGCGCCGGCGCGAGGCCGCACTCGGCGAACCAGCGGCCGAGCAGATCCGCCTGCCGGCGGCCGAGCTCGGAGAGCTGGTCGTAGTCGTCCGCGCCGTACGAGGCCTGGCCGTGGCGGATGATGATCAGCTGCGGCATGTATCGATCAGCGCGCCGCCGCCGGCACCTTGTGGCCCGCCAGCTCGTGCTTCGCGATCGCGTTGCGGTGCACTTCGTCCGGCCCGTCGGCCACGCGAAGATGCCGGGCGTAGGCGTAGAACGAGGTCAGCAGGGTGTCCTGGCTCAGCCCCATCGCGCCGAAGGCCTGCATCGCGTCGTCGATCACCTTCACGCAGTTGTTCGGCGCCAGCACCTTGATCATCGCGATCTCCTTCGCGGCCACCTTGTTGCCGACGGTGTCCATGCGCCACGCGGTCTGCAGCACCATCCAGCGCGTCTGGTCGATCAGCATGCGCGCATCGGCGATGCGCTCGCGCCAGACGCCCTGCTCCGACAGCGGCTTGCGGAAAGCGACGCGCGAGACCACGCGCTCGCACATCAGCTCCAGCGCCGCCTCGGCCATGCCGATCATGCGCATGCAATGGTGGATGCGGCCCGGGCCGAGCCGGCCTTGCGCGATCTCGAAGCCGCGGCCTTCGCCCAGCAGGATGTTGCTCGCCGGCACGCGCACGTTCTCGAACAACACCTCGGGGTGGCCGAAGGGCGGGTCGTAGACGCCGAGCAGCGCCATGTCGCGCACCACGGTGACGCCGGGCGTGTCCTTCGGCACCAGGATCATCGACTGCTGCTTGTGGCGATCGGCGTTGTCCGGATCGGTCTTGCCCATCAGGATGAAGATCTTGCAGCGCTCGTTCATCGCGCCGGTGATGTACCACTTGCGGCCGTTGATGACGTAGTCGTCGCCGTCGCGGCGGATGCTGCATTCGATGTTGGTCGCGTCCGACGAGGCGACCGCCGGCTCGGTCATCGCGAACGAGGAGCGGATCTCGCCGTTCAGCAGCGGCGTCAGCCAGCGCTTCTGCTGGGCCGGGGTGCCATAGCGTGCCAGCACCTCCATGTTGCCGGTGTCGGGCGCGCTGCAGTTGAAGGCCTCGGCGCTCCACAGGCGGCGGCCCATGATCTCGCAGAGCGGCGCGTATTCGAGGTTCGTCAGCCCGGCGCCGTGTTCGGCTTCGGGCAGGAAGAGGTTCCACAACCCGGCTTTGCGCGCTTTCAGCTTCAGCTCCTCCATCAGCGGGAGAGTGCCGTAGCCGTGGCCGGCCTTCGCGTTTTCCTTCAGCTCGTGTTCGCGGCGGGCCTCGTTCGGATAGATGTGCTCGTCCATGAACGCCAGCAGGCGGTCACGCAGCGCTTGGACCTTGGGGGTGTGCTCGAAATGCATGGTTTCTTTCGTTGCGTCGGGTTCAGGTCGGCGACACCAGCGACAGCGAGACCGCCACCAGTGCGGGTTTGTCCTCGCCCTCGATCTCGATCGTGCTTTCGGTGCGCAGCTGGATCCAGCCGTCGTCGCGCGGCTCGGCGGCGAGCAGCTTCATGTGGTTGCGGATGCGCGAGCCGGCGCGCACCGGCGCGATGAAGCGCAGTTTGTCGAGCCCGTAGTTCAGCGACTTCTTCGCCTTCAGGTTCGCCAACAGCTCGTACGAGGTGATCGGGATCAGCGACAAGGTCAGGAAACCGTGCGCGACCGGCGCGCCGAACGGGCTCTCTCTCTTCGCGCGCTCCACGTCGATGTGGATCCACTGCCGGTCCTCGGTGCATTCGGCGAAGGCATCGATGCGCGACTGCGGCACCTCGACCCAGGACGAGGTGCCGATCGGCTTGCCGACGTAGTCCTGCAGGTTGTCGAAAGTCAGAACGGCTGGGCTCATGGCGGCGATGTGTTGAAGCGATGACTGAATCTTGCCCGGCCGTTCGCGGCTCGGGGAGGCCGCCGCAACAGGGTTTTCATCAGCGGCGCGAACTTCGTGCGTGCCAACGGCGGCTGCGCGACGATCACGGCAGTGGATCAGCAGTCGTGCGCCGGCGCTGTCGCCACGGTGATAGGCAGGCGCGGCGCGAACGAGTCTGATCTCGGACTCTCTCGCCCCCAGACCAGGACATGCCCGCCCGAAGCGGCGCAGGAAGGAACCCCGTGAGCGGCAGCTACGACATTCGCGACGGCATCGCCATCGTCAGCATGAACACCCCGCCGGTGAACAGCCTCGGCATCGCCAACCGGCGTTTCCTCGCCGATGCGCTGCACCGCGCGATCGGCGACCCCGCGGTCAAGGCCATCGTGCTGACCGGCGCGGGCCGCGCGTTCTGCGGCGGCGCCGACATCCGCGAGTTCAACCAGCCCGAGGCGCTGGCCGAGCCCCACCTGATGAACCTGATCGACCTGATCGAAGCCGCGCCGAAACCGGTGGTCGCCGCGATCCACAGCGTCGTGATGGGCGGCGGGCTCGAGCTGGCGATGGGCTGCCACTACCGGGTCGCGAAGAGCGGCACGCAGGTCGCGCTGCCGGAAGTGAAGATCGGCATCCTCCCCGGCGGCAGCGGCACGCAGCGCCTGCCGCGGCTGATCGGCGTCGAGACCGCGCTGAACATGATCGTCTCCGGCGAGGCGGTGAAGAGCGAACTGCTGGCCGCCTTGCCCGGCCAGAAGCTGTTCGACGAGATCGTCGACGGCGACGTGGTCGAGGCGGCGCTCGGCTTCGCAAAAGACATCGCGGACAAGCGCCCGCTGCCGAAGGTGCGCGAGCTGAAGGCGACGCATCCGAACCCGGACGCCTACTTCCAGTTCGCGCGCAACATGCTGAAGGCCGGCCCGGCGAAGCACTTCCCGGCGCCGCTGCGCTGCCTCGACTGCGTCGAGCAATCGGTAAAGATGAAGTACGAGGACGCGCTGGTCTACGAACGCGCCGCGATCATGGAGCTGGTCATCACGCCCGAGAGCAAGGCGCTGCGCCACGCCTTCTTCGGCGAGCGCGCCGCGAGCAAGATCCCGGACGTGCCGGAAGACACGCCGCTGCGCCCGATCGAATCGGTCGCCGTGATCGGCGCCGGCACGATGGGCGGCGGCATCAGCATGAACTTCCTCAACGCCGGCATCCCGGTGACCATCCTCGAGACGAAGCAGGAAGCGCTCGACAAGGGTGTCGCGATCATCCGCAAGAACTACGAGGCCCAGGTCAAGAAGGGCAAGCTGAAGCAGGACAAGCTCGACCAGCGCATGGCGCTGCTGAAGCCCACCCTGAGCTATGACGAGCTGAAGGGTGCCGACCTGGTGATCGAGGCGGTGTTCGAAGAGATGGGCGTGAAGGAGCAGGTCTTCAAGACGCTCGACGAGGTGATGAAGCCCGGCGCGATCCTCGCGAGCAACACCTCGACGCTCGACCTGAACAAGATCGCTTCCTTCACCAAGCGCCCGCAGGACGTGGTCGGCCTGCACTTCTTCAGCCCGGCCAACGTGATGAAGCTGCTGGAGGTGGTGCGCGGCGAGAAGACCGCGAAGGACGTGCTCGCCAGCGTGATGGCGTTGGCCAGGAAGATCAGGAAGACCGCGGTGGTCTCCGGTGTCTGCGACGGCTTCATCGGCAACCGCATGATCGAGCAGTATGCGCGTCAGGCCGGCTTCCTGCTCGACGAAGGCGCAACGCCTGCGCAGGTCGACAAGGCAATGGAGAAGTTCGGCATGGCGATGGGCCCGTTCCGCATGGGCGATCTCGCCGGCAACGACATCGGCTGGGCGATCCGCAAGCGCCGCGCCGTCGAAAAGCCCGGCATGCACTACAGCAAGACGGCCGACCTGCTGTGCGAGCTCGGCCGCTACGGGCAGAAGACCGGCGCCGGCTGGTACGACTACCAGGCCGGCAAGCGCGATGCGATCCCGAGCCCGGTGGTCGCCGAGATGATCGACAAGCACCGCAAGGAACTGGGCCTCGCGCCGCGCAAGATCGGCGACGGCGAGATCGTGCACCGCCTGGTCTACGCCCTCGTCAACGAAGGCGCGAAGATCCTCGAGGAAGGCATCGCCAACAAGGCGAGCGACATCGACATGATCTACCTGACCGGCTACGGCTTCCCGCTGTGGCGCGGCGGCCCGATGTGTTATGCCGATACCAAAGGGCTCTTCGACATGGTGGAAGCGATGAAGGGCTTTGCCGCCAACCCGAACGATGATGCGTCGTTCTGGGAGCCGGCGCCGCTGATCAAGAAGCTGGTCGCCGAAGGCAAGAACTTCAGCTGATTTGTAAGGAACACCAGGAGACATCCATGACCGATGCCGTGATCGTTTCGACCGCCCGCACCCCGCTCGCGAAGAGCTGGAAGGGCGCCTTCAACATGACCCATGGCGCGACCTTGGGCGGCTTCGCGGTGCGGGCCGCGGTCGAGCGCGCCGGCATCGAGCCGGGCGCGGTGGATGACGTGCTGATGGGCTGCGCCACGCCCGAAGGCGCCACCGGCAGCAACATCGCGCGCCAGATCGCCCTGCGCGCCGGGCTGCCGGTCACCACCAGCGGCGTGA
>Ga0105239_10007095_pt1 | contig 12894 bp, 12 predicted proteins | sample KBSC44metaG_FD_92761 | JGI IMG/M metagenome (GOLD analysis project Ga0105239, IMG submission 92761) | Corn rhizosphere microbial communities from Kellogg Biological Station, Michigan, USA - KBS C4-4 metaG | ecosystem: Host-associated > Plants > Roots > Rhizosphere > Soil | place: Michigan, USA...
GCCGGTGACGCAGAATCCGGCTTGCGCGAACTCCACCACCAGCGGCAGCCCCACATATCCCAGCCCCACGACGCCCACTTGCGCCTGGTGGGTCTCGATCTTGCGCCGCAGTATCTCTGAATGATTCGTCATCTTCTCTCTCATTTACTCCCCGTAATAAAACTCGCCTTCCGCGATGATCTCAGCGGGACCCTCCAGATACAGGTCATCGTTCTTAGACACCAATTTCAAAGGACCCGCCGGCGTGAGCACATTCACCGGGCCGCGAACCAATCCTCGCGCCAGTGCGGCGGCGACTGCGCCCGTGGATCCCGTCCCGGAGCTCATAGTCTCGCCCGCGCCGCGTTCGAAAAAGCGGACGTCTAAGGTATGCTCGTCCACCACGCGGATAAACGAGACGTTCGTACGATTCGGAAAGCGCGGGTGCCGTTCCAGATCGGCTCCCAGCGTTTTCCAGTCAAAATCAAAATCGTGTGCGAAGACGGCGCACTGCGGATTCCCGACGTTCAAGATCACGCACTCCCGGCCCGGCACCAAAGTCGCGTGCAGGTCTTCCACCACGGCGCAACCCATGTTCATCTCGAAGGAATAACGATGCCCCTGCCGATCCAGCAGTCGGAGTGTCTTGATCCCGGCACCGGTAGCGATACGAATTTCATCCTTCGCCTTACCGGTTTGCACCACAAGAGCCGCAGCACAGCGGGTCCCGTTGCCGGAGATTTCGCTGCGGCTGCCGTCCGAGTTCCACAACTCGATTGTGGCGTGCGCGCCCTCGACTCCTGCGTCGGTCAAGATCCAGCCGTCAGCGCCGATGCCGGTGTGCCGTTCGCAGATCGCCCGAGCCAGAGCGGCTGAATCGCGAGCCTCGACTGGGAGCTGATCGCGCCAGGTCAACAGGAAATCGTTGCGCGCACCATGCGCTTTTACAAAAGGAATCTTCACTTATTCGCGATGGTAGATATCTACTACCGGCGCTCCTTTCACCATAATCTGCTTCCGCAGTGTGTATCCGGCTCTCTGCAGCGCCGCATCCACTGCATCGCCGGAGAACGCCACGCCCCACTCTTCATGCAACAGCAAATCCGGACGAGCGATGGCTCCATCAAAGGCAGCCTGGTTACCTTCATGCAAGCCTTCGCGCAAGGGGATGCCCGCCTGGCGCAAAACTCCGGTCAGATCGCCAAACGGAAACACAATGCCCGAACCTGACCGATATTCCTTGCCCAGGAATTCTGCCGCTTGAGCGGTCCAGTCACGGCGGGATTCGGAATTCACCTCCGACTCTTTCCAGCATATCGAAGGCTGCCCGCTCAAGGCCCATGCGGCGGTAGTCCCCAGTGCCAGAACGAGCGCACTGAGGACTTGAAATCGCACGGGCAGCAGCTTGACCACGGCACCTGCGGCCAAGGCTGCCAGCGGGACTACCGCGATCGCGTAACGCGTGTTGTACCAGCTAAAGGGCGGCAGAGTTGGGACGAAGATTGGCGTGCTGGAGGAATGTATGCTCCAGACGTAGAACGCCGCGGGCAGCGACAGCAGGACCAACGGCCACCAGTTTCGACGCGCCAGCATCCATACAGCGCCCGCCGCGCCTGCGAGCATCAACGGAATGCCGGCCACCAGACGGCCAGCCGTAAAGTAATAGCGCGCAGCCGCGAGCCATTGGTGATCGCCAGGATAGCGATCCATTCCCTGCGCGAGCTGTCGCTGATAGATCGCGCCAGCGGAATATGGTCCGTTGAAAAACTCCAATGCGTTGCTGTAGTAATACCGATTGTGTGCAAGCCATGCCAATGGTCCCAAAGCTGCCAGCAGACCAAATAGCGTGGCGTAGCCGGGCCTTTTCACGACGAACAGCAGATAGACCCACACGAAGGGAATCAGAAACCAGCCTTCATAGCGCGTAAGCGACGCCGCGTTGGACGCCGCGGCGGCTATCAAGATCGCCACCAGCGATTGACTGTCGCGGAACCATACCATCGCCCACAGCATCGCCCCGAGGGATGCGATGAACAGCAGTTCCGTCATCGGTGTCGCCTGCAAGTACAAGATATTTGGATTGAGCGCGAACAACAGAGTAGTCGCCAGGGCTGCGCCGGGGCTTCCAAAAATCCGCCGTGCGGCAGCGAACAAAAGAGCCCCGGCCAGCACGAAACATGCGACCGACGGGAACACCCCTGCCAGACCGCTGCGCCACCAGGAATCCTGCATCACGAACGGAATCAGCACCGCATGCGGCAACGGGAGCCACACGGTGCCGATCTGATACGGACCCGGTGTGCGCGAATCGAGCACGCGGCGGGCGATGTTCAGGTGCGCTTCGGCGTCCCCGAAGTACAGCGTATAGCCGCGCTCAAAACACCACCATGCAGCGGCGCCTCCGATCGCGGCCAGCAGGAGAATCACTCCGGCCAGTGGCGCCAAACTAAAACGACGTGAATGTGCGGAACTCTTCGAACCGCGCATCGATCTCCGCGCGTTTGAGCGTTCGGAAGCGCTCCACGCCGAACTTCTCGCAGCAAAAACTTCCCATGACGGAGCCGTAAATTACAGCTCGACTCAAATCGCCCCGGCTAATGTTGTCTTTTTCCAGATCGAAGCCCTGCTGCGCGAGATAGCCGATGAATCCACCCGCGAAACAATCGCCTGCGCCGGTCGGATCGAAAACCGTCTCGAGCAAGTAGCCCGGCACGGTGAAATAAGAATTCTTGCGGAACAGCATGGCGCCGTATTCGCCGCGCTTGATGACCAGAGTGTGCGGACCCATGCCAAGAATCGTGCTGGCGGCTTTCCGCAAATTGTCGTGGCCGGAGAGCATACGCGCTTCGGCGTCGTTAATCAGCAGGAAGTCCCAGCTGCGGATGGTGGCCAGCAACTCTTCGCGGAAGTCCTTGATCCAGAAATTCATGGTGTCGCCGCCGGCCATACGCAGCTTCTTCATCTGCGAACGGACTCCGCTTTGCAACCGCGGCTGGATATTGCCCATCAGCAGATAGGGCGCATCCAGATAACTTGCCGGGAGCTTAGGATTGAATTCGGCAAAGACGTTCAGATCCGTCGTCAGTGTTTCGCGATCGTTCATATCGGGCGTGTATTTGCCGGCCCAGAAGAAAGTCTTCCCGGAAACCCGCTCCAAGCCTTCCAGGTCCACGCCGTGGCCGGTCAGGAGATCGGTATCCTCCTTTGCGAAATCATCGCCGACCACGGCCACAATACCGACCTTGGTGAAATAGCTCGCGGCCAAAGAAATATAGGTGGCCGCTCCTCCTAGCATCCGGTCCACCTTGCCGTGCGGCGTTTCGACGCCGTCATAAGCTACGGACCCCACAACAATCAGAGACATTTTTAGATTGTAGCGGATGACCGTTATAGCCAAGGCCGCGGCCTACCGATAAGATGGAGACACGTGCTGCGCGCCCTTCTAGATGTGCGTTATCTGCCGGACACGCTCATCCTGGGAGTGGTCTTAGCGATTCAAGCCAGTGGAGCCGTGCTGCTGCTTTGGGGACCCGCGGCTCTGCGGTCGCGACTCGCTCGACTAGCGCTAGGGGCGGGCACCTGCTTCTCCTTCGGTCTTCTGATACTTGGATTCCTGCTGCGGTTTGCGCGAGTGAACCGTTATTTTCCAGTTTGGTGGGCCGGCTGGGGGCGCGGACTAATCCTAACGTGGGCGTTCATTTCGGTACTTCTGATCGCGGCAACGATCATTTCACGACGTTGGCTGCGGGTGCAATCCACACACAGTCCGGGCCGGCGGGCATTCTTGCGGACATCGCAGATGGTACTGCTGGCGGCCCCTCCTATCGTCACCGGTTACGGCGTATTCATCCAGCGGCTGGATCTCTCGCTGCGCGAGCAGGATCTCAAGTTTCCCGGTCTGCCCAAAGAACTCGACGGTCTGCGAATAGCGCAGTTAACCGACATCCATCTCGGTCCGTTTCTTAGCGAACGCGAGCTGGCCCGAGCAGTGGATATGGCCAACGAGACCCGACCACATCTGGCTCTGGTCACCGGCGATCTGATCACCACGGCCCAAGATCCCTTGGATAACTGCCTTCGCCAGCTGGCCCGCCTGCGCGCCGAAAGGGGCGTCTTCGGCTGTATGGGTAACCATGAAATCTACGCAGAAGCGGAAGATTATGTCGAAGCGCATGGCGCTCGCCTGGGACTTCGTTTCCTGAGGAGCCACGCCGAACGTCTTCAATTCGGCGGAGCCGAAATTAATCTCGCGGGCGTCGATTATCAGTCCAGCCGCAAGCCCTATCTGGTGGGCGCCGATCGGCTGGTCGCTCCTGGCGACTTTAACATTTTGCTCTCGCATAACCCTGACGTTTTCCCAGTGGCGGCTCGGCAGGGATACAATCTCACCATCGCCGGACACACTCATGGGGGACAAGTGCGGGTGGAAATTCTGCGCCAGGATTTGAACATCGCGCGCTTCTTCACACCCTACGTCGATGGCCTCTACCGGCGGGGCGATGCGGCCGTATTCGTTTCCCGAGGCATTGGAACCATAGGGCTGCCAGCGCGTATCGGCGCGCCTCCCGAAATAAATCTCCTACGCTTGAGTCGTGGATGATGCGCCCGTACCTAATCCTCAGCGACATCCACGGCAATTACGATGCTCTCGAGGCCGTGCTTGCAGACGCCCGCGGACGCTATGACCGGATTCTTTGCCTGGGCGATCTGGTGGGTTACGGCGCTGAGCCCAACCAGGTGGTCGATTGGGTCAAATCCAACGTCGCTTCGGTGGTCCGAGGCAACCACGACCGCGCCTGCAGCGGCAGGGATCTGCTCGAAAACTTCAATCCCGCGGCCCGCGCGTCGGCATTCTGGACCCGCGGCGTTCTGACGCCGGAAAATGAGAGCTACCTGGAACGCCTTCCTCAAGGTCCTCTGTGCATTATTCCCGATGGCGTGCCCAATGGAAACTTTGACCTGGTGCACGGTTCGCCACTAGATGAGGACGAGTATCTGGTGGGCTTGGACGATGTCCGGTTTCTGGGCGGTTACTTGGATACCAAGTTGACCTTCTTCGGCCATACGCATCTGCAGGGAGGCTTCTTGCTGACCAAGCGGAATGTGAAACGATTCATACCCGACCGCACGCTGCAGCTGGAGCCGGACTATTTCTATCTGATCAATCCTGGATCGGTGGGCCAGCCGCGCGATGGCGACCCCCGCGCCGCTTACGTTCTGTACTCACCGGAAGATCGCACGATCGAGTACGGCCGCGTGCCTTACGACATCGGCAAAGCGGCGGCGAAAATCCTGCAGGCGGAGTTGCCCGAATCGCTTGCGATGCGGTTGTTCGAAGGAATTTAGGAGCTGCCGATAAGCAGTCCCGCGAAGAAGACCAGCGTTCCACCCAACATCACCTGCAACATCGCGGAAACCAGAGGAGTGTCCATGTAGCGGTGGCGGATGTAGCTGATGGCTGCCAATTCGACCACCACCACGAACAGCGCCACAATCAATGCAATCCGAAAATCTTCGATGAGAAACGGGAGCGTGTGCCCGATCCCGCCAGCGGTGGTCATGAGTCCGCATACTAGTCCTCGAATCCAGGGATGACCGCGTCCTGTGAGCGAACCGTCGTCCGATAACGCTTCCGCAAAACCCATGGAAATGCCGGCGCCTACCGATGCCGCCATGCCCACCAGAAATGCATCCCAACTACTCTTGGTCGCGAAGGCTGCGGCGAACACCGGCGCGAGCGTGGAGACCGAGCCGTCCATCAATCCCGCCAGGCCGGGCTGGACGATCTGCAAAACGAACAGGCGGCGCTCCGTCACATCCTCGCCCTGCCGGGCTTCATCGGTCAAGATTTTCCGTTCCAGATCCTGAGCGGCCGCGGAATGCTTGCGCTCCGCTTCGGCCAGGTCGCCGAGCAACTTGCGCACCGCCGCGTCACTGACCTGCTGCATGGCGCGCTCGTAAAACCGGCGCGTCTCCAGCTCCATGATCTCCACTTGCCTCCGAACGGTGTGAATCCCCAGGGGCCGGACCAGCCACATCGGCATCCTTTGGACGAAGCCCTTCACATCCTGGCGCCGGATTAAAGGGATGTGTTCGCCAAACCGCTGGCGATACAGTTCAATCAGGCTGGAACGGTGCTCGGATTCCTCAGCCTGCATCTCCTGGAACATCTTGGCGGAAGCAGGATAGGTTTCGCGCAAGCCGTCGACAAAGTCTCCATAGATCCGGCCGTCCTCTTCTTCGAGGGAAATCGCCAGCGCCACGATCTCGCGTTCCGTAAGATCTTTGAAGTTCTTCGCCATATGTCTAGGCTACATGGCGTTTTTGGCAGGATTTTCGCGGGTAGTACTAGGGATGGCCGCCCCTACCAAGCTCCAAATCGCGTCGATCAAAAAAATCGATCAGGCGCTGCTCGCCGTTTTGGTTAGAATAACCGAGAGTAGAATAGATTAACGGATGTCCCCTCAAGACGGTAGTCAGCCGTCGCCGGCTTCGAAAGTCGTCGTCGCGACGACGGTTGCGCTCTCCTTCATCAGTTTTTGGCGCGGAGCCTCCATTGTCCTAAGCGACCTGGCGTCGTCGGCATTTTATGCCGGCGGTGCAGCCGAACAGGCCATCGGCAAAGCTGCCCCCTGGTTCGTGATCGGCGTGATGCTGTTCAGCTTCGCGGTGCGCAGCATCTATCTCGAGAGCTGCAGCATGTACGTGCGCGGCGGCGTCTACGTCGTCGTGCGGGACAGTATGGGTCCCGTGATGGCTAAGCTGTCCGTATCGGCGCTCGTATTCGATTACATCCTGACCGGCCCGATCAGCGGCGTCAGTGCAGGCCAGTATTTAGGCGCGTTAGTAAATGAGTTGAGCGAGAAGATCGGTCAGAATTTCCGCGTGGACGTGGATCTGTTCGCGGCCGGCGTCGCGGTGGTGGTCACCATCTATTTCTGGTGGATGAACATCAAGGGCGTGCATGAATCCAGCGGCAAGGCGCTCCGGATCATGCAGATTACCACTGTGATGGTGGCAATCCTGCTGATCTGGTGTCCCCTGACCATGGCGATCCAGGACAAGTGGAAGCTTCCACCCGCGCCGATCGCCTCGAACCTGATGTTTTCCGACGACGCCCAGGGCTGGCTGAAGGGTACCTTCTGGATGCAATGGCCGGTGGTGATGATCATCATCGCCTTCGGGCACTCTCTGCTCTCCATGAGCGGATTCGAGACGCTGGCGCAAGTCTATCGCGAGATCGCATCGCCCAAGCTGAAAAACCTCAAGATCGCCGCCAACATCGTGTGCGTCTACGCCTTAGTTGGTACTGGCATAGTCACGCTGTTCGCCGCCATGATTATTCCGGACGGCGAGCGACCCAAGTATTTCGCCAACCTCATCGGCGGCTTGGCGATGAATCTAAGCGGACCCTATCCGCTGCGGCTGGCGTTCCACATTTTCGTAGTGTTCGTGGGCGGATTGATTCTATCGGGTGCGATCAATACTTCCATCATCGGCGCGAATGGCGTGCTGAATCGAGTAGCCGAGGACGGCGTCCTGGTACCCTGGTTCCGCCATCCGCAGCGCAAATACGGGACCACCCATCACATCATCAACGTCATTACGATTCTCCAACTAGCCAGCATCCTTTATAGCCGCGGCAATATGACGGTTCTGGCGGAAGCCTATGCCTTCGGCGTAGTTTGGAGTTTCTTCTTCAAGGCTCTGGGCGTAACGGCGCTGCGTTTCCAGCGACACGATCAAGAGTACAAGACTCCCCTTAACTTCCGAATCGCCGGACGGGAGATTCCGGTAGGGCTGATTCTCACCACCATCGTGTTGGGGCTAGTGGCAGTGGGGATCCTGTTCACGAAGCAGACCGCCACAAAATACGGTATCGCGTTCACCCTATTCCTGTTCGTAACGTTCACGATTTCCGAAAGGATCAACCTGCGCCGCACACAGCAGGAGAAGAAAGGTCTGGAGCAGTTCAACCTGGAGCACCAGACCCGCATCGATTCCCACCTTCAGGCCCGTCCGGGCTGCGTACTGGTGGCGGTTCGCGATTACCGCCGCATGGAACATCTTCGCCAGGTTTTGGGGAAAACCAACTTACGCCGGCACGACATCGTCGTGATGAGCGTCCGCACTCTTTCCACTGGAGCAGGCGAATACGAGCTCACCGAAAGCCAGATCTTTAGCGACTACGAGAAGGAGCTGTTCAGCCACGTAGTCGAGCTAGCTGAGAAGGAAGGCAAGCACGTGGAACTACTGGTGGTTCCCGCTGTGGATCCTTTCGAGGCCCTGGTCCAGACTGCCAGCAGTCTGCAAGCTTCGCGGCTGGTGACCGGCGTCAGCTCACGCATGTCCTCCGAAGAGTTGGCACACAGGATCGGCCGGGCGTGGGAGCAGTTGCCGTCGCCCAAGCATCCGTTTTCTCTGGAAGTGATCAGCCCCGACCGCGAATCGGCTTTCGTCAACCTGGGCCCGCATCCGCCGCGCTTGTGGCCGGAAGATCTCGACCGGCTGCACGATCTGTGGCTGGAGCTGAGCGCAGCGGAACACGTCGGCTCGCGCCTGCACCATCGCGACGTGATCGGCGTAGCGCTACGCCGGCTGCAGCACGACTTGACGGGCGACGATCGCGCAAAGGTCTTGAGAGATCTGGAAAAAGAGCTGCGTAAGAATTAAGCCGCGACGTCCGAAGTCCTAAGCTTCGGCTCGCTTACCCGGCTTCTTGGCGGCTTTCTTCAAGCCTTCGCCTTCCGGTCCCGGTTCGGCTTCCGCCGGCGCAGGTGTCAGTCCAGCTAGAACTTCGTTGAACAGCGCTGCTTTTTTTAGTTCTTTCTTCGAAGGCGGAGCCTGTTCATTGCGGTAATCGTGGTCACTGTAGCAGGTTCGGCAGCGCACCTTGGCGGCGGATCCGTTCAGGAGAGAAACGATTGCGTGGTTAGTCAGGCGGCGGCATTTGACGCAAAAATCATCAATGACGTCGCCCAGGCGCATTTCCATGGGAACTGCCGATGAGTATATAACACTTAGTCGGGTAAATTCCCGGAGGACTGCCGCCTGCGCCACTCGAACAAGACCACTCCCGCCGCCACGCTGACGTTCAGCGACGCAACTCCGCCCGTAGAACCCCCTGCCATGGGAATTGAAACCAGAAAATCGCAGTGGCGCGCCACGGTCTGGTGCAACCCGCGTCCTTCTCCGCCCAGAACGATGGCGGTGGGCGCGGTAAATTCTACACGGTCATACGGCTGATCCCCGCGTTCGTCCAGACCGTAAATCCAGTACCCGCGCTCCTTCAATTCTTCCAGCGCGCGGCTGATATTACCCACACGCACTACCGGAAGATAGGCCACTGCACCCGCGGCCGCGCGAGCCACGGTCTCGGTAAGTCCTGCTGCCCGACGCTCGGGAATCACGATGGCCGCAGCCCCGGCGGCGTGCGCTGTGCGCACGATCGCTCCCAGGTTATGCGGATCCTCCACGCCATCGAGCACCACGTGCAGCCCGCGAGCCGCGGTGGTCTGTTCCAGCGACCCGTACCGCTCCGCTGCGCCCAGCGCGATCACGCCCTGATGCATCGCACCACCTGCAGTCCGGTCCAATTGCGCGCGCGGCTCGAAGCGAACCGGGATCCCGCGCTCGCGGCACAGCTCGATCAGCTCCTGCAGACGAGGGCCGGCGGCGCCCTTGGCCACCAGAACGCGATCGAGCGGTAGTCCGGCCCGAAGTGCTTCCCGGACGGGATGGATTCCTGCCAGCAGGGACATTAGAATAAGGGTACTCTCATGAGCGAACCTAAACTCGCGCCAATGACCATAACGCCGGAAGAGATTCCGGACAAATTGTATTTTCGTATCGGGGAGGTCGCGCGTCTGGCCGGCATCAAACCGTATGTGCTGCGTTTCTGGGAAACCGAGTTTCCCGCGCTGGATCCCAAGAAATCGGGAACCGGACACCGCCTGTACCGCCGCAAGAATGTGCAGATGGTTCTGGAGATCAAGCGGCTCCTGTATGAGAAGCGCTACACCATTGAGGGCGCCCGCAAGTTTCTGGAGACTCGGTCCAAGGATGCGACTCCGGTCCCCGCTGCTCCCACGGGAGTATCCAAGCGATCGAAACCGGCCGCGCCTCCTCAACCGACCCAGACGGGTTTCTTCGATGTTCCCTCTCCTCTCCTCGAAACGGTTCGTCAGGAATTGCGGGAGATCGTAAACCTGTTGAAGTAGTTTTTTAGATCAGACCCGGCCGAACCCGGCGGTGAAGTGGAATTCGCTGCCCTGTCCTTCGCGGCTCTCTACCCAGATCCTGCCGCCCATCAGCTTAACCAGGTTTGCGCAGATGGCCAGACCGAGCCCGGTACCGCCATGGCGGCGAGTGCTGGACCCGTCCGCCTGCACGAACGCATCGAATACACTGGCAAGCTTCGCCTCCGGAATCCCCACGCCGGTATCGGCCACGCACACATGCAGCAGGATCTGCATCCCCTCTTCTAGTTCCGTCCGCGCGCTGACGGTCACCCGGCCGTGATCCGTAAACCGGATGGCGTTGCCGATCAGGTTGATCAGGACCTGGCTCAGCGCCCGAGGATCGCCCACCAGGATGGCCGGCACGCCCGGATCGATCCGGCACTTCAACTCGAGCCCCTTCTGGCCCGCCAGGAAGGCCATCGCCTTGGCCGCGTCTGCGAAGACCTGCTCGACGTTCAGCTCAATCCAGTTCAACCTAACTTTGCGCGCGTCGAGCTGGGAAAAATCCAGCACGTCATTGATGACCTTGAGGAGCGAATCGGCGGAGGCTTTGGCGATCTTCAAAAACTCACTCTGTTCTGGCGTGAGCTCGGTATCGAGGACCGTCTCCGTCATTCCGATAATTCCGTTCAAAGGCGTCCGCAGCTCGTGACTCATGTTGGCGAGAAACTCGCCCTTCAGCCGGGCCGCCTCCTCCGCCTTCTCCTTAGCTGCGCGCAACTGCTCATTGGCCGCCTGCAGCTCGGCCGTTCTCTTGGCCACCTGGGCTTCCAAGATCGCCCGCTGGTGCTCCAGTTCCTGATCGCGCTCGGCCAGGCGGGCATTTTCGTCCTGCAGCATGATCTTGGAAAGAGCGCTGCCAGTCTGCTCACCGATCACCGTTACGGCCGCGATTTCCTCGGCGGTATGTTCATGCGGATCCCTATGGTGCACATTGATGACACCAATCGCTTTGCCGCCGGTCACGATGGGAACCGACAGGAACGCTTCATAGGTGTCCTCCACCAGGCCTGAAACGGATTTGAATCGAGGGTCTTCAGACGCCCGCGAGTCCAGCGCCACAGGAGACTGGTGCTGTGCCACCCAGCCTGTTACTCCTTCACCCACTCGCATCCGCAGGTTGCCGATCCCGCGATGCGGTACTTGCGATGCGCGCAGCACCAGGTCGCCGGTGGCCGATTCGAGAAGGTACACAATACACGCATCGCAGGCGCAGATCTGTCCGGTAAGCCCCACGATCTGACCGAGCATCTCATCCAGGGATAGATCAGAGTTAACGATGCGGCTCACACGCTGGAGCAGCGATACGTCGGTTCCCTTGGGGCGATTCACCGGACGATCCTCCAAACGCATATTACGAGCGTAAAACCCGCGGCGGCATGCGATCCAATCAAAACTTTCTATCCAGTCAATTCGCGCACTCAATTCACAATGCTGCATTTCAGCGCGCGACCGGCAACCGCCACCCGCTAAAATGAGCTGATGAACGCAAAGGTTCGTAAAGCAGTTTTCCCCGCCGCCGGACTCGGTACCCGGTTTCTCCCAGCCACCAAGGCTCAGCCCAAAGAAATGCTCCCCCTGGTGGATAAGCCCTTGATCCAGTACGGCGTCGAGGAAGCTATCCATTCCGGCGTCCAGAACATCATCATCGTTACCGGACGCGGGAAGACCGCCATCGAAGACCACTTCGATGTCAGCTTCGAACTGGAGCATCTGCTCGAAACGCGCGGCAAGAAGGATTTGCTGGCCACCGTGCGGGCCGTCTCCGACATGATCAATGTCGCCTACGTGCGCCAGAAGGAAGCACTGGGTCTGGGCCATGCCGTCCTTCGGGCGCGGGAGCTGGTGGGCGACGAACCGTTCGCGGTAATTCTTTCCGACGACGTGATCGACGCTGAGGTTCCCGCCTTACGTCAGTTACTAGATGTGTACGAGTTCTACGGTGCTCCCGTACTCGCTCTCATGGAAGTACCTAAGGACAGCATCTCCGCGTATGGCGTAGTCGATGCCGAGCCGGTGAGCCATCACGGAGGCGGGGACCGCTTGTATCGCATCCGCAACCTGGTGGAGAAGCCCAAGGCGAAGGATGCCCCGTCCAACCTGGCTATCATCGGACGCTACGTCCTCACCCCGGATGTATTTCGTTCGCTCGAGACCATCGAGCCCGGCAGCGGCGGCGAGCTCCAGCTCACTGACGGTCTCAAGCACACCCTTCGCAGCCGCCCGATCTATGGGTATCGTTTCGAAGGCACACGCTACGACGCCGGCGACAAACTCGGGTTCCTGAAGGCCACCGTGGAGTTCGCATTGAAGCGTTACGACCTGGGAGAAGAGTTCCGCGCGTACCTCAAATCGCTCCACGTATAAAGCCGTGAGCTCCGGCGACAAAGTGCTGCGAAGTGCTGTGGCGTGGGGTTAAACGGTATTCTGCAGCGGTTGAACGGATTCGAAAAGAGACCGCATAAAAACAAAACCGGCCCCGATTGCTCGGGGCCGATTGGTTGAAACTCGAACTAGCTAGCCGCGATGACTACTTCTTTTTCTTCGGAGCAGCCTTTTTCTTCGCAGCGGCTTTCTTCTTAGTTGCGTTCTTCATCGAATGATTCTCCCTTTACATCAGATTAAGCGCTACTCTTCCAAGAGAGCGCGGTCGTGTCCCCTTTATAAGGTGGAA
>Ga0105239_10007096_pt1 | contig 12894 bp, 9 predicted proteins | sample KBSC44metaG_FD_92761 | JGI IMG/M metagenome (GOLD analysis project Ga0105239, IMG submission 92761) | Corn rhizosphere microbial communities from Kellogg Biological Station, Michigan, USA - KBS C4-4 metaG | ecosystem: Host-associated > Plants > Roots > Rhizosphere > Soil | place: Michigan, USA...
CCCCGATCGTACTCATCACTTTTCTCTTTTGCGAATAGCGCAGTGACGCCGACGTATGGCTCAGCATTGATCAGCGCGGTTGTAACGGTGCGAAGCCTCGATACTTGGGCAGCAGCGAGTCGTGGAGGACGATTAACCCGGCGGCGCCATGAATCATCCAGCGCCAGGAGACGGCGAAGTGATACTCAGCCGTCGGCTGAAACGCGTCCTTGCGGTCGAAGTATGCGATGTCATACTGGCGGCACAGAGCGGAGATTTCATCACGGGAGTCGCTCGCCACGCTGTCATCGGCGGCGCCCACAACATATTCAATCTCGTCCGACCCAAGCGTATGGATCACCGACTCAAGGACCTTCAGTCCTTTCTCGGTCATGAGATAGAAGCCAATGGACACCCAAATCTCCTTCCAGCCCCACAGTGACATTTCATCCTACACCGTTAACGAGTTCCTGCGGAGAGCATCTCTCAAGTGAATGAGCCGTAAAGTGTTAGCGCAATAATAACACTAAACTTGACAATGAAGCACTAAGATTGCATAATGTTACCAGGCTAAGAGAGAGCCAAAATCTTCGGAAGGGAAGTGCCACAGAATGAGTAAGATCATTGGGATCGACCTGGGAACCACGAATTCGGTCGTTGCAGTCATGGAAGCCGGGACGCCGGTCGTCATACCGAACCAGGAGGGAGGGCGGACGACGCCTTCCGTGGTGGGGTTCGCCAAGAGTGGTGAGCGGCTGGTTGGGCAGGTGGCCAAGCGCCAGTCGGTGACCAATCCCGAAAACACAGTTTATTCCATCAAGCGCTTCATGGGACGCCGTTTCGACGAAGTGTCCGAGGAAATGAAGCTGGTGCCCTACAAAGTGGTGGCTGGCGATAACGGAGATGTCCGTATCGAGGCGGGTGGGAAGAAGCAGTCTCCGCCGGAAATTTCGGCCATGATCCTCGCCAAGCTGAAGGAGGCCGCCGAGGCCTATCTGGGCGAGAAGGTCACTCAGGCAGTGATCACAGTGCCGGCCTACTTCAATGATGCACAGAGGCAAGCCACCAAGGACGCAGGCAAGATCGCCGGTCTCGAAGTGATGCGCATCATCAATGAGCCGACGGCTGCCGCGCTGGCCTATGGTCTGGACCGCAAGAAGAACGAGACCATCGCGGTTTACGACTTTGGCGGCGGCACCTTCGACATTTCGATTCTGGAAGTGGGCGACGGCGTGGTGGAAGTTAAATCCACCAACGGCGATACGCATCTCGGAGGAGACAACATCGACCAGCGCATCATCGACTGGCTGATCCAGGAGTTCAAGCGCGATCAGGGTATCGACGTTTCCAAAGATCAGATGGCCTTGCAACGGCTGAAGGAAGCGGGCGAGAAGGCCAAAATCGAGCTCTCCACGCTGCTTGAAACCGAGATCAATCTGCCCTTCCTGACGGCCGACGCCAGCGGTCCCAAGCACCTCGCTGTCAAGCTGACCAGGGCGCGCCTGGAACAGATGATGGCAGACATTCTGGATCGGACTGTGGAGCCCTGCAAAAAGGCTCTGACCGACGCTGGAATGCAGCCTTCGAACATCGATGAAGTGGTGCTGGTAGGCGGCTCCACTCGCATCCCCAAGGTTCTCGAGATTGTAAAGAACCTGTTCGGCAAGGAACCCAACCGCAGCGTGAACCCCGACGAAGTGGTCGCGGTGGGTGCGGCTGTGCAGGGCGGCGTGCTGGGCGGCGAAGTGAAAGACGTCCTGCTGTTGGACGTGACGCCTCTGTCACTGGGCATCGAGACGCTGGGCGGCGTATTCACCAAGCTGATCGATCGCAACACAACCATCCCGACGCGCAAGAGCGAAGTGTTCTCGACCGCTGCCGACAGCCAGACATCGGTTGAAGTCAAGGTCTTCCAGGGCGAGCGCGCCATGGCGAAGGACAATCGGCTGTTGGGCGTCTTCCAGTTGGTGGGCATTCCGCCGGCTCCCCGCGGTATCCCGCAGGTGGAAGTGACTTTTGATATCGACGCCAATGGAATCCTGAACGTCACCGCCAAGGATAAGGCGACCAACAATGAACAGAAGATCACTATCACGTCTTCTTCCGGCCTGAGTAAGGACGAGATCGACAAGATGGCTCGCGACGCGGAATCCCATGCGTCCGAGGATCAAAAACGCAAAGACGAAATCGACGCTCGCAATAAAGCGGACGCCACGGTGTATCAGGTGGAGAAGCTGCTCAAGGATCATCGCGACAAGATCAGCGAATCGGATGCCAAGACGGTGGAAGAGGCGCTGGATAATGCGCGCAAGAAGATCGCCGACGGCAGCGTGGATGACATCAACAAGGCCGTGGATGCGTTGACTCAGGCCAGCCATAAGCTGGCTGAAGCGATGTATAAGTCGGCCAGCGCGGGTACGCAGGGGCCAGGGGCGGGCGGCGCGCCGCCAGCGGGAGATGGCGGCAAACCGGCAGAAGAAAAGCCCAAGGACAATGTGGTCGACGCCGAGTTTGTAGACGTCGACGACAAGAAGTAACTTGAGAACGGCTGGCTGCCTTGTGGCCGCCGGCTTGGATTAGAGTGGAGCGCACAGCGCGGATCGCCCACATTTTGGGAGAAGCATAGCTCGCGATCCTGCGTTGTGCGCGATGTGAAAAATGGACTACTACGAGACTCTAGCGGTGAAGCGCGACGCCTCCGTGGATGACATCCGCAAGGCGTATCGTAAACTTGCGCGCAAGCACCATCCCGATCTGAATCCCGGGGACAAGTCTTCCGAGGATCGATTCAAGAAGGTCCAGGAAGCCTACGACGTTCTCAGCGATCCGAAGAAGAAGCAGATGTATGACCAGGTCGGCTTCTACTCGGAGAACGGAGCGCCTGGAGCAGGCGGTCGCGGCGCGCCTAGCAGCGGCCCCAATATGGGATTCGGCGGCTTCGATTTCTCCGACATCTTCAAGCAGGGGGGCGGCGGTGCCGGTTATGCGCCTCCGCCCGGGGCCGGAGGCGGTTCCGGAAACTTTCAGGACATCTTTAACCAGTGGTTCAGCCGTTCACAAGGTGCGGAACAGGCGGTTCCTGAAAAAGGCACCGATCTGGAGTACGGACTCAATATCGATTTTTGGCAGGCCATTCGAGGGACTCAGGTTCGCCTGAACGTCACCCGGCAGGAAGCTTGCCCTACTTGTAACGGTACGGGCGCTCGCGCCGGAGCCAACACCGTTTGTCCGGAATGCAACGGAAGTGGAAACGTTACGCAGATGGCGGGCGCCATGCGTTTCAGCCTGACGTGTCCGCGCTGCGAAGGCACCGGCCGCCTCGGCAACAAGTGCCCCACATGCCATGGCGACGGGCGGGTCTCAAAAACCGAGACGGTCGAAGTCCGTATTCCGCCGGGTGCGCAACAGGGATCGCGCTTGCGCGTACCGGGCAAGGGTAACGCGGGCACTTTCGGAGCGCCCACAGGCGATCTCTACATCACCGTCCGCGTGGAGCCGCATCCGTTCTTCCGCCGCGAGGGCGACGATATCGAAATCAGTGTGCCCATTCGGATCGACGAAGCGGGCCTGGGCACCAAGATCGAAGTGCCCACGATCGACGGTCGCGCGCTGCTCAAGATCCCCCAGGGGACCAAGAATGGCCAGAAATTTCGGCTGCGCGATAAAGGCGTGCTCAACGCGCGCACCGGGACGCGCGGCGCTCAGATCGTCGAAGTGAGCCTGCTCGCTCCGGTTGTTCAGGACGAGCGCACCAAGGAACTGCTTCGGGAATACGCTGGGCTCCATCCAGACGATCCCCGAGCCGAGATTTGGAGCAAAGTATGAGCGGAAAGCGCGAATCCAAAAAAGCCGCCTTCATGATCTCGGCTGTCGCCGAGCAGTATCAGCTCCATCCGCAGACTCTGCGATTGTACGAGCGTGAAGGATTACTCAAGCCATCGCGCAGCGACGGCAACACGCGGCTTTACACAGCCGAGGATCTGGAGCGCCTGGAAGTCATCCTCAAGCTGACGCGGGACCTGGGCGTAAACCTGGCGGGCGTCGAGATTATTCTCAACATGCGCGAGAAGATGGGCGAGATGCAACGCCAGATCGAAGTATTTGTTTCGAGCCTGAATGCCGAAATGACGCACCGCGTTCGTCCATCTGGGACGCCGCAGGCATCCAACTCATTGATCCCTGTGATCGAAGTTCGGCGTCCGAAAAAGGCCGGCTAACTCTTACCGACCACTTGTCCCGTGGACGCATCGACGAACACGGTGTACTTTGCTAAGCCTGCGGTTTCTCCCCACAGCACTAGCCACACGGGATTGGGGAATCGCGGGGTGAACTCCAGCACGAGATTTATGGGAGGCTTCTCACCGGCCTTATCCAAGAAAGCTTTCGCGCCGGTCATCCCGGTTTTCAGCGCCTCCGGAGTATCGATGCGGAAGACACTCGCTGCGAACGGCTTTTCCTGGCCGCCGGACGGACTCCAGGTTTGCGCCTTTCCCGCGAAGATATCCTTGTGAATGTTCCCTGGAGCTTCTATCGCCGACCAGGTATAAATCCGCGCGGCCTGCTGCGACGGCGAAACGTAGGTGAGTTCCCATGCGCCGGCTTTGCCATCTTCTGAAGGGACGTCGGTCAGATTGATGCTGCGAATCCGCAGGGGTAGGGAATCGCCGGCCCAGGCCCTCGCCGCCGGATAGGTGAGTTGAAAGGCCCGCTGCCCGGTGATGGGCGCAGGCGGTTTTTCAGGTTCTTTAACCTTGGTTTCGGTAGGAGCCTCCGAACAGGCGGAAAGCAGCAGGATCAGGCTCAGGGGAACAAAAACTCGCATCTTCTTCTACTGTCCGATGCTGAGCGGGAAAGTGCAACTTTTTCACGTACTTTTCGTATCGGGCAAAATGGAATGATGTCCAAGTCCTTGCACGGAAAGGTCTCGATCGTAACTGGCGCCAACCGCGGGATCGGTCGCGGGATCGCGCTGCGCCTGGCCGCTGAGGGTTCGAGCGTGGTCCTATGCGCGCGTGACCAGAAACTCTTGGATGAAACTGCCGCCGAGATTCGCACTGCTGGCGGCACTGCCGAGACCATCGCGATCGACCTGCGGACGTCCGATTCCGGCAAGCGCGTCGTGGACTTCGCGATGGAAAAACTCGGTCACGTTAACATCCTAGTGAATAATGCAGGTGCCACCAAGCGCGGCGAGTTTCTCGATCTGACCGATGCGGACTTCGTCGATGGTTTTGCGCTGAAGTTTTTCGGGTCGGTCTGCCTGACGCGTGCCGCCTGGCCGCACCTGAAGGCCGCCAGCGGATCGGTGGTGTTCATCAGCGGCGTGGGCGGACGGACTCCGGGAGCACAGTTCACCATCGGCGGATCGGTGAACGCCGCGCTGCTCTCTCTGACCAAGGCTCTGGCCGATCTCGGACTGCGCGATGGAGTGCAGGTCAACTGTGTCAACCCCGGGACGATCCGCACCGCGCGTTATACAGTGCGATTGAACGCGCTGGCGAAAGAGCGCGGTCTTGATCCCGAAGCCGCCGAGCGCGAGTACGTCAAGAGCGGAGCCATCGCGCGCATCGGCGAGCCCGAAGACATCGCCGCGCTGGTCGCTTTCATCGTCGGCTCCGAAGGCAAGATGCTCCACGGAGCGTTGATCGACATGGACGCTGGCGCCACTAAGACTATTTAGTCTTAGTCAGGCTGCGATACGCGGCTTCGACGAACATATCCGCGTTGGCGCCGTATTGAGGATCGTAATCGCGCGTGGGGCGGGCCCCTTTCACCTGCGCGAGCGTCATGCCTTTGCGGATCATGTCCTGGATACGATCGCGAATGATGGTCACCATGTCGCGATACTCCAGTACATCGAACTCATCCGAGATGCGCCCGCGGCCTGGAATAATCATCGTCCCGCCTTCTTCGTGATGCTCGGGAATCGCAAGGTCCAGCAGGCGATTCAGGCCGTCAATGACTCCCTGCAGGCTGCCGCCGTTCGCCAAATCGATCTCGGGATAACTGTCGGTTACGTAAATGTCGCCGGCGCTGATCACGTCGGAGCGGCGGAAGTGGACCATCGTATCGCCGTCCGTATGCGCCGCGGGTTGATGCAGCAGTTGGATCGATTCGCCGTTAAAGAACAGATCTTTGTTACCGCCGAAGTAGGTATCGCCGGGCTGCGAGATGAAGGAAACCTCGGGCTGACCGGGCGGCGGAGCGTTCATACGTTGGAGCACGTTATCGTGCGCCAGGATCTTCACGATCTGTCCCTCCAGATCGCCGGGCGTGTTTCTGATATTCCGCTCATCCTGGGCGCCGCCCGCGCGCGCCAGAGTTTCATTACCCCCCGTGTGGTCAGGGTGAAGGTCCGTGTTGACGATGTAGCGGAGCGGCTTGTCCGACAGCTTGCGGACGGCCGCCAGAGCTTTTTCCGACAGTGCCGCGGTACCGGTGTCCACCAGCAGCACGCCCATGGAACCGGTCTGCACGGTGATATTGCCGCTGCGCGTCGCGATGAGATAGACATTGCCCTGCACGGGAAGAATCTCGACATCCGAAGTTGCTGCGGGCAGCTTGGGAGCCGCACGATCGCCGCTAACGGGCGCAGGCGGACCGCCCGGCGCTTTCAGCTTGGCCTGATATTCCGGATACATGGTCTCCGCGCCGCCGCGGATCGCCTGCTCTGACACCTTGAAGTGATCCGAAAACTCTTTCAGGTAAGGATTCGCGCCGGGCAAGTAGTGCGGCACGTCGGTCTTCTTGCGGTTGGTGATCTCTTCCACAGGCTCGCAGGGCCACAGCCAGGATCCCTGATCCAGTTCGTCGAGCTGAAAATCCTCCGACTTAATCAGAGGTTCAGTCGTATACACGGGATCGGTGACCACGCTCACGTGGGTAAGAATGTTGCCGTGCCGGATGAAGTGCTCGACCATCGTCGCCAGGTCGCTTTGCACCAGCCCATTGCGCCGGACGAAGCCCTGCTTGATGTGGGTAGTCTTGACGGTGAGGATGTCGCCCTGCCACTCGCCGGTGGAGAATCCCATGAAGGTGTGCGGAGCGTATTCGGAAGGATGCGGGCGGCCATCCATCCAGATGGTGCGGGTTTGTTCGTAAGTGCTGATGTAATTCTTGATGGCGACCACTTGCTGCTGCGCGTCTTTTTCCTCCCAGATGCGCAGGTGGTTCGGGCCGCGATAAATATAGGTGACGCTATGCACCCGGCACTGCTGCTCGGGCAGAGTCATGCGGGATGCGCTCCAGCTATCGGCGCGCAGGCGAGCCGCGTCATTGATGGGAAGACCCAGGTAGTCGCCCAGCTCGGGACCTTGCCCGCGTTCGGCTTGGTCCTCGTGACGCAAAGGGGTCCAGTTTCCGGCCAGGTAGGCTTGGCCGAAGGCGGAAACGCTGAACAGGAACAAGGCCAGCCGGCGGACGTGGCGCATAGCAACCTCTGGAGAGCATACCAGAAGTTGCCGAGCGCCACTTGAGCCGGCGATTACGGCGGAAAAACTAAAACATGTACCTCAAAGACACGAAGATGCGGCGGTTACCGCCGTCCGTGCCCCACTGGTTCGCGAATCCCGCATTATTAATGCGAGCTTCCGGAATCCCGAAGTTGCGAGTGTTGCTCAGGTTGAAGAATTCGGCGCGAAGCTGGATTTGATGGCGTTCGCCGATCTTCGTAGTCTTCGTTACGTTCACGTCGAGATTGCCGATGCCGTCACTTCGCAGCACATTGCGGCCGACGTTTCCGAATCGCTGCACTGGCGTGCAGGTATTGGTGCCCGTGATCCGTTGGCAAGCCTGCAAGGGACTGAAAAGGGACCTGCCGCCGGCGGCAATCAAGTCGTCAATCGTCATGCTCGAGACATCCAGATTGGTGTTGAGATTGGGACGGATGGCACTCCCGACCAGGCCATCAATGCCTCCCAAAGCCAGAGTGGGATCGCTTCCATTCAGCGGGCTGAATGGCGAGCCGCTTTGGAAGGTGATGAACGATCCGATCTGCCAGCCACCTACGAGCTTCTGCAGTGCCGTTCGGCTCACTCGGCCCGTCGGGATCTCATATACGAAGTTGGCCGCGAAGCGATGCGGCCGGTCGTAGGTCGAGCGTCCACGGTCGGAACGCCGATCGAAAGAGTTTTGAGAGATCGCGACTTCTCCCCGCGCCGAGGGATTGAAAATCTCGGAAGCGTCGTCAATAAACGAGCTCCAGGTGTAATGTGCTCCGGCAACCAGTCCTTTTGCGAGGCGTTGGTCGAAGCTGATCTGCATCGAGTGGTAAATCGAAGAAGCAGCGTTTGCACGCAGACGAACGATTCCGGCGTTCGGGTCGACGCGCGGGCATCCGGTTACCGTACCGGTAGCGCTGGTCGGAATCGGTGAGCATAACGTGCGCGGATTTCCGTCAATGGTCTGGAACAACGCCGTTCCTTTGGTCCCTACGTAGCCCACGCGGAGCACCGAGGAACCTGCCAACTGGCGCTGTACTTCCATGGAGAATTGCTCGGCAATGGGAGCGCGAAAATCGTTGCCCACAATGGTCCGATTGAGGAGGTTCAGCGCCGCCGAATCGCTCACGTTCGGAAACAGCGTCGGCAGTTGGGTCCAGGCATTCTGCAGGTTGCTGGCGCCAGTAGCGAGCACGAAGGGAAAGGCGCTGAAGATGTTCAGGTTGATGTTGATAAACCCGTAGTCATTCGTACGCGAGTAGCCTCCCCGCACCACCAGGCGATCGCCTCCAGTCAACTTGCCAAAAAGGCCGTCCGCCCTGGTATGCGGATTCCAGCTGAAGCCTAACCGGGGTTGCCAGTTGTTGCGATCGCGCGGCGGACGGTTGGTGAGCTGAAAGACCGATCGATTGCCGTTCGCAGCTACGATCTTGTCGTCGAGATCATACAGGCTTTGGAAAGAGTTCCCGGGCGTTTCATATCGAATTCCGTAGGTGAGGGTGAAGCTGCGGCCTACCCGCCAGGTGTCCTGCGCGAAGAAATAGTAGTCGTTCCACCAGTAGTACGCGAGCAACTGCCCGCCCGGCAGAGGCCGGTTGATGTTGACGGTGGACGCTACGTCGTCGACGAGCGTCTGGAGCGTGTCATACACCAGGCGCCCGCGGATCTGCGGGACAAAAAAGCTCTTGACGCGGGTGCTCCGAAGGTCCAAGCCAAACTTCCATGCATGCGATCCTTCGGTGATGGAGAAGCTGTCCTGGATCTGATACAGATTGTTGGTCCGGAACTGAGGCAGGTTCACCGCTAGACCGATCGCCGTACGATCGGAAGCTGCGTTGAAGCCCGTTAAACCAAGCTCTGGAACCTCAACGGATGGGATTTCGGCGGAAGTCGGATCCGTAGCAGTCGTTGTGGACGAGTAGCGCTGGTAGGATAATCTGAGCTCGTTCAGCATCCTCGGCGATACAACGCTCGTCCACCAGGCGGAGGCCGCCTGCGTCCGGAGCGGTTGGTCGGTCGTAAGCCCTGGGGGCGTTACCTGGTCGGCTCCGCCTTGCACGTTGTCGTTGAACAGGTACCGTCCGCCGATGCTGTTTTTGCTGGTCAACTGATGATCGACGCGACCGGACCATTGCCAGTTGTTCTGAAACTGTGAGGTCGAGTTGGTCAGTGAGCCCGTTGGAATCCGTACGGTCTGCCCGCCGACCGTCAAAGGTACGGTATCCCCGGTCGAAGTCTGGGCGGCCGGCAGGAATTTCAGCAAGGCCGCTACCTGTGGCCGCGTGCCAGCCAGGCTCTGAATCGTCTGCTTTCCTGCGGCCGTCGGAACCCCTAGAACTGTCCGTCCGGCTCCGAGCTGGCGCTGTGTCCAGCGTTGGATTGAACCGAACAAGAATGTCTTGTCCTTCACGAGCGGACCTCCGGCGGTTCCACCGAATTGGTGCTCGATGAAAAATGGCGCATCCTTGAACCCCGCGGCCTTATCCAGATTGCTGCGCGAGTTCAGGTGGTTTCCGTTGTAATACTCAAAAGCCGAACCATGCAGGGAGTTGGTCCCGCTCTTGGTGACCGCATTGACAATGGAACCCGCTGCGCGGCCGTATTCGGGGAGAAACTGGTTGGTGATCAACCGGATTTCCTGAATCGTGTCCGGGTTGTTCATCCACTGCGCGCGTCCGGCGACACCGGGTTCGTTCACATCCTGGCCGTCCACCATGTAGTTGTTCGCGCGGGTGCGCATGCCATTCGCGGAATAGTCGGTGCCATTGGCGAACTTGCTATTGCCGCTATTGGTCTGGCTTACGCCGGGTGCTGAAAGCACCACCGCAAATACGTCACGGAATCCTCCGCCTGTGCCGAACTTCCCGCTGATAGGCAGTTCCTGCATGCGAAGTTTATCGAACTGGACGCCGACTTCGGCGGTGCTGGTGTCAATCAGGGCGACGGATTCGGTGACCACGATCGTTTCCTGCACCGTCGCAGGCCGCAAAATCGTGTCCAACACGGCTTCCTGGTTCAACGTGAGAAGTACGGGACCGCGGACGTATTTCCCGAATCCCTTTGCCTCGATCGTTACCTCATACTGGCCTACTGGAAGAGCGGAGATTCGGAAACGTCCGTCATTCCCCGTGGTGGCACTTCTAGCCAGATTTGTATCGACGTTCTTCACGGTGATGGAAGCGTCGGGTACGATCCCGCTGCTCTGGTCGGTTACTAATCCGGAAATCGCTCCAGTGGTGACTTGTGCGGATGCCGGGACTGACCCAAGATAGCCTGCTACAAAAACAAACAGAGCTAGAGTGACAGTCCAATAACCACAATTTCTTGAATTGTGCATGATGCACTCCTTTCCGATTACGAAACGGTAAAAGTGCTGCCCAATATGAAGCCACCACTCACGACTGGGTGATTGCCACCCAAATTATGGCTACAGCTTACTCCAAATTCGACTCCGTGGGTAGCCTAATGGCATATCCGCCTGCCCCGGGTTACCCTTCCTGGCGACAGGCATCCTGGCGACAGGCATCCTAAAGATGGGCGATTGCGTTGTCCAAGTACTAGCTGTCACTGACCGGCAGAATCGTGCCGTCCACCGAAATCCCGAGGGTTTTGCCGCGTCTTGCGGTAGATTAGACCGCAGCAAGGAGATTGACATGCAGCCCCAACGGCCCAGCGCTCCCAATGCACCCTCGACACCTACCAGGCCAGGGTTTTCCAACGGCTCGGGTATTGTCATCGGCCTGATTGCCTTGATGGGCATCTTTTATCTAGTGGATCACGCCGGCAAAGGCGAAGCGGCGGTGTTCGGCGGCGTGGAACGCCACATCTCCGCGCAGGATTTTCGTGGCGCACAATGCACCGCCGTCTTCGGAGCGTGCAAAATCGATCTCCGGGATGCCCAAATGCTGGGCAAGGAGGCGACTCTGGAAACGTATGCGGTTTTTGGAGGAGTCGAAATCCGGGTCCCGGACGATTGGGAGGTCGTGAACCGCAGCACGGCGATTTTTGGAGGCATCGGCGACGAAAGGCGGCACTCTCCGACTGGCCCCGACACGAAGACTCTGATTCTCGAGGGGGCAGCGGTCTTTGGCGGAGTGCAGATCAAGAACTGAGCGTCTAAACCGCTTCGATCTCGGCGGAGAGGCTTTCCCACTCGGCTACGCGAGACTCCAGTTCGCGGCGGCGGGCCGTTAGTAGATCGTTGATGCGAACGGTTTCTTCCACGCTCTTGAAATCGGCCAGGGCGGCTTCATGCTGTGCGATTTCCGCCTCAAGCGCCGCGACTTGTTGTTCTACCGCGGCTAGGCGATCGCGTGCTTTTTGGAGCTTCATCGGGTTGACGCGCGTCTTACTCGGCGCCGCTCCGTTAGTGTCGGGGCTCGGAATCGGTTGGCTTACCGGTGACGCCGTGAGAGTCTCCGGGCCGCCTTGCTTGCGCCACAGGTAGTCCTCGTAATTTCCCGGGAAGACGTGGACGTGGCCGTCTTCGATCTCAAAGATCCGCGTGGCCAGGTTGTCGATAAAGTAGCGGTCGTGGGACACGAAGACCACTGTACCGGAGTACTTGCTGAGCGATTCCAGCAACACGTCCTTGGCGCGCATATCCAGGTGATTCGTGGGCTCGTCCAACAACAGGAAATTCGAAGGCGCCAGCAGCATGCGGGCCAGGGCGTAGCGGTTGCGCTCGCCTCCGGAAAGCACGCCGATCTGTTTGAACACGTCTTCATCGCTAAAAAGGAAACATCCCAGCAGCGTGCGGAGTTGCGTTTGGGTCGAGCGCGGCGCGGCACTGGATAGATCGTCGAGCATACGCGCGTTGGGATTCAGCTCCTTATATTGATCCTGGGCGAAGTAATCGGGAATCGCGTTGTGGCCCAGCGTATAGCTGCCCGAGGTGAGAGGCTCGGTCCCGGCGAACAGCTTAATCAGCGTGGATTTGCCCGCGCCATTCACCCCCACTAACGCGATCCGGTCGCCGCGCTCGACGATGAACGTCGCTCCACTGAACACGGTCTTCTGCCCATAGCGCTTCGAGACATCCTTGAACTCGGCCACGATCCGGCCGCTGGGCTTGGGCTGGGGGAACGAGAAGTGAATGGTCTGCTCATCAGGCGGAATCTCAATCCGCTCGATCTTCTCTAGCTCCTTGATGCGGCTCTGCACCTGCTTGGCTTTGGTGGCCTGCGCGCGAAAACGGTTGATGAAGGCTTCAAGTTGCTCGATGCGCTCGCGCTGGTTGCGATACGCGGCCTCCAGTTGGGCTTTCCGCTCGGCTTTCTGGCTTAGATAATTCTCATAGTTGCCGGTGTAGAAATTGACTTTCTTGTTCCAGATTTCGACCGTGCGATTGACCGTCACGTCCAGGAAAAAGCGGTCGTGCGAAATCAGGATGCAGGCGTTGGGATAGCTCGCCAGGTACGATTCGAGCCAGTTGCGAGCTTCTAAATCCAGGTGATTGGTGGGCTCGTCCAGCAGC
>Ga0105239_10007097_pt1 | contig 12890 bp, 11 predicted proteins | sample KBSC44metaG_FD_92761 | JGI IMG/M metagenome (GOLD analysis project Ga0105239, IMG submission 92761) | Corn rhizosphere microbial communities from Kellogg Biological Station, Michigan, USA - KBS C4-4 metaG | ecosystem: Host-associated > Plants > Roots > Rhizosphere > Soil | place: Michigan, USA...
GACACGCACGTCTATTGGTGCCTTTGATTTTCGTCAGTAGATCCCTGTCGGCTGTGCTGTTGACGGGACACGAGGAGTCTGCGAGTGCCGCGAGTATTAGTGACCGGAGCCGCCGGGTTCATCGGGTATCACCTGTGTGAGCGCCTTCTGGCGCAGGGCCAGCCTGTTTTTGGCCTGGACAACTTGAACGCCTACTACGATGTCACGCTCAAAGAGGCGCGGTTGGCGCGGCTTCAGCGGCATCCGAACTTCCGGTTCGAACGTGTGGAACTGGCGGAGATGGAGAGTATGGAGGCGTTTTTCTCCCGCCACCAGCCGGAAGTCGTCGTCAATCTCGCGGCGCAGGCAGGAGTGCGCTACTCTCTGGAGAACCCACACGTCTACGTCAACAGCAATGTCGTAGGTTTCGTCAACCTCCTCGAATGCTGCCGTCATCACTCCGTACGGCACCTTGTCTTCGCCTCGTCCAGCTCGGTCTATGGGGCCAATACCCACATGCCCTTCTCGGTCATGGATCGCGTCGATCATCCCGTCAGCCTCTATGCCGCCACGAAGAAAGCCAACGAGTTGATGGCGCATACCTACAGCCATCTTTTCCGCCTGCCCGTCACCGGTCTGCGTTTCTTCACAGTCTATGGCCCCTGGGGTCGACCGGATATGGCGCCGTACCTCTTCACGAAAGCGATCCTGGAAGGCCGTCCGATCGATGTCTTCAACGAGGGCAGGATGCAGCGCGACTTCACCTACGTAGACGACATCGTGGAAGGAGTGATGCGCGTGATGAGCCGCCCTCCCCAGCCCAATCCGCATTGGAGTTCCGACGCGCCGGAACCCAATACCAGTTCCGCCCCCTATCGTCTCTACAATATCGGCAATCACCAGCCGGTGGAACTTTTGCGGTTCATTCGCGTGATAGAAGAGTGTACCGGCCACAAAGCGCAGATGAATCTGCGCCCTGCGCAGCCGGGCGATGTGCTCACGACGTACGCAGATGTCTCCGACCTCACGCGAGACACCGGCTTTCAACCCTCCACGACAATCGAAGCAGGATTGCAACAATTTGTAACCTGGTATCGCGATTACTACGCGGTTTAGGGTAGAATAGGCCGATTGCGCCTGACATTCCTCTGTATTCAAGGCGGTACCCAAGAAGGACTATGCCGAAAATATTGCTCGTTTCGCGTTGCGCATGGACGCTCTATAATTTTCGCCGTGGTCAGATGTCCGCCCTCCTGGCGGACGGCGTCACGGTGCTGGGAGCCGGAGCGGGCGGCGATGGATTCGAGCCTCGTATCGAAGCGCTCGGTATCCCGTTTGTGCCTCTGCCGGTGGATAAACGCGCGCTCAATCCCCTCGCCGATCTCAAACTGCTGTGGCGGCTCTACCGCTGGTACCGGCAGGAACGCCCCGACATCGTCCATCACTTCACCATCAAGCCGGTCATCTATGGCAGTATCGCCGCGCGTCTTGCCGGCGTGCCCCGCACGGTCAACACGGTGACCGGACTCGGTTTCGTCTTCTCGGACGGAGCCAAGCCCTGGCTCCGCCGGCTGGTAGAGGCGCAGTATCGGGTCGCCCTCGCGAAAGTACACTACACCTTTTTCCAGAACAACGAGGATCGTGACCTGTTCCTGAAGCAGGGACTGGTCACGCCGGACAAAACCGGTCTGCTCCCCGGCTCCGGTGTCGATACCGAGCACTTTCTGCCTCCTGCCTCCGCGCCGACGCCCACGCCTGTGACGTTCCTCATGGTGGCGCGCATGTTGAAGGACAAAGGCGTCTATGAGTTTGTAGAGGCGGCGCGCAAGGTGCGCGCGCTCGCTCCCGACACCCGATTCCAACTGCTAGGCGGAAGGGATGAGCGTAATCCGCGCGTCGTTCCTAAAGAGCATCTGGAGGAGTGGCAACAAGAGGGAGTGGTAGAGTGGCTCGGAGAGGCGTCGGACGTACGGGGCGCGATCGGAGAATCGGATGTCGTGGTGCTGCCTTCGTTCTATCGCGAAGGGACTCCACGTTCGCTGCTGGAATCGGCAGCGATGGGCCGCGCGATCATCACGACCGACTCGATCGGATGCCGTGAGGCGGTCGAAGATGGCGTGACAGGACTATTGGTTCCTGTGAAAGATGTCGATGCTCTGGCCAAAGCCATGTTGAGTCTCTATGCGGACCCGACAGGCAGACGATCGATGGGAGTGGCCGGGCGCGCCAAGATGCTGCGCGAATTCGATGAGCGCCTGGTGATACAAAAAATAAAACAAGTCTATGCGAAGGAGCAGTTATGAAGGTTCTTATCACAGGAGGAGCAGGATTCATCGGATCCCACCTGAGCGATCACCTGCTCGAACGTGGGGACGAAGTCTATGCTCTGGATGACCTCTCTACCGGGAACCTCAACAACATCGCGCATCTTCGGGAGAACTCTCGTTTCCACTTCGTATGCGAATCCGCCGGAAACGAATCCGTGATGAATGAGTTGGTGCAGAAGGTCGATCACATCTATCATCTCGCCGCCGTTGTGGGCGTTCAGCGCGTCGTAGACAGCCCCGTCCGCACCCTGGAGGTCAATCTCCACACGACGGAGATCGCGCTCAAGCTGGCGCATCGGTTCCACAAACAGATCCAGATCGCCTCGACCTCCGAAGTCTACGGGCGTCACAAGGTGAACCGGCCCCTCAAAGAGACCGACGAACGGATCTACGGGCCGACGACCGTCGGGCGCTGGAGCTATGCCGCCGCCAAGGCGATCGACGAGTTTTTTGCGCTGGCCTATCATCGGGAGCGCGATCTGCCCGTCGTCGTCACGCGATTCTTCAACACGGTCGGGCCGCGCCAGACCGGGCAGTACGGAATGGTGATCCCCCGCTTCGTGCAGTCGGCGCTCAAAGGCGAACCCATCACGGTCTACGGCGACGGCGCCCAGTCGCGCTCGTTCACCTATGTCGGCGACGCCGTGCGCGCGATCACCGATCTGATGGCCTGCCCGAGCGCGATCGGCGAAGTGTTCAATGTGGGCAACGGCGAAGAGGTCACGATCCTGCACCTGGCACAGCGCGTCAAAGCGATGACCGATTCGCCGTCGGAGATCCGCGTGATCCCGTTCGAGCAGGTCTACGGCAAGGACTTCGAGGATATGGAGTTTCGAACGCCGGACATTACCAAAATCCATGAGGCCATCGGCTACGCTCCGACCGTGGATCTCAACGGAATTCTGGAGCGGGTCATCCACCACTTCCGCGCGCAGTCTTCGGCAGCGGTGGGAGCGATCTCCGGACAGGCAAAGGAGGATCTGCGCTAATGCAACCCACTCCCGCCCTCTGTGCCGTGCTCCTGCTGTTCGCACTGGTAGTCTCCGTCGTATTGACCCAGGTGACCATCGTGACCGCGCGCAAGTACAATCTCATCGCCAAACCGAAAGCGGATCGCTGGCACCAGACCCCGACCGCGCTCTTCGGCGGCGTCGCCATCGTCCTTACCTTCCTGCTGGCGAGCGCCTGCGTGCTGGCGCGCTATACGCCGCCGCGCTCGTATGAGCTGACAGGGCTGTTCGTCGGCGGAGTTTTCCTCTTCGCCCTCGGGGTTCGCGACGACGCGATTCCGTTGAATCCGCTGGTCAAGCTGCTCGGTCAGGTGATGTCTGTCACTCCGTTTCTGATCGGCATGGGCCTCGCGCATAACGGACCGCTCTATGTGTTCGCCTTGCCGGCCGTACTGCTCTGGATGGTGGCCCTGACGAATGCGTTCAACCTCCTGGACAATATGAACGGCCTCTCAGCGGGCACCGCCGCCGCTGTCAGCGGCGTCCTCTCCCTCTACGCCTTTGCGCACGGTGACACGCTCACCGGGCTGTTCAGCGCCCTTCTGGCGGCGTCCTGTCTGGGCTTTCTCTACTTCAACTGCCGCTTCTCCACGCCCGCCCGTATCTTTATGGGCGACTGCGGCAGTATGTTCCTGGGATACATGCTCGCCGGCCTCACCATCCTGGGTGTCGTTCGACCGCAATCCGCGCCTCTGGAGTCCCTCACGATTCCGTTCCTGCTGATGACACTGCCGATCTTCGATACGCTCCTGGTCATCGTTCGGCGCAAAAGCGAAGGTCGCGCGATCTCGCAGGGAGGCAAAGACCATAGCTCGCACCGCCTCGTCTACTCGGGCCTCACCCAGAAACAGGCGGTCTTCGCGCTCTATATGATCAGCATCGTCTGCGGCGGCATCGGCCTGCTCTGCGAGCGTCTGCACCAACCGATCCTGCTGCCCATGCTCGTGGTCGGCATCGCGGTCAGCCTCTGGTACTTCGGCGTCTATCTCAGCCGCTTCACCAGTCCACAGACCACCCTCGCCGTCGTGCCGATTCGCGAATCCAATCTGGAGCCGACGCCTTCGCGAGGTTCGACGACCTCCGCGTGATCCAAAGCCAAATAGGAATGGCGCGAAGAGAATTCTCTTCGCGCCATTCCTATTTTATATCGGGGTGACTGGATTCGAACCAGCGACCTCACGGTCCCGAACCGTGCACTCTACCAAGCTGAGCCACACCCCGGTTTTTAAGTTGTGATCTCCGATCGATCGGAAAGTCACTCGTAGTATAGCATGGCGACGGCGATTCGTCAAGAGAGTATTTCATCCGAAATCATCCTTTTAAAGGAGACCAACACTTTGGACTATGAACTGGACTTGCCGATTGCAGACCCTCACGAACAGAGGGTCCCCTGCGTGCTTTTGCTGGATGTTTCGAGTTCCATGATCGGCGAACCGATTCGGCAACTGAACGACGCTCTGCAACTGTTTAAGCAGGATCTGATAAGCGATGCACTCGCGAGCAAACGCGCTGAAGTGGCCGTCATCACTTTCGACTCCCAACCGACATTGATACAAGACTTCACACGCGTATCAGGTCTTCATCTGCCCCCTCTTGAAGCCCGTGGATCGACTGCAATGGGAGAAGCGATCCTGATGGGCCTGGAAGAGATCGAAATCCGCAAGGAGCTGTACCGCTCCCAGGGCGTGCAGTATACTCGTCCCTGGATTTTTCTTCTTACCGACGGCGCTCCCTCCAACGGGTCGGCCTTCGAAGTCGCCGTCCAACAGGCAGCGGACGCCTTCCGACAAAACAAAGTATTGATTTTCGGCATTGGCGTCGGCGCTGCAAATATGGAGAACCTACAACGTGTCAGCGGAGACCTCACCTTCAAACTGAATCCATCCTTCTCTTTCGCAGACTTCTTCCGATTCGTTTCGGCCAGCCTGCGATCCGCATCCGCCAGTAAGCCCGGTGAACAGCTCCGCCTTAATCCCGGAGAGATCCTGATCAAAATGTAGGTCCGTTTGGGAATCGGCCGAATTCCTGGGAGGAGACCAGACCAGCCATGTGGCGCACAATCGGGCTATCCGTTGCCCCGCCGATTAAGCCAGTGTGCCAGGACGCGAATCGCTGGCAATCCCTTGACGCCGATACGCTGCTGATGACCGTCGCGGATGGGGCAGGGACAGCAGCACGCGCGAAGATAGGCGCCGACGTGGCGAGCCGTGCTGCGCTGGACTATATGACGGAGCATGCAGACGCTACGAATCCTCTAAACCGTCCTGAGCGCTGGCCTATCGTGCTTCACGGTGCGTTGGAAAGTGCTATTGTGGCACTGAGGACGGAAGCCGAGAAGCATTCGGTTCCATTAGACCACTATGCGACTACACTCATAGGCGTCATCGCGACCCCCGATCTCGTTGTGGTCGCCCAGGTTGGGGACGGAATGGTGTTCATTGTCGATACAGAAGGCGCTATCCTCCGCTTGACGATCCCCCAGAGGGGAGAGTATAGTAACGAGACCTGTATGCTGACGTCTTTGTTCGCACTCGATAACATCCAGACCGCCGTCTGGCAAGAGCCGATCACAGGGATCGCTGCAATGACGGACGGCTTGCTTCCGATCACGACGACCCTGCCGTTCTATAAACCCTATTCCCCGTTCTTCACCAACCTGTTCACCTTCCTGCGCAACACCGAAGATAGGGAGGAGGCGCACCGAAAGCTAAAGGGTTTCCTGCTGTCGGATCGGGTGCAGAACGGAACCGGTGATGATCTGACGCTCCTTCTTGCCGTGCTGTAGAAGAGGATCGCTTCACGAAATGCTCCGAGGATTCGCCGATGCCTCGCGTCTATACTCAAAACCGTAAACGAGCGATTTCCTTGACAGAGAGCCTCGGTGTGGGAGGTGAAGGCACCGTTTTTGCACCGTCTTCAGATCCCTCGATCGTCTGCAAAATCTATCACGAACGCGTTCTTGAGGAGCGCAGCGCCGCACTGAATCGAAAACTGACCGCGATGATCGATTCGCCTCCGGAAGATCCCATGCTGGACGCCGGGACGCCCACTTTCGCCTGGCCGCAAGAGCTTGTCTTCACGGATTCAAATCATACACGTTTCCTCGGTTTTATCATGCCCTGCATTCGCCACTCCTTTCCCCTCCACAAACTCTATAGCGCCGTGGACCGAAAGCAGCTTACGTTCCCCACGGATAGCGCAGGCCGCCCCTTGCCGGACTACTTTGTCATGACAGCGGCCGCGCGAAATCTGGCAGAAGCGTTTCGCCTGCTGCACACCCGGGGCTATGTCATGGCCGACGTAAACGAAGATAATATCCGGTTTCGCACCGATGCGACGGTCTCTCTGATCGATAACGACTCTTTCCAGGTTCGAGATCGAAAATCCGGCGAGAAGTTCCTGGTGCCCGTAATGAAGGCGGAATACTGGCCCGTAGATTCCCTGGATCTGCATGCACGAGGGGAGGCGCTTACGCCTGCCCACGATCAGTTCGGTCTGGCTATATTTCTGTTTCGCCTCCTGATGAACGGGGTCCACCCTTTTCATGGGATGGGTGCAGCCGGCGAAGACCCGCCGTCTTCCGTCGAGAATATTGCTGCCGGTCGTTTTCCTTTTCTGTCTGCACACAGCGACGGATTGCGTCCGCCTTTCCATGCACCGTCCTATTCCAGCCTTCCAGGCGAGCTAAGAGAATATTTTCAGGGGAGTTTTGTCGCAGGCACACGCAGACCCTCCGCGCGTGCAGATGCTCAGACCTGGGTGAAGGCGCTCGATCGCGCCCGAGCGACGCTGAAAAGCTGCGACCACGGCCACCTCTATTTTGCAGAGGCGCCCCAGTGTCCCTGGTGTGAGCTGGCAGAGGCAAGGATCACCTGCCCGAAGGGACATCACTACTATCGCGGGGAAGCGAACTGTCCTCGATGTCGTCTGGAAGAGCGTCGGATGGCCAGAAGCTCGAGTGCAGCAAGAAGGACCAACACGCCGGTCACGATTGCGGCCCCGTCTCCTATCTCGACTACTCCGACATCAGTTCTACCTGTCACGGCAGCCCCTGCTTCCGCTTCGCATACGGTTCCTAATACGCCTTCCAACCCAGCTCCCAACGTGACGCTGCCGAGCCTCAAAACTCTGTTGCGAAATCCAAGAGCGATTAGAAGCAGCCTCGCAATGCTGCTTCTAATCGCGTTTGTAGGAGCGAACGTCTGGGGGCCGCTTCACCTCCTGGACAGGCTCACGGGCCGTTCCAATCCACTTCCGTTAAGAAAAACTCCGCTCGGAGCTTTCAATCCTAATGATAACGCGGAGTTGATCTTGATTCCAGCAGGCGATTTCTTGATGGGAGATGATGAGAAGTATGAGGGCAATGGCCCCATCCACCCGGCAACGCTGGACGCGTACTATATCTACAAGACGCCTGTTACGGTCGCACAGTACCTGAAGTTCTGCAAAGAGACCGGTCACGCAATACCTAGAACACCCGATTTCAACCCAAACTGGTCGAAAAGCGATCATCCTATTGTCAACGTCTCTTATATCGATGCGCTGGCCTATTGCGACTGGGCAGGTGTCAAACTGCCGACAGAGGCGCAATGGGAGAAGGCAGCCTCATGGGACGCCACCAGGAGAGTGCATCGTAAATATCCATGGGGCGATGTCTTCGATACGAGCAAACTCCAATGCTCGCGCGTTGACTTCGATGCAGGCGGCACAAAGCCCGTGGGGAGTTTCCCCGGAGGAGCAAGTCCTTATGGAGTGCTCGATATGGCTGGAAACGTAGATCAGTGGTGCCGTGACTGGAGCGATCATGGCTTCTATATCAGTCCGGAATCCGAGAAACGGAACCCGGATAATCAGACCGTCGGCGACAAGGACTTTCGTGTGCTGCGGGGAGGATCGTGGGAAACCGGCAATCAGACCGTCTTCCGGACATACCAACGCTATGGTCTCGGCCCCGAGTACACGGCTCCCGGAATCGGGTTCCGATGTGCGGCCGGACCTTAGTTTCCACACGCTGCGGTTTTGACGAAAATCGACGTTCGTGGTACACTGTCCCAAGAACTATCCGGCATTTTGAGAGGAGTGGTTTGTCGTGCCTACTGCCGCATTTATCACGCTTGGCTGCAAAGTCAACCAGTATGAGACTCAGCGCATCCTCGACGATTTCGAGGAGGGTGGCTTCGCCATTACCGAGTTCAATCAGGTAGCGGATGTCTATGTCATCAACACCTGCTCGGTCACGCAGGCCGCGGAGCGCAAATCACGGCACATGGTACGCAAAGTCGCGCGCCAGAACCCGGAGTCGATCGTGGTGATGACCGGCTGCTATGGAGAGATGTCGCAGATCAAAGGTGAGACGGTCGAGGAGGCGACGCTGCTGGTGCCCAATCAGCACAAGTTGGAGACCTTCGGGCGGGTCATGGCGACCTATCCGCGCCTGCAACAGGAGATCGACGCCAACGCGGCGAACCCTGTCGAGCGGCGTATTGCGCCTCGGCGGACACGCGCCACCATCAAAGTGCAGGACGGCTGCAACGTCTTCTGCGCCTTCTGCTCGATTCCTTATACACGCAAATATATGCTCTCCCGCCCGGTGGCCGAGGTGGTCGCTGAGGTGGAACGCCGCGCCGCGCAGGGCTTCAAAGAGATCGTGATCACCGGCGTTCTGGTCGGCGCCTATGGCCAGGACGGCTTCCGCGCTATTCCAGGCCAGGAACTGCCACGAATCTCCCTGCACGACCGCGCGGAGACCGCCTCTCCCGATCTTGCAGACCTGTTGCTGCGGCTCGCGGAGGTGCCCGGTATCGAGCGCGTACGCCTCTCTTCCATCGAACCGACCCAGGTTACCGACAAGCTGCTGGACGCTTTCGCCTCCCAGCCGAAACTGTGTCGTCACCTGCATATTCCGCTGCAGAGCGGAGATACCGGCGTCCTGGCAGGGATGAACCGTCCGTACGATCAGGAGTTCTATCTGGATCGGTGCCGCGCTGCTTATGCCCGCATTCCGGACCTCGCCATCACGAGCGACATCATGGTCGGTTTTCCGGGGGAGGATCGCGCCGCATTCGAAAGCACCCTCCATGTCGTGAAGTCCGTCGGATATGCGCGCGCCCACCTCTTCCGCTACTCGCCCCGCCCCAACACTCCTGCCGCGGAGCGGAAAGATCAGGTGTCGGATGCCGAGAAAGAGGCGCGCAGCCACGAACTCGCGGCCGCCTGCCGGGAAACGCAGGCCCGCTTCATCCAGCGCTACATCGGGCGCGAACTTGAAGTTCTGGTGGAAGGCAAGGAGGGTCCCGGACGTAATGCGGACGACGAGGGCCAGAGCGGCAACGACGGCAATGAGCCGATCAACAACGGCATGCGCCCCGACTCCTTTGCGCTGCTCAGCGGCTATACCAGCAACTACATCCGCGTCCAGTTCACCGGCGGCTCGCACCTGATCGGCACGATCGCTAAAGCCCGTCTGCTCGAGCCGACGTCGGACGGCGCGATCGGCGAGGTCGGCGGAGCGCATTTCGGGCCGATGGAAGCTCCCCCGGATGCCGAGTTTCTGCCGCTCGCGACTTTCGCCGCTCAGGTCTAAACGCCCGAGGGAAGGTAACACTCGCTTGATTGTCGTCCCGCTAGCGCGCTTCTGTATCGCTGTGATACTCCTCTGTATCGTCCTACTCTGCGTCGCGATCGGGCGCCTGGCGCGGACGCCGCGTTCGCACCCCGAGCGGAGAGCGCGCCTCGACACCGTGCGTCTCTTTGCGGTGGTTTTGGGAGCCCTCGGGCTCGCGCTGGCACGGACGCAGTTCCTTTCGACGTCCCGTCTCTTTGTAGGCCTTAGCGTGGCCCTGATACCGTTCGGTCTGTACGCCTGCTGGCTGATGTTTCGGCTCATCGGAGTCTACCGACAGGACAAAGCCGTCCCGCAAGACACGACGCTGCCCGACGTCCAAGCACTCCAATCGCGTATCTCTTCCCCTCTGGATGGAAAGAAAAAATGACGATTCCCGCCGAAGCGCCAAAGACGGCCTCTCGAAACAGGCCGACCGCCCTCTACATCTGGCTCGCCTTGGCCATCACATTGGTGGGTCTCCTGCTCCAGTTGCAGTGCCTGGACTTTCAGAAAGTCATCGACGACAATGACCTTGTCTACTCCGTGCAACAACGCGGATGCGGCGCGGACCCGGTCGAATGCTTTAATAATCCGGTCTTTGAACTCTACTATCGCCCGCTCTTCACGGCGACCTTCGCCCTCCGAGACTTCGTATACAAGAAGAACCTGAACTTCGGCAGAGAGACAAGGTGGTATCACGCCGAGAACCTGATCCTCCACGCCGCCGTCTGCGCCTCCGCCTTCTGGTTTTTCTTTTTGCTGTTCCAGAAGGAACGCAGAGCTCTCCTGGCCGGATTGGTCTTTACGCTGCATCCGCTTCAGGTCACGGTAACCACGTTTATCGGCGGCCGGCCGGACAGCATGGCGCTCCTCTTTCTCTTGCTGTTCTGCATCGGAGCCTGGAACTGCACGGTGAACCTCGCCGTGCCCACCTACGGCGCATGGAACACGTCACTGAATCTTGCCTCCTCCAACTCCAGTCTCCGCCGATTCGGCTGGTTCCTCCTGAGCCTGTTCGCCTTTACTTGCGCCGTCTTTACGAAAGAGCAGTGCATCTCCATGTTGCTGGTCCTTCCCCTGCTGCTCTGGCGCAAAGGCTACGCATTCCCCACGAAATCCGTGCCTCTTCTCTGGCTCTACTTCGTACCTGTCGGGCTCTACGGCTGGGCTGCGCACCGGATTATTCCCTTTAACAGTGTCTCCAGTCCGGGTTGGAGTAGGGCGCTACATATTGAGATGGTGGGTCGCACGCTGTGGTATTTCGAGCGTATCCTGCTCTTTCCCGCAGTCGGCCCGTTCCACCAATCCACACTTGGCCCCTGGGATACTCCCCAACCCATCACGGCGATTACCGGCTATCTGCTCTGTATCCTCTGGCTGGCGCTGATCTGGAAATATCGCCACAATCCTACGATCCGGTTCTGCGCTCTGTGGACGTCCCTGACCCTCTTTCCGTGTCTCAATCTCATCCCCATCCCCTCTCAGTTCGCCTCCGTCTATCGGGCGGCCATTCCGTTATTGGGATTTGCGGGACTGCTTGGAATGGCGTTGGATAAGTTGTTCGATGGGTGGCAGTTGGGGGCATCGACCTCGGATACCGCTCCGTACAACGTGGATCACTCCCTCGGAGCCACCTTCACGTCGATCAAGGTGCGTTGGCGCCTGAACCAGTTCGGTTCGGCCCTTCCTGCCCTGTTGATTCTTGTCGTCTTCTATTGCAGTGTGACCGTCGCGGATGTGAAGCGCTGGCGGAACAACTCGACTCTGATGGATGCTGAGATCTACGGCGACCCCAACTTTATTCCAGCCTATGGCGGCAAGGCATTCGGCTACGAAACGACCGCGCAGTGGGACAAAGTAGAACAGAATTTCAACTCGGTCGTCTCCGCTTTTATGCCGACCGGCCCGGCAGACCAGACGTTTGTAGATGCGGTCAACAGCCCGGCCTGTCAGCGCGCGCTCTGGAGCCATGCGGGGCTGCGTTACCGGCCGGTCGGCTACCTCTCCTGGATCCTGCCGCACCGTGGATGGGCGCGCCAGGAGCAGGCCCACTACTCCGCTGCGATCGAAGACTACAAGCGCGTTCTTCTGATCAATCCTAAAGACGACAACTCGCGCGCCAACCTGCGGGACTGCTATCTGGCAAACGGGCAGGAGGTCGAAGCCTACAGTCTCTATCGAAACGCGCTCGAAGTCCCCACCCGCTCCCAATCCAATACCGACCGTCCGTCGCCGAATAACCGTTGACACCGACAGAGCGGTATGATAAACTGAATCTAACGAACACAATCTCAACGAGTAACATCATGTCTGAAAGCAGCGAACCTGTCTCGGTCGAACCCATGCGGGCCGAAGACATGGAAGCCGTCCTCCACATCGACCGATTGAGTTTTCCCGTCCCATGGATGCCGACGGCGTTTACCACCGAACTCTCCAATCGCTCGGCCTGTTATCTGGTCGCACGCAGCGAGGGGCAGGTCGTTGGATTCGGAGGGGCATGGGTGATCATGGATGAAGCGCACATCACCACGCTCGCCGTGCACCCGCAGCATCGCGGTCGGCATATCGGCGAGAGGCTGCTGCTCGCCCTCCTCGAAGAGGGAATTCGCCGACGCGCCTCTCGCGCTACATTGGAAGTGCGTCAAAGCAATCGCGCCGCGCGACACCTCTACCAGAAGTTCGGCTTCTATGAAGCCGCCGTCCGCAAAAACTACTACACCGATAACGGCGAGAACGCGATCGTGATGTGGGCGGACAACATTCACAGCGCCGCTTACCGCGATGTCCTCATCGCTCTCAGCAATAGTCTTCAACACACGGCGACGTGAGCCGTAAAAGATTCAAGGAGTAATCATCATGCAGACAAAATCGGTGTCGCTTGCCGTCTTGCTTGCGCTGCTGTCGTCGGCGCTGCCCACGCAGACGGCTCTGGCACAAGGCGCCCCCACCTACAAAATCGGCAGCAAGATC
>Ga0105239_10007098_pt1 | contig 12890 bp, 14 predicted proteins | sample KBSC44metaG_FD_92761 | JGI IMG/M metagenome (GOLD analysis project Ga0105239, IMG submission 92761) | Corn rhizosphere microbial communities from Kellogg Biological Station, Michigan, USA - KBS C4-4 metaG | ecosystem: Host-associated > Plants > Roots > Rhizosphere > Soil | place: Michigan, USA...
AAGGAGCGCAAGGACGTGGGCCTGGTCGTGCTGACCATGTACGCCGGCGACGAGCAGATCTTCGCGGCGATGGACGCCGGCGCCTCGGCCTTCGTCGGCAAGGACGCCCCGAGCACCGAGGTGGTCGCAGCCGCGCGCCACGCCGCGGTCTCGCCGCTGAGCTTCACCTGCGCGGGCCTGCCCGAGGCGATGATGCGCCGGATGTCGTCGAGCAACCCTCGGCTCTCCGACCGCGAGCGACAGGTGCTCGACCTGCTCGCCGACGGTCTCGGCGTGTCGGCGATCGCCGGGAAGCTCTACATCAGCGAGTCCACGGCCAAGACGCACATCGCCAAGGTCTACGAGAAGCTCGGCGCCGCCAACCGTGCCCAGGCCCTCGTCGCGGCGATGCGGATGGGCCTGATCGACACCTCGTCGCCGCCCCGTTGACCGCCGCGGAGTAGTCCGAATGGACTACGCGATTCGGGACGGTCAGCCGATTCCTGCAGAGTCGGACAAATGGGACAGTTGCGTGTCCGGTGCCGAACCGGCAGTCAGAACGAGTTCCCTAGGGGAAGGAACCCCGATGCTCAAGTACTTCCGCAACATCATCGCCCGCCGTGACGAAGACGGCGCGTCCGCCGTCGAGTACGGCCTGCTCGTCGCCGCGATCGCCGCCATCATCGTGGTGATCGTCTTCCTGCTCGGTGGCCTGATCAAGAACGCGTTCAGCCACACCTGTGGCGCGATCAGCGCCGGCACCGCTGCGACCTCGACCTCCAGCTGCGGCTGAGGCACTCTGGCTGCGGCCCGGCGACTGCTGGGCCGCAGCTTTCGCATACCGAGCTTCGTCGGTACCGACGCCACCTGGAGGGCATCGTGCAGTGGCTGGACAAGCTACGACGTGAAGAGGACGGCGCGTCCGCCGTCGAGTACGGCCTGCTCGTGGCCGCCATCGCCGCGATCATCGTGATCATCGTGTTCCTGCTCGGCGGGATCGTGAAGAACGCGTTCAGCCACACCTGTGGCGCGATCAGCGAGGGCACCACCGCCACGTCCACCTCCAGCTGCGGCTGAGGCGCGGACGAAGCAACGGGGGATGCAACACCTGTCCTGTTTGTTGGGTTCAACACCGTTGGGGGTCAACGATGCAGTGGTTTGCTCAACTACGCCGTGACGAGGACGGCGCGTCTGCCGTCGAGTACGGCCTGCTGGTCGCCGCGATCGCGGCGATCATCGTGGTGATCGTCTTCCTGCTCGGCGGACTGATCAAGAACGCCTTCAGCCACACCTGTGGTGCGATCAGCGAAGGCACCGCGGCAACGTCCACGTCCAGCTGCGGCTGACGTCACGCGGCTGCGGCCCGGCCTCGTGCCGGGTCGCAGCCGTTGTCGCGTCCTGGGACTTTGTCTGTCAGCGGCCCGCAGAGCCGAGCTGCTCGGCCATGCCGATCCGCTGCAGGGTCGTCGGGTGCGAGCCGAACCAGAACTGGCTCCAGCGTGGCGGCGTCGGGTCCGCCAGTGACCGGAGCGCCAGCTGCTTCTGCATCGCGATGAACGTCTCCGGGTCGTGCGTCGCCTCCAGGGACGCGCGGTCGGCTCGTGCCTCGATGGCGCGGCTGATCGTGTTCTGCACCGGGCTGGCGAGCAGCGAGCCGACCACGGACAGGGCGAGCAGCAGACCCACCACGCGCGGGTCACCCAGGCTCGTGACGCCTGAGCGGCGTAGAACGACAGGTCGGGCCATCAGCGGCCCGAGCAGCCCGAGCCCGAACGCCGCGCCCAGGGCGCCGAGCACGGTGCCCGTGAGCACGTCGTCGTGCTTGGCGTGGCCGAGCTCGTGGGCGACGACTGCCTCGACCTCCTGCTGGGGCAGCCCCGTGAGCAGCGTGTCGTAGACGACCACGCGACGGGTGCTGCCGTAGCCGGAGACGTAGGCGTTCAGGGTCGTCGTACGCCGGGACGCGTCCGCGACCAGCACGTCGTCGACGTGGACGTGCTCCCGTGCGGCGAGCGCGAGGATGTCCGAGCGCAGCGGCCCCGCCTTCATCGGCGTGAAGTCGTTGAACAGCGGCTCCACCAGCACCGGGTAGACGAAGGACCCGAGCATCGCCAGCGACGCGGCCGCCAGCGCCCCCCAGAGCGGCCACGTGCGCGGCGCGCGCCTCGCGAGGCCGACGACCACCAGCAGCGCCACCGACGTGAACACCCAGGTCACCCCGAGGTCGATCGCCCGGTCGTCCAACCAGCCGCCCCACGGCTGCCGGCTGAGGCCTGCGGACCGCTCCACCTCCTGGGCCCGCACGGCGAGGGGCAACGAGGCAAGGGTTCCGATGCCCGTGAGCACCAGGCAGCCGAGCACGACCTTCGCCCACCACCGGCCGGGCAGGCGGGACACGACCGCGCTGCCCAGCCGGGTGAAGCCGAGGAGGCCGGCGACCACGACGGTGACGGCGATGCCGGCCCACGCCGCATGTCGCAGCATCCCCGACACGTGCTCACCGCGGGCGATCTCCCGGGTCGAGAAGACGTCCGACGCGGGCACCGCGTGCACGTGGCCGCCGGGGATCCAGTGCCAGGGCACCACGAGCGCGGCGACCACGACGAAGGCGACGCCCGAGACCGCGGCCACCGCGACGCTGAGCCACAGGCTCGGACGCGGCGCATCGGTCATGCGGTCACCCTTCCACTCCCCCGATCAGGTCGCGCAGATCGGCGCGCCACTTCGCCACGAAGCCGTCCTGCGACGTGCCGAGGACCTTGTGGAACGCCTCGTCGATCGGCTCCCCGCCGCTGACCTTCCGGTAGAACGTGACCAGGTGGTCCTCGCCGTACTCGCGCGCGATGAACCGGGTCGCCAGCCAGGCCTCCTCGTACGTCGCGCCCAGGCCGTTCGCCGTCGGGTCCAGCTCCGCCGCCGTGGGCAGGTGGTCGGGTGGGCCGGACTTCCTCATCCGGGCGAGGATCTGGGCCGCCGCCGTCGTCACCGGGATGCCCGCGTGGGCGAGTGCGACGTAGTCCGCGAACCCCTCCAGCAGCCAGGTCGGCACGTCGGCGAACGTCGCGTCGGTCGCGACGTGCGTGGACTCGTGGCTGACCACGACCTGGGCACCGCGCGGACCCAGGGGATCGAACACCTGCGGGTTGAGGAAGACGTGGACCGGTGAGCCCGGGACCAGCGACCCGTCCACCGTGGTGGTCACCGCCGCGATGTTGGCGTACTGCTGCTGCGGCGCCGCGAGCGCCTGGTCGAGCTGGTCCTGGCTCGCCGGTCCCTCGACGACGAGCTTTCCCTGCCAGCCGGGCAGGACCTTCGCGACGTCGACCAGCGCCTGCTCGGCAAGCGCCAGGTAGCGCTGCCCTTCGCCGCCCGTGGTGATCACCAGGGCCCGGCCCGCGCTGAGGGTGGTGACCGGCCCGGCGGTCCACAACGGGGTCCGGCCGTCGCCGCCTCCGACGCCGGCGATCTGGGCGCCGCCCGAGCCGGTGACGAACACGAACCGGGTCTCCAGCCGGGTGGGCTGGTCGTCCCAGCCGGCGATCCGGTAGGTGAGCTCCACGGTGCCGGGCCAGGCCCGGTCGCCGTACCGTCCCCTGTCCGCGGCGTCGAGCTCGCCCTGGTCGTCGACGAACCGCATCGAGATGTCACGGAGATCGAGCTTCGCGGCGTTCGCGGCCATCGCCTCGAGTGCCGGGCGCCCCGAGGCGCTGCCGAGCCTCGCGGCGTCGGCGCTGCTCCGCGCCTCGAGTGCGTGCACCAGGCGCGGCAGGATCTGCTCAGCCGCGCCGTCGCGAGCCGACGTCGAGTCGTGCGCAGGGCGGGGAGGCGTCACCGACTCGTCGCGTGAGCACCCCGAGAAGATCAGTCCTCCAGCGAGGAGGAGCACTACCCAGCGACCGCGGTGGTGGAGGACGAAGCGTCGCCACCCTCTCCAAGCCCCCGCGTCCACGGGTCGAGGATAGTGGGCCGGGGAACGGCCCAGGGACGGCTCAGCCCGGGCGGACCGCGCCGGAGTACGGCATCGAGTGCAGCGGCGAGACCCGGACGCCCGCACCGGGGTTCAGCGCGTTCACGATCAGGCCGTTGCCGATGTACATGCCCACGTGGCTGACCGGGCTGTAGTAGAACACCAGGTCGCCGGGCTGCAGCTCGCTCTCCGAGACCCGCGTGCCGGATCCCTGCTGGGCGCTGGACGAGTGCGGCAGGCCGACGCCGGCTGCCCCCCACGCCCGCATGGTCAGGCCGGAGCAGTCGTAGGCGTTCGGGCCCGACGCGCCGTACACGTAGGCCTTGCCGACCTGGGCCATCGCGAACTGCACGGCGGCGGCGGCACGGCCGGACGCGGGGACGTTCGGGAGCGCGCCGGTGAAGGCGGCGCCGGAGAGGAGCTTCGCGCGGGCCTCGCTCTGGAGCTTGTCGAGCAGGGCCTGCGCCTTGGCAGCCTTGTCGTCGATGTCGGCCTTCTCGGCACCCATCCGCTTCTGCAGGTCGGTGAGCCGGGCGGCCTCGTCCTTGACGGCGGCCTTGCGCAGCTTGAGGCGGTCGAGCTGGGTGCTGAACTCCTTCATCACCTCGCCGCGCTGGTTGTTGTATGCCGAGACGGCGTTGAGGTTCGCCAGGAACGCGTCGGGGTTGCTCGACAGGACGACCTGGGACGTCGTCGACAGCGCGTCGCCCTGGTACTGGTCGACGACCATCGAGGCGACCTGCTGTCGCATCGCGTCGACCACCTGCTGCTGGCGCGCGAGGTCGGCGTTGAGCGCGCCGAGCTTGGTCTTGGTCTGGTCGAGCTTTACCTGGGCGTCGTTGTAACGCTCCGAGGCCTGCTCGGCGAGGTGGTCGTACTTCTCGACCTGCTTCTTCACGGTCTCGAGGTCCGGCTTCGCCGTGGCTGACGGCGTGGCGAGGCCGATGCCCACCCCGACGAGGGCGGTCACGAGGGTGATCAGGGTCGCTGCGATCGCGGCAATGCGCTTCCGGCCGTTCGGCACGAGCGGACGGTCTCCTCTTTGTCTGACGCCTACCAGGTGAGCTGACGGATTCGGGCGCAAAGATCGCCCTACCAGCGCACCTCGGTCAGATCAGTGACCGCGGTCCGCCGGATTCACCCCAAGGAACGTGGTTCCCCGGCTCCGGTGTCGCGCTCCCCCGAGAAGCACGACTCCAGACTCGGCGCGGTCCCCGAGCTACCCAGGTTGGTAGCTGGTCCGGGGACCTGTGAGCCATGACGATAAACGAACGGTAACGATGAGCCAAACCCCGCCCCGCGGGGATTCGTTGTGTCTTTGACCACTTTCATCACACTGGTCACAGCAGCCACAGAGGCCTCAGGCGGACTCGATCTGGGGGCCGGCGACCGGCCTCACCATGCGAAGGGGTGGGACCAGCCCCGAGTCGGCGAGGACCTCGAACGCCTGCTGCTCCTCGGCGTCGAAGCTCAGCTCCGGCGGCGGTCCGAGGAGCACGGTCACCACGCAGTCGTGGCAGGCCAGCCCACGGACGAGGCAGGTGTCGCAGTCGATGCGCATGGTCATCGCTTCACTCTCCTTCGCGCCCGTCGGTGGGCTCGAGGACAACCGTGCCAGCGACCACCGACAAGTTCGCTCAGCCGAGCAGCCGGACCAGTGCACGGGCCGCCACGGCCCGGACCCCGGCGCGCCGGGTGACGTCGCGGACGATCTCCTGGTCGCTGGTGACGACGGCGACCGGTCTGCCGGGCGGCTCGGCCTCGACGAGGTCCCTGATCACGTCGTCCGCCAGCACCCCCCGGGGGCTGAACAGGACACGGACGCCGCGCGGCGGCTGCACGAGGGGCCGGGTCTCCGCGTTCGCCCCGTCGAAGACCACGGTGATCTCGGCACCCGACCGGGCGGCCAGGGGGCCGATTCCCCGCAGCAACCTGGTGCGCTGGGCCTCGAGGCTCGTGTCGTCCCACTCCAGCCTCGTCACGTTGTAGCCGTCGACGACCAGGTGGATCCGCGGCAGGGCCAGCAGCTCGCGGACCAGGGCGGGGTCGTCGACCGGCCGGGACGCCGTACCGCTCGAGACCGGTGCACCGACCTCGGCGAGGTGTGCCTCGACCTGGTCCGCCGGCGAGCCGCTCACCACAGGCAGGGCGAGCTCGTGGCGCAGGCCCTGCGCGGACTGGAGCAGCGTCTCGAGGAGCAGCCGCGCCCGCAGGGTGCCCTCGTCGCGTCGTGACCGGACCGCGCGTTGGGCACGGGCGAGCTCAGCGTCCGCGGCGGCGACCTGCGCCTTGAGCCGGCGGATCTCGGCCTGCGCGGCCGCGAGCTCCGCCTGCGAACGAGCCGTCGACTCCGCCGCCTCCGACACCTCCCGCTCCGCCGCGGCCCGGATCGACCTGGCCTGGTTCCGGGCGTCCCCCAGCTTGCGGCGGAGCTCGGAGTTCTCCCGCTTCGCCTCTGCCATCTCGGCCTTGGCCGCCTGCCTGGCCGCTGTCTGGTCCGCGAGCGCCGCGTCGAGCCGACGGCGCAGTGCGCGGACCTCCGCGCCGTCCGGCGTGGCCGGGGGGTCGTGCGCGTCCTCCTGCACGGCGGCCGCGAGGATCGCCTGCCAGCCGTCCGGGCGCGCGAGGAAGGCCAGCGCCGCGGCAGCGGGAGAGCTCACCCCCTGCGCCAGATCGGCGGCCGCGTCGGCCTGGCGCGCCTGGACCTGGACGGCGATGCGCTCGCGGAACGCGTCGTCGCCGACGACCTGCTCCAGGATCTGCTCACCGGCCGCGCGTGCCCGTCGCGCGGGGGCGAACGCCGCGGCGCGCTTCAACGGGCCCGGGACGTGCTCGGCGGCCATGCCCCCGAGCGCGTCGGCGGCGTACGTGATCACCCGCGCGCGTACCCGCTCGGGAAGCGCGTCAGGTGCGGCTGTCATGAGCCCGGCGAGTCCTGAGCGTCCGCGTCCGCGCGGTCGACCAGCTCGATGGCGTCGGCGCGCCCGCACCACCGGCACGTCACCGAGTCGACCACCTCGTCGTGGAGCTCGGTCTCCTCGACCGTGTGCTCGCCGCCGAGGTCGAAGTGCCAGAACTCCGTCGTACGCCGGCTCCGGGCCACGTCGAACCGGGTCAGGTTCCCGCAGCCGGCGCACCGGAAGCGCTGGTGGGCCGCTGGAAGCGCGACGGTCACGATCCCTCCTCGTCGTCCATGAGGCGATGGCACGGGCGCCCGACGCGGGACGACGGGCAGGTGCGACAAGCCTATTGCGCGCGTCGAAGCGGAATCTGTCGGCGGCACTTCCTACCGTGAGACCCATGAGCACCGTGCCGCTGGTCGCGCCCCCGGGGCCGGGCTCGGTGCCGGCGTCGCGATGGGCGAGCCAGATGAGCTTCGACGAGCTCGGCCGCCCGCTGCGCGACCTCACCTTCTGCGTCGTCGACCTCGAGACGACGGGCGCCGCGGTGTCGCAGGGATCGATGATCACCGAGATCGGCGCGGTCAAGGTGCGCTGCGGAGAGGTCGTCGGGGAGTTCCAGACGCTGGTCAACCCGCACGCGGCGATCCCGCCCTTCATCGCGGTGCTCACCGGCATCACCAACTCCATGGTCGCCGCCGCACCATCGATCGACGTGGTCCTGCCGGCGTTCCTCGAGTTCGCGCGAGGCACCGTGCTGGTCGCTCACAACGCCCCGTTCGACGTCGGCTTCCTCCAGCACTTCGCCCGGGAGCTGGGCCACCCGTGGCCGTCGTTCGAGGTGGTCGACACCGCCCGGCTGGCCCGACGGGTCGTGACCCGCGACGACGCGCCCAACTGCAAGCTCAGCTCGCTCGCCGTGGCGTTCGGCTCGACCACGACGCCCAACCACCGTGCCCTCGCGGACGCGCGTGCCACGGTCGACGTCCTGCACGGATTGTTCGAGCGCCTCGGCAGCCTGGGGGTGCACACGCTCGAGGAGCTGCAGACGTTCACCTCCCGCGTGACGTCGGCCCAGCGCCGCAAGCGCCACCTCGCCGAGCACCTTCCCCATGCCCCGGGCGTCTACCTCTTCCGCGACGAGCGCGGGCGGGTGCTCTACATCGGCACCTCGCGGGACCTCCGGTCCCGCGTCCGGTCCTACTTCACCGCGTCCGAGACGCGATCTCGGATGGGCGAGATGGTCGGCCTCGCGACCAGGGTCGAGGGCATCGAGTGCGCCACACCACTCGAGGCCGAGGTGCGCGAGCTCCGGCTGATCGCCCAGCACAAGCCGCGCTACAACCGGCGCAGCCGCTTCCCCGAGAAGGTGCACTGGCTCAAGCTGACCAACGAGCCCTGGCCCCGGCTCTCGCTCGTGCGCCGCGTCATCGACGACGACGCCGACTACCTCGGCCCGTTCTCCTCGCGCAAGCGGGCCGAGAAGTCCCTCGCGGCGCTGCACGAGGCGTTTCCCGTCCGGCAGTGCAGCGGCCGCCTTCCGGTGCTGCCGTCCCGGAGCCCGTGCGTGCTCGCCGAGATGGACCGCTGCCTCTCCCCCTGCGACGGCAGCATCGACCTGGACACCTACGCGTTGATGGTCGCCGACCTGCGGGACAACCTCCTGCGCCGCGCCGACGAGGTCGTCGAGGCGATCGCCGCCAAGATGGACGCGCTCGCCGCCGAGGAGCGCTACGAGGACGCCGGCGTCCACCGCGACCGGCTCGCGGCGTTCGTCCGGGCCGCTTCCCGCACGCAGCGCCTCACGGCCCTCACCCGCTGCTCCGAGCTGGTGGCCGCCCGTCGTGAGGACAACGGTCGTTGGGCCGTCCACGTCGTCCGCCACGGGCGGCTCGCGGGCGCCGGCGTGATCCCGGTCGATGCCAACGCGCGGGACTACGTCGAGCAGCTGCGACTGACCTCCGAGACCGTCTCCCCCGGTCTCGGGCCGACCCCTGCCGCCACCGCGGAGGAGACCGAGAAGGTCCTCCGCTGGCTGGAGAGCCCCGGCATCCGCCTGGTCCACGTGGACGGCGAGTGGGCGTGCCCCGTGCGAGGCGCCTCCCGGCATCTCGCCGCCCACGACGCCGTGGAGCAGTCGCGCCTCAGCCTGGTCCCGTTCGACGAGCGTCGGTCGGTGCCGACCGTGCACCAGCCGTGATCGACAGCCCCGTGGTGGAGCGAGCTCGCCACGGGACGACGAGCAGCACCCCGAACAGTCCGAGATGGAGCAGGCCGAGCACGACGAGCACGACCGGACGGTGGAGCAGGCCGTGGTCGTGCCCGGTCCATCCCATCGGCACGACCAGGTCGATCGCGAACAACCCGGTGAAGACCCAGAACAGCCACGCCGACAGGCGGTCAAGGCCTCGGGTCCCGCACCACACCAGCAGGAGCACCAGCACGGCGAAGTAGTAGCGCTCGTGCACGCGGGTCAGCACGAGGCAGGCGGCGAACGTCGCCGCCGCGGCCCCCCAGACCAGCGACTCCAGCCGGCGCTGCGAGGGAAACGCCCGCCCCGCCGTCAGCGCCACGACCGCTCCGAGAACGGCGAACAAGCCCACGCCGATGGTGGCTGCGGTCATGCCGGCCCAGCGAGCAGTGACGTCCGAGGGGCCGATCACGTCGCGGTCCAGCACCATCCAGAGGTTGGCGGCCCCCATCGTCGTGTACTCGTGCAGGTCCGCGGCGTACCGCAGCCGTGCGACCAGGCTCGATCCGCCGTGCGGCGTCCAGGCGAGCCCCACCCGGAACGGCTGCAGCAGGACGAGCGACGTCAGCAGGCCCAGTGCACCGAACGCGCCCATCCTGGCGAGTGCGCGGCTCCGGAGCGTCGACCGCGTCTCGCGTGCCCCGCTCGGACCCCCGTTCCGGCGCATGACGACCCAGAGCGACAGGATGGCAGCCGCGACGGCGAGCTGCGGCTTGACCAGGACGGCCCAGGCCATCGCGGGCGCCGCCCCGATCCACGCCCGCGACGAGCCGAGCAGGAGCAGGCCCACCAGCACTAGCGCCATCGACACCGAGTCCCACTGACCCCAGACCCCGGCCAGCACGATCACGGCCGGGTTGAGCAGGTACCACCGCGCAGCCCGGGCGGCGACCTCGGGGGACGCCCACCGGCGCACGAGCAGGAAGAGGAGCACGCCGACGACCACGTCCGCGACCATCGGGACCGCATTGGTGAGGAACCCGAAGGCAGCTCCGTCGAAGTTCGTCCCGCCGGCCGCGGTGAAGGCGCCCTGGACCGCATCGAGGAGCCAGAGGTCCCCCGGCAGGTGGTCCGGCAGGGGCGCGACCGCGTAGAACGCGCCCAGTGGGTGGTCGTGGAGCACGCGAGCCCACGCCGCGAAGGTGTCCTCGTCCACCGTCCGGTACGCCGTGGCCAGGGCGAGCACGACGCGCGCCACCAGGCCCAGCGTGACGTCCATCGTGAGCTGCGCGGCCACTGGCAGCGCCGTCCGCCCGGCTCGCCGCTCGTCGCCGACTGCAGAGGAGCCGTCGCTGTGGTCGCGCAAGCCGGCGCTCCGATCGGTGTCGTGGGACCCCTCGGCAATGTGGTCGTCGCGGTAGGTTGCCCCCATGATCACCGCCATCGTGTTCGTGAAGGCCGATGTTGCCAGAATCCCCGAGGTGGCCGAGGCGATCGCCGCGCTCGAGGGCGTGAGCGAGGTCTACTCGGTGACCGGCCAGATCGACCTGATCACCATGGTTCGCGTGCGAGACCACGACGCGGTGGCCGACGTCGTCGCGGATCGGCTCAACAAGGTGCCGGGAGTGCTCGAGACCGAGACCCACATCGCGTTCCGCGCCTACTCGCAGCACGATCTCGAGTCGGCGTTCTCGCTCGGCCTCGACTGAGCAGGCGGCGTCCGTGAGCAGCGGTCCGCCGGACCATCCCGCGGTTCCGCTGTCGCGTCCGTCGACCGGTGCGGAGGAGCGACGCGCGGTCGACGAGGTCCTCGCCTCGGGGTGGCTGGCGGGCCAGGGGCCGCAGGGCGGCCTGCTCGAGGACGGCTTCCGGGAGCTCACCGGACGTGCACACGCCGTCGCGGTCAACAACTGCACCGCCGGCCTCCACCTCGCCCTGCTCGCCCTCGGCGTCGGTCCGGGCGACGAGGTCCTGGTCGCCGACTACACCTTCCCGGCAACCGCGCATGCGGTCCTGTTCTGCGGGGCCACGCCCCGGTTCGTCGATGTCCGCGCTGACACAGGGACGATCGACCCGAGTCTGGTCGCGGAGCTGATCAGCGAGCGCACCCGGGCGATCATCGGCGTGGACGCGCTCGGCGTGCCCGCCGACTGGGACGAGCTCGGCGCCGTTGCGGAGAACCACGGGATCTCCCTCGTCGAGGACGCCGCCTGCTCTGCCGGCGGTGTCTACCGGGACCGGCCGTGCGGGGCCTTCGGAGACGTCGCGGTGTTCTCGCTCCATGCCCGCAAGGGCATCACCTCCGGCGAAGGAGGCGTGGTCGTCACCGACGACGATCGTCTCGCGGTCGCGATCCGGCGCGCGTCCAGCTTCGGCATGCAGAGTGCGTTCGAGCGACAGGCGGTGGCGGCAGGCGACCTGCCCGACTTCGCGGAGCTCGGATACAACTACAAGCTCTCCGACATCCTGGCGGCGATCGGCCGGGTCCAGCTCCGACGCCTCCCCGAGCTGCTGGAGGCTCGCGCCCGGATCGCGGCGCGGTACGACGACCTGCTCCGCGACGTCGTCGGCCTCGCGACACCGCAGGTGCCGGCAGACCGAACGTCGACCTGGCAGACCTACGCGGTCACACTGCGGGAGGGCATCGACCGGGACTCAGTGGTCCAGGAGCTGCGGGGACGAGGGATCGGCGCCACCATCGGGACCTACGCCCTGAGCCGCCTTCCGGTCTACGGTCAGCGGCCGAGTGCCTGTCCTACGTCCGCGGACCTCTTCGCTCGGCAGCTCGCGATCCCGATGTACGCCGATCTCTCCGAAGAAGATCAGGACCGCGTCGTCGGTGAGCTCGTCGGAGCGCTCGGCTCAGTCGACTGAGCGGTGTCGCACCGCACCGGTCGCCGGGTCCACCGTGCCGACGACCCGCGCGGGTACGCCGACCGCGCAACAGCCGTCGGGAATGTCCGACGTGACGACCGACCCGGCGCCGATGATGCAACGCTGCCCGATCGTCACGCCCATGAGCACGACCGAGCTGGCACCGATGAACGTGTGGTCGCCGATCACGACCGGCGCGCGTTGGACCTCCGCGGCACGACCGGTGACACACCGCCGCGCCGTCGAGTGCGTGTAGACGTGCACGCCCGCCGCGAGGTCGCAGCCCTCGCCGATCGTGAGCCCGCCGGAGCCGTCGAGCAGGCAGAACGGTCCGACCCAGGTGCCGGCCCCGATGACCGGATCCCCCACGATCCATGCCAGCTCGTTGTACGGATTCTCCGTCGGTCCGTGTGCCACGTCGTCGCTGGTCACGGCAGGCTCGTCGTCGCCACCGCGCCCTTGTGCCAGTCGACGACCGACGCGATGCCCTGCTCGAAGTCGACGGTGGGACTCCAGCCGAGCAGGTCCCGGATGCGCTCGATGGACGCCTCGCGCCTGTGGACCAGGACCTCCCGCGGCCGGAAGATCGGCACCTGGTCGCTGCCGAGGTGGCGCAGCAGGATGTCCGCCAGCTCTGCGATCGTCGTCTGCCTGCCGGTGCCGACGTTCAGCGGCTCCCCCGACGCGTCGTGGTCCACCGCCATGCCGACCGCGCGCGCGACGTCGCCGACGTGGACGAAGTCCATGGACTGGTCGCCGTCCCCGTCGATCACCGGCGCCTCTCCCGCCGCGATGCGCTCGAGGAAGGCGTTGACCACGGACGTGTAGTAGGCGTCGGTGGGCTGGCCCGGGCCGTAGACGTTGAAGAACCGCAGTGCGAGCCACGACATGTTCGTGCGCCGGGCATAGAACGCCAGCATCTCCTCGCCGGCGACCTTCGCCACGCAGTACGGCGTGATCGGCGCGAGCCGGTCGGTCT
>Ga0105239_10007099_pt1 | contig 12889 bp, 6 predicted proteins | sample KBSC44metaG_FD_92761 | JGI IMG/M metagenome (GOLD analysis project Ga0105239, IMG submission 92761) | Corn rhizosphere microbial communities from Kellogg Biological Station, Michigan, USA - KBS C4-4 metaG | ecosystem: Host-associated > Plants > Roots > Rhizosphere > Soil | place: Michigan, USA...
CGGCTTCGATGGCCGCCCCGGCGAGTTCGTCTTCCTCGGCCGCGACTATGATTATTGGTGGCACCGCAGCGGCAGCCATCTGCTCGTCGAATCCTATATCGAATTCCTCGAGACGCTTCAGCCGGACGTCGTGCATTTTCACCACTTCCTGCTCTACGGCATCGATTTCGTGACGCTCACGCGCAAGACGCTGCCGAACGCGCGCATCGTTTTCACCCTGCATGAATTTCTCACGATCTGCGCGGCGGATGGCCAGATGGTGCGGCGATCCGACAAGTCCCTGTGCAGTCGGCCGTCGTCGATCCGCTGCCACCAATGTTTCCCCGAGCGCGGCCCGGAAGAGTTCTTCACGCGCGAGCTGTGGATGAAGCGCCATCTCTCCGAGGTGGATATGTTCACCACGCCGACGCGCTTCATGCTCGCTCATTTCGAACAATGGGGCCTGCCCCCCGAAAAGCTGGTCTATGTCACCAACGGACAGCCGGATTACAGCCGCGGCGAAAACCACGTCAAGGAGCGTGAAAAGCGCAACCGCTTCGGCTTTTTCGGGCAGATGGTGGACAATAAGGGCGTCTGGGTGATCCTGCAGGCCGTGGCGCTGCTCCGCGCCGAAGGCTTCGCCGATTTCGTGGTCGAGCTGAATGGCGAGAACCTTCAATATGCCTCCCCCGAACGCCGCGCCGAGATCGAGAAGTTCCTGGAGGAAGAAAAGGAGCTGCCGTCGCACGAGCGGATCGTTCAGCTGAACGGCGGCTATCAGGTCGATCAGCTCGCCTATCGGATGGCGCGGGTGGATTGGTGCATCGTCGCCTCGGTCTGGTGGGAAGCGTTCGCGCTCGTCATCTCGGAAGCGTGGATGTTCAAGCGGCCGGTGATCTGCTCGAACATCGGGGCGATGGCGGAACGCGTCGTCCATGAACAAAACGGCCTGAACTTCGCCGTGGCCGATCCGCGATCGCTGGCCGATACCATCAAGCGCGCCTGCACCGAAGATGGCCTTTGGGATAAGATCGTCGCCCAGATCACGCCGCCGCCGCCGCGCGAGGATATGGTCAACGGCTTTCTGGAGCTGTACCGCGGTGGGCGAGCGGACAAGAATGAGGAAATGATAACCCATGCCGGTTAAGGGGAAGGTTGAAACATTTAATCGGCTGAAAGTCGCTGGTTGGCTTACCCTGACGGAAAGCGAGGCTGAACCGGTCGAGCTCGAACTTTTGCTTGATGGTCATGTCCTGCAACGTACCAAGGCCGATAAGTTCCGCGAGGATTTGCGTGCGGCCGGGCTGCGAGGCGGCCATTGTTATTTTGAATTCAATCTGGAAAAGACCCTTACCGACCAAGAGGCTGAGCGCCTTAGGCTTCGGATAGCGGGCAGTGCGATAGTCCTACAACTGCCGGAGGCCGTCCTTAACGCGCCGCCGGTGTCACCCGATGGCATCACGCCGGGTCTCAAGATCTTCATCGTCGGGTGTCCGCGATCCGGGACATCGGTGCTCGTGAGAGCGCTGACGAGCGCCTTGGGTTTGCCCGGACACGGCGAAAGTCACGTGATGCCGGGCGTTGCCGCCGCCATTCATAACCTTCGCCTGCACCTGGAGAAATTCCGCAATCGCTCCAACAGCCTCTTGATAAATGAGTTTCCGGTTGGCGACGTCGAGCACGCGGTGTTCTCCGAGGTCAGGAAATTTTATCACACCACCTATGGCGAGCAGGGGTGGGTCGATAAAACCCCAAGTACTACGGCAATTTTTGGGGCGTCGATCGTTCACCGGGTATTTCCGGATGGCAAGATCATAGTCACCAAACGCAGCGGCATCGAAGTCGTGGACTCCTTCAGGAAAAAATTCGGCTCTTCATTCGATGATGCTACTTCCAACTGGGCGGACGCGATGCGCGGTATTTCCCAACTTGTGGATAGCGGGTTACAGACCCTGATGGTTGATCAACATGATTATGCCAACCGACCCCTGGACGTTGCTGAGAAAATCGCTAACTATCTTGGGAGACCTGACAGTATCGCCCCTATACAGCAAATCTTCGCGACCGATCGGCAGGATAAGCTTTCCAGCCACGACTGGTCCAGGCATATGACGCTTGACGATGTCGAGTGGGATGAAAGCGAGAAAACGCTGTTTAGAGAGAAATGCGGTGAGATGATGGAGCGCTTTTTCTACCCGATGGACAGGCAAGGTGCTGTTGCTGTCTAACGTCATCTGCTTCCACGTGCCATGCACGGGGCGTTGAAACTCATTGTTCCTGCGGCGCTGATCGGCGCTGCCATATTTCTATCGGCGCAAAGATCGCTGGAGGCCAGGCCGCATTCTGGAGAACTTTCCCTCATCGATGATTGCGGGGCCAAGGGAGACGGGAAATCCGACGACAGCGGTCCGCTGAAGACCTGTTTGGAGCGCCTACAAACCTCTCTCAACGCCGGCCAACCGACCGTACTTCATATTCCCGCGGGCCATTATCGGATCACTGGAAGCAACGGAGAGATGCCGACCATTCGTTGGCGCGGCGGGGTGATCAGAGGCGATGGCCCGCATGCCAGCTACATCATGCTGGATGATAGCTATCGCGGCACACTGTTTTCCTGGTCGGAAGCCTGGACAGGCCGGAACTATGGCGCTGATTATGATCCGATGAAGGATGCGAGCGGTCCAACCATTACGGGTCTGCAAATCGTGGGATCGCCTAAGGCAGGGGCAAATCAAAACGCGATTGTCTTCTATGATCGGGCTGATCATGTCCTGATGCGAGATATCGAGGTGATTAACCTCAAGGGATTATGCCTTGGCTTGGGCGAGCGGAAATTCATGCCAGTCGCCTATGTGCGAGAGTCTTTTTTCGAGAACATCAAGTGTTGGAGCACGGGCACGCCTAACCTGCCTGCGGTGGACATCAGTTCGTTTACGGCACCCAATTCGGACGGTTCCAACGAGCTTGATTTCTACAAGCTCGCGATATTTGATTCCGCATCGGAAGGCCTCGTAATCAGAAATCCCAACGATTTTAGCGCAACGCGCCGGGCCCGCTTTTTCGGCTTACGGCTAGAAAAGTGCGGCGGAGACTGCTTGGTCATCGGCGCTGTTTCAGATCAAGGGCAAATCTCGGGCATCGATATTTTCAGCCTAACCGTTGTTCAGGCAAGTGAGTCAGCGGTTCATGTGGGTGCTGGAAAATCCGCACCTGAGCCATATCAGATTTCGATAAATGGGGGATTCCTGGGGCCCGGCAATAAACAGGGCGCCTATATCGAGGCCGCAAGGTCGACTGACCTCAATGTGAGCCACGTTGATGGTCTGATAAAGTTTGGAGCCCGCGCAAAGTCCGGTGTCCGGATTTATGGTAATGGCGACGCAAAGCAAGAGGGGGTCATTAATCGTGATACCTCCTTGCCTTAACGCAAACGAAATTGTTCCTGTTGATGCGGTGAGGCGATCGCAGGTAGATACTGCGCTTCGCCTTACAATTGATAACACGCGACGGACAGATTGGGGCTGGGTAGTGGCTGAAGCAGTGCGCATGGTTATATGGGACCTCGATGAGACATTTTGGGAAGGGACGCTGACGGAGGGAGGCATTACTTATAATGAATACCTGCACGGAACTGTCGTAGAGCTCGCCCGGCGTGGAATAATCAGCAGTATATGCTCCAAAAACGAATTCAGTTCCGTCAAGGAGATCCTCCAAAACGCTGGAATCTGGGAGTTTTTCGTTTTTCCTAGCATATCCTGGGATAAAAAAGGCCCGAGAATCCGGAGGATTGTCGAACAAGCACAGCTTCGGCCAGAGACCGTGTTGTTCCTGGATGATAACCCTCAAAACCTCGCGGAAGCACTGCACTACGTTCCTGGCATCCAGACCGGGTCCGAAATCGACGCTAGGACACTGCTACAAAATCCTCTCCTGACTGGCAAAGATGACGCAGCACTCACACGTTTGAAGCAATATCGCCTCCTGCAAATGAAATACGAAGATGCCAGCCTCGTCAGCGATGATCTGGAGTTCTTGCGGAAAAGTGGTATCAGGATAAAAATTGAGCATAATCTGGAGGGACAGCTAGACAGGATAATCGAGATCATAAACCGCACCAATCAGCTCAACTTTACAAAACGTCGATTGCCTGAGGATCCTGAAGCGGCCCGTACAGAACTTGCACAGCTACTGTCCCAACATTGGATCCAGGCTGGAATAATCAGTGTTTCTGACAATTACGGAGACTATGGGTATGTCGGTTTCTACGCATACTCAAACGTCCCTGTAGGTGCTCATCTGGTGCACTTCTGCTTTTCCTGCAGAATTTTGAACATGGGCGTTGAGCAGTGGGTTTACGATAGGATAGGACGTCCAACTCTTCACATCGCTGGTGATGTGCTGACCGATCTCAAATCTGATTTCGTGGTGCCCGATTGGATCACCCTATCCGATCAAAAAGGTGGAGATCAGTTCGTCAGCAAGCCTACCCTAATGGGAGCGGTGGCGCGGGGCGGTTGTGATCTTACCGCCCTCAGTCATTATTTCCAGCCCATGGTGAAGGAAGTTATTGGCGAGTTCGCTATGGTACGAGAAGGCATTGAATACCGAACTGATCACTCAATTCTGACTTGGTCGGCTAGCCAACGTCTGTCATCTGAAAACCGTAGAATATTCGAGTCAGTAGGTTACAATGATAATGAGCTGTCCAGCGGCCTGTTCAAACCCATGGGTCCGAACTCTATCCGCCTGATCAGTTTTCTATCAGACGCCTATATCCCGCTCTATAGACATCGGAAATCCGGTCAACTTGTTCCAATTCCTGGCCTGCTAAACGGGACAGACCCAGCATCGCATCAGTTAAGCGATTTACTTGCAGCAGAATTCGAGTTCGAGTCGGAACACCTTTCGAACAAGACTTACTTTCAATCAACCCTCAACAACATCTTGCACGCAATACCGGACGGGCAGGTTTTTCTAATTGAGCCCAACGCTGACAGCGTAATCAATGGCGTATCGCAAGGGGTGATCCAACCAGTCCAAACGTTGAATACGTGGACAAATGAAGTTATTAGTCTTCACGGAAATGTTCGGACCATAAGCGTGCGCTCCTTTGTCGAACGTCCAGATGAACTTATATCAGCCAATCATTTTAGCCGTATGGTATATTACCGCTTGTTCAAGTGGCTCCTGGATCAGTGAGCGGGGACGAGTGCGCTGCAAAATAATTACATATTTTAAAATATGTTGACTGATTTAGTTCAATGCTAAGATTGACTGAATTCCTCGCGTGCAATCAGAAGTAAGCTCCGAATGCCTCCTTTGCTGCACTGGGATGTAAGTTCACGTGCTTCATGTAATCTTGGGCCTCAACTGGATAAATGAAGTTTTCTATATTTATCTGGTCGGTGAAAAAACTGTTGTCGTACCGCCGTCCCATTATACCAAAATAGAGCTGCAGCACACCACCGACATAAATCGCCTTTCTTTGTAAGAGATCCCGAATGTGTATACCTAGGGGGACCGCATAGGAGCCGCACGAGAGCAACGCTATGTCAAAGTCTGTATCTTCCAGTTGGCTCTTCAAATACGTCGTGGTTTGGAACCAGTCATCATCAGGGTAAAAGTCGTCTGGAAGACCGGCGTAGGTTATAGGTGTATTTATGGTCGAGATCTCAAAATTGGGGTAAACATAATTCTTAAAGAAATTATGACGGTTGTGAAAGTTTCCATTTATACTTCTAGAAAATGGAGAGACAACAAGTACCTTCTTTCCCGAAAGTGTCTTTTCGAACGCTCTGAAAAGGGTGTCTGTTCCAAAAACAACACGCTCTACAAAGTTATATGGATAGAACCGAACTGACCCCTGTGCAGACTCTATGCAGTTTATTATGGCGTCGACACTCTCTTTGAGAGGTAAATGCTCATGAAACCTCGGATCAATGACGCCAGGAAAATATGTAGTCAGCAGCTTTGCGCCGCACATCACCAAGTCCGCGCAGCGAGTGTAGCCATCCAGCAGCGTGGCGCAGTAATCGAGGTATTTTCCAGGGCTTCGACTTTTGTCATAGTAGCCGTTGTAACGTTCAACGATAGCCAAATGATGGACGAGCGATGGTGAAAGGGAGCCTGCATCGTTTGGGCGCCCGCATGCCACGTACTCTATTACTGCATCGGTGTCACTTCCGCCAATCCTTCCCAAGAAAAACGGATAGTCGCCCGATATCATTGCAACGGTGGCGTCGTGGCTCGATTGCCAGCTACTAATGAAATCCACGCCCATGTCGCCCCCTGCGTCCTCGACTGAATTCGTATCTTAAAGGAACCTTGCCATCGCGCGCGCCGGAAAAGCGATACCCGAAGGGGAGGATCTTCATTGTCGCCGTGTGATTAAAACGAACCTCTTCTAGAAGTCAACGAATCGTAAGTTTCAATGCGGCTTGTCGACGAGCTCAGGATGTTTGTATGCCGGTCGCTGTTACCGTTCATGATGGGAATGAGCCGATGCCGCCATCTCCAGGTGTTTGCTGCCCCTACACGGGTGGTCGTCTGAGCGTGATAAGAGGGTTTTAACCGATATCGGCTGTAGCTAACTTCGCTACCTGCCTAGCATTGACGGAGCACCAAGCGCTAATGGATATCGAGGCTTCTCGAATGGAAGCGCGACGACGCTGGGACGAAGGTGATCAAGATGGCGCTCTTGCGATGCTAGAATCCTTGAGCACCGCTCGGCCGGACGATCTGCAAGCTAAGTTGGACTTCGCGGCTCGATTGGGGGAAGCGGGGCGCCATAACGACGCTGCGGGCCTGTACGAGGAGATACGGAGCATCCAGCCACACAATTCCCCCGCACTGATGGGGCTCGCCCGAATTGCCCGGTTCCGTGAACAACATGATCGGGCGCTGGCTTACTTCTCGGCTGCGCGAGAGGCCGACCCCGCCAACCTCTGGATCCTGATCGAGTGCGCGGTGGAACAGCGCGCGCTCGGGCGTACGAAACAGGCGCGGGCGCTCTACGAAACCGTTCTGGAACGCGACCCCGCTTATGCGGCAGCCCATTCCGGCCTGGGAACGCTCGCGCGGGCAGCAGGGGAACGCGAAGCGGCATTGCGCCATTTCAGCGCGGCGCGCGAGGCCGCGCCGGCCAATCCGTGGAACGGTATCGAATGCGCGACGGAGCTTCGTGCGCTGGCGCGGCTTGATGAGGCCGACGCGATCTGCCGGGACGTTCTGGCTCAGGCCCCGGATTATGCGGCGGCCCATCATGGCCTGGGGGTTTCCGCCCGACAGGCCGGCGATCGCGCGCGGGCGCTGGCGCATTTCACGGATGCGCGCCACGCCGAGCCTGCGAATCTCTGGAACGCGATCGAGTGCGTGACCGAGCTGCGCGCGCTCGGGCGGGTCGATGAAGCAGAATCGCTTTGCCACGAGATATTGCAGGCCGATCCCGATCATGCGGCCGCGCATGGCGCCTTGGGTCAGCTCGAAAGGCAGCGCGGCCATCACCGGCAGGCGCTGGAGCATTTCGAACGCGCCGCGGAGCACAGTCCGCACGATAGCTGGTACCGTGTGGAATGCGCGACCGAACTGCGCGTGCTGGGCGCCCTCGACGAGGCTGCCGAACGTCTCCGCGAACTCAGCAGGCTGCGGCCCGATCTGGCAGCGGTCGATCATGGCCTCGGCATGATCGCGCGACAGAAGCGCGATCATGCGGCCGCGCTGGCGCATTTCGAGGACGCCAGCCGCAAGGATCCTGGCAATATCTGGAACAGGCTCGAATGCGCCGCCGAGCTTCGCAGCCTCGGCCGATTCGCGGATGCGATCGTGATCTATGAAGAGGCGCGGTCGCGCGATCCGGGCAATGGCCATGTCCATGTCGCGCTGGGCGTGACAGCGCGAGCGCAAGGCTTGCACGAGGAGGCTGCGGCGCATTTCCAGCAAGCCGTTTCGATCCAGGCGGACAATCCTTATTTCCGCGCTGAATATGGGCATGAACTTGTAGGGCTAGGCCGGCTGGAGGAGGGGCATGCGCAATTTCTTGCTGCGTGCGACATGCCGGGTGGCGCGCTTCCCGGCCGGCGCGGGCTCGCGACGCTGGCGCGGTTGCGGGGGGACGGCGAGGAGGAACTGGCGCTCTGGCAGGCGCTCGACGAAGGCCAGCCCGATAATCCACAGATCCGGCTGCAGCATATTCAGCGCTTTTCGGCCATTCGCGGGCCGAAGCAAACGATCGGGCGATTCTTCGCCGAGGCACGCGCGGCTGAGCTTAGCAGCGAACTCGCGATCGAATATGCCGCCAATCTCAGGCTTTCCGGCCAGATCGTCGCGGGCAAACAGGCTCTCGAAGCTGCGACGCCTTCGTCGCTGGACGATCAGATGCTGGCTCTTCGTTTCGCCGCCGAAGCGCGCCTTCAGGAGCATTTTGCGCTCGGCCGGGCGATCATCGAGGAAATCTTCACGCTCGGCGCGCCGCTGCCGGCCGCCTATCTCGAACGGGCGCGGCTGCTCCGGCATTCCGCGTCGCCGGAAGACGTGCTCGAAAACTATAGGGCAGCGATATCCTCGCAACCGCACGCCATCGAGGCATTGGCCGAGGCGCTGGGCTATTTGCGCGAGCAGAACCGGCTCGAGGAGGCGGTCGATCTGGCGCGCGCGGCAGAGATTTCCGCGCGCTCACATCCGAGGCTATTCGGGCAACTGATTGCCATCCTGTGCGACTTGGGCAAGGTCGAGCAGGCAAAGCAGCTTTTGGAGGAGCGTCGCACTCTGTTTCCGGGACGGTCCGAAAACCTGATCTGGGCGGCTGACGTCGCTCTTGCCGGAGGGGACGTCAACAACGCCTTCGCACGCATTCGGGAAGCTATCGACGCCAGGCCCGACAACCCGGAAGCCTGGGGTCGGCTTGCGCATTATGCTGCGCTGACCGACGATTATGCCCTTGCCGTCCGCGCGCTGTCGAATCAGCCCCGCACAAGGCCTGAGCTCGAAGCGACGCTCTCCTACTATCAATCGCAGCTCGGTTTGCAGGACGATGCCTTGGCGACGCTCAACGCTGCCGAAGCCCGCTATGGCGAGATCCCGGTTCTCATTATCGCGCGGTGTCGCATCTTGGAGCGCATCGGGCTCGTTGCGGAAGCATCGCTGCTTTTGAGCACGGCATGCGCGAAATATCCCGACAGCGCGGACCTTCTGATTTATCGGGTCACTCTTGCGTGCAGGATTGGCGCGCCAGCGGACGCGCCCAATGAGAGCGCCTGCCTGAGCCAATCTCAAATGCAATTGCTTCTCGGTCACATCGCAATGCGTCGTCGCATGGTCGATGCCGCCATCGAACATTTCGAGCTGGCGGCGGCCGAGGTCGATTCTCCCGAAATCCGGCGCAACCTTGCGCTCATGAAGATGTTCACATTGGATTTCCCGGCCGCGCGCCGTGAGCTTGCCAAAAGCATGGAACTTGAAAAGCGCGCGCGACAGGCAAAGCGACAAAGCCAAAATGCGTCGCAGTCGCTATATGGCCAGTTCGTCGATGAGTATCGCCTCGACCAAGCAACTGCGACGAAGCTGAGAGAGATACTGTCGGCTGCCGGTGAGACCGATTATCAGCGGCTGCTCGAAGTTGCTCGAACCAATCCCGACTCCACCCTCGCAGCGATAATATGTTTATTGAAGCTTCGTCAGGGCGGAGCGTTCGAACGGCACGGGAGTTCGAATGAGGGTGAGGCTATACCGCGCCGCATATGCCAATTCTGGGCGGATGAGCCGCCGCCCGCGGAACTCAATCGCTACACGGAGAGCTGGACTGCTCTAAACCCCGGCTACGAATACAGGCTGTTCGACACCGCCGAAGCTGAAGACTTTCTGAAAACGCATGACTTTGACGAGGCTGTCCTCAGGGCCTTCCAGCTGGCGCGCGAGCCGGCGGTAAAGGCTGACATTTTACGGCTGGCCTATCTTTACCAGCATGGTGGCTTTTACGCCGACATCGATGATCGGTGCGTGAGATCGCTTGAGCATATCAGATCTTCCGGCGCGACATTCTTTGGTTATCAGGAAGATGTGGGGTCGCTTGCGAACAATGTACTGGGCTCGATGCCATCCCATCCCGTCATTGGGCGGGCGCTCAAGCAAGCAAGCGACGCCGTGCTGCGAGGTGACGCCGACATGCCTTGGCTCAGTACCGGTCCAGGCCTGTTATCGCGGGTGTTCGTTCAGTGGCTGGCCGCCGGGGATACCACGCTCGATCAAAGGATCGGCACGGTCTTTTTCCCCGATTATCCCCATTCCTTCGAATATTTTTCCATACACTGTTTCGCGTCGTACAAGATCACGCCGCAGCATTGGGGCCGACGAATCTTCGGCTAGGAATTCACTGCATCTGGGCGGCGAGTTCCTGCAACGCGGCTTTAGCAGGCTCATAACCTCCGTCCGCGGCCTTCTGGAAATGGATTCGGGCTTGCTCGGCGTCTTGCTGCACACCGATCCCACGCCCGAAGCACACCCCCAGATTGAATTTCGCTTCGGCGCTACCCTGAATCGCCGCCCGTTCAAAAAGCCTCACCGGCTCATCCGGGAATTGCGGCCGTGCTCTTCCTGAAATCAACATGCCGCCGAGAAGGAGAAGGGCACCGAGTTGGTTTTTATCGGCTGCGGCGCGTAGCCAACGCGCAGCCTCGTCGTCGGACGCGTTCACCCCACAGCCCTGAAGGAAGAAATCTCCTACCATCCGCTGTGCCGTTATCTCGCCTGCTTCAGCAAGCGGCAGCCAAAGCCCAAAAAGATCGGCTTTGTCAGTGTCGGTGGGATCGGAACCCATTACGTCCCGCGTCAAGGCGAGCGCGGCACCCACATGGCCGTTTCTTGCGGCTTTGCCATACCATTCACGAGCGAGGGCTTCGTCCTTCAGAACGATTTCACCCTTCAGCAGAACATCGCCCATCCACGCCTGCGCGAATACATTGCCTTTATGTGCCGCCGAATTCAGGCGTCGGAACGCTTCGCCCAGATCCTGCTTCAAATGCCTACCTTCATAGAACAAACGTCCGTAAACGGCCTCGGCCTCAGGATCGCCCGAATCCGCCGCACCCCGGAGATAGTCCACAAGATCATTTTCCGAGACGCCAGGGGCGTCACCGGCCTCCCATCGGGCGAGAAGCCGACCCGCTGCGATGCCGCTTCCATGTTGGGTGGCTACGATCAACCAGTGAAGAGCCTCCGAAGGATCTGCCGCTATATAACTGCCCTCATTAAACAGGTTATAAAGTGCCCAGATCGCGTTGTGATTCCCACGTTCCGCCGCTGCCTTGAGCATCTCTATGCCAGCGTGAGCGTCCTTGGCTGCTCCCATTCCGGTTAAGTGCAAGAACGCAAGGTTAACCGATCCATCGGTCAGACCACGCTCGGCTGCAATGCCATACCATCGGGCCGCCTCGACATGGTTTTGCTCAAGCAGTTCGCCCTTGGCATTTAAGATACCCATCTCAAGCGCCGCCGCGGGGTTTCCCCGTTCCGCAGCTTCCTCCAACATCGCAACGGCGGCGGTGCTTTCAAGCCCTCCCTGGCCAACCCCGCTGAGCGCAAGATGCGCCCGACGATACAGCGCCTCAACATTTCCCGACGCCGCGGCTCGATCGAGGAGAGCGATACCCTCCGAAATGTCTTGCGGCCCTGCTGCTTGCAATTTCAAGTTTGCCAGTGCTTCGAGAGCGGGCGACAAGCCTTCATTTGCAGCAAGCGTCAGCAGTTCCTCGGCCTTGTCACGATCTTGCGGCACGCCGAGACCATTGGTGTGAAACATGCCTAGCATGTATCTAGCGGTGGCGTTGCCGCGTTCGGTAGCCTCGCGAAAAACAAGCGCGGCAGAAAAATAATCTGGTGAAGCAAGATCCTCGATCAACAAGAAACCGAGTGCCAGCGTCGCCCCCAGGTGGCCACGGATGGAAGCACGCCTATACCATGTCTCGGCCACGCTCAGATCGCGGGTTACACCTAGCCCTCGCCGATAGAGTGTGCCCAAGGCGGCCATCGCTTCTAGGTGACCTGCTTCAGCCGCGTCGGTAAGCGAATTGAGCAACTCGGCTTCGTTCGATGGATCGACGTGACCGTGACCAATCAAAAAAGCCAGCGCGGCACTTGCGGTAGGATCGCCCTGGCTGGCCGATTGACGAAGCCAATAGGCTGCTTGCCCGTAGTCCGCTTCTCCGAGTTCTTCACCAGCATGAAGCACACCAAGACCACGCTGCGCAACGGGGTCACCTTGTTCTGCCGCAAGTAGAAAAAGCCTGCGCGCTTCCATCCAATTCTGATCAATTCCAAGACCATAGGCATGTTGCGCTGCGAGGCGTGTCAGCGCAGGAACATTACCGGCTTCCCCGGCGATCCTATTCCAGCGCGCGGCTTTCTCGTAATCCACGGATACCGACAATGCCGAGGCAACGCTTGCGACGCCCGTGATTGGACCGTCGCTGACGGATTGCGCACCGCGGCCTACAAGAAAAATCTCGCCAAGTGCTGCACATGCCGGAATGAAGCCCTTCTCCGCTGCCCGCTCATACCAATGCACCGCCTCGGTGAAATCCTGAAGGACTGCACTACCTTCTTCGAAAGCACGAGCGAGCGCTAACATAGCGCCGGGATCGCCTTTCGCTGCCTCCTCTCGGATCGCCTCGATCGCCGTAGGATGCGGCTTTGTTACACGCGCAACCCTACCCCGCAGAAAAGCCGGCAGCTTTCCCATTCACTGAGGCTCTCGCATCGCTTCGGAAGACACGCGCTCCGCCCCGCTCGTAAGATAGGAGAGGATCGTTCGCTTACCCACCATGATGTCCCCAGATAGTGTCATGCCCGGAATGAGGCGGAAATTTTGGGGGACGTTATGAAGCTTGAGTTCGTCTAATTTTACCCGGATCTTGAAGAA
>Ga0105239_10007101_pt1 | contig 12888 bp, 9 predicted proteins | sample KBSC44metaG_FD_92761 | JGI IMG/M metagenome (GOLD analysis project Ga0105239, IMG submission 92761) | Corn rhizosphere microbial communities from Kellogg Biological Station, Michigan, USA - KBS C4-4 metaG | ecosystem: Host-associated > Plants > Roots > Rhizosphere > Soil | place: Michigan, USA...
AACTGGTCGTGGGTCAAATCTTTACTATCGAAGTGCATAGAAAATGGTAATAAAATAATGTACCATGAAGTTAGCGCAAATCGAATAGTGATGCGGCGGGAAGGTTAGAATTTTTTGTTATGGATGTGCTACTCTTTTTCGTCGCGCTTTTCTTTATACAATAATGAGGTAACAATAGACAGGAGTAAGCTGAACAACAGGGCCCACCAAAAGCCATCTACCCTGAAATCTTTCAGCAGGTAGTCAGCTATTTCAATAATGATGGCATTAATTACGAGCAGAAAAAGCCCCAGTGTAACCAATGTTATAGGAAAGGTAAGCAATATAAGGATCGGTTTTACAAAGGCATTTAGGATAGCCAATACAATGGCAAGTACAATGGCTGTCCAGAAAGTATCAATGTGCACACCGCGTAAAATGTAAGACAGGCCAAAGGCCACAATCGAGGTAACGATGATACGCATGATAAAATTCATAGCAATATTTTGGGGAAGGTACAAATAACATTCATGCGCATGAAGCTAATTCTCGAAAGGGGACCTCTTTGACTTCGCTCAGGATTTTTGTCGCAAGTAAAGTTAGAAGTCCTGAGCGAAGCCTGAGGATGTAGAAAATTAAATCACTACCAACTCATAAAACGCTTCGGGTTGCAGGTATTTATTGGCAAGTTCCTGCAGTTCCCGGGCGGTTATGGTTTTTATAATATGAACACTTCTGTCGAAGTAGTTTTCATCTACGCCATTCAAAATCATGTTTTTCCAGCGGCCGATAACCTGGAAGGGGCCATCCAGATCGCCCAGAATACTGCCGATCATATAATTGCGCGTCATCATTAGTTCTTCCTCGTCAACTTCTTCATCGCGCAACCCCTGCAACTCGGAATAGATTTCTTTTATAGTAGCTGCAGTTACATCACGACCTGCTTCGGTGCTTATCATCCAACCGCTTTCGCTGGTAAAGTTCATTAGGTAACTGTAAATACCATACGTATAGCCCTTATCTTCACGAATATTGCCCATTAAACGGGAGCCGAAAAAGCCTCCGAGCACATTATTCAGTACCATCACTTTTTGAAAATCGGGGTGGAGCCTGTTAGGGAAAGGACGCGCGATACGAATAGCCGATTGTACGCCATTCGGATCATTAATTACCTCAAACTTTTTTTGAGTGGCTGGCTGTAAAGGATGATTGATCGTTTCAGCCTGGGCGGTACGACCTTTCAAAGGCAAGTGACCGAAGTGTTTTTCAAGGCTTTCAATAAGGTCTTTTGGCAGCTTGCCGGCAGTAAAAATCACACAGCGACCATTGCGATAATACTTATCGAAAAAAGTCTGTACATCTGCACGTTGTACAGCTGCATAATCTTCAAGGTTTATGTATGTGCCATAGGGGTGATTCTCACCAAACAAATAGGCATCGATCAGCCGGCCGGCAACAAATTCACTTTTCTGCAGATTCACTTTTAAGCGTTGCTGTGAATTCTGAGCATAAATGTCGATTTCCTGCTGCGGAAAAACTGAGTCCTGCACGAGTTCTGCCACTACAGGCAGCAGCTCATTAATATGCTTGTTTAAAGCATGCAGGGTTAATTCAGAAGTTTCATTATAGCAGGCGCGATTGAGATAAGCCCCGTAATACTCAAAATGCTCGTTTATCTCAAAAGCAGAACGTTTGCTGGTACCGTTCTTCAATAAATAATTGGTAGCGCTGGCAATGGCCTTTTTGGTTTCGTACCAGTTACCGGCATAAAAAACCCAGTTTACCATGAGGGTTTCTTCGGTGCCCATATCGAGGGCAAAAACTTCTATACCGTTTGAAAGTGTATATTTTTTACAGGCCGGTAAGTGAATATCAAAAGCAACCGGGTCTGTTATGGGAGGTGCAATGGTTCTGTTTAACATATTGTCTTTTTGTTCGTCTTTGATTCTTCAATTAATTCTCGCTGTAATAGCAAAGGGTATTGCTGTTGTTGGGGTTAAATATTTTACGGCTGTAGTTTAAAATATCTTCACCGGTTACTGAAAAATATTTGTCCCTGTCTGAATTAAACAGCGATACATCGCCCAGCAGTTCATAAAAAGCCAGGTTATTGGCGCGGGTAAGCACGCTCATATCTTCAAAAGCGATGGTGGCTTCGGTTTTGTTTTTTATTTTGGTCAGTTCTTTTTCACTGATGCCATCCTGTTTCAGCTTTTCCAGTTCTTCATTGATGGCATTTTCGGCATCGGCCATTTTCACTCCTTTTACCAGTTTGCCTTCAATGGTCAATAAGCCTTTATCCACTGTGCCAAAATGATAGCATTCAATATGGCTGAATAGCTGTTTTTCTTTTACCAAACGCTGGTACAGGCGCGAAGATCCGCCGCCGCCCAATACTTCTGTGATGAGATCGGCCACATAATATCCATGATCGAGGCGGTTATCCATATGCCAGCATTTGTACAAGGCATCGAGTGGTACTTTCGCCCTTACTTCTTCACGGCGGGCTTCCTTTTGAGCGGGCTCATCGGGTATGTGGCGAACGTACTTTTCACCGGCCGGTATATCGCCAAACCATTTTTCGGCCAACTGTCGAACCTGTTCGGCTTTTACATGTCCGCCCACTACCAGAATGGCATTTACCGGGCGATAATGTTTAAAGAAAAAGTCTTTTACATCCTGCAGTTTTGCAGTTTCAATATGCGACAACTCTTTGCCGATGGTCATCCAGCGATAGGGGTGTACTTTATAGGCCATCTCGCGCATTTTAAACCACGCATCGCCGTAGGGCTTGTTAATGTAGTGTTCTTTAAATTCTTCCACTACTACTTTGCGTTGCACTTCGAGACTTTTTTCGCTAAAGGCCAGCGACAGCATACGGTCGCTTTCGAGCCAGAACGCAGTTTCAAGGTTTTCGGCCGGAAGCTGAATATAGTAATTTGTTACGTCGTTGCTGGTATAGGCATTGTTTTCTCCGCCTGCCATTTGCAGGGGCGTTTCGAAATCTTCTATATTACGCGAGCCGCCAAACATGAGGTGTTCGAATAAATGAGCGAAGCCTGTTCTTTTGGGGTCTTCATCTTTGGCCCCTACATCGTACATTATATTTAAAACCGCCATTGGGGTAGAATGATCTTCGTGCACTAAAACCCTTAAGCCATTCGAAAGCGTGAATTTCTCAAATTGTATCATATTACCGTTATTTAATGCGATGAACGCGTTTTTAGTCCTCGCTACAAATTAACGACAAGTTGAGGTATTTGGTTGAAACAGTTGATAAAAGGCGCTATCTGCCCGTAAGTATATTTTTAACTTTCAGGGTAAGTACTACCGGTCCGTCTTTGCGTAAAACAAGCACTTTTAGCCTTTCGCCGGGCGTTTGCATGAGGTTTTTATAGGTTTGAATATTCTTGCTGAAATTATTGGCCACCGACATTATAATGTCGCCCGGTTTAAAACCCGCTTGCTCAGCCGGAGATTCGGGCATAACGTCAACCACCTCAATTTCGCCTTCAATCACATACATGCCCAAACCGGTATACGAATAATCGAAAGGTTCCTTGTAATGCGAATTGGGTATCATGTATATATCCTTGCGTTCGTAGTTAATGATCAGGTTAAAGCGGCGCAGCAGGTCATTGCCTATAAGGCCGGCGAGTGAAGGATAGGCGGTAACATTGTATTCATCATCAAAAATGTAGGTAGGAACGTTTTTAAACCGGTATGGGCCTACCGACAATTGCCTGACAACACCCTGTTTCATAGGGGCTTTTCCTCCAAGACCCTCTGCCTGGGTGGCATACCATTTTCGCTTTGGTTTTATGAAATTGCTGTCGCTTACAAAATCGGCCGAGAGCAGCAGGCACATGCCGGCGCCGGTATCAAAATAAAAACGGGCGCCCAGCGGGCGGTTATCTTTCAAACTAGCGGATAATATCGGAATAGTTTGTATAAGAGGTTTTAACAGGTAGCCGCCACGGGGATATTTGATGGTGCCCTTTGTGTAAACTGAAATTTTTGAGCTGTCGTAATCAACTTTCACGAGATACCTCGAAAAAAAGCTCAATCCGATAATGCCATCTATCTTTTCGCCATAGGCGCTGGTAAGCACGTCGTAATCATTAATGTGAAAATCAAGGTCATTTACGTCCAGGTCGGGTAAATGCAGGGTTTGTTTATAGGCGAAAAATACCCGGTGTACCCCGGCGATACCCCGGATGGTGCGATCGCTTAGTTCGGTTTTTATTTTTAAATCAGCCGCTGTACCAGAATCAAGGGAAATACCACCGCTGCCCGTATCGAGAATAAAGTTGAGGGTATCGGGAAAATTACTGAGCCGGGCCTTTAAGGTAATAATACCCCCGGTTAATAATTTAAATGGAAAACGGGTGATCAGTTTTGCGGGAGGTGGAATAAATTCTTCCTGTGCCTTTACGGTAGCTACCGAAAAGACCAGTACCAACAACATGGGTATGGTTAGCAATCGCATGGGAGTAGGTTTATACAAGTCAGAAAGTAAGGAAGACCGCAGATCCGAAAGAATATTACTTTTCCGGCATGCATTTTTTGGACTGTCCGACTTTTCTGGCTCTCGAACTTCAATGGGTGTTTTTTAATGCCAGATAGTAAGTTAATTTATTTATCCGACATCTTTAAACCATTGGCATAAAAACACATAGAAAGCAGTTTACATCTGACCATCGGCACCGGAGAAGGGTCAACCGGCATGAATCACCGGCAATTTATCTTGTTGGTTACAGCCGGATTTTCAGGGAGCCACTAACCTGCAGGGTAGTATTTTAGTATGTGTACAGAACTGTTCGTTTAGTACTTTTGTTGCTACAATAAACTTTTTATGACCTTGGATGAGCTATATTCGAAAGCCCTGAATCTGGAGATGCTGACTATTGAAGAAGGAATGACCCTGTTTGAGCAGTCCCCGTTAACCGAACTGATGTTTGTGGCTAATGAAATGCGCAAAAAGCAGGTACCCCATGGAAAAGTTACCTGGCAGATTGACCGCAACGTTAACACTACCAATGTATGTATCGCCAATTGTAAATTCTGCAATTTTTACCGCATTCCTGGCCATTCAGAAGCCTATATAACTGATATTGATACCTATAAAAGAAAAATTGAACAAACTTTCCGCTGGGGCGGCGATCAGTTGCTTTTACAGGGCGGCCATCACCCCGAGTTAGGACTAAAGTTCTATGTTGACCTGTTTAAACAGCTAAAACAGCTGTACCCCACCCTGAAACTGCATACACTCGGGCCCCCCGAAGTAGCGCATATTACCAAGCTGGAAAAATCAACCCACCGCGAAGTACTTACCGCCCTGAAAGAAGCCGGTATGGACAGTTTGCCCGGCGCTGGCGCCGAAATACTGGTTGACCGCGTTCGCCGCCTGATCTCAAAAGGCAAATGTGGTTCAGATGAGTGGCTGGATATTATGCATGAAGCCCATAAACTGAATATTACCACTTCTGCCACTATGATGTTCGGGCACGTTGAAACAGTGCGTGAGCGTTTTGAGCATCTGGTAAAGATCAGGGACGTTCAGGCCAAAAAACCGGCAGAGGCGAAAGGCTTTCTGGCTTTTATTCCCTGGACCTTTCAGGATGTGGATACCTTACTAACTAAAATACGCGGTGTACACAATCTTACTACTCCTGATGAATATATCAGAATGATTGCCATCAGCCGTATTATGTTGCCGAACGTAAAAAACATACAGGCATCATGGCTGACGGTAGGCAAACAAACAGCCCAGCTTTGCCTGCACGCCGGCGCCAACGATTTCGGCAGTATTATGCTGGAAGAGAACGTAGTAAGCGCAGCCGGGGCGCCACACCGGTTTACCTACAAAAGCATTCAACAGGCCATTAAAGAGGCCGGTTTTGAGCCGCAATTACGCAATCAGCAGTACGAGTTCCGCCCGATCCCCCAACAGATTGAGGAGCAGGTTATTGATTATTAATACGATACTATCAGGGGTGAGCACCTTTTTAGAAAGATATTCACCCCTGAACCTCCTTTCCCCCCTTTGTAATATCTTATTTACTGTATGACAATCGTCAATTAATTAAATATTACCCTTATTTATTGTAAAAAATGGGGGTTGATATTCAATACAATTCTGTTTTTTTAGTTAAAGATAAGGGTAGACATCCTCTCCTCTAAATCAATGAAGAGTCCGTTTCGAAAACTGGTTAGAATTGCTGTAGTACTGCTTGCCGCCGTACTGCTGTTCAATTTTTTTGGTTATTACCTGATTCATCTGAGCTCGAAGCAGAATGAAAAAATGGTACAACTGGTTAATGTGGGCGGACAACAGCAAACGTTAGGTCAAATTATTACCAAAGACGTTCTGCTTCTTACCAAACATACCCTTCCCGATCAGGAAAAACAGCCCATCCGCGACCAGCTCAGCAAAGCCACTGATACCTTTGTTGCCAATAACCAGCTTTTACGCGACAGAATAAAACTGTTGAATAATGAACCGGCTACTGTAGAACTGCTTGAAATAACCCGCGACCTTACCAATGCCCAAACACATTTTAAAGGCATTGTGGCGGTAGCCCGGGAAGTATCGCAGGCCGACAGCCAGTTATTAGCTATTAACGGTTCTTTATACAACCAGCAGATCTTATACAGCGAAAAGAGATTTTTTCCCCTGATGAACGGCGTGATACAGCGGTATACCGATCTGGTAACTGACCGTATAGAAGAATCTTCCAACATCAACACCGGCAAATTCATTTCGCTTATTGTGGCGTTAATTTGTCTTATTCTGCTTGTACTTGATCCCCTGTTCCGCAGTAATAAGCGCAATTACGAAGCCCTTCAAATGGCCCGCAATGCATTGCTGAGAGAGAAGCAATACCTGTCATCGATATTGAATTCGCAAACAAACTATGTTATAAGAATTGACAGGGCGGGCAACTTTAGCTATGCCAATCCGCAGTTTTTACAAATATTCGGTTATTCCGAAAAAGATATTTTAGGATCGCCTTTTTATACAATCATTCATCCCAAAGATCTTCAACGTTGCCAGGAAGTAGCAGACCAATGCTGGGAAAACCCGGGCACTGTTTACAAACTGCTGATCAAAAAAACCATCAGGCAAAAAAATGAGTTTCAGTGGACAGACTGGGAGTTCATTGCCCTTCAGAATGATCAGGGTATTTCTGAAATACAGGGTATTGGCGTAAACGTTACCGAAAAAGTAATCGCGGAACAGGCCCTTCAAAACAGCGAGCAGAAATTCCGTTTGCTGGCAGAGCATAGTGAAGATATTATTTCGGTAAGCGATTCGCATGGCACTTTACAATATGTTTCTCCTTCTATAGAAAAAGTGCTGGGTTATCATTGCGAAGAAATGGAAGGCCGCTCGGTGGTAGACTATGTTCATCCGGCTGATGTAAAGGCTTTTCAGATCCCGCAGGAACGTCCGGCATTTAACCGTATTGACAAACTTACGCTTCGTTATCGCATCAGAACGAGCACCAATGAATATATATGGCTGGAAAGCATTTTAAAACCTGTAAAGGAAAATGGCGTAGTAGTTAAAATCATTACTACATCCCGCAACATTACCGAACAGAAAAAAGCAGAGGTGGAGCGGGAACAATTACTGGTAGAGGTAAAGCAGTCAGAAGAACTACTACGTACGATTATCAACTCAACGCCCGACTGGATCTTTATAAAAGATCCCGGTCACCGGTTCTTACTGATCAATCAGGCATGCGCCGATTTCATGCGCAAATCGCCGCAGGATATCATCGGTAAAGACGATCTGGAACTGGGCTTCCCCGCTGAATTTGTAAAAGGCGATCCTGAACGGGGCATTCGCGGCTACTGGAATGACGATGATGAGGTAATGAAAACCGGCAAAACGATCTACATACCAGAAGAACCCAACATTACCAACGGCCAGATAAATACTATGAGCACCGTAAAAGTGCCGCTTAAAGATTCTGATGGCCTTGTATGGGGCGTACTGGGTTTTGTGCATAATATTACGCCGCTTAAAAAAGTAGAAGAAAGTCTTCGCCGTAAAGATCAATTACTGCAGGCTGTTGCCGAAGCCACTCACCTGTTGATCAGTAATAATAATCTGGAACAGGCAATAGGCGAAGCCATTCAGTTGCTGGGTTTAAAACTGCAGGTGGATAGCCTCAACGTTTATAAAAACGAATACAATGCTACAGAAGATAAATGGTACACCGACAGGTTGTGGCAATGGGAAAGCAATGGCGATGATCTTATTTATCGCACACCCGATTTTCAGCACCGGCCAGTAAATATCAATTCTGCGCTTTATCAAACACTTATAAAAGAAGAAATTTTCTGCAGCCATATTAAAAACATTCAGGACCCTGAATTGCGTGCTTTTTACGAAGGAAAGGGCGTTAAAACAGCAGCTGTTCTGCCCATTTTCACCATGCACTACTTCTGGGGTTTTGTAGGTTTTAGTGATAGAAAAGAAGAACGCGAATGGACCATTACTGAGTTTTCGATTCTGCAATCCTTTGCGGCCACGCTGGCTGCTGCCATTGAGCGCAAACAAATGGAACAGGAGCTGGTGCAGGCAAAAGATATGGCCGAATCGGCTAACCGCGCCAAAAGCGAATTTCTGGCAAACATGAGCCACGAATTGCGCACGCCCATGAATGGCATTATTGGATTTACTGATCTGGTGCTTACCACCAGCCTGCAACATTCGCAACGCGATTATCTGGATAATGTAAAGAAATCAGCCTACGGATTGCTGGATATCATCAACGATATCCTCGACTTTTCGAAACTGGAAGCCGGCAAGCTTTCTATTGATAATACACCATTCAGAATAGATGAACTGGTAGAAGACACGATTGATATTTTAACCGTTAAGGCTTTTGAAAAGAAGCTGGAAATGATCTGTCATATCGATCCGTTGTTGCCATCACGCGTGAGCGGCGACCCTGTTCGTATACGGCAGGTATTTGTAAATCTGTTGGGCAATGCGATTAAGTTCACTCAGCAGGGCGAAATATTTGTGTCACTTAAAAAGGCTGGGAATATCTATCAAAAGAACAATAAGAAATATATTGATGTAGATCTGTCTGTAAGAGATACGGGCATTGGTATTCCGAAAGAAAAATTGAAAAAAGTATTCGACAGCTTTACGCAGGCCGATTCATCTACTACCCGTAAATATGGCGGTACTGGTCTTGGTTTGACCATTTCAAAAAGTTTGGCCGAATTAATGGATGGCAACCTAAAGGTTGAGAGTGAAGCAGGTAAGGGCAGCACATTCACCTTGCATCTGCCGCTTGAAATTATAAACAGCGAGCCACAGATAGCTGCTGTGCACCGTCCTCCGTTGCAGAAAGTGCTTATTGTAGATGATAATGCTACCAACCGTTGGCTAATGCAGGAGATTTTCCGGTACTTCAACATTCCTTGCGAAACAGCTGCCGGCAGCCGTGAAGCGATGACGATCCTGAATCGTATACAGCAAACCGGTGAATCGCTCGATCTTATAATAACAGATCACCACATGCCCGAAATGGATGGCATACAACTGGTGAATGAAATAAAAAGAACAACAAATGGTACACAGCCGGTAATACTCATGCTGTCGTCGCTTGAAAAAGATATGTTCAGGCATCAGGCTGAAAAAATGGGCATCCACAGCTTTCTTTCCAAACCTGTGAAACTATACGAGTTATATGCCATGCTTTCTGCGATGTTCGCTACCGGCAAACCCCAGGAAGAAAAAATCAGCATCATTCCTACTATTGAAAAAATTGCCGATGCGGCTTCTATTATGGTGGTAGAAGATGAGCCGATCAATATGATGCTGATAACTGAAGTATTGGGCAGAATGGGCTTTGCTGTTATTAAAGCCACTAATGGAAAACAGGCGCTTGATATATTGAGGCAACAGGAGCCTCAGCTTATTTTCATGGATGTGAACATGCCCGAAATGGATGGCTACACTACTACCCGCCTTATTCGCGAACTACCTGAACCTTACAGCCTCACACCTATTATTGCACTCACCGCCGATGCCATGCAGGGCGACAAAGAAAAATGTATTGAAGCAGGCATGAACGATTATATTTCAAAGCCTTTTAAACTGGAAGAAATAGAAGCAGTGCTGAAAAAGAGAATGTTATTGGTATAGGGCCTGAAAGTTTAAGATTTTATTAAAACCCTTCTAAGCCGCGCCCAGCCTTCTTTTTATTAATTTTATGGGATGAAAAACCAGAAACCACTCCCTTCTTTAGGATTCTGCCTGTTGATGGACGCCATTGGCTGTGCGACTTATGCAATTCCTTTTTTTGGAGAATTTGGCGATATCATATGGGCGCCCATTTCGGCGATCATTTTTTACAGAGCTTTTGGCGGATGGAAAGGCGCTTTCGGCGGCCTGTTTAATTTCATTGAAGAAATTAGTCCGGGGCTCGATTTCATTCCCAGCTTTACTATTATGTGGGTTTATCAGAGATTTAAGAATCCACAACGCTCGATCAGAACAATTAAAATAGGTTAACTAATTACAAATCTGTACCCTATTCCTTTGATTGTTATAATCTCCATCAGATCATCTTCTTTGAGATAGGTGCGCAATTTTGTAATATATACATCGAGGTTGCGGGAGTTAAAAAATGAATCATTGCCCCACAGCAGGTTCAGAATGTCTTTACGGTCGATGATCTTGTCGCGATTTTCGTATAACAGTTTCAACAGTTCGCTCTCCCGAAAGCTCAGTTTCCGTTCTTCTTTGTTGTAGGTAAGCACCTGCCTTGCTATGTGAAAATGATATTTACCTATTTGTAAAATATCTTTTCCATTTACCGGTTTGCTGCCCTGTTCTTTAAACCGCAATGCATTTTCAATACGAACGATCAGTTCTTCCATACTAAATGGTTTACGAATGTAATCGTTGCCGCCCAGTGTAAAACCTTTTACCAGATCATCGGTTTGTGTTTTGGCAGTAAGGAAAATGATAGGAACGGTGGCATTTACTTCGCGTATTTCGCCGGCAATGGTGAAGCCGTCTTTATTCGGCAGCATTACATCGAGCACGCAAACATCGGGGCACGTTTGTTTAAATGTTTGCAGCACATTCACACCATCGTTTTCCATTATTACTTCAAAGGAGCGGCTTTCCAGGCTTTCTTTTACAATTTTGCCCAGGAACAATTCATCTTCTACATACAGTATTTTGGTTTTGCTCATATTGCTGCAGGGAGTTTGATAATAAAGCGGCTGCCAATGCCGGTTTGACTTTCTACTTCAATCGTTCCGTGGTGCTGTTGAATTACGTAGGCAACGTAACTCAATCCTAGCCCATATCCTTTCACATTATGTGTGTTGCCCATTGGTACACGAAAGAATTTATCAAAGATCTTTTTACGGTATTCAGGAGCAATGCCAATGCCGTTATCAGTTACAATTAATTCAATTTGCTGCGCATCTTCTTTCAGATCAATATGTACAGAAGGATTTTCCTTGCTATACTTCAACGCGTTATCAAGCAGGTTAAACAGTACGCTGGTGAGGTGCAGCCTGTCGGCATTCACCATAAACCGGTTTCCATATAGCTGTACATTTACTTTCGCTTTGTATTTTTCAAACTGTAGTTTCATAGAGCTTACCACTTCATTTACCAGTTGGGCCACATCCACAGTTTCTTCTTTCAGATCAACCTGATGTTTTTCGAACATCGATAGTTTTAATACTTTATCAACCAAAAACGACAGGCGTTGCAGTTCGTTGGATGAAATAGCGAGGTATTCTTTAGTGCGTTGCGGATCGTGCAAGGCATCGAAATTTCGCAGTGCTTCAATAGCCACGCTTACGGTGGCAATAGGTGTTTTCAGTTCATGGGTAATATTGCTGATAAAGTCGTTTTTAATTTGGGTGAGTTTTCGTTGTTGAACAAGGCTGCGTAACAACAAGGAGAACGACAGCACTGTAAGGCCCACCAGCAGCAGCGATACCAATATTTGCGACCACATTTTTCTTAATACAAAAGCAGTGGCATTAAAAATTTCTAAGTGGTATGTAACGGGGTGGTTAAAGCCGATGGTTACTTCATTTGGTTCTCGCCCTAATTCACGCTCATCAAGTTCAGGAAACGAAAGTTCCTTTTTAAAAATGTTTTTGCGGCTGGTTATTGAAAAAGGAACGGCAACATGTTCGCGCTTTATCATTCGCGCGTATGTGACCGACAAGTCTTTAACGGGGATTGAATCCTGTAATGAATCTACTGCCTTTAATATTTTTATAAATTCCGGCCCGGGTGGTCCCGGTAATTTTGGAGAGCCCGGAACTCCCCTATTAAATACATGAATTTCACGGATAGAATCGTGGGGTATACGTTCGTCGAAAAAAGCTGCATTTTTATCTGATACAAATACCTGAAACCTCTTTTTATCTTTTACCGGCGCAGCAGTTACTTTATCCTGCATAGCATCGATTATACCCACGGCACCATTAAGAGCCACCTTATACTGAAGGTTCACATTTGTATCGATCTTTAATTTTTCGGTGCGCATATGTTGTACTGCTTCGCGAAACAGTACGTAGGTGCGAAAAGAAAGATCGCGCTGTTGTTCCCTGAAATTTTTTCTAAGCCAATACGCCTGAAAGGCTGCCACAGCTACAATAGCCAGCAACATTAATGCAACAGATAAATACAATCGGCGCGGGTTCATAACTCTGCAAATGTAACCGATTACCTGTAGGTGATAACCGCCGTTAACCTTAATTAACATTAAACCAAGGTGCATTAACCTGTTAGGGCTTATAGCTTCAATAGTTTTGAAAAAATAACTGAATATGAAAGTGGTATACCTTATAGCAGGTTTATTAATGGTTCATGCAGTACAGGCCCAGCAGCAAGAGGGCCGT
>Ga0105239_10007103_pt1 | contig 12885 bp, 9 predicted proteins | sample KBSC44metaG_FD_92761 | JGI IMG/M metagenome (GOLD analysis project Ga0105239, IMG submission 92761) | Corn rhizosphere microbial communities from Kellogg Biological Station, Michigan, USA - KBS C4-4 metaG | ecosystem: Host-associated > Plants > Roots > Rhizosphere > Soil | place: Michigan, USA...
TATTCTATATATAACCGGGAGGCCGGTATGGGCATTCCATGCACTTGAAACAATGTTTAATGAGTGAGGGTTTAATAATAATGGGTGTGGAATGTAAGTGTTTCCAGAGGGCCTGCCGGTGTTTTTGAAAAATATTTTTAGCACTTAGTTATAAAAATAATTAAAAGAATTTGTTCTCATTAAAAGGTGCTATTGCTAATTTGCCAATGAATGCCTCCTCGCTTCAGTGGTCGTAGCCTAGTTAAGAAACTATATTTTAAAATTATATTTTATGGGAAAAGTAATGATCAATGCTGGCATGCTTCCAAGGCGAAATATTGTTACGAAAATGCGAAGTGCATTCTCAAAAATTGCACTTGGACCAACTAAAGCCTCTATAATCGTTCAAATTATTTGTTCATTATTAATTATCTTATTTATTTATGCCGGCTTAAGTAAATTACTAAATTACGACGCGTTTAAATTTCAATTAGGAAGGTCCCCATATATTACAAAAATTGCAGGCTTTGTTGCATGGTCATTACCATCAACTGAGATAGTAATATCGATTTTACTTATAGTTAAAAAAACGAAATTATTGGGATTATATGCTAGCTTCTTCCTGATGGTTTTGTTTACAGGATATATCTATATGATGCTAAATTATAGTCCATTTCTACCTTGTTCATGTGGAGGTATTTTGTCATCAATGTCCTGGACTCAACATTTTTATTTCAATATCTTATTTACTTGTTTGGCATTGATTGGAGTCTTAATAGACTCGAAAAGTGAGACCTCATGAGTTAATCGTAACAAGTAAAATAATTGAGAGCTACAATATCAATTCTATATCTCAAAACCAAGAAAAATGTCCAAAAATATTTATGCAATTGCAGGTCTAGCATTAGGCGCTTTGTTTGTACTCGTAGCTTTAAACTTTATGTCCGATAGTCCTAATAGGCACAATAATGGCTTTCAAAGATATTTCAAAATGAATGCCCCAATAAAAGAAGTCAACAAAGTTAAACTGAAATATAGTAATATATCAGTACAAAACATTTGCGGTTTTAATGACTCAACATTTTTCTTAAGTGACAATATTCCAGGTAATATTGTTGTTGCAAATATCAAATCAAATATTGTGGATACAATCCGTCTAAGGCTTCCGCCTATAAAAGCACTAGCTCCCGTATTTTATACGGCAATTAACTTTCCAAATATTTCTATTCTTGCAGGAAATGCCAAGGTTATTATCAAAGGGAACCTGCAATCTCAGAAATACAATATAACTCATGTAAAAACGGGCCCTTTTAGTAATGGGATTACGCTAAGCCAAGAAACTTTTGTAATGCGATGCATTGATACCTCCACTTTACAAGCTGTGTTTAAAAAAGTAGACTTAAATGATAATAGGATATCGTCAGAAAAAAATATATCAGAAAATATTAGAGATGCAGGCTTTGCATATGATGGCTATCTGGCCTACGACAATAAAACCTGTAAATTTATCTACGTGAGTTTTTATTGCAATCAGTTTGTTTGTTTTGACACCTCTCTAAACCTTTTGTATAAGGCTCATACTATCGACACATCATACGTTCCCAAATCGGAAATAAAAAACCTGACCAAATCAATTACTCAGGATTCACCTCCAATGTTTTCGAATAAAGGTAACTGCGCATATAATGGAATTTTATATGTACGCTCAGTCTTGAAGGCGGATAATGAAAAAATAAAATCTTTTAATAGTAATGATGTTATTGATATGTATAATGAGAAAAATGGCAAATATCTCGGAAGTTTTTATATCCCCATGCCCAATGGTGAACGGTTAAAAAAATTTCTGGTTATAAATAACAATGAAATTGTTGGCCTTTACCCCAGTTACCTGATAAAATACAATCTAGATAATAGAAATTAACGATTTTATTGCAATAAACAGGTATTGCTGTACCTGAGTTAAACAGCACATTTATTAATCAAAGTTTTTTTTGTTTTTTGATCAAAAAAACAAAGTTAAGTATGAATAAAATAAAATTTTCATTAGCAGCCATTGCACTGGTTGTTGCCATTGGAACAACATTTGCAGAGTCAAAAAATACAAAGGCATTTGACACCTGTACAGTTAACCAAGATGGTTCAGGCGGAACAATTGATCCTGCAACCTGCAGTACAGGAGATGTAACTTGTTGCTATTTGCAGCCTTCACAACAAAGACTCGTAAAGCCTTCTTAATTTAGAGCTGTATTAAGCAAATACTACCGTAGCGAAATGTTGCGGTAGTATTTTTTCTTACTAAAACAGATCTTAACAACTACCTATTGTTATTAGTGCTGTCTTTAATTACAATCATATCCAACTCTCTTTCTACCTTTATCAAGTCTAAACCATAATTCCTTAACCCAGCTCTAACTGATTCAACATTTTTGGGATCAGCCTTTATTTTTAGATCTATAGGTTTATTATAATTAGTTTCATCAATAATCGGGATTGGGAAACTTTCCATCTGAAAGCTTAACCAATGAAATAAGAAATCACTTATCGTACAATTTTGCAACACTATTGAGTCTGCGTTCTCATCTATTGATCTTCTATACTTCCCTAAATGAGAATGAATATTGTCGATGTCCTCTGTTCGAATTAAAGATAAACATTGCACTTTTCTCTTTTCACGTACAGCTTCAATCCCATACAGCCCACCAAAATAGCTATTTAGGTATTTTAACGCGTATGAATTAAATTTTAATGAGTCACGAATAGGCATTATCAGTTCATAACAAAAATACTTTTTGTTAGCTGGTGTTTTAATCCAAGCGTCTTTATCCCTTTTTGCCCAATAACATAAGTCTGTTTTTTTTGATTCCCAAATCGTTCGAGAAGGGAAGGTTAAATAGAAGTCCGGATTCTTTTCGAGAACATAGGGAGCTGCCTTAGTTGCAATTACCATTCTATATATTGCATCAATCGATATATTGATCCCGGTCATTCTGATTATGCTATCAGAAATGATTGGCAACCCAATAACGCCGGGCATACCTTCAATGTATTCTGTAAGAACTGAACTATACCTTATCTTATTTTTGTCCAAATTATATTTACTACCTAACGAGCCAAGTAAAAGTGGCTTGCTTAAATTCCAATCCAATATATCCTTTTTGACTGGAAGAGTATTACAATCTCCGTTTAAAAGTAATCTTATATTTTTTTCGGTAACTTGATCATAGCTTGTAATAGCTCTAATGATGCCATTGCCATCAATCCAAACTTCATGCGGCACCGAACTGTGTCTAAAGTACATGTGCAATACTGAGTCTTCTGTAGCGGTCGGGAGGTTAATTGACTTCCATATTTTATTTTTGTTTATTACGTTTTTAACGGCTTCGGTCTTTTCGTACGTAACGGGCATTATTGCAATTTTACCTTCGTATTTTTTTTGTAATGAATCAAGTTTTGGTAAATTCTCAATACAGGCAGTGCACCAAGTGGCCCAAAAATCTATTATTAACAGTTTCCCTCGAAAATCAGAAAGCTTAACGCTTGATTGAGAATAGTTAATTATGTTTTTCAATTCAAATCCTGGGCATTTTTGCCCTACAGTTAATTCACTTAAGGATGAGGAAATACTTGACTGAGCGAAATCCGGATTAACTATAAAAAAAATGGGTATAAACATAAATATGCGCATGCTCTTTCTTGTGTTGTATGTTCTTTAATGGATTATTTTAACTAAAATGTTACGTTGTTATTCAAAGTAAAACTGCGACGTCTAATCTAGAAGCCTTATTTTAATCATACTAACAACTCACTTCTTTATATAAGACAGTTCGTTCCAAGGTAAAGCGCAGCAGTTCATTCGCCATTTTGATTTGCAAAAGCTTGCTTGCAATCTGAATTTGTTTGGCAATCCTCAACGAGTAGAATAAAGTATTTCAACTTTAAGCTCTCAGAGAACCGTACGTGATACTCTCGCATCATACGGCTCCTATTATTCAACCGTCGGCAAAGAACCCAACCGCCAGTGTCCGATTAAATAAGGCTGCTTCTGGCTGATTGCTTTCAACCAAGGGAGACCCTTTATTACACTCGGTCTTACTTTTAAGTATTTGGTTCTTGCCCATTTTACAAGTCTTTAAGTTTACTTCCCGCAGGAAGGTTTTCATTTTCGAACTGTAAAACTTTCCGTAGTAGTTTATCCATCCACTCAATACAGGATTGATCTCTGCTGCAATGTCTTCGATCTGGCACCCTGATAGTTTGAGTGATATCCATTTCTTCATCTTCTCACGCATCGAGCTCAAAGACTTTGCACTTACCGCAGGAAGGAAGTTGGTAAATGATCCATCTTTTCTTCCGTTCTGCGCTTGCCTTGGCATAAATGCGTAACCAAGAAAGTCGAACTGGATATTGTGATAGTCATCATCATCCCTATTCGTATCCTTGCAGTAAACAATCTTTGTTTTCTCTGCATGCATTTCCAGTCCGCATTCAAGCAACCTTGCTTCTAATGATTTCTTTAACGCCATTGCTTGTCTTTTGCTGTTACAGTGAACAATCACATCGTCTGCATAGCGTTCAAAACAGCATGTGATAAAATTTCTTTTAAGCCACATGTCGAGTGTGTAATGCAAATACAGATTAGATAGAACCGGTCCAATAACAGAACCTTGAGGAACTCCTTTGGTTCTCTCTTGGATTGTTCCATCTTCTAACTGCAGTGGTGCAACTAACCATCTTCTGATGTATAGAAGCATCCATTGGCAATCCGTGTGTTTCTCCACCCCTTTCATTAAAAGATCATGCGGAATGTTGTCAAAGAACCCTTTGATGTCCAGATCAACTACCCAGTCATACTTCCAGCATCTTTCTTTAGCTGTCTGTATAGCCTGTGCTGCTGATTTGCCTGGACGATAACCGTAAGAGTCTTCATGGAAGATTGGTTCTACTTCCTTTTTCTAATAAACCTGCTACTACTGCTTGCGCAATACGATCCGCAACTGTTGGTATTCCAAGTGGTCTTTTACCTCCACCTTTCTTTGGTATCTCAACCAACATCACAGGCGGCGGCATGTAACTTCCGGAACTCATCTTGTTCCAGATTTTATAGAGATGATTCTTTAAGTCGTCATCGAACTTTTGTAAACTCATCTCGTCCACACCTGCCACTCCTTTGTTCGCTTTGACTTTCAAATAGGCATCCATTACGAGTTGCCTCTCGATTGTAAACGGTTTTGCTCCGCTCATCTTTGTACCTTCTGTTTTGCAACAGTTTTCTTGGATGAATAAAAGCTGAATAATAACTCTCCTTCGCTCCACTCTCATTACAAGAGCTTCATCACTACTACGAGAGTTTCTGCCACCGTGACATGCTTCTGTACTTTCTATCTTGCCAGTGCACCGACTTGATATTTTCCATTAACATCATGACGACAGCTTCTCACGTTCCTTGCATAAGCCTGTTGTAAGATCATGCCTTCTGTATACCGGTTGCCATGAGAGCATAGACAGGTTATTCTCTCACTTATCCCAAGGTGCTACTGAGCCTCGGTTTTGACAACAGCTAATCCTTTCGATACCTCATCGAAGGTTCACTTGCGTTCATCTTCTTACAACATACATGACATTTATAAATGCCGTTTCTTCTAACGCTCCCCACTGCGACCGCTTAATCGCAATGACTTAGAAGTAGTTTGTAAACAAAGCCTGCACTCCGTTTACGAGAGACCTACTCTCATCTTTTGCAAAGCATCAAATAATAAACAAAGAACTAAATCGAACATTCATTATTTGTTCGTGACACCTAATAGCCCTGATTCTGAGTTAAATTCGGGTCTTTTTGTATATCACTTAATGGAATGGGAAATAACGTATCTGTTGTTTGCCAATTATTCCCTTTTAATGCACCTAATACTACATTGATTCTCCCCGTTCTTTTTAAATCAAACCAACGATGGCCTTCAGCAAATAATTCAATTTGCCTTTCATGCATAATAGCATTTAAGCAAGAATCTTGACTAATATTTACAGAAATTGATGGCAGTCCCGCCCTTTGCCGTATAATATTTAAATCCGCCACCGCAACATTTATCTTATTTTGCTTAGCTAATGCCTCGGCTCTAATTAAGTATTGTTCTGCTAAACGTAAGACAGTGTAATATTCATTAACGTTAGCAGTCGCGTTGCTTTTATATTTATAAGGATAATAATAGGTGTTCCCTGAATAAATTCCTGATTTGATCCATTTTGTCTTTCTTAAATCACCACTTTCAAATGAGGTTAATAAAGAATTACTGCATAAAATGTTTGGGCTCGTTGTAAAAATAAATTGTGTTGGTTCATAGTTGCCCTCACTCGATGTATTCGCCCATTGCAGTATTGCCTCATTATTATTTTTTATAGCAAAACTATCTATATTGGTTAGTAACACATACAAACCAGAATTGATTACAGCTGAAGCTTGCAACTCTGCATTTGACCAGTTTTGATTATATAAATATACTCTTGCAAGAAGTGCTATTGCTCCGGCTTTATTTACTCGAATGCGCTCACCGCCTGAATTTAGATAACCGTTATCTAATAATTCTTGGGCGTCTAATAGGTCGTTAATTATCTGATTATAAACTTGAGTAGCTAGGTTCCTTGAGGCAGTTGAATTTGTTGTAACTTCTGTTGATGAAAGGAACGGGACATCCCCAAATAAGTTAATTAAATAAAAATAGCAAAACGCTCTTACAAACTTTGCTTCTCCGGTAAATTGATTTTTAGAAGATTGAGATATAGACGAGCTCCCTTCAAGGCCTTCAATGATTGCATTTGCCGAATAAATAATTTTATACAAGTTCGACCACGGCAGAGAGCCGTTGGTTATTTGAATATTATTGTTTTTATAGTCGTCCAATACGCTAGAGGGGAAAAAATTATATAATTCATCGCTCGATAAACCAGTTAATATAGCAGGTGTATAACTTCCGCCATTGTATAAATTTGTCCTTAAGAGTCTGTACATTCCTGCTACTGCTGAATTAGCACTGGCATCCGTTGAAAAAACTTGACTTGCAAGTAATTTATCACTTAGTGATGTTACTTCGACATATTTTTTACAACCTAAAATAGAGACCGACAAAAGAATTAATAGTAATAACTGATTAATTGCCATTAATCTGTTATTGCTACCTTTTCGTTTCATTTTATTTGTAGGATTTTCTTTCATGATTGATCATTTAAAATGAAAATTTTATTCCTGCCATGAATGATTTTATTGGAGGGACCATCGGAGTAGGATTATTAGACGTTTCGGGATCATACCCTTTGTAACGCGTCCATGTATAAATATTTTGACCTGAAGCAAAAATTTGGAAACTATTTGCTTTTACAGACTTCAGCCATTTAATAGGTAAATTATATGCTGCATATATATTTTTGAGACGAAGAAAGGATGCGTCGCTTACGCCAACGTCCGAATTTCTAAAATTGGTAAGCGAGGTATTAGAGGTCGCAAAAGGTGCAGGTATATTAGCTTGGCTTCCTGGCTTCTTCCAATAATCCAAATAAGACGAATAAGTATTAAACAATTGGCCAAAAGCACTTCCTGAATAACTATATACATTGTAACCTTGCTGCTTCATGAATTGAATAAGAATTGACACCTCAATTCCTTTATAAGAAAATTTATTATTTAAGCCGCCAAACCAGTCTGGTGTAAGTTTACCTGCTATAACATAATCCCCACCTTGACTATTAAAAGACGATTTTGAAGTATAAAGTCCATCCTGATTTACATCATCTATTACAGTCATTCCTGTTTGTGGATCTACTCCTACAAAATGATATCTTTGAATAATACTTAGGGGCTTCCCTACTACATAAGTATTAGCATATGATGTTGCAGAAATATTAGGAAAGTCTAAAAGCTTATTTTTGGGAATGCTTAAATTTAATGAAGTAGTCCAACTAATGTCTTTCTTTTTAATATTAATTGTACTCAGTTCAAACTCGTATCCGGAATTTTGAACAACTGCAGGTAGATTTGCAGTATAAGTTGCAAAGCCTGTGATAGAAGGAAGTGAGTACCCTACAAGTTGATTGTTTGATCTATTTCTATACCATGAACTGGTTAACAATATCCTTTCATTAAATAGGCCGATTTCTAATGCTAATTCCAGTTTCTTATTTACTTCCCATTGATAATTTGGGTTTGCTATTTGCGATGGCACTATTGCAGTCGTAGTTCCATAATTTGTCGTATTTGTATATAAACTAAGGTATCCATAATCTGATATTCCGTCATTTCCAGCAGTACCATAACTTCCCCTTAATTTGCCATAAGTTATCCATCGAAGGGCATTTTTCATAAAGTTTTCGTCTGAAAATAGCCAAGCAGCTCCTATGCTTCCAAAATTTCCGAACTGTTTACTTGGGCCGAATCTACTAGATCCGTCTCGTCTGACATTACCATTAATTAAGTATCTATTCTTATAATTGTAAGTGAGTCTCCCAAATTCTGATGAATATTTATATTGTGTAGTATTACCTCCTGTAAACAGAACTGAACCATAGTTTAAACTCTCGATTAATAAATCATTAGTATAGTTGCTCATATAAATAAATTGCCCATTGGTTTCATTATTTTGCAAGGTTGCACCAAGCAAAATATCTAAACTACCTCCTCCGACATTTGCATTATATGCTACTTGTGGTTCGAATAGATATGTCTTTATATATTGGTTTGCAAATTGAGAGCTTCCAGTCGGATTCGTTGTTGGATTTTTGGAAGTGGAGGGAAAACCATTAATTTGAACAACTTCAATTTTATTATACCCTAAATTTGTTTTCACATTAAATCCTGGAAAAATCGTATACTTAAGTGTTACATTCGAGTTGAAATTATCCGTCCGCCTTTTTGAATACGATAATAGTTCCGCAATACGATTCGTCTGAGATCCAGTCCAGTTTAACATGTCCGAATTATTGTAAGTTGGATAATTTGGAATAGATCGAACAATATCTATTAGCTCTCCATTTACTGTTCCGCTTAATAGGTTTTTATCAGCTACGTAAAAGATATTAGTAGCTAAATCAATTTTTTTATTTTTTGAAGTGTGACCTAAGAATAAATGACCGCTCCCTCGTTTATAATCCGTACTGCCTGGAAGTATTGTAGACTCGTCATGGTACGATCCACCTAATAAAAAAGTTGTTTGATCTGAACCACCGCTATAACTTGCCGTTACATCCATTAATGTTGCTTTCCCCCCCAAATACCATTGTTGCCAATTAGTATAATCTGTAGTATCCCAACTTTTCAGATCAGGCGCATTTGAAACTGTGGGCGTAAGATTGCTATTGATAAAAGCGTCCTTTCGGACTTGTAGGTATTGTTCTGTATTTAGCATTTGAGGTAACACTGTTACTCTACCTACGCCTTTGTTTATATTGAAATCAAATTTCGATTTACCTGATTTATTTCTTTTTGTGGTAATAAGGATTACACCATTGGAACCTCGAGACCCATATATTGCTGTTGCATCCGCATCTTTTAATATTTCTATAGATTCTATATCTGCTGGGCTTATCGAATTCATTGGACTTCCTAAAATAGAACTACCATTTCCATTTGGACCTCCTAAAATTTCGATAGGTGTAGATGTAAAAGGAACACCATCTATTACATATAAAGGGTTATTGCTTGCAGCAATAGAATTCTGTCCACGTATTTGTACATTTATCGGTGCACCGGGCAATCCATTAGCTTGTGTTATTTGTAAACCAGCCACTTGTCCTTCCAACGCTTGTAATGGATTTGTTATAATTTGTTGGCCAATTAGTTCTGAAGAAACTCGTTCTACGTTACCGGTGGCCAATCTTTGTGTTGTAGTTCCATATCCAATAATTTTTACTTCATCGAGGGAGCTAATTCTGGTTTTGAGAGTGATAAGTAATTCACTTTTTCCCGCTAGACCCATTTCAAGAGATTCACGGCCAACATGCGTAAACATCAAAATATCTGATTCATCAAGATCCTTTATTCTGAATAGACCATTTGCATCTGTAATCGTGGATTTATTTTTCCTCTTAACAGCAACGGTAACACCTTGAATTGGCTCCCCATTCTCATTCACAACCCTTCCCCTCACATCAATCGGCGGCACGTCATTTACGACACTCACAGTCTTCCCCTTCTCCTCTCTCGGAACTATATTAATCACCTTTCCCTCAATATTATACGTCAACGGCTGCCCCTTAAAGCATTCATCCAATACTTTCGCCAAAGGCCAGTTAACAGCTGAAATCGTTACATTCTTTGCCTTTTGCAGCCATTCATTATCGGCCAGGTAGAAATAACCTGTTTGCTTTTTAATCTCTTTTAGAACTGTGAGCAAAGGCGCATCTTTCACCGTAATGGAAACGGTTTGAGAGACGCCTTTGGCACTGAGTTGCAGACAGGCAGCCAGTAAGAAAATCGTAGTTAGCTTCATAATGCGTACCGCTTGGCGGCTTTTGGGAAATAAGCAGGTTAGTTGGTTCAAAGCTCCGCCCAATGCAGTTGCTTTGCTCGTAGCAAATACTTGCATACCTTTGAGTTGAGGTTAGTTAAAAAATAACAATTCGCCGTTGTTGATTTTGATTAACTTTTCTGACCGGCTCCCGTCTTCAGCGGTATCCGGTCTTTTTTGTGGAATTAATCCATAAGGTTAATCAGTTAGTGGCGGTTCAATGGCTAATGGTATTGAAGCATATGACAAGACTTAACGCTGCAAGCGCGTTACGTTAGAAGTAGATAACCGGGATAACCACCTTCCCCGAAGGCTCCGGTGGATAAAAGGAGAATGGCGCCACCATGGCCCACGATTCCTGAAGCACTAATCAAATGCACTATCTCATACTAATCAGAAACAACAACAACCTTTGGGTCCGTCCTCCATTAAGGTTTTACAGTTACCAGGTTTCTAATAAAAAATTGGATTTAAACTTTGAAGTTTAAGGATATAATATCTCCAGTCTATATTTAAAAACATAGCAGAACAATCATTGATTTCGTTACAAAGTCAGGGAACCAGGAATGAAGTTTCCTAAGGTGAAACAATAATCTTCCTTCCTTCAATCCTAAAATGTACTTTCTGTTTCTCCAGCAGTTTCAATACTTCAGACAAATTCATTGTTCTCGGTATAGCGCCGATAAACTCACGTTTTGGAATATTACCTTCATACACCACTTCCACATCATACCATCTTTCTAACTGACGCATCACCGTTTTTAAATCAGCATTATCAAACTGGAACAGTCCTAAACGCCAGGCAACTTCTGCATCAACATCTACATCTGTACCAGTGAGTTTTTTCAGATTGTTTGCTCTGTCGATCTGCGCCTGCTCATTCGGCTTTATCATAATTTCTGAAGTATTGCCGGCAGCATGCACCTTTACACTTCCTTCTAACAAAGTGGTCTTTATGGCATCTTCATCAGAATAACTATTGATATTGAAATGAGTTCCTAATACTTCTACTTGTCCGCCCCTAACACCATCTTTGGAACTAATATCTACAAGGAACTTACGCTTCTTTCCTTCATTATTTTTTGATTGGGTCACCTCAAAATATGCTTCCCCTGTAATTTGAACTTCACGCTCATCGCCATCAAAAGCTACCGGATAACGAACACTCGACTGAGAGTTCAACCAAACCTTACTACCATCTGATAAAACGGTAGCATAGGTTTCGCCCTTTGCGGTGGTGAGCGTGTTGTAAAGAATCTCCCCCCTACCTCCCGTAGCAGCGCTTTTTGCGTAAACTAATTGGCCATTGTTATTTTTCACGGCTATACTACCCTGTTGGCCAATGATCTGATTCGTTCCACTGTCCAGGGTAACAATGGAACCATCTCCCAATTGTAATTTTGCTTTATACTTTCCAGGCGCTACATCATGAGCGACCGTAATTTCATGTTGCGTGGTTTCAGCCGATGGATGCCTTCTTTCCTTCAATATAAAGTAAGCGGCCAATGAAACAACAATTATAAACGATGCGGCAACAGCCAACCTTCTTATAATTACACGACTATTATTTTTATGAGGCGTTACATTTCTGCCGGGAAACGTTTTCTCAAAAACCTGCTCTTTTAAATCATCTACTGCATTCTTCGATTCATAAAAGAGCTTCATTTTATTCTTTAAAGAAGCATCGCTTGTTAAAGTATCAAAGAGCTGCTGGTTCTTTTCTGATCTTGACAGCCATTCATTCAATGCACGCTCTTCATCAACATTCATGTCTTTTTGAAGATATTTCAGCATCAGATGCGACACATCTAATAACCCATCTGGCAGTTCATTCTTTTCTTCGTTCATTCGCTCTTTTTGTAATTTGATTCAATTGATCGCCGTCAACCACTTAACTAAAACATCATCATTTTATAACCTTAACATAATATAAACGTTTGGCAGTACCCGGACTGTCCACAGGTTCGACAAAAAAATTTTAAATAATCTGGATAACGGGCTTAGAGAGGGTGTTTTGGGTAGTTAGAACTGCGTTGGCGCCTTTGGTTAACCTTATCCAGGAATAAGGTCCATTTGCGTCAACCTATACCAGCGATGGGCCTTAATTCAACCTCTTTGCAACCTCAATGGTACCTTAATGAAACCTCGGATTTACCTCTTTGGGTCCTCGGCGCCCGAGGACCCAAAGAGGAGGTTTCGAGGACCCAAAGAGGACCCAATGAGGAGAATCCGAGGAGAAATAGGCAGATTCCGAGGACCCAATGAGGAGAAAATTTGAAAATGTTACCAAACGTCACAGGTTTTGAACCATTCGTCCCACCGTTTTCCTCAGGTCGTCCCTAAAAACAGGGCACTTTCGAGGAAAAATGACTGTTCGTCCCACCGTTTTCCTCAGTTCGTCACACCAAACAGAGGA
>Ga0105239_10007104_pt1 | contig 12884 bp, 7 predicted proteins | sample KBSC44metaG_FD_92761 | JGI IMG/M metagenome (GOLD analysis project Ga0105239, IMG submission 92761) | Corn rhizosphere microbial communities from Kellogg Biological Station, Michigan, USA - KBS C4-4 metaG | ecosystem: Host-associated > Plants > Roots > Rhizosphere > Soil | place: Michigan, USA...
AAGGCATGTAATAAGAGCTGTCTCCTAATTCAAAAGTTCTTGTAACGTTTGAGCCGGTTGCAATGTTCTTCTGTATTTTTCCAAACACCCACCCGGTTGTTTGGGAAGCGCCGGAGACTGACCCGGTAGATGGTATTATCACTACATAATTGCCTGTCTGCACTTTGCCCAAAGTAAATTTCAATATTGCGCCAACGGTGATGTTTGAAGAAAGTGTTACAAAGCCTGAAGGTTTATTTAACGTAAGGTTGTTAAATGAACCTGTTGATGAAATGTTTTGTGTCCCTGTTCCTGTAAGCAAAATGGTATTACCTGTGGCGGTAAATGTGCCGCTGGCCATGCTCCAGTTTCCACCAAGGGTATCTGTATAATTGCCCGCAATAAAAGTGCCGTTGGTCAGAGAGAAATTATTGAGAATATTTAAAGCTGCAGATGCTGTTTTAGTACCCGTTGATGAAATGGTAAGGTTGCCGTAAGAAGTGGAAGAAGAAACAGCCTGTGTTGTTCCTGCATATTCGACGGTGCTTAACGTATCAAGGGTATAAGTAGTAAACACTGGGAGGCTGTTTGTGCCCCTGATAACAAGCGACGCATTGTCATCAATGGATAAAATGCCACCGGATGCGTCCTGCGTAACGGTGTTGGTTGACATATCCAGTGTGCCGCCGGTAATATCCAGCTCAAGAACACCTGTTATATTTTTTCCAAGGGTAACTATTGCACTGCTGGTTTTGTTGACAGTAATCTGTGCAAGCGCATAAGAAGATGCAGAACCGGTGATGGTGCCTGCTAAACTACCTGTCATTACAAGCGCACCAATGGAGGCGTCAATAGTGTTATTGTTGGTGAAATTATGTTCAACATTAAAATCAGCATTGGCAGTAATGTTTCCTGTAATGATAAGGTCATAGAATGATGGTGCGGGACTTCCTGAAAGCTGGCCCGCTGCAGAACTGAGGGTAAAAGTAGACGTACCGTCGTTCAATGTGCCATTGCTTTCAAAATCACCTGCTACGGTAAATGAATTACTTCCTGCATTAAACACGCCGTTATTGCTTATCAAAAAATTTCCGTTAATGGTCCATCCTGCGGCAGGCGTAACTCCGGCTGTATTACTGATGGTTACATTGTTTAAGCTGGTGGGCGTACCTGAAACAGCCATTGCACCGCTTCCGCCAAAAGTAACAGTACCTGTGCTTGAAAAACCAGTGCCGGCAAGTTTAATTGTTTGCGCAGCAGAAGGCGTAAAATTAATAGCACCACTACTGGTTACTGTGCCATTATTAGTGAAGCTGCCATAAATAGTATGTGTGGAAGCGCCACCATTAAAAGTGGCCCCTGAACTAATATTGAATGCTACAAGTACTAACCATCCAACACTTGCATTAATACCTGCTGTGTTGTTAATATTAAGTGTTGCAAATGTTGGCGTGCTGGTAGAATTTAAAACGGGAGAAACAGTGCCATTAAAATTGATCACTCCATGAGAGTTGGATACTACCGCATTGATAAATCGTATGGTTTGTACGCTTGTTCCTGTAAATGTGGTAGTGCCATAGCTTGTTAATGAGCCATTGTTGGTGAGGTCTCCGTTTACTGTTGCGGTGCCGGTACCCGCATCAAACGACCCGCCTGTAGCAACAAGCAGTAAGCCGTTAAATGTAAGGTCGCTGCCGTTTGCAACGTAACTGCCATAGACGGTTACTTTATTAAAAGTGGTATTGCCCGATATTGTTTTACTGCTTCCATTTAAAATAACGGTACCTGTTGAAGATGTAAAAGAACCACTGTTGTTCCAGTTGCCGTTCAGGTTAAGCGTATAGGTACTTGCGCCAAAGGAAGCGCCGCTGTTGATAAGAATATCGCCTTTCACCGTTGTGGCGCCACCCAGTGTTTTGAAAGCACTGCCGCCGTTAGAAAAAGTAATATTGCCGTAAGTAACGCCTGCAACTGTTTGTGCAATGCTTCCGTTGTAATTTACTGTGCTGTTAGTGCCTAAAGTATAAGAGGCATAGTTTACAGGGAAATTGTTTACCCCTCCCACTAAAAGCGTTACGCCATCCGACACAGTTAAGGTTCCGCCTAAAGAACTTCTGTTCCCGGTAAATGTTGACAAATCAAGTGTGCCTGCTATAGCAGACAGATTACCATTGACAGTAATATTTCCTGTAAATGTTGCATTACCAGACGATTTATTGACGGTAAGATTATTAAACGTAGTGGATGAAACGGTTTGGCTACCTGTTCCGTTTAAAACAATTGTGCCGCTTAAAGAAATAAAGCTGCCGTTGTTGTTCCAGTTACCGCCAACAGAAGTGGTTATCCCATCTCCATTAATGGTTGCTCCTGCGGCAATGGTTACATTACCGGCAATAGTTGTGGGCGAATTTATATCCAGCTCTCCTGCTGAGACAGTCAGGTTGCCACCGACATAGGCAGAACTGTTGATAGCAGCAATGCCACCAGCTTTAGCAATCTTCAGCTCATTATAGCTTAAACCGGCCACGGTTTGAACACCTGTACCATTGTATGTTACGGTGCTGGTAGCAGCGGTAAAAGTGCCGCTGCTGTAATTAAAATTATTGCCGATATTAAGAAAGCCGGAACCTGTAAAAGTGATATTTGCCCCGCCGGTTTCCGTTAATGAACCGGCAATGGCTGCAGTGCCCGCCCCTATATTCAGGTTAATAATATGTCCGTTGGTGCCATCACTCAAAACCATCTCACCGGTTACTGTCAACACCTGGTTATTTACATTAATAACATGAGTTACATTGCCTGCCCAGCTTCCTGTAATATTGCCCTGCGAGGTTAATGAACCGCCTGTCGTTAAGCTAAGAGTTGCAGCCTGCACACTGCCAAACACAATGCTTTTTACAGTGGTGCTGTTATTAATAGACGGCTGATAAGTAAAAGCTGCCGTGCCTATCTCAACAATATCACCGGCGCCCGGCGGAATAGCAGGGCTGCCTTGCGTCGTAGTCCAGTTGGCCGCCGTAAACCAATCGCTGCTCACAGAGCCATTCCATCTTACAACATTGGCATTATCAGAAATGGTCCAGCGGTTTGAGATGCTGGTTAGGTTACTTTGTTCCACATAATTGGCAGTAGTGCTGTTGGCTGTTTTTCCTGACACTGCCCACCCTGAACCATTATTATTCCATAACCCCATGGCAGACTCCGTGTTGCCGTTAAGTTCTGCATCTTCATAATGCAAACGAAGCGTAGCAACAGATAACAAAAGGCTACCTGTTACACTGATGTTATAAACACGGTTAATGGAACCTCCACGCGGAAAATCAGTTACAGTTCCGGTTGTTACAGAAACAGTAATGGAACTGATGGTATTCACTCCTGTGAAAGTAATCGTATTGTCAGGCCCTTCAAAAGCATAAGAAATACCGGTAACGAAAGCGTGTGTGCGTTTTATATTTCCAAGAATAATACCATTCCCTGTTCGTGTGTTTGAAATAGTAAGCGTATTGCTGCTACCGGTATTTAATATGCCATTGGTCATATTAACGGTTGAAGCAGCAATGTCATTCAGGATGCTTACTGTATTTACAGAAGATGATTTATTGATGGTTAATGAATTGAAGGTACTTGCGCCACTGATAGATACATCGCTTGTACCAGAAAATGCTATGGTGCTGCTGCCTGCTGAAAAGGTGCCGCTGTTAATCCAATTTCCTTTTACAGTGTGCGTATAGAGTGAGGCGTTAAAAGTAGTGGAAGCATTGATAGTGATATCTCCATTCACCGTAATATTACCCCCTGCTGTTTTTGTATTGCCATTAGATAAAATGAGATGATGATAATTGCTTCCCAAAATTGTTTGGGCACCTGTTCCGTTATAATTTACTGTGTTAGGGGTTGTGGAGCTTACATTAAGCGTGCCGCTTGTTACCGAATAAGTACCGGCAATACCGAGTATAGCATTGGTTGATAATTGAAGCGAAGTTCCGTTGAGTGTAACATTAAACAGGTTTGCCGTTCCGTTTAAAGTGCTGCTGCCTGTAAAGGTTGCAGTTCCTGCAGAAGCAGTCAGGCTACCGCTTACATCAAGCGCCGTACTTACAGAAAAATTTGAAGCAGTTGTAATGGTACTTGTTACTGATAAAGAGCTAAAGCTAATGCTACCTGCGCCGGAAATAGTTTTACCTGTTCCATTCAGAATAATAATTCCGCCAGAGCCTGTTAAGGTGCCGCTCACAGAAAGATTACCTGTTAAAGTAAGGTTTGTTATGGTAGCGGAGCCTGAAATAGTAAGATTATCCAGTGTAATACCCACGCCTGTTATTGTTTTTGTGGTGCCGCTCATAGTGAGTGTGCCGCCTGTGTTATGGGTGAATGAACCCGGACCGGTGGTAGACAGGTTTCCTGCTATGGCGAGGCTTGCAGAGGATGCTGTTATGTTAGATGCACCAAATGAAAGGTTGTTAAAATTTTGCGTACCTGTTCCGCTGATGGATGTACCTTCGCCGGTCATATTAACATTGCCGGTGCTGCCGCTAAAAGTGCCGTTATTTATCCAGTTGCCTGCTACATTGGTTGTATAACTGCTGCCATTAAAAGTAGTCGAACTTCCTATGCTAATATTACCGCTTACTGTAATATTAGATGCTGCTGTAAAACTGAGAGAACCTGCCGTAACATTGCTGCCCAGGTTTCCTGCAACAGTAAAATCAGCGGAAGGCATTGTTTTGATGGTTGCACCACTTGTGCTTGACAAGACAAGGTTGCCATAAGTTTGGGCTGAAACAGTTTGATTCGTACCGCTATACTCCACGGTTCCTGTTAATGAAAGCGATCTTGTGTTATAATTTGAAGGAAAGCTGTTGGTGCCTCCTATTTTCAGGGTTGCTCCGTTCGCAACATTTAAAGTGCCGCCTGAAACGGTTGTACCCCTGTTTGCTGTATATGTTGAAAGGTCGAGGGTTGCTGCACTTACGTCAATATTCCCGGTGGTTGCCGTAGTGGAATTCAGTGCATTTAAATTTCCTGCAAGTGTTTTTGTTCCGCTGCCACTTATTTTTAGCGTGGAGTAAGTTATGTTTTCTTTAATGGTTTGATTTACCAGAGTTGCATTATATTCTACAATGCTGCCTGCAGCAAGTGTAATGGAACCGGTAAGACCATAGTTGCCTGTGAAGGTGGCTGCATTCACTTTTAGAACAGCTCCTGCTCCAAGACTTAAACTTCCTGCGCCTGAAACCTGGTAAGCAGTTGCATTTTCAAGTGGAATGAATGTTCCGTTTACAGTAAATGTACCAACTACAGCAATGTTCACATTCATGGTTACTACACAGCCTGCATTGATGGTAAGCTTTCTGAAAGAGGTTGTGCTGGTGCCGCTGATCGACTGGCTGCTTCCTGAAAAATTCACTCTTGAATTGGTACTTGTTGCAGTATAAGTTCCTGAATTGCTCCAGTTGCCTTTTACAGTAAGTGAAACATTTTTTTGCGTGATAGTGCTTCCGGTGTTAAGCGTAAGGTTACCGGAAACGGTAAGGGATTTGTTAAGTGTGAGAATAGGTGCACCTGTGCTTCCAATAACGAGAGACTTACAGGATGCGTTGGAACTAATAACTGGTTGAAAAGAGCCTGTAAAATTTGCATCACCGATAACCGCATCTGTTGAAGAGGTAGGAACTCCTGCTGTCCAGTTGCCGGAGGTTCTCCAATTGTTGCTTGTAATACCTGTCCAGCTTGTCTGGCAAAACAATTGCAAGGAAACAAAGCATAAGACGGCAGTGATAACAGCAACATGGAAGAGTAGCTTTCTTTTCATCAGATATTGGGTTTTAAACAAGGTGGAGTTACAGGCAATGCGCAACTGTAACTTCTTTATTTCAACACAAATTCTGTTTCGGCAATTTTGGATGATTTTGCTTCTGCCGGAGCTGAATAAACAATATGTAATTTCCCTTCATGATAACTTGCATCCTTAAGTTTATCAAGATTTACACGAAACTGCCGGCTTTTTGTTGGCGTGTATACAGCGATACCTTTGATGTTGCCAACCCTTGTTGACTTACCCTTGTCAGAAATAAAATCAACTGTAAGGTCCCCATAGGCAGACATGTTGCCGGTTCGCTTAAACGCCATTTGAAGACTGGGTATTCCTTCGTCCTGCAGGTTAAGGGATATGTCTTCAATCTTTACTTCAGTATCAGGTGTGCCAATGCGAATGAGCGCAGGTATGCTTAGGCCAAAGACTGGTGTTAAGTGAACAGATAAATTGGAAGAATCTTTTGTCCCTTCTTCCTGGCCCAATGGTTTTTCAACCGGTACTGCCCTGAAATATAAATGAGAACGGTATTCTCCCGGCGCCAGTTTTCCAACCCGTGTTAACTGTACTTTTACAGCCTGGGCCTCGCCTGGTGCAAGTGTTACACTTCGTGGAAAATAGCGGAGATAGGTGCTGGCAAATTGCTGCCCGGAGTCTGGCTGCGTAATTTTTTCAAAAGTGCCATCTTCCTTCATTCTTATTTCTATCATGGAGATAAGGTACCTGGCAGTATCTTTTCCTGTATTGGCAAGATTAAGTTCCTGTGTACTTTTCTGCCCATCAAAAACTACTCTCCGTGGAGTAACAAGTAAATTTCCCTGTGCATATGTTTGACTGTGCGCACCGAGGATTAAAACAGCTATTAAAAACAAGTTAAAGAACCGGTGACTTTTTAGAAGAATAAATATCGGATTTGACAAAGGTATTTTATACATGGCTAGAATATTGATTAGGTGTGTTTTTCCAGGTAATATTTACCCGATGTAATTGGGAAGTGAAGAACGGTGCCCGTTGCACCGTTCTTTCAAAAAATCATTTTTAGTTATAATTGACTGTTACATCAAATGGTGTTGTTGAGGTATAAACTCCTGAATGTTGCGCTGCGCCTACGTTTAAAGTTGCCCCTACTTTTAAAGTCTGGGTTCCTGAACTAAGTGTTCCGGTAGCTGAAGGAGTACTGGTAAAAGTGCCTACAGTCATTGTGTTTGTACCATCTGTGATGGTAAGTGCAGAAGATGGCAAAGTAATAGAATAAGTGTAACTACCTTCCCCTTCTACTGTAAAGGTAGCAGCGGTAACTGTTCCTGCTGTTGCCGGAAGGGTTACGCCGCCTGTTGCAGAACGTACGCCCGCTGGTGTTAATACAACTGTTCCTGCGGTGGTGGATTGAACGGCTACGTTCCCAAAATTCATATCAACAGTCTTGGTGATACTAATGGGGGTTACAATGGTAGCGGTGGCCGTGGCTGTTGCTGTCTCCTGGGCATGCACGGCGGAAATGGATGTTAATACTGTGGCCGTGATGGTGATAATGAAGAGTCTGATTGGTTTCATTCTTTTGGTTTTAATTTTTGAAATATGAATGCTAATAAAAAACACAGAATAATGGTAAACAGTAGCTCGATTTATTACTTGTCGTATTAAAAGACAGGGCTTGTCAATCGTATTAAGTTCAATTACTGTTTGTGATGTAAATTTGCAACGATTTTATTTGCAATGGCTTAAAACGGAATTAGACTTGCATTAACGCCACTTAAATTAAATTTAAAACGGAATTAAACCATTCGAAGAATCTTCGCATATTTTCAATAAGGTTATTAAGCGGCCACATAAATCTTTCATTGATACAAAATAAAAAGCGTTATCAGGCAGTTGCATATCTATGTTCTGTTTCCATTTTATACGCTTTTTAACCTTCTCCTTTATAGGATAAACTATCTTCGCAGCAATACGTTTTGTTGTTTTATAATGGATGAAATGAAAAATACTCCCAGGTTTATTCAGCTTGTTCTTGCAAGCGTTACTTTAACCCTTGGTCTTACCTTAGGCTTTAAAACTGCAGACCCTGCCATTGGTGCGGGACATTTTGTTTACCTGCTTTTTATAACTGCATTTTTTATTGGAATCATCAGCATTTTTTGTGGCTTTGCTTCACGTTTGCTACAACTCTATACGGATTGGCGCCATGCACTTTATCTTTCTGGTTTACTGCTTTTAACCGTAAGTGTTATAGGGCTTAAATTTGGTGCATCGTGGTAACATATTCCTAAAAAGTGCGAGAGCAAAATATCCGCCAAAAAATATTATGAAACCTGCGTTTTGTGACTTATATTAACGCTAACGCGTCGCCTCAGTCGTGAAATGCCGACGCTTATAAAAAGGTAAGCTGATGCCTATTTACATGGATATACACATGATGCCCGGTGTTAAAGCAAAAGACGTAGCAGAAGCGCATCGTAAAGATCTGTTACAGCAGGATACGCATTCGTGCAATTGCATGACATACTGGATAGATGAAGAAAGAGGAAATATTTTTTGCCTGATTGAAGCGCCAAACAAAGAAGCTGTGGAAGATATGCACAGCAAGGCGCATGGGCTCATCCCAAATAAAATCATTGAAGTAAACACTGCAATAGTAGAATCTTTCCTGGGCAGAATTTATGATCCTGAAAATGCCACAACAACCGCTGAAGGCCTTAAAGTTTTTCACGACCCATCATTCCGCATTTTACTGGTAACGCAGATAACCGATCCTTACTTGCTTCGTTACAGAATTGGCGCAGAAGAAGCAAACAACCTTATCAGCAGCTACACTTCAGCAATTCGCAAGAACCTGGTAAAGCATGGCGGCAGAGAAGCCGAACACGAAGGCAGCGGTTTTATTATTGCTTTCACTTCTGCAGCTAAAGCATGCGCCTGTGCATTGGACATTAAAAATGATATAGGCACGAACATTAAAACACTTGGTCTTAAAATGGCAATCAATTCCGGCGAACCAGTTGAAAAAAGCAATAACCTTTTTGGTGATGCCATACAGTTTGCCTCTCAGTTATGCATTGTTGCAGGCAATCAGCAGGTTGCCATCTCTTCGTCTGTCAAAACACTTGTTTCAAAAGATTTACCTGCGCTGGGAAAAGAGTTTTTGTCACTGCTTCCGCAGGATGAAAATTTGTTAAAGCTGCTCTTCAGCGGTCTTGAAGAAAACTGGCAGGATGCTGAATTTGATATTGCCTGTTATTGTAAAGCAACAGCCATGAGCAGTTCACAGTTATATCGTAAAACAATTGCGCTTACCGGCTTATCACCTAATATACTGTTGAGAGATTTTCGTCTTGAAAAAGCCAAAGATCTCATGGAAAAGCAATCTTTCAATATTGCACAGGTTACTTTTGATTCCGGTTTTACGAGTGCCTCTTACTTTACCAAATGCTTCAAAAAGAAATACGGATTACTGCCACTAACCTATCTCAACCTTTTAAAATAATAACGCATTCGCCGGAATGAATTTTACCATTTATTGAATGATTTGAACTACACTTTATACCATTTATTGAATGATTTGTTACAGCCTTTAGCGCTTACCTGGAGCTAATTTTGATTATCAAATTTTAAAACAATTGGTATGAAAAAAATTGCTAACACACTTGTATTAACTGCCATGTTATTCATTACAACAATTGCCTGCATGGCACAAACAACATCAAAAGTTGATGACTCAAAAACAGAAATCAAAATGAAGACTTATCTTATCGAAAGAGACATTCCTGAAGCAGGTAAATTAACACCGGAACAATTAAAAGCTATCTCTCAAAAATCCTGCAGTGTATTAACAGAAATGGGCCCAAAAATTCAATGGGTTCAAAGCTATGTAACAGGTGATAAAATTTTCTGCGTCTACAAAGCTGAAAATGAAGACCTGATTAGAGAGCATGCCAAAAAAGGTGGTTTCCCTGCAAATACAATTACGGAAATATCATCGGTAATTAGTCCGGCTACGGCAAAGCAGTAGGCACCAGTAAACAACTTTAAAACCCGCATTTCGCGGGTTTTTATTTTTATGTTTGAGTTAAAGAGCAACTTGTCCGGCGTTTATAATTGTATGCTTTTAATTCTTACTTCAAGAAATTAACTTTGTTAAGCTAATATTATATATGTGATGGATAAGGTTAATCATCGTGCGTCGCCGATAAAAATAAACAAAGACGACTTCAAAGAGATTGGCTATCGCCTGGTAGACACGATAGCCCATTTTTATGAAACGATAAATGAAAAACCTGTTACGAAAGGGGAAACACCCAAACAAATACAATCCATTTTGGGCGACGCTTCTTTACCAGAAGATGGAGCGCCGGTTGCCGAAATAATTAGCAACGCTGCAGATCTATTACTCAATCATTCATTATTTAACGGGCACCCTAAATTCTTTGGATACATCACATCCTCTCCCACCCAAATCGGCGCATTGGCTGATTTACTGGCTTCTGCTGTTAACGCCAATGTGGGCGCCAACATTTTAAGTCCGGTAGCTACTGCCATCGAAAAACAGACGGTGAAATGGCTTGCTGAATTCATCGGCATTTCTGCCACTTCCGGAGGCATATTGGTAAGTGGAGGCAACATGGCAAACCTTACAGGCTTTCTGGCTGCAAGAACCGCAAAGGCAACAAAGAATCTCAAAGAAGATGGTTTAAGAAACACTTCCGGAGAAATGACATTTTACTGCTCAAAAGCAACGCACACGTGGATTGAGAAAGCGGCAGTCTTGTTCGGGCACGGTTTAAAAGCTGTCAGGTGGATTCCTGTGGATGCAGACAATAAGATGGATACTTCCGTTTTATTAAAAACAATTGATGACGATATAAAGAATGAGAAAAAACCATTTCTTGTTATAGGAAATGCAGGAGACGTAAGCACTGGTGCAGTTGATGATCTTTCAGCCATTGCCGCTATATGCAAAACATATAATTTATGGTTTCATGTTGATGGCGCTTATGGAATTCCGGCGGCTGTAATTCCGCAGTTTAAAAATTTATTTAATGGCATTGAGCAAGCTGATTCCATTGCACTCGACCCACACAAATGGTTATATGCTCCACTTGAAGCCGGTTGCACATTGGTAAAAAATCCTCAGCACCTTATAGATACTTACAGCTCTCATCCGGCCTATTATAATTTTGGCAATAGTGATGATGAGCCCCCGCTTAATTATTACGAATATGGCTTTCAGAATTCACGTGGTTTCAGGGCACTGAAAGTTTGGATGGCCCTGCAGCAGGCAGGAAAAAATGGTTATATAAAAATGATAGCCGAAGACATTCAACTATCTCAATTTTTATTTGAACAAGCTGAAAAACATCCGGAGCTTGAAGCGGTAACACAACATCTAAGTATCACCACCTTAAGGTATGTTCCACCGGGTACAAGCAATGATGAAACTTACCTAAACCAGTTAAATGAAGAGCTATTAAACGAACTACAAAAGGGCGGCGAAGTATTTCTTTCCAATGCTGTTATTCAAAGCAAATATTGTTTAAGGGCCTGCATCGTAAATTTCAGAACTTCACAAAAAGACATTAGTGATACGATTGAAATAATCGTTCGTGCAGGCAGGCAAACGCATAAAAAATTATTCAGCGACAAAAGTGAAAAAGTGAAGTAACACAAATTTTGAACAGCGCTTTTCAAAACAATAATGGTCCTCTAAGAAGACCATTATACCACACTATTGAAAGGAAAAGAATGGGGAAGAGAAGAAGGTGACTTAAAACAATTTGTATTCGCGATTTAGCCTGCTAAGGAAAAGAAAAGTTATTAGATGCAGCATTCAGCTTCTCATTTTATCTTTTCCATTTTATTTCCGTTTCTATTTAAGGTGATGTCACCTCCTTGTTTCTCTTCCACTGGTGTTTCCCTGTAAATAATTTTACAACCTCTCAAAATGCACCCACTTCAGCGAGGTGTGTGTAATTAGCACCGCCATGTGTTGAGGTAACAGTTATTTTAAAGTAACGCGCCTCTTTAAATCCTGTTAACAGGAACTTTCTTTGCAAATCATTGCTGTTCTCAAGTGTTACATTGCCCGCATCGGTCCAGGCAGTGCCATCAGTGCTTGTTTGTATCGTAATGTCTTTGGGCCTTCCGGAACCGGAGTTCTGTCTTGGCACAAAATAAAATCCATGTATAGTTTTATTTTCACCCATATCTATGGTAATATGGTGTGGCAGGCCAGGACTAGCACCCAACCATTGAGAGTGCCAGAAGGTATTTATGTTGTTATCAATCGCATGGATGGCATGACCATTATCAGGGCCCTCACCTTCTGCTTCTTGAGAAGAGAAATCTGTAACGGCCCATTTGGAACGATCATAGTCGGGAAAATCAGCAAAATCAAGTGACCCTTTTATTACATAAAAAGTAGTAGACAATTGCATATTCTGTTTGATGTCAGTGCCGGTGTGATTCATGCTCATTGTAACAGGCAGAAGGTATTCTTTAAAGAGTTCAAGTGCTCCTTCTGTTTTTATCTTCAAATCGAGTGGCTGCGTGCTTAAAGTTCCTTTGGCAATAACCGCACTCGTTGCAGTTAAGGTATAACTGCCTTCGGGCATTAAAGGATAGCTGGTACCGTTGGCAGTGTTAAATGAATCTACAAGATTAGACCCAACAGTGAAGTTTACAGTGATATCTTCAGACGGATAACCGTAACCACCAAAGCTTGCACCATAAGTAAGCGATTGTTCTTCGCTTTTCATAATAAGCGTAGCAATAACAGGATTGCTTACCGCTTGTGACATATAGACCTGGTTATAGTCATCAAGCTTTTGCTCCGGCAGGTCCACATCATTTTTAACACAGCTTGTAAAGAGAGAAGCTGCAAAAGAAAAATAAACAACAGATTGTATGATTGATTGAAGCCGCATAATTTAATTTTTTGAATGATTAGAAATACGGTGATGAATGATTACCATCCCGGGTTTTGTACCACTAATTTTCCGCGGTCCATCTCCCATTGAGGAATCGGGAACCACACATAAGCATCTCTCCAGAAACGATCAGCCACTTCGGTCCTTTTAAAAAATTCATCTGCATTTCC